>Ga0160431_100270_pt1 | contig 32464 bp, 27 predicted proteins | sample HID1971K_E0MG_FD_108212 | JGI IMG/M metagenome (GOLD analysis project Ga0160431, IMG submission 108212) | Enriched millipede-associated microbial communities from UW Madison campus, WI, USA - HID1971K_E0 MG | ecosystem: Host-associated > Arthropoda: Insects > Digestive system > Unclassified ...
AAACCACGGCAACCGGTACGGTCTGTGCTTTGCTGATGGGGTCGATACATTCACGGCGCCGGGGGCGCCTTGGGGAGCGGGCATGCTGGAAAGGCTGTTTCAACTAAGAGCACACAACACCAACGTGCGCACCGAGATTCTCGCGGGCGTCACCACGTTCCTGGCCATGGCCTACATCCTGTTCGTCAACCCGAGCATCCTCGGCGAGACCGGCATGGACAAGGGGGCGATCTTCGTCGCCACCTGCCTGGCGGCAGCCATCGGTTCGACGACCATGGGCCTGATCGCCAACTACCCGATCGCCCTGGCGCCGGGCATGGGCCTGAACGCCTTCTTCACCTACACGGTGGTCCTGCACATGGGCCACACCTGGCAGGTGGCCCTCGGCGCGGTGTTCCTGTCGGCGGTGATGTTCTTCCTGCTGTCGATCTTCCGCATCCGCGAATGGATCGTGAACAGCATCCCGCTGCCCTTGCGTTCGGCCATCGCTGCCGGTATCGGCCTGTTCCTGGCACTGATCGCCTTGCATAACGCCGGTATCGTCGTCGATAACCCGGCCACCCTGGTGGGCCTGGGCGACCTCAAGCAGCCGGCGCCGATCCTTGCTACCCTGGGCTTCTTCCTGATCGTCGGCCTTGAGTCGCTGAAGGTGCGTGGCGCGGTGCTGATCGGCATCCTCGCCGTCACCGTCGCCTCGATCGTCATGGGCGTGACGCCGTTCGGCGGGATCGTCTCCATGCCGCCGTCGCTGGCCCCGACCTTCCTCCAGCTGGACATCGCCGGCGCCCTCGATGTGGGCCTGGTCAGCGTGATCTTCGCCTTCCTGTTCGTCGACCTGTTCGACAACTCCGGCACCCTGATCGGTGTGGCCAAGCGCGCCGGCCTGATGGGCAAGGACGGGCACATGCCGAAGATGGGCCGCGCCCTGATCGCCGACAGCACCGCGGCCATGGCAGGTTCGCTGCTGGGTACCTCGACCACCACCAGCTACATTGAATCGGCAGCTGGCGTGAGCGCCGGTGGCCGCACTGGCCTGACCGCCATCGTGGTCGCCGTGTTGTTCCTGCTGGCGCTGTTCTTCGCCCCGCTGGCCGGTAGCGTGCCGGCCTTCGCCACCGCTCCCGCGCTGCTGTTCGTCGCGGTGCTGATGGCCTCGGGCCTGGCCGAAATAAACTGGGACGACGTCACCGAAGCCGCGCCAGTGGTGGTGACTGCGCTGGCCATGCCGCTGACCTATTCGATCGCCAACGGCATCGCCTTCGGCTTCATTTCCTGGACCGCCGTCAAGCTGATCTCGGGCCGCCACCGCGACCTGAACCCGGCACTGGTGATCCTTTCCATCCTGTTCGTGATCAAGCTGGGCTGGTTCAACGCATGAGTGCTGTCTTCGACCCAAGCGCCTACGACGCGCAACTCCAGGCCAAGGTCGCCCGCCTGCGCGAACTGCTGGCCCCCTTCGGCGCGCCGGAGCCTGCGGTCTTCGACTCGCCGCGCGAGCACTACCGCCTGCGCGCGGAGTTTCGCCTGTGGCGCGAGGACGGCCAGCGCCACTATGCGATGTTCGCCCCGGGCGAGAAGCACAAGGCGATCCTGATCGATGACTTCCCCATCGCCAGCGAGCGCATCAACGTGCTGATGCCGCGCCTGAAGGCGGCCTGGCAGGCCAGTGAAGAACTGAGCAATCGCCTGTTCCAGGTCGAGTTCCTCACCACCCTGGCTGGCGATGCGATGGTCACGATGTGCTACCACCGCCCGCTGGATGACGCCTGGGAAGTGGCAGCGCGGCAGCTGGCCGAAGAGTTGGGTGTCAGCCTCATCGGACGCTCCAAGGGCAAGCGCCTGGTCATCGGTCGCGACTACGCCGTGGAAAAACTCGACGTGGCCGGCCGGGTGTTCAGCTATCGCCAGCCGGAAGGCGCATTCACCCAGCCCAACGGCGCGGTGAACCAGAAGATGCTGAGCTGGGCATTCGAGGCCATCGGCGAGCGCGACGACGACCTGCTGGAGCTGTACTGCGGCAACGGCAACTTCACCCTGCCGCTGGCCACCCGCGTGCGCCAGGTGCTGGCCACCGAGATCAGCAAGACCTCGGTCAACGCCGCCCTGAGCAACCTCGACGAGAACGCTGTGGATAACGTGCGCCTGGTGCGCCTGTCGGCGGAAGAGCTGACCCAGGCGCTGAACGAGGTTCGTCCGTTCCGGCGTCTGGAAGGCATCGACCTGAAAAGCTACGACTTCGGCACCGTGTTCGTCGACCCGCCGCGTGCCGGCATGGACCCGGACACCTGCGAACTGACTCGCCGCTTCGAGCGCATCCTGTACATCTCGTGCAACCCCGAGACCCTGGCGCAGAACATCGCCCAGCTGCAAGATACCCACCGTATCGAACGCTGCGCGCTGTTCGACCAGTTCCCGTACACCCATCACATGGAAAGCGGGGTGCTGCTGGTCCGGCGCTGATCCGCGATGCCGTGGGCCCCGGCCCACGGCACGCAGCCAGGAGAGTTGATGGACCAGTTCAGCGCCATGCAAACCTTCCGCCGGGTCGTCGACCTCGGCAGCTTCAGCGCCGCCGCCAGCCAGGCCGGCGTGTCGCATACCGTTCTGTCACGCCAGGTGAAGCAGCTGGAACAGCACCTGGGCACGCAATTGCTTACCCGCACCACCCGCCGCCTGCACCTGACCGAAGCCGGTGCGCTGTTCTATCGCCACTGCGTGCAGATCCTCGAACAGATGCAGGCGATGACCCTGGAACTCTCCGAGCACCAGCAACAGCCCAGCGGCACCCTGCGCCTGGGGGTGGCCACGGCGTTCGGCGAACTGGAACTGGCGCGCTGGTTGCCGGACTTCGTCGAGCGTCACCCGCTGCTGCAGATCGAGCTGCAATGCAGCGATCGCTTCGTCGACCTGCTGGAGGAACAGATCGATGTGTGCCTGCGGGTTATCGACCACCTGCCGGACTCCAGCCTGGTCGCGCGCCGACTGGCGAGCAGTGAAGTGATGCTGGTGGCCGCTCCGCGCTACCTGGAGCGCCACGGGTTACCCACCACACCCGAGGCATTGGCCAGCCATCCCCTGCTCGGCTACAGCCAGCTGTTGCACCCGCAGCGTCTGCAACTGACAGGGGCTTGTGGCGAACAGTGCGACATCCTCATGCCCCGGCGCCTGAGCGCGAACTCGCCGATGGCCCTGCGAGCCGCCGCCATTGGCGGGCTGGGAATCGCCAGTTTCGACCGATTCATCGTTCATGATGCACTGCTGGACGGGCGCTTGGTGCCGGTGCTGGAGAACTGGAAGCTTCCCGCGCGCAGCCTGTATGCAGTTTATCCACAGAGCCGCTACCTGGCGCCCAAGGTACGGGCGCTGCTGGATTACGTTCAGGCTTACTACTCACAGGCGAGATGGTAATCCTCATTTGTGCTCTAAGCGCACAAGTCATGACTAATCTGCTGCGTATTTGTGCGCCTTTCGTTTGATTACCCTTCGTTGCACATCCACTTGACGAAGGAACTTCACCATGAAAGCAGTGCAGGCAATCATCGCGGTCTTGACGCTCGGTACCCTGGCTGTCGCCGTCAACGCGGCGGAAAAAAGCATTTCGGTGACCGACAGTACGGCATTGAACTGGCAGGACGTACCCAATACCAAGGGCGCCGTGAGTTATGCCAACGTCGAGGGCGATATCTTCGGCAAGGGGCCTTATTCGGCCTATGTGAAATTCAGGAAGGGCACAGACAATGGCCTGCACCAGCACAGCCAGACGTTGCCGACAGTGGTTTTGGGCGGGACCTTCTATGCGGTGATCGATGGCAAGCGCATCGAGTATCCGGCCGGGTCCTATTACAAACTGCCAGCCGATCTGGTCCATGAGAGCGGCTGCACTGCTGCAGCCGACTGCCTGTTGTTCCAGTACCAGGCTGATGCGTTTGACCTGAAGCCTGTGAAAGGCTGAGGGCCTGGGGCTGCCTTGCAGCCCAATCGCTGGCAAGCCAGCTCCTACAGATACGCCACAGTGCTCAGGGCCGGCTGGGTTACTGTGGGAGCCGGCTTGCCGGCGATTGGGCCGCAGCGCGGCCCCAACAACTTCAGAAGTCGAAGAACACCGTCTCCCCTTCCCCCTGAATCCGGATATCGAAGCGATACGCCGTCTTCCCCTCCACCTCGCAACGCTTGGCAATCAACGTCTCGCGCCGCTGTGGCTGCTCGATCAGGTTGAGCACCGGGCACTTGGCGTTGGCTTCGGCCTCGTCATCGAAATACAACCGCGTATGCAGGTGAATGTTGATGCCCCGGGCGAACAGGCTGATGTTGATGTGCGGCGCCATCGGCACACCGGCGGGATTGTTGACCACACCCGGCTTGACCGTTTGCACGGTCCACTCGCCGGCATCGAATGTGGTGGCCGTGCGACCGAAGCTGTTGAAGGCGTTTTCCAGATTATAGGCATCCTGGTACTGGCCATTCGCATCGGCCTGCCAGATTTCCAGGAACGAGTCGCGCACCAGGTGGCCATTGCCGTCATACACCTGGCCGATCAGCAGAATGTGCTCGCCCGGGGCGTCCGGCTTGGCCAGGCGGTTCCAGATTTCCTGGTCGCGGGTCGGGTTGCCGGCCGCTTCCAGGGCCAGGCCGATGTGCACGTAGGGGCCGGCGGTCTGCGAAGGCGTTTCCGGCAGCAGTTCGATTGGCATGGCGGGGTCCTCAGCAGTTCTCGAAGTGGGTCTTGCGCTGGCCACGCAGCACGATGTCGAAGCGGTACGCCAGGCAGTCCATCGGGTTGGCGTTGCTCATGTCGAGCTTGGCGATCAGTTGCTGCACCGCTTCGGGGTTGGCAATCGACTTGACGATCGGGCACATCGGGATCAACGGGTCGCCCTCGAAGTACAGCTGGGTGATCAGCTTGGTGGCGATCGAAGGGCCGCTGATGGCGAAGTGGATATGCGCCGGGCGCCAGTCGTTCGGGCCGTTGCGCCATGGGTAAGGGCCGGGCTTGATGGTACGGAAGCTGTAGTAGCCGTCGCGGTCGGTCAGGCAACGGCCAACCCCGCCGAAGTTCGGGTCCAGCGGTGCCAGGTAGCGGTCGTTCTTGTGCCGATAGCGACCACCGGCATTGGCTTGCCACATTTCCACCAGGGTGTTGGCCACCGGCTTGCCGTACTGGTCAACGACCCGGCCGGCGACAATGATGCGCTCACCGATGGGCAGGCCACCGTTGTTGAAGTTCAGCAGCAGGTCATGGTCATGGACCCCGAAGCCCAGGTGGGAAAAATCAGGGCCGGTGGTTTCGCTGATCGACTGGGGAATGCTCACCAGCGCCTGGCGCGGCGAACGGGCAATGGAAGTCTTGTAGTCAGGCGTCAGGGCCTTGGGGTGCCAATTGCGATCACGGATCACGAAGCGGCTGGTGTCCTGGGCGGGCATGCCGGTTTCCTCTCTTGGAATTATCAAAGCGCCTGGGCTTGGCAGGCGGACTTGCAGTTTCGGATAGGCCGCAGGGGATGAATATTGAATTCGAGCGCTTGAGGCATAACCAAATGGTTATGAATTAGTACCTTTGCCAAGGGTGAACTAATCTTTTACTTCCTGTTTCACCCTCTGGAGAGCCCTCATGGAATGGCGAAAAGGCCGGCGCAGCGACAACGTGGTCGATGCCCGCGGCGAAGGTGGCGGCGGTGGCGGCATGCGTTTCGGCGGCGGCAAAGGCCTGGGGCTCGGGGCGATCCTGCTGATCGTCGGGATCGGCTGGCTCACCGGCCAGGACCCGCTGCAGATCCTCGGCCAACTCACCGGGCAGATGTCGCAGCAGCAACAGCAGCTTCCCAGTGGCACAGAGAACAAGGCCCCGGCGGCCAATGACGAGCAGGCGCAGTTCGTCGCGTCGATCCTGGGCGACACCGAAGACACCTGGAAGGCCCTGTTCTCCCAGGCCGGCAAGCAATATCGCGATCCCAAGCTGGTGCTGTTCAGTGGCCAGGTGAATTCCGCCTGCGGCTTTGCTTCGGCGGCGGTGGGCCCGTTCTACTGCCCTGCGGATCAACGGGTATACCTGGACATGTCGTTCTTTCGGGAGATGGAAACCCGCTTCGCCGCCGCTGGCGATTTCGCCCAGGCCTACGTGATCGCCCACGAAATCGGCCACCATGTGCAAACCCTGCTTGGCGTGTCGGCCAAGGTCGATGCTGCGCGTCGCAACGGCCAGCGCATGGAAGGCGACAACGGCTTGCTGGTTCGCCAGGAATTGCAGGCCGACTGCCTGGCCGGGGTCTGGGCCTACCAGGCCCAGAAACGCCTGAACTGGCTGGAGCCAGGTGATGTCGAGGAAGCGTTGAATGCCGCCAATGCCATTGGTGATGACCGCCTGCAGCAGCAGGGCCAAGGGCGCGTAGTGCCCGACTCGTTCACCCATGGCACATCGCAGCAACGCGTGCGTTGGTTCAAGGCCGGGTTTGGCCAGGGCGACGTGAGTAGCTGCGACACCTTCAGCGCGCGCAGTCTCTGAGTCAGCACGGGCCGCTCAGCGGCCCATTCACGGCGCTCACCCCCGAGAACACGCAAACGTTTTCACATAAATGCCAACCCGCTGAAAAAGCGTTTCAGCTTCCCCGCTTCTTGCCGATAACCCCTGCACGATTGAGCGGGCATCCAGAACAACAACGCCTCGCGATCGAAGATCAAGTGAGCGGAATTTTTCTGGAGAGCGTGCATGAACAGCTGGTTCGCCAACATCAGCGTCAACCTCAAACTCGGCCTGGGCTTCGGCCTGGTGCTGTTTCTAACCGGCCTGCTGGCCCTGACCGGCTGGACCAGCCTGGGCAGCCTCATCGACCGCAGCAACTGGATGGGCGATATCGGCCAGCTCAACAAGGACCTGACCGACCTGCGCATCGCGCGCCTGCAGTACATGATCGCCAACGGTGACGAAACCACCGCTGCCAACACCCAGGCCAAGCTCGATGCCTTCAGCAAGCAGCAGCAGTACCTGGCCAGCACCTTCAAGAGCCCGGAGAACGTCCAGTTGCTCAAGGAGCTGGGGCAGACCATCAGCGAGTACAAGGTCTCGCTGAACAAGATGCGTGCCGGCTACAAGGGTTCGCAGGCGGCACGCGACGCGATGAACCTGTCCGCCAGCAAGGCCGACGAAGCGATGGATACCCTGGGCCAGGAGGTGATGTCGCGCGCAGAGCCCGATGGCGTGCGCCTGGCGCAGTACCAACTGATCAGCAAGGCGCGCCAGCAATTGCTGCAAGTGCGTATCGATGTGCGCGGCTACATCGCCGACAACACGGCGGCCAACGAACAGGCCGCACTGCGCCAGCTGGACGCAGCGCTGGTGGAAATCGACGACCTCGAGCGTCAGCTGCCTGCCGAGGCTGCGCGGGTGAAGCAGTTCGAGCAGTCGGTACAGGCCTACCGTGACGCGGTGCGCCAGTTCCGCGATGCGGTCGCCGAGATCACCACAGCCCGCGCCGAAATGACCGTGCAAGGCGCCGACATCGTCAAGCGCAGCGACGCGCTGTACAAGATTCAGCTGGAGCGCCGCGACGTCGAGAGCGCCCAGGCCCGCAGTCTGCAGACCATCGCCACGCTGCTGGCCTTGCTCGCCGGTGTGCTGGCAGCCGTGCTGATCACCCGGCAGATCACTGGCCCGCTGCGTGAAACCCTGAAAGCCGTGGAGCGGATCGCTGGCGGCGACCTTACCCACGACCTGCGGGTGACTCGCCGCGACGAGATCGGCGTGCTGCAACAAGGCATCGCGCGCATGGGCGTTACCCTTCGTGAGCTGATCAGTGGCATTCGCGATGGCGTCACCCAGATCGCCAGCGCCGCCGAAGAGCTGTCGGCAGTGACCGAGCAGACCAGCGCCGGCGCCAACAGCCAAAAGGTGGAAACCGACCAGGTCGCCACCGCGATGCATGAAATGGCCGCAACCGTCCAGGAAGTCGCGCGCAACGCCGAGCAAGCTTCGCACGCAGCCACCGGCGCCGACGACGAGGCCCGTGAGGGCGACCGCGTGGTCGGTGAAGCGATCAGCCAGATCGAGCGTCTGGCCGAGGAAGTGCACCGCTCCACCGAAGCAATGAACCTGTTGCAACAGGAAAGCCAGAAGATCGGCAGTGTCATGGACGTGATCAAGTCGGTGGCCGAACAGACCAACCTGCTGGCACTCAACGCCGCGATCGAAGCGGCCCGGGCCGGGGAGGCCGGCCGTGGCTTTGCCGTGGTGGCCGATGAAGTGCGCGGCCTGGCCCAGCGTACTCAGAAGTCGACCGAGGAGATTGAAGAGCTGGTCGCCGGCCTGCAGCACGGCACCCAACAGGTGGCCAATGCCATGCACGGTAGCCGCACCCTGACTGACAGCAGTGTGGAACTGGCGCGCAAGGCCGGTGCTTCGCTGGAGAACATCACCGGCACGGTGTCGAGCATCCAGTCGATGAACCAACAGATCGCGGCGGCGGCGGAGCAGCAGAGCGCGGTGGCTGAAGAGATCAGCCGGAGCATCCTGAACGTGCGGGATGTGTCGGAGCAGACGGCGGCGGCCAGTGATGAGACAGCGAAGTCCAGCGTGGAGCTGGCGCGCCTGGGTGGGCAGTTGCAGATGCTGGTCAGCCAGTTCCGCGTCTGAACATGAGGCCTTGGGGCTGCTTTGCAGCCCATCGCCGGCAAGCCGGCTCCCAAAGGCACAGCGCCCAGCTTGAGACTGCGCTGTACTTGTGGGAGCCGGCTTGCCGGCGATAGGACCAGCCGCTTATTTGACGATCATCCCCACGCCACGCCCACGCGGGTCCGAAGCGGTCTCAAGCTTCGCCCCATCGACGCGGATCGCCTGGATATCACCCATCTCCCAGCCCTGGTCCTCCAGCACATAACCCATCTGCTTCAGCTCATCGGCCACCGGCCCGGTCAACGGCGCATAACTGTCGAAGTAGATGGTGTCCTTGGGCAGCAACTGATGGTGCACGCGCTGGGCCGCCACTGCCTTGTCCAGCGGCATACCGTAGTCGTACAGGTTGTTCATCACCTGGAAGATCGAAGTGAATATCCGCGAACCACCCGGCGTGCCGATCACCAGCTCGACCTTGCCGTCGCGGGTCATCAGGCTCGGGCTCATGGACGACAGCATGCGCTTGCCCGGCTCGATGGCATTGGCGTCACCGCCGACCACGCCAAAAGCGTTGGCCGCGCCCGGCTTGGCGCTGAAGTCGTCCATCTCGTCGTTGAGCAGGAAGCCTGCGCCCTTGACCACCACCCCACTGCCGTAGTCGAGGTTGAGGGTGTAGGTGTTGCTGACGGCGTTGCCCTGCTTGTCGACGATCGAGAAGTGCGTGGTCTGGTGCGGCTCCAGGCCCGGCTTGACCTTGTCGGTTTCGGAAATGGCCTTGGGGTTGACCTGGGCGGCGCGCTTGGCCAGGTAGTCCTTGGCGATCAGCTGATCGACCGGCACCTGGGTGAAGGCCGGGTCGCCCAGGTAGTCGGCACGGTCGGCGAACACCCGTTTCTCGATTTCGCAAAGCAAGTGGATGTACTGCGCCGAATTGTGCGCCACGCCCTTGAAGTCCGCTGCGCGGTCTTCCTTGATGCCCAGCAGCTGCGCCAGGGCAACGCCACCCGAGCTCGGCGGCGGCGCCGTGTACACCACATTGCCGCGCCAGCTCAGGGCCATCGGCTCGCGCCAGACGGCTTTGTAATCCTTGAGGTCTTCCTTGGTGATCAGGCCCTTGTCGGCCTGCATCTGCGCCACCAGCAGGTCGGCGGTCTTGCCCTGGTAGAACTCGCTGACGCCCTTGTCGGCGATGCGCTCGAGGGTCTGCGCCATTTCTGGCTGCTTGAACAGCTCGCCCACCTTCATGTTGCCGAAATAGTCGTTGAAGTTGGTGGCGGTCTTGAACAGGCCTTGGGCATCGTTGCGGTACTGATACTGTTTCTCGGCGATCTTGAAACCGTTTTTCGCGTAGCCGATGGCGGGGGTCAGCAGTTCGCTCCAGGGCAGCTTGCCGAACTTCTGATGGGCTTCCCACAAGCCCATCACGGTGCCCGGCACGCCGGCGGCACGCACGCCGACCAGACTCAGGTTCTCGATGACCTCGCCTTTCTCGTCCAGGTACATGTTGCGGCTGGCGGCCTTGGGCGCCACTTCGCGGTAGTCGAGGAAGTAAGGCTTGCCATCGACGAACAGGGTCATGAACCCACCACCGCCGATGTTGCCGGCCTCCGGGTAGGTCACCGCGAGGGTGAAGGCCGTGGCCACAGCAGCATCCACTGCGTTGCCGCCTTTCTTCAGGATATCGGCGGCCACCTGTGCGCCATATTGATCGGGCGCGGCCACCGCGCCGCCCTCCAGGGTCAAGGCATAGGCCGACGAACAGCTCAGGACCGCGGCTCCGAGGGCCAGGGACTGGAACAGGACAATACGCATGACACTTCCTTGGTGTTGTTTTTGTTGATCACTCAGTAAGGCCGAAGCCAGACGACTCTGCAATCACACGTAGGAAGTTTCGCCGCCCTTGGGCAGGATCTGTCGCGTTCAGGCAACTCAGCAGGCGTACATGGCCAATTTGCGCTGGATGAAATCGAGGAAGCACTGGATGCGCAGCGCCAGTTGGGTGTTGCGGTAGTAGACGGCGTGGATCGGCTGGCGATAGCCGTTGTGGGCTTCTTTGAGCACCACCTGCAGACGCCCGGCGCGGATATCTTCGTGGGTCATGAAGTGCGAAAGGCTGACGATGCCCTCCCCCGCCAGGGCCAGTTGGCGCAAGGTTTCGCCGCTGGAGGCCAGCAGCGCCGGGCGGATCGGCCAGCGATCACCCTGGGCGTGACGCAATGGCCACTGGTTGAGCGATTCGGGCTGGCTGAAGCCGAGCAGGCAATGCTCATGCAGGTCCTCCACGCGCTCGGGGGTACCGTGCCGTTCGAGGTAGGCCGGGCTGGCCAGTACCTGCACCGGGCTGCAGCCCAGCGAGCGGGCGTGCAGGCTGGAGTCGGCCAGATCGCCGATGCGAATGGCCACGTCAGTGCTCTGCTCGAGCAGGTCGATGATCAGGTCGTCGGTGTTGAGCTCCAGCTCGATGCCGGGGTATTGGCGACGGAATTCACCGATCCACGGCAGGATGGCATGCAGCATGAAGGGTGCGGCCGCATTGATGCGCAACCGCCCTGAGGCCGTCTGCCGATTCATCGACAAGCGCTCCTCCATCTCGTCCATGTGCTCCAGCACCAGGCGTGAGCGTTCGAGGAAGAAGCGCCCCTCCTCGGTCAGGTCCATGCGCCGCGTGGTGCGGTTGACCAGGGTGGTGCCCAGCTTGGCCTCCAGACGCGACAGCGTGCGGCTGACCGCCGAGGGGGTCTGGCCGATCTGCTCGGCGGCTGCGGAAATCGAGCCGCAGTCGATCACGGCGACGAATACCTGGAGTTCTTCGGATCGGGTTTTCACGTAGGGGCCTGTCTCTGCACTCAGCGGTGATTGATAGCCGCTCGCTAGCAGCAAGTCCAGTCAAACAGCCTTGCCGAACACCTGAGCCAGATGCGCTTCATAGGCTGCCAGGGCCGCTGGCACATCCGGGCGTTTCATCACATCCACTGCGAGCTAGGTCGGCAAGCCGGTCATGCCGAGGAACTGATTGGCCTTGTGGAACGGGAAATACACGGCATCCACGCCCTTGCCTTCGAAGAAATCGCTCGGGTCGTCGAAGGCTTGCTGCGGCGCATTCCAGGTCAGCGACAGCATGTATTGCTTGCCCTGCACCAGGCCGCCGCTGCCGTACTTCTGCGAGGCATCCGAACGGGTGCGGCCATCGCTGGCATACAGACTGCCGTGGCCGGCGGTGAAGACTTCGTCGACGTATTTCTTCACGGTCCAGGGCGCCCCCATCCACCATCCCGGCATCTGGTAGATGATCACATCGGCCCAGAGGAACTTCTCGACCTCGGCCTGCACATCGTAGCCGCCGTCGATGAAGGTTTGCTGCACATCGTAGCCAGCGCGGTCCAGGTGGGCCAGCGCGGCGTCGTGCAAGGTCTGGTTGAGGCGGCCCTCGGAGTGAGCGAACTGTTTACCACCGTTGAGCAGAAGAATCTTTTTCATGCTGACCTCGCGTCAAGAATCGATGGTCGGCAGATTAGGGATTCACGGGTGCGGGAAACAGCAAGGGTGGGGCAAAATACAATTGACCTGAAGTCACGAATGAACAATCCATTCTTGCCGTAGAATCGATTCATCTTCCACCTGCGAGACATTATTCATGAGTGAACAATACGCCTTCATCCTCAAAGCCAAGACCCGTCCGGACATGGCTGAAGCCTTCGAAACCCTGTTCCGTGGCTATGTGCAACCGAGCCGCCAGGAACCGGGCTGCATCGAATACCACATGCTGCGCGACAAGGCAGATCCGAGCCTGTTCGTGTTCTACGAGGTCTGGGCCAGCAAGGCCGCCCTGGACGTGCACTCGGCCTTGCCGCACATGAGCGAATTCTTCGAAAAGCGCATGGACTACCTGGAGCGCGATTTCGATATCCAGCTGATCGAGATGCTCAGCGACTCATCTGCTAGCCGTTGATCAGCAAATGGCTGCCCAGCGCGGCCAGGCCGATGAAGAAGCAGCGCTTGAACAGCGGCGCACTGATGCGGTGGCGCAGCCACTGGCCGGCCAGCATGCCCAGCAGCGCTGGCGCCAGCATCAGCAGGGAAGCTCCCAGCGCCTGTCCACCCAGGGCATCCTGCCCGGCCAGGCCGAAAGCCAGCGCCACGGTGGAAACGGTGAATGACAGGCCGAGCGCCTGGATCATCTCGTCCCGGCTCAAGCCCAGGCTCTGCAGGTAAGGCACCGCCGGCATGACAAACACGCCGGTGGCGGCCGTCACGACACCTGTCACCAGCCCGCAGAGCGGCCCCAACCACCCTTCCCTTTGCGCGCCTACGCGCAATGCCGGCCCGACCAGCCCGTACAGCGCGTAGACGACCAACGCCGCGCCCAGTGCATGCACCGCCCACGGGCCGCTGTCGATACCGAGCCAGGCACTGCCAAGCAGCGTCCCGATGAAGATCATCGCCAGCATCGGCCCCAGCCGGCGTATCAGCGCCAGCAGGTGGCCGCCAGCCGCGAGTTGCCAGAGGTTGGTGAGCGTCGACGGAACGATGAGCAACGCTGCTGCCTGCGTCGGCGACATAGCCAGGCCGAGCAAGCCCATGGCGATGGTCGGCAGGCCGAGACCGATCACGCCTTTGACCGCACCGGCCAGCAGGAAGGTGGCGATTACCAGCAAAGACAATGCCGGGCCGATGTTTTGATAGAAAGCGAGCAAGGTGTCCATGACCGCCATGATGGCGTGCGGCAGGCTGGCTGAAAATCTGCCATATACTCAGCCAGACTATTGCCAGGACAGAGGCTGATGCATTTCGACCTGATCGACCTCACGCTTTTCCGACACACCGTCGAGTGCGGCAACATTACCGCCGGGGCGCGCCGCAGCCATCTGTCGCTGCCGGCGGCCAGCGCGCGAATCCGGGCCATGGAAGGGTCGCTCGGTACGCCACTGCTCGAACGCAATCGCCGGGGCATTCAGCCTACGCCGGCCGGCCAGGCACTGCTGCAACATGCGCGACTGATCGGCCAGCAGGTCGAGCGCTTGCAGTTCGACCTGGCCCAGTACGCCAAGGGCCAGCAAGGCCAGGTGCGCCTGCTGTGCAACACGGCGGCGTTGACCGAATACCTGCCGGAACTGCTGGCGAGCTACCTGGCCGACAACCCTGGGGTCAGTATCGATGTGCAGGAGCTGCCGAGCTTGCGGATCGTGCAGTCGATCACCCAGGGCATGGCTGATCTGGGCATCATCTCCACCGCGGCACCCAGTGCGCATCTGCAGACCCTGCCGTTTCGCGACGATCCCCTGGTGCTGGTCACCCCGTTGAATCACCCCCTTGCCGTGGAGACTGCGCCGAGCTTCATCGACTGCCTTGCCCATGGCCATGTTGGCCTGGGGGCGAACAGTGCCCTGGCGTTGTACCTGGAAGAACAGGCACTGCGCGAAGGGCGGCGTATGCAGGTGCGGGTGCGGGCCGAAGGGTTTGACGGGGTGATCCGCATGGTGGCGGGCGGGGCTGGTGTCGGCGTGGTGCCCATGGCATCGGTGAAACGTTGGCAGGGGGTATTGCCGATGCATTGGGTGGCGCTGCGGGAGGGTTGGGCCAATCGGCGCCTGCTGCTGTGCGCGCGCGAATTCTCAGGGTTACCGGGATACGCATCGGGTTTGGTGGAGCGGCTGGTACAGGCCTGAGGGCAGATCGATGAACTGCCGACCCGCCCTGCTCGGTCAATGCACAAGCATCACCAACCTGCATGCATAGCGCGACCAGACAGCTGGGCGTCGAGCCCAGGCAACTGCGGCCTGGGCGATGACCCTATGGTGACGAGTCATTCAAACAGTCACCAGGAGTTGTGCCATGTCCGATTTCATCACCGTCCTGCGCGAAACCTGCCCGACTCCGGTCGTGGACGCCACCAAGTGGAAACGCATCGGTGGCGATCCGCACACCGTCAACCTCAATGCCTACCTGTCGGCTGATGGCAGCAAGATCATGGGCACCTGGATCTGCACCCCAGGCAAGTTCGAGGTCAACTACGAGAAGTGGGAGTTCTGCCACTTCCTTGATGGCTACTGCATCATCACCCCGGAAGGCGAGGCGCCGAAGCATTTGAAGGCGGGTGACGTGTTCGTGATCGAACCAGGGATGAAAGGTACCTGGGAAGTGGTCGAGACCGTGCGCAAGTATTTCGTCTTCGCCTGATTTTTTTCGAGAGCAATGCAGGCCCTGTGGAAAACGCGAAAATTCCTACAGGGCCATCACTGTGCTGAACATCGATAGCAAAAATAGCAAAACAGCCATAAACCTATTGAGCCTCAGCAACATCTTCTGACATATACCCTCAGCTTGAATCCCTCTGCTTGTAGTCCTTTTCTGAATTGCGCCACACCGCCCCATAGCGTATTGCCCTCGCACTCTCCCAGACCTAGCCTGCACTGACCGCTCGAATCAGCGGGCAGCATTTCCCATTCCAAAACAATGTCAGGGAGAGATAAGCATGGCTTTCGACGCATACATTCAGATCGACAGCATTCCAGGAGAAGCACTGGACGAAAAATACAGTAAATGGATTGAAGTGCTGGGCTACGACTTTGGTGTCAGCCAAAGTACATCTGCCACAGCCAGTTCCGCAGGGTGGAGCAACATCGGGCAGGACCTCCGTCACCCACTTCACTTTCACCAAGTACCTTGACAGTGCCAGTTGCAAACTGATGGAAGCCAGTTGCACAGGCCAGCATCTGAAAGCGGTGAAGCTCGCCCTCTGCCGTGCTGGCGGTGACAAACTCAAGTACTTCGAAATCATCCTTGAAGAAGTGATCATCGCCGAGTATTCGCAGAGCGTGGATACAGGGGTGCCAGTAGAAGTGGTGCAGCTCAATTACGGCCGGATCAAGACCACTTACACCCAGCAGCGCCGCCACGACGGCAGTGGCGGCGGTAATATCGCCGGGGGCTGGGACCGCATCGGCAACAGAAAATATGCGTGAGGGTGCTGACCATGTCTGAAGCCCGCGCGTACCTCAATCTCAAGCTGCAGAACTATCACAGGCTGAAATCCGATCTGGCGCTGACCGGTCATTCCCTGGAAAAGTTCGACGTGCTGAATTCACATATCGCCAATACCGTGGTCCGTAGCGGCGAACTTATCATCATCGGCGACCCCACCACAGCTTCCTGCACCAGCCAGGAAGCCTGGATGATGCGGCAGGCGACAATTGCGCACATAGGGCTGATGCGCAACGGCCAGGGTGTGGATAACTTTTTCCTGGACAATTTCGAGACATTGAAGAGCCTCATCGCCCATGCCTCCATGGGGGTGGGTGTGGTCAGCGAAGGATGGAGCAAGCACTTGAAGGCCATCGAGGCCACCTTGATGGAGATCGAGAAGCTGCATCAGCAGCATCTCGGATCAGGGACGATGACCGCCCGTGATCAGTTCTATGCCAAGCGGTCAGCCTTGTTCATGAAGCTGGAGGTTCAATTGGACAAGCTGGCGGCTTATGGGTCAGGCCTTAAAAACAAGGGAACAGTTAAAAGGACGTTGGGGATCTCCACGAAGAGCTACATGCACACTGGCGAGATTGCAGGTTATGCCAGCAAGGTAGCGAGTGTAGCCAAGGCATCCAGCCTGATAAAGCGAGGTGGTTACGTTGGGATAGCGCTGGAAGTCGCAGCGACGGGACTGGAGATTCACAAGGCTTGTACGTTTGGACGTGAGGAGGTATGCGAGAGAGCCAAGTTTGTTGAAGGGGGCTCACTTATAGGAGGACTTGCAGGTGCCGGTGCCGGAGGCTATGTAGGTGGAACAGTTTTAGCGCCTGTTTTATGCGCCGCAATCGGATTGCCAACAGCTGGTACAGGCGGGCTGCTTTGCGCGGTTGTGATTGGGGCTACCGGAGCAGCGGTCGGAGGCAAGCTCGGGGAGGAGAAGGGTGAAGCCTACGGTGAACTTTTGTATCGGGAGTTTTCTAAGTGACAGTCCTCGACAAGGGAGTAATTGCCGCAATCATTATCAACCTCATCATCATCACCATGACCGCACAATGCATCATAGCCGCCAGACGCACTGAATATTTTGAGTCATTTTTCCCCAACAGCCAGTACATTAAGCAAAACAAGGCAACTTACCAACGCGCCGGACTAATTGGCAAAATGATGCGCACCGGCACCATTTCAACAATTCTTGCAATACCATCATTTTTCACAAGAAAAAACTTAGTAGAGCGACAAGAAATTATAAACTTTCCAAAGCCAACAAAGATACTGCTTGTCACTCTCTGGAGCCTCCATATAACACTATTTTCAGCCCTCTTAATTCCTCACTTCTTGTAACTTACCTATGAGGTGCAACGCGGAAATAAGTTTGATACTCCAGCGGAATGAAAAATCTCGGCTCGGGCGCCCTTCCCTCTGGTGCGCAGTTACAGAGGGAAGGCCACCCGGCCCGCGATGAAGTCCTCGCTCGTCAATCCTTCTTGCGATAACCCTCGACGATCGCCGAGAAGTCCTTGCCGCCTTCACCGCGCAGGCTCATCGCCTGATACAGCTGCTGAGCCACGGCGCCCAAAATCACCGGTTGGTGCGCCTGGCGCGCGGCCTCAGTGGCCAGCCCCAGGTCCTTGAGCATCAGCTCGGCACCGAACCCTCCGGTATACCCCCGCGATGCCGGCGCCGTCTCGATGATGCCCGGCCACGGGTTGTAGGTGTCGGAACTCCAGCAACGCCCGGTCGAGCTGTTGATGATGCCGGCGAGCACCTTGGTATCGATGCCCAGCGCATTGCCCAGGGCCATGGCTTCGGACACCCCGATCATCGAGATGCCCAGCAGCAGGTTGTTGCAGATCTTGGCGATCTGCCCGGTACCGACCTCGCCACAGTGCACGATGTTGCGGCCCATCTGCTCCAGCACCGGCTTGAGCGTGGCGAACAGCTCGGCGCTGGCGCCGACCATGAAGGTCAAGGTGCCCGCCGCTGCGCCGCCGGTGCCACCGGATACCGGCGCATCGCCCATGTCCACGCCCTTGGCCGCTGCGGCCTTGGATACGTCGCGGGCAGTCTGCGGATCGATGGTGCTGCAGTCCACGGTTGGCGTGCCGGGGCGTACACCCGCCAGCACACCGTCTTCGTTGAGATAGACACTGCGCACATGAGCCGCTGCCGGCAGCATGGTGATCACCAGCTCGCTGCTGGCTGCTGCATCCTTGGGCGAAGCGCTGACCTGCCCACCCAGTTCGGCGAGCTCGGCCAGCACGGTCTTGTTCAGGTCGAACAGGTTCAACTGGTGGCCGGCCTTGATCAGGTTGCGGGCCATGGGCGCGCCCATGTTGCCCAGGCCGATGAATGCGATACGCATGACGAACTACTCCTTAGCGCAGGCTGATGGTGGTGTTCACACCGTCATTGACGCTGTCGTCATCGAACCAGCGGGCGGTGACGGTCTTGGTCTGAGTGTAGAACTGCACCACTTGCTTGCCGTAGGGGCCCAGGTCGCCAAGCTTGGAGCCGCGCGAACCGGTGAAGCTGAAGAACGGCACCGGTACCGGAATCGGAATATTGATTCCGACCTGGCCGATGTCGATTTCGCTCTGGAACTTGCGCGCCGCAGCGCCGCTCTGGGTGAACAGGCCGGTGCCATTGCCGAACGGGTTGGCGTTGACCAGGGCGATGGCCTCGTCGAGGGTATCGACTTCCAGGGTCACCAGCACCGGGCCGAAGATTTCCTGGGTGTAGACCTGCATGTCGGTCTTGACCCCGGAGAACAGGGTCGGGCCGACGAAATTGCCCTGCTCGTAGCCTGGCACCGTCACCTCACGGCCATCGAGTTCGAGCTTGGCGCCTTCCTTGATGCCGCTTTCGATCAGGCCCAGCACGCGTTCCTTGGCGCGCTTGGAAACCACCGGGCCGACATCGGTGCCCGGCTCGCAGCCGGCATTGACCTTGAGCTTGCTTGCCGCGTCCTTGATATCCGGCAGAAATTCACGCGCCTTGCCTACCAGCACCGCCACCGAGGTGGCCATGCAGCGCTGGCCGGCAGCGCCGAAGGCAGCGCCGACCAGGGCGTTGACGGTTTGCGTGCGGTTGGCATCGGGCAGCACCACAGCGTGGTTCTTGGCGCCCATCATCGACTGCACGCGCTTGCCGTGCTGGCTGCCCAGGTTGTACACGTGGGTGCCTACTTCGGTGGAGCCGACGAACGAAATCGCCTTGATGTCCTTGTGCGTGCAGATCGCATCCACCACCTGCTTGCCGCCGTGCACCACGTTGAGTACACCGGCCGGCACGCCGGCTTCCAGCGCCAGCTCGACCAGCATCATGGTCGACAGCGGGTCTTGCTCGGACGGCTTGAGGACGAAGGTGTTGCCACAGACGATGGCCATCGGGAACATCCACAGCGGGATCATCGCCGGGAAGTTGAACGGGGTGATGCCGGCGCACACGCCGATCGGCTGGCGCAGGGTGTAGGTGTCGACCCCACCGGCGACGTTCTCGGCGAACTCGCCCATCTGCAGGGTGCCGATGGAGGCGGCGTGCTCGACCACTTCCAGGCCGCGGAAGATATCGCCCTCGGCGTCGGCGAGGGTCTTGCCTTGCTCGGCGCTGAGGGTCTGGGCGATGCGCTTGGTGTGTTCGCGGATCAGCGCCTGCAGCTTGAGCATGATGCGCATGCGGGCGCCGATCGGGGTGTCGCGCCAGGTCTTGAACGCGCGCTCGGCAGCAGCCACGGCCGCATCCACTTCTTCGACGGTGGCGAAAGGCACCCGCGCCAGCACTTGCTGGGTGGCCGGGTTGACGATGTCGCGCCACTCGGTGGTCTTCGACTCGACCCACTGGCCATCGATCAGCAGCTTGACCTGCTCGACCTTGGTCTGGTCGGGGGATTGTGGTGCGTTCATCAGCGTACTCCTTGGAATTATTGTCGGGACGCGATCGCCAGTGCCATGCAAGCGCAGGTGGCGTCTTGGGGCTTTTTTCGAGTATAGATGTGCAAACATCCAACAAGAACGCACAAAAAAACCGGATCAACATGCAAAAAGACCTGACCTCCCTCAGTGCGCTGAACTGGGACGACCTGAAGTTCTTCCTCGAAGTGGCGCGTACCCGCAAGGCCAGCAGCGCCGCCAAACGCCTGAGCGTCGACTACACCACAGTGTCTCGGCGCATCAGCTCGCTGGAGGGTGCGCTGGGTACCTTGCTGTTCGAAAAGTCACGCACCAATGGCTTCGTGCTGACCGTCGAGGGGCAGCGTCTGTTGGGTTATGCGGAGTCGATCGAAAGCACGTTGCACATGGCTTGCGAGCAGGTGTCAGGATCTGGCGTAGCGCTGTCGGGGCATGTGCGCATGGGCTGTACCGAGGGCTTCGGCAGTTTCTTCGTCACCCCGCAGCTGAGCCATTTCGTCGACGCCTACCCGGCAATTTCCGTGGATATCCTGCCGCTGCCGCACTTCATCAGCCTGTCCAAGCGCGAAGCCGACATCGTCATCGCCCTGGAGCGCCCGGAGCATGGGCCCTATGTGTGCTGCAAGCTGTGCGACTACCGGCTGCGCCTGTATGCGACCCAGGACTACCTCGACAGCCACGCGCCGATTCGCCAGGTGAGCGACCTGGTGGGCCATCCCTTCATCAGCTATGTGGACGACCTGGCGTTCAGTTCGGAGCTGCTGTACCTGGCCAACCTGATCCCCAATGCCAGTGCCCACCTGCGCAGCACCAGCGTGATCGCGCAGTACACTGCGGCCTTGCAGGGGCGTGGGCTGGCGATTCTGCCGTGCTTCCTGGCGGCGCAGGATCCGCGGCTGGTGACGGTGTTGCCGGAGGAGATCGAGGTGACGCGGCAGTTCTGGATGTACTGCCGGGAGGATTTGCGCAAGTTGAAGCGGATTACCTTGCTGTGGGATTACATCCGCGGAGTGACCGAAGCGAATGCGCCGTTGTTGATGGGCGAAACCCGCGAGATGCGTTTTGCTCAGGATTGAGGGGCTGCTTTGCAGCCCATCGCGGACCTCAGTAGGAGGCCACCACGATCGACACCCGGCGATTCTCCGTGCGCCCGGCCCGGGTCTTGTTATCCGCCACCGGCTGGCTGCTGCCCACCCCCCGAGCGTGAATGTTCTGCGCCGCCATGCCGACGCCGATCAGCGCATTGGCCACACTCTGCGCACGCCGCTCGGACAGTTGCTGGTTGTACGCCGCCTGGCCCGACGCATCGGCATGGCCATCCACTCGCACGCCCTGGATACCGACCCCCAGCAGCGCCTTGCCGATCCGCTCGACGATCGCCTGGCTCGGGCCATTGAGGCTGTCCACGTCGCTGCCGAACAACACCTTTCCCGACAGGTCGAATGCCCAGCCCTCATCGGTCGGGGCAAAGCCTTCGCGCTTGAGGACGGCGATCTGTTCGGCCGTGAGCCCCTCGGGCGGGGTGATCTGGCAGCCGGTCAATGCCAGCAGCGCCAGCAGCAACGCGAGGAAGGGAAAACGCACACGATGGATCACGGTTCAGCTCCTGTTCTTGAATTCAGCGGCGGACCGTTCCGTCTGCACCGCTTGCCACTGGCCACGGCGCTTGCGCTTGGCCTGGTACATCGCCGCATCGGCGGCATTGAGGAGGCTGGCAGGGTCGCTGCCATCATCCGGGTAATAGGCGATGCCGACACTCAGTGAGGTGATCAGGCTGCCCCCTTCGTCGAGTTGCATCGGCAGTTGCATGCTGGCGATGATCTTTTCGGCAATGCGCTCGGCATCCTCACGGGCCTGCAAGGGTGTCAGCAGCACCGCAAACTCATCCCCACCCAGGCGCGCCACCAGGTCGTGCTCGCGCAACTGCGCGCGGACACGGTCGGCGACGTTGATCAGGACCTGGTCGCCCACGGCGTGGCCAAGGCTGTCATTGATCTGCTTGAAGTGATCGCTGTCGAGGAACAGCAGCGCCAGGTTGTCCTGCTGACGGGCCGCGTTGCGCAGGCTGCGGCTCAGCCGGCCCTCGAAGAAGGCCCGGTTGGGCAGGCCGGTAAGACTGTCGTGGCTGGCCTGGTGTGCCAGCGCTGCGTTTTCGTTCTGCAGGTGGCTGTGCCAGACCTCCAGTTCGTCGAGCAAGGCGTTGAAGTCGTTGCCCAGTTCATTGAGTTCGGCAATCGGCGCTTCCGCTACCCGCCGGTCGAAACTGCGCTCGCGGCGTGCGGCATGGGCAACGCTGGCCAGCCCTCGCAACGGGCGGACGATATCGCCCAGCATGCGCCGCGACAGGTTGAGCGCGATGAAGGCGCTAAGCAGCGTGCAGAACAGAATGCCGCCGAGGCCGCCGAGCAGGAACAGCAACAGGCTGCGCCCCTGGCCGATCAATTCGATGTGCCCGACGTGTTGTTGCTTGTGGAAGATCGGCAGGTTGACCGGTTGGTCCAGCAGTGCAGTGGCTACCTGGGCTTCCAGGCGAGCCAGCACACCATCGTCGCTGCGCTGCCATTGCGCCAGGAGCTCGCCTTGCTGGTCGAACACCTTGGCGTCGGCCACCTCCTCGGTGCTGGCAATCATCGCCAGCGCTTCATTGGCGGCAGCGCTGTCGCCGAATACCACGGCGGCCTCGACGGTGTAACTGATGGAGCGGGCAACCAGGTGCACGTTATGGTTGGCATAGACACGCAAGGCGAGCACGCCCAGCAGGGTCAGCGAGATGCCCGCCAGGCCTACGGCCAGCAAGGCTACGCTGAGGTGCCCTCGGCCCAGCACCGACCGCAGTGTCGGGCGTACGCCGGGTTTCTTTCCGGGCTTCATGGCTGGGCCCCTCGGCGCTGCGACAATTGCAGCACGCTGGGGTGGATACGCACGCCGGAACGCGCCACGGAGTCGAGGTTGACCTCGAATGCCACTTGCCGGTCACCGACGCGCAGGCAGAACAGGCTACCGACCGTGCACGGGTCATCGGCTTCGCTGATGCTCACCACCGGGTGACCAGTGACGCCCTGGAACAGCCGATCGCGCTGACCGGGGTCGAGTTTGCCGATATAGACGGCATCGCAAGCCTGGGCAACGTTCTGGTCATCGGCCAGCAGACGGCGAACCTGCAAGGGTTGGCCGGCGTTCTGCACGTTGCTCTTGATCAAGTCGTCGGCGTATTCGGTGGGGCCGACCAGGCACAAGCGCAAGGGCACGGGTTCGACGGGCCAGCGGGCGTAACTGAGGATGCCCAGCACCACCTGGGTGACCGCCTTGGCGCGTTGCTGAGCCTGGGTGGAAGTGGCGGAGCCGTCCGCGAGGACAGGGCTTGCCAACAGCACCAGGGCGGCCGGCAACAGAGAAAGCGCACCGCCTGTCAACCAGTCCCTGGCCCCTGTCATGTGAGAATGCTCGCAAAACGCCATATGAATTCGGCGCAACGATAGCACAATGGTGGCTTTCTGTAGGAGCGGAGGTTTGTGTCGTCTTTGATGACCCTATCGCCGGCTAGCCGGCTCCCACAGGGGCCGTGGAGGACCTATGAGAAGTGGCTTGCCGGCGATGGGGTCAGACCTGCTCGAGCATGAGGCCGGAAATGCGCCGGACCTTGCGTAGCACGGCTTCTTCGAAAATGCCCTGGCGCGGCTCGATCAGGCTGAAGCAGTGCTTGGCCCGGGTGATGCCGGTGTAGACCAGCTCCTTGGTCAACACCGGGTTGAGCGCGTCCGGTAGCACCAGCGCGGTATGGCTGAACTCCGAGCCTTGCGACTTGTGCACGGTCATGGCAAATACCGTTTCCACCTCGTTGAGCCGGCTGGGCAGGACGAAGCGGACGCCGCCTTTGCCGTCATTGCGCGGGAAGGCCACGCGCAAGAACGGCTCGCCATGCTCGTCGGGCAGGCGCAAGGCGATACCGATGTCGCCATTCATCAGCCCCAGGCCGTAGTCGTTGCGCGTGACCAGCACCGGGCGCCCTTCGTACCAGGGCTGCTGGCTGTCGATCAGCCCGGCATTGTGCAGCACCCGCGCCACCCGTTCGTTGAGCCCTTCCACGCCCCAGGCGCCCTTGCGCACCGCGCAGAGCAACTGGAAGTCCTCGAAGCTCTGCAGCACCCGCGCCGCCCATTGTTCCCAGCGCGGGTCGTCGAACGGCGTACCGGGCGCCGGGCGCAGGCGGCCGATCGTGCGCAGGTAGCTGCGATAGCCTTGTGGCCCCTCGGCACCGCGGTTCAGGCCATCGAGCAACAGGCGGTCGAAGGCGCGGTCCTGCTCGCCGCGCAGGGCCAGCCCGAACACATCGCTCGGCGGCAGGCTCAGCAGGTCGCGCGCGGCCTGCGCCTGCTGACGGTTGACCAGGCGGGCCAGCTGGCCGATGCCGCTGCCCTCGCCGAAGCGCCGGGAGAAACGCAACATCACCACCTGCTGGGCCAAGGGGTGGCGCTGGTCGTCGCCCGCCGTGAGGCCGCTGCTGGCCAACGACTGGCCGCCAATCTGCTCCAGCCAGGCCTGGGTCGCCGGCGAATAGCAGCCCTCCTCGGCATCGCGGCAGAGGTCGCCCAGCACCGCACCGGCCTCGACCGAGGCCAACTGGTCCTTGTCGCCCAGCAGCACCAGGCGGGCCTTCGGCGGCAAGGCATCGAGCAGGTTGGCCATCATCTCGAGGTCGATCATCGAGGCTTCGTCGACCACCAGCACATCCAGCGGCAGCGGGTTGCCTGCATGGTGGCGGAAGTGGCGCGACCCTGGGCGGCTGCCGAGCAGCCGATGCACGGTGCTGACCTCGGTGGGGATCTGCGCGCGCACATCACCATTCACCTGCAAGCGCTCGACCTGCTGGCCGATGGATTCGGTAAGGCGCGCCGCCGCCTTGCCGGTAGGCGCGGCGAGGCGAATGCGCAGCGGCCTGCCCTGCTCCACCGCCGGCGCCTGCAACAGCGCCAGCAAGCGGACCACGGTGGTGGTCTTGCCGGTGCCAGGGCCGCCGGTGATGATGCTGAAGCCCGCGCGGGTGGCCAGGGCACACGCCAGCTTCTGCCAGTCGACCTGGCCAGCCAGTGCACCGCCATCGAACAGCTGCGCCAGACGCGTCGGCAAGTCTGCCGGGGCCGCCTCATGCAGGCTCAGGCGCTGGCGCAGGATGGCATCGATGCGCCGTTCATAGCTCCAGTAGCGGCGCAGGTACAGGCGTTCGCCGCTGAGTACCAGCGGCCGCGCCTGCTGGCCTGGGGTATTGGCGGCGGCCACCAGCGGGCTGTCGGCAATGCGTTGCAGCCAGGTGTGCAGGCCCAGTTCGGCCAGCAGTTGTGAGGGCAGCAGCAGCGGGCCTGTCAGGGCATCGCCCTCTGGCGGCAGGGACAGGGCGAAATCAGGCTCCGCCAGGGTTTGTTGCAGGTCAAGGCAGACATGTCCATGACCCAGTTGATGACTGGCCAAGGCTGCCGCCAGCAACAGCAATGGGTCGCTACCCGGGGCGCGCTCTTCGAGGAACGCCACGAAAGCGCGATCCAGCGCCCGCAACCAGCCGCGCTCGACCCAGCGGTCGAGCAGCTGCAGCAGGTCACTGCTGCGATGCTGGGGCTGCAGCGCCAGCAGTTGCTCGGCGTGCAGCGGCGTGGGCAAGAGGTCGTCAAGGGTTCGACTCATGGCGCAACTCCGGCAAACAGGTCCTGTTGCTGCGGCTGATGAATGCCACGGAACAGTGCGTCGAGCGCTTCGATCAGCCCGCGCGGTGGCTTGGCGAAATACACGCCATGGCCACCGCGGCTGGCACCGCGCAGGAAGATGAACAGGGCGCCGCCAACATGGCGGTCGTAATCGTAGTCGGGCAACCGGGCACGCAGCTGGCGATGCAGCGCCAGCAGGTAGAGGACGTATTGCAGGTCGTAGCGGTGTTCGAGGATGGTCTTTTCCATGGCCGCCGCGTCATAGGCCTGGATGTCCGGCCCCAGCCAATTGGACTTGTAGTCGACCACGTAGTAACGCCCGTCCAGCTCGAATGCCAGGTCGATGAAGCCTTTGAACATGCCGTTGAGCAGGGTCGGCTCGGCGGCAGGACGTGCCGCGCCAGGATGAGTGTGGCGCGCCACCAGGCGGTCGAGTTGCTCGGCGTCGACCTGGTGGCTGGCAAACCAGAATTCCATTTCGACCTGGTACTCCTGCAATCGGGCAAGCGTGAGGCAAACATCGCCGGCCGGCAACGGCTCGTTCAGCAACTGCCGCAACCATTGGCCGAGCGTTGGAATCCAGCCGGTCCAGTCACGGCGGTTGCAGCGCTGGCCAACCGTGCGTTCGATCCTTTCGGGGTGGCTGGCGACTTCGGCAAAGCCTTCACGCCCAGCCCACTCGAGCAAGCCATGAAGGAAGGTGCCGGGGTTCGGTCCGCGTGGGAAGCGGTGGATGTCGCCACCTTCTGCAGGCACTTCACGCAGCAGTTGGGTATCGACGATCTCATCGTCGAGCAACTGCTGGGCCAGGGAGCTGTCGGCGCCCAGTGTCTGTTCACCGACCCGCAAGGCGCTGTAGGAAGCGATCCACCAGTGTTCGGCCGCCGCGCGCCGCGGCTTGCGCGCAGGAAGCAGCTCGCGATCGGCATGGGGCGGCTGGTAGAGCGCCGGGCCAACCTCGGGCATGCCTGGGCAATCGATGTGCGGGCAACTGGACGCCAGGCCCTGCAGCCAACCCGACAGCTGCTGCGAGCCCTGCAGCGGCACACCGCCACCGAGCAGGTAGCCCAGGGCCGATCGGTGCAGCTGCGAGCCTTTCTGGCTGCCGCGCTTGAGGTCGGCGACACCCAGCCAGCAGGCGTGCTGGGCGCGTGTCAGGGCAACGTACAGAAGGCGCAAGTCTTCGGCCAGGCGCTCGTCATCGGCCAGAGCAATCTGATCCAGGTCGGGGGTCAGGGTGAGCTGCAGGTTGCCCTGGCTGTCATGCCAGGCCAGCGGCAGGCGGCTGCCGTCCACCGGTTTGCTGGTACAGATGAACGGCAGGTAGACCAGGGGATATTCCAGTCCCTTGGACTTGTGGATGGTCACCACCTTGACCAGCTGCTCATCGCTTTCAAGGCGCAGGATCTGCTCTTCGCCGGCCTGCCCGGCGTTAGCCAGGTGGTCGGCCAGGTGGCGAATCAGCGCCTGCTCGCCATCCAGCTCGCCGGCTGCCTGCTGCAGCAACTCGGCCAGGTGCAGCAGGTTGGTCAGCACGCGTTCGCCATCGCTACGGGCGACCAAGGCGCGTGGCAACTGGAAGTCGTGCAGCAGGTGCCGCAGCATCGGCAGCACGCCCTGGCGCTGCCAGGTTTCTCGGTAACGGCGAAAACGCATGACCCAACCTTCCCAGACCCGCTCGTCCTGGTTCAGCTGATCCAGCTCGACCAGCGACAGGTTCAGCGTCAGGCTGGCCAGGGCCGCCTTTAGCAAACGCTCGGAGTCAGGTTCGGCGCAGGCCTTGAGCCAGGCCAGCAGGTCATGGGCCTCCTGGGCGGCGAATACCGAGTCCTTGTCGGACAGATAGACGCTGCGCACATCTCGGGCCGCCAGCTCGGCACGCACCAGCTGGGCCTCATGGCCATCGCGCACGAGAATGGCGATGTCCGACGGCAGGCAAGGCCGCTGCTCGCCTTGCCCATTGCGGAACCCACTGCTTCCACGTTGGCCGCCGTTGAGCAGGCCGACGATATGGGTGGCGCAGCTGGCCGCCATCTGCTGTCGATACGCAGTACTGGAAACCGGCTCGTCACTTTCCAGCTGCCAGCATTGCAAGGCCGCACAAGGCTGGCCCTCGATCAGCAGCTGTTCGCTGCGACCTTTGGCGTGAACTTCCACGAACGGCAACGGGTTGTCATCAGCTTCGCGGAACAGGAATGCGCCACGCCCTTGGTCGCGCGCTTCGGCCAGCAGAAACACGTGGTTGACCGCAGCCACCATGGCCTGGCTGGAACGGTAATTGGTATCCAGGCTGTGCAAGCGGCCGGCAGTGGCGCGACGGGCAAACAGGTAGGTGTGGATGTCGGCGCCACGGAAGGCGTAGATCGCCTGCTTGGGGTCGCCGATCATGAACAGGCCGGTTTCCGGGCGGTTCTCGCCGATGCGGTAGATGTGCTCGAAAATGCCGTACTGGACCGGGTCGGTGTCCTGGAACTCGTCGATCAGCGCGACCGGAAACTGCTCGCGAATCAGCCCGGCCAGGCGTTCGCCCGCTTCGCTGGCCAGGGCATGCTGCAGGCGCAGCAGCATGTCGTCGAAGCCCATCTCGGCACGGCGGCGCTTCTCCACTTCGAAGCGTGCGCACACCCAGGCGGCCGCGTGCTCGAGCAGCCGTGCATCCGGGCTGGCCAAGGCGCGCAGGCGTTGCGGCAGGTCTTGCATGGCCAGCAGGGCGGGATGCTCGGGCGGGTCGCCGACCTTCCAGGCTTCGGCCAGGCCGTCGGGAGTCAGGCGGCTGAAGCCGGTGCCAAGGTCGAGCTCGACCACCTGCTCGTCACCGGCCCAGGCGCGCAGTTTGTCGAACCACGGCTCGAAGAAGCGCGCCTGCAATTTGCGCCCGTCCGCTTGCTTGGCAGCGACGGCATCGCGGCAAATTTGCTGCAGCTCGTCGGCCCATTGCAGCCAGGGCGCCTTGAGCTGGTATAGCTGGTCGACCCGTTGTTGCAGCGCGGCATCGATCAAGGCTTGCGGCTCTTGCTCGTGCTGTGCACCTACACGGCCGAACAATGGGCGGATGCGCGGCAGCAACGCATCGGGGCTGCCCCAGTGGCTGCGCACCCAGTTCAATGCTTCGCCGTGCATGCCATAGCAGAAGCGCCGCCAGTAATCGCGCATGACCTGTCCGAGCAGGTCGCTGTGGTCGGTTTCCAGGCTCTGGGTAAACAGGCTGCCACTGTCGAACGCGTGCTCGCGCAGCATGCGCTGGCACCAGCCGTGGATGGTCGACACGGCCGCTTCGTCCATCCACTGCACGGCGATTTCCAGGCGGCTGGCACACCTTGGCCATTGTGCCTCGGGGTAATCGTCGCGCAACTGATGCAACAGCGGATCGGCCGCCTGCAGTTCGCCGCGGAAAAACCTCGCCGCTTCGGCCAGGCGGGCACGAATACGCTCGCGCAGCTCCTTGGTGGCGGCATCGGTGAAGGTCACCACGAGGATCTGCGGCGGCAGCAGTTCGCGCCCGAAACCTTGCTCGCCACCATGGCCAAGGATCAAGCGCAGGTACAGGGCAGAGATGGTGAAGGTCTTGCCGGTGCCGGCACTGGCTTCGATCAGTTGGCTGCCGTGCAGGGGGAAACTCAATGCCAGGGGACGGGCCTGGGTCATGCGTCACTCTCCGGGTTGCCCAGCGTTTGCCAGGCCGCGCTGAATAACGGCCGGTACAGGGTTTCGCACCAGCCTTCGAAGGTTTCGTCGGCGCACAGTGCGCTGAAATCCGGGAACTGCCGGGCGAGCGCCAGGCTTTCGCTGCGCTCGCCGAAACTGTTGCGACCATCGCCCTCGAAGGCACGAATGGCAGCGGCGCGAGCCTTGTCAAGGTCATCCTGGGCCAGCCAGGCGAATGCTGTCTTGGCCGCGACAGGCAGCGGTGCATTCATCGCCGCCTGACGCGATACCAGCACGTGGCCCAACTGCTCGGCGGCCTGGTCCTGCGGCAGTGGATCGAGCAACAGGGTGATGTCACTGGCGAGCAAGGCGCTGTGCAGCGGATACCCAGCGGCGCAGGCCGCCAGGTGCATGATCCAGCTGGGGACAAGACGGTGCCATTTCAGGGTGCGGCCAGCACTGATGGTATTGGGCACCGTCGTGATGCTCAGCAGGCTGTGGTTTTCGGCCTGGTAGACCCGGCCCAGCCAACCTTCCAACCGGTGGTTGCCATGCTGGAAATGAATGGGCAGTGCACCTTCGACGACGTCGGGCCAGCGTTGCAACAGCTGTCGGTGCCGCTGAAGCAGGTCGGGCAGTGGCTGGATCAGCTCGGCCTGGAGCATCTCTCCGAACCCGGCCATGGGCAGCAGGCCGCAGGCCTGCAGGCGACGCGCCTGAACCTGCAGCGCAAGTTCGGCCTGTTCAGGGTCGGCCAAGGCTGCGCCCAGCAGGATCTCGCTCGCGCTGTAGCGCTGCAGGGCGTCGAGCGTGAATGGCTCTTCATCCGGGGTGGGTGCCTCCAGTGCCTCGAAGAACACCTTCAGCCGCTGGCTGAAGAAGTGCCTTACCGGATGGCGCAGAAAGTCCTGCAACTGGGTGAGTGTCAGCGCTTCATCGTTGACATAAGGAGGCAACCCGGGCTGCGGCCGTGCGCCCTCATCGGCATGCTGGTGCAGCAACTGCCACTCATGGGCATAGCTGAACAGTGCGCTGCCTTTCTGGAAATAGCGCGGGCTGAAGGGCTGTAGCGGGTGCTCTTGAGTCAAGGCATGCAGCAACCGCTCATCCGTATGCTGGCCCTCGTCGACACCCGCCAGATGCCAACCGGCGGCAAGGTGATCGCGCAGCTGGCCAATCAGCACGGAGGCCGGGCGCTCGCTGTTGTCGCGAATGCTGCGGCCTACCCAGCTGATGTAGAGCTGGTCGCGTGCCGAAAGCAACGCTTCGAGCAGCAGGTAACGGTCATCTTCACGGCGCGAACGATCGCCGGGGCGGTAGTCGCTGGCCATCAGGTCGAAGTCCAGCGGCTGTTGTGCGCGAGGATATTCACCATCGTTCATGCCCAGCAGGCAGACCACCCGGAAGGGGATGGCGCGCATGGGCATGAGAGTGCAGAAGTTCACGGAGCCGGCGAGAAAACGCTGGGACAACTTGCCCTGGTCAAGGCCCGAAAGCCAGGCTTCGCGGACGACGGTGAGGGGCAGCAGGTCCTGCAGGCCGACGTCTTCGCAGACTTCCAGCCAGCGATCGCGCAGTTCCTGCAACTGCATCAGCAGAAACTCGTCGTGCTCGGTCTCGGCCAGGAAGAATACCTGCAGCAAGGCGTTCAGGCGCTCGCCCCATTGCGTCGCCGTCGCCGGCTGCGACAAGGTGTGGTTGGCGACATCGAGCGCATCGAGCAATGCCACCAGCGGCCCTATGAGGGCCGCATCCAGACCGCCGATTTCATCGTATGGCTCAATGCCGTCGCAGCCCTCGCCCACACCTACGGCATACCCCAGCAACATGCGACGCAAACCGAAACGCCAGCTGTTCTGCTCCAGGCCTTCAGGCAATCCGAACGAAGCACGCTGATCGGCATCCAGGCCCCAGCGGATGCCTGCACCTTCGATCCAGCGGTGCAGCGTTGGCAGGTCGCTTTCGCGTATGGCGAACCGTGCGCGCACGGCGGGGACATCAAGCAGGTCGAGCACCTCGCTCACCGCGAAGCGGCTGTCTGGCAACTTGAGCAGATGCTCCAGGGCGATCAGCAGCGGATCTCGGCCGCGCTGGCCCTGGTCAGTCAGGGTAAAGGGAATGTAACGCGGATCATTGCGTTGCACCTGGCCGAACACGGCGCGGATATGAGGTGCGTAGGTGTCGATCGCCGGCACCATGACGATGACATCCCGCGGGCGCAGTGTCGGGTCGGCACTGAAGCGGGCCAGCAGCTGGTCGTGCAGGATCTCCACTTCCCGTTGAGGACTGTGCGCTACATGGAAGCGTACCGAACGGTCCTTGGCGAGATCGACCGAAGGCCACAGCTGCCGGGTTTCAGCGAGGGGGCGCAGCTCGAGGATATCGTCCTGCAACTGGTTGAGCAGCGAGGTGGGATTCCCCTCGCTGAACAAGTCGATCCGGCCTTCGCTGAATGCGCCCTGGTAGCTGCCTGGATCGTCGTAGCTGTCGAGCAGGTTGATGTAGTCGCGGCCCTGTTTGCCCCAGGCGGCCAGCAAGGGATGGGCATGCTGGTGCATCGACTCGTCATCCAGTTGCACAGGCATGCCTTGCTTACGTTGCTGGCGCTTGTACTGGTGGCGCAGCAGGTCCTTGTCGGCAACGATATCGGCCCAGTGATGACGACACGGGTTGTGCACACACAGCAGCACCTGGCTGAAGCGGGCGAGGCCGGCCAGTGCTTCCAGTGCCTGGGCTGGCAAGGAAGAGATGCCGAACACGATTACCCGCGAAGGCAAGCCGGCAGGTGGCTGCTCGAGGCTGTTGATATGCTCGATGAAGCGTTGATGCACGCCTGCGCGACTCTGGGCCATGCCCTGCTCGCCCACATCCTCCAGCAAAGCTCGCCACAACTCGGCCTGCCAGCGATTGCCGGGGGCCAGGGGCTTTCGTTCACCACGGGCAGTATTGAGCACGTGCTGGGCCGCTGCCCAGTCCTTCAGCCAATCGGCCCGGTAGACCTGGTACTGGTCGAACAGATCAGCCAGCCGCTCTGCCAACTGATAGCGTTTGCGCAGGTCCGCGTCGTCGGTGAGAAAGCGTCGCAGTGGCTCGAAATGGGGACGCTCGATCAGCTCCGGAAGCAATCGCATGAGACGCCAGGTCAGTGGCGCCTTGTCGAGCAGCGAGACTTCGGGAATTTCGTCACGGCCCAGCACCTTTCTGTACAGCTGCCACATGAAGCTGCCTGGCAGTTGCACATCGATTGCAGCGGCAATACCGCAACCGCCCAGGTCATCCTCCTGTGGGTCCTCGGCCAAGGCCAGCTTGAGCCACTGGGCGATGCCGTTGCTCTGTACCAGCGCGACTTCGTTTTCCAGGGGCCGCAGCGGATAACGACGCATCCAGCTCACCACCAGGCTGCGCAGGTCGTCCAGACGGTTGCCGTGGACGATCATGAAACCGGGATGGAGTGAGGTGGTGTTGGCCATTCAAAGTCCTCTGCGGGATGCTTGCAAGTGATGGGAAACGATACCACGGCCGATAAACAGCCAGAAAAGACAAAACCCCTACCTGCTCGCGCAGATAGGGGTTTTGCGAAATGAATCTTGACGATGACCTACTCTCACATGGGGAAACCCCACACTACCATCGGCGATGCATCGTTT
>Ga0160431_100271_pt1 | contig 31810 bp, 32 predicted proteins | sample HID1971K_E0MG_FD_108212 | JGI IMG/M metagenome (GOLD analysis project Ga0160431, IMG submission 108212) | Enriched millipede-associated microbial communities from UW Madison campus, WI, USA - HID1971K_E0 MG | ecosystem: Host-associated > Arthropoda: Insects > Digestive system > Unclassified ...
CTCAGCAGTGAAACGATGCATCGCCGATGGTAGTGTGGGGTTTCCCCATGTGAGAGTAGGTCATCGTCAAGATTCATTTCGCAAAACCCCTATCTGCGCGAGCAGGTAGGGGTTTTGTCTTTTTGGGCGAAAATCTTTCAGCCTCGAGCCAGTTCAGCCAGATGTGCAGTCGCTTCTTCGCTTTTAAGCACCAGCACATCCCCTTCAAGCGAATCGAGCACCACCTCGGAAGTATTGCCAATCAGGGCGCCGGAAATTCCAGTTCGCCCGATAGTGCCCATGACCGTGACTACCGCATCCAGTTTCTTCTCGGTGAAGGGTATCAGCACATCAGCCGGCCCTTCTGCGACGTGCAGGTGATCTTCGCTGATATTGAATTCCGCCTGGAAGGCACTGCACGCCTCCAGGTATCGTTTTTCGATCGTCTCGCTCAACTGGTAGACCGGATCAGAAGCTGCAAGCATGGGAGAGGGATGTGCGCTGATGACATGCAGATCGCCCTTGGCCAACCCTGCAATTGCGTAACCATGATCGATGATACTGGCATGCAGGCGGCGATGATCTTCGTCCTGGTTGCCCACATCGACTGCCGCCAGAATCACGCCGCCCGTCCAGGGCCGTTCACTCTTGACCATCAGCACTGCGCATGGGCACTGGCGCAGGAGTTTCCAGTCGGTAGGAGTCAGCAATGCCTTCTTCAACGGGTTATCCGGCCGATGTTCCTTGATCACCAGCTCACAGCCTTCAGCCTGCTGCACAGCGATGATCGATTCATGCAGGGTCTTGTGCCATTCCTGTTCGTGGCTGACATTGTCATAGCCGTCATCATGCAACTGGCTACTGAGCAAACTGAGCAGCGCGCTGTGGTCATGTTTCTTGTCGCACATTAATAGGTGCAGGCGCGCACCGGTCACGCCAGCAATCAACTTGGCGCGAGTCAGTGCGCGGCTGTGGGCGTGTTCAGGGTCGAGGACGACGAGGATGCTGCGAACGGCTTGCATGTGCATGGACTCCCTTCAAAGGTGGCGAGCAATGCCTGACTATAGTCGGCACTCCCCGCGTCGCCGCTTGATGTACATCAAGCATAGTCACTGGCGCTAGCGATCGCCGCCGGTATAATCGCCGATCCTGCCTGTCCTGTGTGGTTGCACATCTATGTCCCTGATCCCCGAAATCGATGCCTTCCTCGGCTGTCGCACTCCAGACGCCTGGATCGAAGCGGCGCTCGCCGACCAGGAAACCTTGCTGATCGACCACAAGAACTGCGAATTCAAGGCAGCCAGCACAGCCTTGAGCCTCATTGCCAAGTACAACACTCATCTTGACCTGATCAACATGATGTCGCGCCTGGCGCGCGAAGAGTTGGTGCATCACGAGCAGGTATTGCGTCTGATGAAGCGCCGCGGGGTGCCACTGCGGCCAGTGTCGGCCGGGCGTTATGCCTCGGGCTTGCGGCGGCTGGTGCGGGCCCATGAACCGGTAAAGCTGGTGGATACCCTGGTGGTGGGTGCGTTCATCGAGGCGCGCAGTTGTGAGCGTTTCGCAGCCCTGGTCCCGCACCTCGATGAAGAGCTCGGGACTTTCTATCACGGCTTGTTGAAGAGTGAGGCGCGCCATTATCAGGGTTACCTGAAGTTGGCTCACCACTATGGAGATGAGGCAGATATCGCCCGCCGCGTCGAACTGGTCCGGGCAGCTGAAGCTGAGCTCATCCTGTCACCGGACCAGGAACTGCGCTTTCACAGCGGCATACCGATGGCGCAAGCAGCCTGATCCAGCCCGCAGCGACCTTCAGTAGCGGCGACCCAGCAGTAGCCCTATTACCAGCCCGAAGCCTGCCGAAACAGCCACGGTCTGCCATGGATGGCCGCCGATGTAGTCCTGGGTGGCGTCAACTACCGGTTGCGCCTTGGCGCGCACCTGGCCAGCCGCTTCCCTGGCTTGGCGTAGCTTCAGGCTGACTTGCGCACGCAAGGTATCGGCTTCGTCGCCCACCAGCGAAGCGCTTTCGTTGAGCAGCTTTTCCGACTCTTCGATCAGCGCCTGCAGTTCGCTGAAAACCTGATCCTTGATCTGTTCGCTGTTGGCTATTGCGGCAATTTTACGGGCCATGAACTCTTCCTCGTCGATGGGGTGAATAACCAATGGATGCCGGCGCGGTGGGAAAGTTGCGATGGGTTTTTCGATGATCCGTCGCTACGGTGTAAGATAGCGGCCATTTCAACGGGCAGGTATTTCCATGAGTTTCAATCTGGCCAACAAGAGCTTCGAGGAACGGGCACAGATCGAGGCCGAGAAAGCCCGGTTGTTCGAGCTGTGGCAAAACAACCTGGGCAAGGCAAAGGGCGAGGCGGCTCGTCTTATCTCGGAAAAGCCACGGCGCAAGGGCAAGTGGGCCGAGTGGGTGCGTGCCGAACTGGATGCCATGTCTCCGCCCGAATACGCGAGCATGGTACGAAGTGAAGTGAACAAGATGATGGCAGCTGCGAGTGGCAACCGCTGACCCGAGCGTGGCTGGAACTTTGCGATGAACCCGTGGGAGCTGGCTTGGCGGCGATGAGGTCGAAAATGACGGCATGGCCCTATGCGCCAAACGCCGCCAGCAAATCCTCCGCAAACGCCCGCTGCGCCTCCCCAGCCACCTGTCCCCGATGCCTGGCCAGGGTAAACGGCACCACGAAGTCCAACTCGGCATCCAGGGCCCACAACAAACCCTGGTCCTCCCAGCCCTGGGCGCAATGGCACGGCAGGTAACCCATATGCCGGCCTGACAGGATGAACATCAGCACGCTTTCGATCTGCTCGGCCACCGCCATGCTGCGCAGGCTCTGGAACGGCTCGCCGCCCTTGAGAAACCGGTAGGGATGGCGCACCTGATCGGCCTCCAGCAACTGCTCGCGCGTGACGCCTGGCAGGCCGAAAAATACGTGCCCCTTGCCGCAGTACAATCGCTGACGCTCTTCGAACAACGGCTGGTAATCGAATGCCGCCTGGCTGCCGGAAAAGTAGCTGATGGCATAGTCCAGCCGCTGCTCCAGCAGCAACCGTTCAAGCTCTGCAGGTGGCGCGCTGAACAGTTCCAGCTGCACTGCCTCCTCACGTTCGCGAAAACTGGAAATCGCCCGCGCCAGGCGAATGCTTACAGCCGCGTCCTGGTTTTCCGCCATGCCGATCCTCACCGTCCCCAGCAAGCGCCCAGCCACGCCGTTGGCCTGCTGGCGGAACCGTTCGATATCCAACAGCAAACCGCGAGCAGCTTCCAGCAGCAGTTCGCCCTTCTCGGTCAGACTAAAACCACGCTTGCCGCGACTGCACAGGCGATAACCCAGGCGCGCCTCGAGCTGCGCCATGCGCTGGCTGATGGTGGGCTGGCTCAAGCCTGATACACCTTGCGCGGCGCTGAAGCCGCCGGCCTCGACAACGGTGACGAACAGCCGCAACAGGTGCAGGTCAGGGTCCTGCAATTGTCCGAGCATCACATTGCTCCTTACGAATGTCAGCTTTGTAAAGTTGCCATTTTTGCAATGTAACCCAGCTGGCATGCTGACGGCATCCATCCCCTGCTCGAGGTGCCCGTCATGCGAAGTTCACTGTGCCTGCTGTCCTTGTGCCTTGCCTTGCCGCTGCAGGCCGAAGAGAAGGTCCTCAACCTGTACAGTTGGGCCGATTATGTCGCTGCGCAGACCCTCGAGCGCTTCGAGCGCGCGACGGGATACAAGGTGCGCTACGACACCTTTGACACCTCCGAGGTGCTGGAAACCAAGCTCTTGACCGGCGGCAGTGGCTACGATGTGGTCGTGCCGTCGTCCACCGTGCTCGCACGGGCACTCAAGGCCAACGCCCTGCTGCCGCTGGATGCGCAGGGCATGCCGGGCTATGCCAACCTCGACAAGGATTTGCTGGGCAAGCTGGCCGAAGTCGACCCGGGCAATCTTCATGCGCTGCCCTATACCTGGGGAACGTTGGGCCTGGGAGTGAATGTCGAGGCCGTGCGCCAGCGCCTGGGCGATGTACCGATGAACAGCCTGGACCTGCTGTTCAAGCCCGAGTATGCAAGCCGCCTCAAGGGATGCGGCATCGCCATGCCCGACTCGCCGCAGGAAGTGATTGGCCTGGCCCTCAACTACCTGGGCAAGGACCCGTACAGCCAGGACAAGGCCGATCTCGCCCAGGCACAAGCACTGTTGACGCAGTTGCAGCCATCGATCGCCTATGTCGCCAACGGCCGACAGATCAACGACCTGGCCAATGGCAGCGTTTGCCTGGCACTGACCTACAACGGCGATGCGGCAATGGCTGCCGACCAGGCGCGCCGCGCCGGCAAGCCGTTCGAGCTGATCTATCGCATTCCCCGCGAAGGGACACTGCTCTGGCAGGACAACCTGGTCATACCCAAGGACGCCCCGCACCCCGAGGCGGCCAAGGCCTTCATGGCCCTCATGCTCCAACCGGAATCGGTAGCGGCACTGACCAACGCGCTGTTTTTCGCCAACGCCAACCAGGCAGCCACGCCGCTGGTCGACGAGGCGGTACGCAACGACCCGGATATCTACCCGCCCGCTTCGGTGCGTGAGCGCCTGTATGCCGATCGCGGCATGGCGTTGTCCGACCTGCGCCAGCGCAACCGACTGTGGACGGCTTTCCGCAGCCGCCAGTAACCCTCGATTACAAAAGGAGCCCGAAGATGGAGCAAGCCCAGAACAACGACCAGGCCATGACCCGTGACAGCTTGTATGGCACTGCTGCGGAAAGTACCTACGCCGGTATAACCAGTTTCGCGCGTCGTCGCTACAGTCGCGATCTGCGTGGCGTGGATGTGGTGGTGAGTGGGGTGCCTTTCGACACCGCCACCAGCAACCGCCCCGGGGCGCGTTTCGGACCGCGTGCCATTCGCTCCGCTTCGGTCCAGCAGGCCTGGGCTCGCCACTGGCCTTGGGCGTTCGACCCGTTCGACCACCTCGCCGTCATCGATCATGGTGATTGCCCGTTCGACAGCGGCACCCCGCAGTCAGTGCCAGACAGCATCGAGGCGCACGCCACGCATATCCTGGAGGCAGGGTGCGCGATGCTCACCCTGGGTGGCGACCATTTCATCAGCTACCCGCTGCTCAAGGCCCATGCCCGACGGCATGGCCCGTTGGCATTGATCCACTTCGATGCGCACAGCGACACCTGGCCGGACGAGGAGGGCAAACGCATCGACCATGGCACCATGTTCTGGCACGCGGCGCGCGAAGGGCTGGTGGACCCGTCCTGCTCCGTGCAGGTCGGTTTGCGCACCACCAATGACGACGACCAGGGCTTCGCCATCCTCGACGCCCGGCAAGTGCACCGCCAGGGCACCGAGGCGATCATCGCGGCGATCCGCCAGCGGGTCGGTGAGCGCCCGGTGTACCTGACCTTCGATATCGACTGCCTGGACCCCGCCTATGCGCCAGGCACGGGTACGCCAGTCTGTGGCGGCCTGAGCACGGTACAGGCACTGGAAATACTGGGTGGGCTTCGGGGCATCAACCTGGTGGGCATGGACCTGGTGGAAGTGGCACCCGCTTATGATCATGCCGATATCACCGCGCTGGCCGGCGCGACCCTGGCCATGGAGATGCTGTGCCTGTACGCGGCGCGGCACAAGTTCGACGTCGGCGCGTAACGGGGCTGTACGGTTGCCGTGGCAGGTTCATACTGAAACATCAGGAATCGCATTCACACTTTTGCCGCGAACCCATCGCGCCTTAGGCTATCCAACGCACGAGGCGCGCTTTTTCGTACGGGAGGTGAAGCATGAACCTTACATTGCCAACCCTGGCCATCGGCCTGTTGCTGTGCGTGCCGGTGCAGGCCGCAACGCCGCAGCCGCTGCAACTTGCCGCCAGTAACAACAATCCCTACAACAGCCCGATCCAGCGCGCCAACCCCAACAGCCGCCAGGGCAGCATGTCGGCCACCCCGCCGGTGCGAGGCCCTTCCACACAGCCGATCCAGCGCACGCCCAGCCTGGACAACCGCGGCATCGGCAACGGCGACAACCTGCGTCGCCAGCAGCAGACCCCGAACCTGGAACCCACCCGGCCGCCACGCGACACCCAGCGCGTGCCCTGAGCCCCTCGAAAGGAATTGCGCATGACCAAAGCTACCTGGTTGGCCACCCTGACCGCCGCTGCATTGCTGCCGCTGTTGGCGCAGGCCGCTTCCGAGCAGCAGTTCCCCAGCGAGGAGGGGCAGATCACGGTCAGTACCCTGGCAGACGGTTTGCGCAACCCGTGGTCGCTGGCCTTCCTCCCTGGCGGCAAGGACATGCTGGTCACCGAACGCCCCGGCAACCTGCGCCTGGTCAATGCCGAGGGCAAGGTCGGGGCGCCCATCAGCGGCGTTCCCAAGGTCTGGGCCGAAGGGCAGGGCGGTTTGCTCGACGTGGTGCTTTCCCCGGAATTCGAGACGGATCGAACGGTTTATCTTTCATTCGCCGAAGAGGGCAGTGATGGCAAGGCAGGCACCGCAGTGGGCCGCGGTCAGTTGAGCGAAGATCGCGCACGGCTGGAGCACTTTGCCGTGATTTTCCGACAACAGCCCAAACTCTCGGTCGGCAACCACTTCGGCTCGCGCCTGGTATTCGATCGCGATGGATTCCTGTTCATCGCCCTGGGCGAAAACAACCAGCGTCCGACGGCCCAGGATCTGGACAAGCTGCAGGGCAAGGTCGTGCGGATCCTGCCCGACGGTGAGGTGCCGAAGGACAACCCCTTCGTCGGCAGGGACAACGTGCGCCCGGAAATCTGGTCGTTCGGCCATCGCAACCAGCAGGGCGCTGCGCTCAACCCGTGGACCGGCAAGCTCTGGACCCACGAGCATGGCCCGCGCGGAGGCGACGAGATCAATATCGTGCAGCCGGGCAAGAACTACGGCTGGCCGATCGCGACGCACGGCATCAACTACTCGCTGCTGCCGATTCCCGAGGCCAAGGGCAAGCATGTCGATGGCATGGTCGATCCACACCATGTCTGGGAAAAGTCGCCCGGGATCAGCGGCATGGCCTTCTATGACAGCCCCACGTTCAAGGCCTGGGATCACAACCTGTTCATCGGCGCGCTGGTTACCCAGGAGCTGATCCGCCTGCAACTCGCTGGCGACAAGATCGTCCATGAAGAGCGTCTGCTGGGCGACCTGAAGGCGCGAATCCGCGATGTGCGGGTAGGGCCCGATGGCTACCTCTATGTGCTGACCGATGACAAGGACGGAAAGTTGTTGAAGGTTGGCATTAGCGACGGTTAAGGCGGTGCACCTATCGCCGGCAAGCCGGCTCCCACAGGTACAGCACAGGTTTCGGACACTGTGCGGTAGTTGTGGGAGCCGGCTTGCCGGCGATAGGGCCCATGAACATAATGCCGCATGACCCTCGATCCCCGACTGCTCTACCACCAGGCCCTTGCTGACCAAGGCTACGCTCCCGATCCGGCCCAGGCCCTGGCCGTCAACGCACTTCAGGCCTGTTTCGAGGCCATCGAGCAGGGACGAGCCACCCAGGGCCTCTACCTGTGGGGCCCGGTCGGCCGCGGCAAGACCTGGCTGATGGACCTGTTCCATCGCTGTCTGACCGTCCCGTCCCGGCGCCAGCACTTTCACCATTTCATGGCGTGGGTGCACCAGCGCCTGTTCCAGCTCAATGGCACCGCCGACCCCTTGCAGGCCTTGGCCCGCGAGCTGTCCGGGCAGATCCGCGTGCTGTGCTTCGATGAACTGTTCGTCAGCGACATCGGTGATGCCATCATTCTCGGCCGGCTGTTTCAGGTGCTGTTCGACCAAGGTGTGCGGGTTGTTGCCACGTCCAACCAGCCGCCACAGCAGCTGTATCTCGATGGCTTCAACCGCGAGCGATTCCTCCCGGCAATCCGCGCCATCGAACAGCACATGGTGGTGTTGCCCATTCAGGGCGATCAAGATCATCGCCTGCATCCAGGGGCTGCTCGGCAACGCTATTGGGTCGCCGAAGCCGGCAAGCCAGGCAACCTCGCAGCGGTGTTCGGGCAACTGAGCCCAGAAGATCCTGGCACTACCCGGCCGCTGTCGGTAGGCACCCGGCAGATCCAGGTGATTCGGCACAGCGCCGGTGCGCTCTGGTGCCGATTCGCGGACCTGTGCGAGCAGCCGCTGGCAGCCATGGAGTTCATGGCCTTGTGCGACCGTTTCCCGGCGATCCTGGTCGAGGGCGTTCCGGCCCTGAGTGGCGAACAGCGGGCTGGTCGCATCGCCCGTGGCACCGAGGATGGCGCGGCGCAGGTGGTGGCAGGCGATCGCCAGTTGCCTGCCCTGTCGCCCAAGGACGACGCCGTGCGCCGTTTCATCGCCCTGGTCGATGAATGCTATGACCGCAGGGTAGCCCTGTACCTGGAAGCCCAGGTACCGCTGGATGCGCTCTACACTCAAGGGTATCTGGCGTTCCCGTACCAAAGGACCCTGAGCCGGCTACGGGAGATGCAACTGCAACGCTTCGCCTGAAGGAGCCGAACCATGGAGCCGTTGTCGCATCATCTGCTGACCCAGGCCTACAACAATGGCTGGGCCAACCACCGCCTGTACAAGGCTTGCCTGCAACTGACGCACGACGAGTTCGTCGCTCCGCGCTGCAGCTTCTTTCCGTCGATCAAGGCGACGCTCAACCACTTGCTGACAGTGGACTGGTTCTACCTGCACATGCTCGAGTGCGAGCAGCGCGGCGAGGTGCCGGACGCCGACAGCGAGCGCTTCTTCGAGCCGGAGCAGCCGTTCGCCACCTGTGCCGACCTGCATGCCGAACAGGCCCAGGCGGATCACCGACTGATCGCCTATTGCAGCGTGCTGCGCGACGACCAGCTGTCTCGCTACGTGAGCATCGTGCGGCCTGACCGGGTGCAGCGCGAGCAACGCCTGCGCTTGCTGTCGCATGTGTTCGAGCACCAGATCCACCACCGTGGCCAGGTGCATGCCATGCTCAGCGACACGGCGGTGCGGCCACCGCAGCTGGATGAATTCTTCTGCGAGGAGGAGGCTGGGTTGCGGGTCGGGGATTTTGCCGAGCTGGGGTGGAGCGAAGCCCAGGTCTGGAAGCACTGAGGTCAGGGAAAGGGGCGCAAGGCGCCCCGCACCCGGGTTACTGCGCCAACCAGTCGACGAGTGTCTTGTTGAAGCGCCTGGGCTCCTCGATCTGCGGCGCGTGCCCCATGCCCTCGAAGGTCACCAGCTCGGCCTGGGGAATCAGCTTCGCGACCTGCGGTCCGAGCTCCTTGTACTTGCCCAGCCGTGCCTTGACCTCGGGCGGGGCGATATCGCTGCCAATGGCAGTGCTGTCCTGGTCACCGATCAACAGCAGGGTCGGCATCTTCAAGTCCTTGAACTCGTAGTACACCGGCTGGGTGAAGATCATGTCGTAGATCAGCGCCGAGTTCCACGCCACTGCTTCATGCCCCGCGCCCTTGTTCAGCCCCACCAGCATCTGCACCCAGCGCTCGTACTCAGGCTTCCAGCGTCCGGCGTAATAGGTCTTGCGTTCATATTCGCGCACGCCCTCGGCATCGAGCTTCAGTTCGCGGGCATACCACTGGTCCACGCTGCGATAAGGCACGCCCAGGGCTTTCCAGTCTTCCAGGCCGATCGGATTGACCATTGCCAGGCGCTCGACCTGCTGCGGGTACATCAATGCATAGCGGGTGGCGAGCATGCCGCCGGTGGAATGGCCGAGCACAACGGCCCGTTGGATGCCCAGATGTTCGAGCAATGCATAGGTGTTGCTGGCCAGTTGCTGGAAGCTGTACTGGTAATGCGAAGGCTTGCTCGATGTGCAGAACCCGACCTGGTCCGGGGCGATGACGCGGTAACCGGCCTGGCTCAGGGCGTCGATGGTGGTTTCCCAGGTGGCGGCGCAGAAGTTCTTGCCGTGCATCAACAGCACGCTGCGGCCATTGGCCTGGCCTTTGGCAGGCACGTCCATGTAGCCCATCTGCAAGGCCTGGCCCTGGGACTGGAAGTCGAAATGCTTGAGTGGGTGAGGGTAGTTGAAACCTTCGAGTTGCTTGCCGTAGGTGGGCGTTTCGGCGGCGATGGCCGGGACGCTGACAAGGCAGGCCAGGGCCAGGGCGGTTGCGCGCAGCATGGGGGCACTCCGTGTAGGACCATGTAGGAATTGGCGACTGTAGCAGTCAGAGGAGTACCCTGGCGTGAAAAAAGGTGTCACCAGGTGTCAAACCAGCCCAGGGTGATCAGCGCCACGATGATGTAGCGCCCGCCCTTGGCCAGCGTCACCAGCAGCATGAACCGCCAGAACGGCTCACGCATGATCCCCGCTATCAGGGTCAACGGATCACCGATCACGGGCATCCAGCTCAGCAGCAGCGACCATTGCCCCCAGCGCTGGTAGCGCAGCTGGGCGCGCTCCAGTTGCGAGGCACTGAATGGAAACCAGCGCTTGTCGCGCAGGTGTTCGATGGCTCGGCCCAACAGCCAGTTGACCATCGAGCCCAGCACGTTGCCCGCGGTGGCGATCAGCAACAGAGTCAACCACGCCTCGGGCTGGCGCAGCAACAAACCCACCAGCACCGCTTCCGACTGCAGCGGCAGAAGGGTGGCGGCGCCAAAGGCGCTGAGAAACAGCGCCCCGTAGCTCAGCATCAGTAGTTGGCGACCACGGTGTCCTGGCCGTCCTGAGTCACGCCGATGACCTGGTAGGCATCCTTGTGGTCACCCATCTCCATGCCCGGCGAGCCCATGGGCATGCCGGGCACGGCCAGGCCCTTGAGGTCGGCGCGCTTTGCCAGCAGGTGGACTTGTTCGGCCGGTACATGGCCTTCGACGAACTTGCCCTCGATCACCCCGGTGTGGCACGAGGCCAGCCGTGGCGCCACGCCCAGGCGTTGCTTGACGGCGCTCATGTCCGGCTCGACATGGTCGTTGACGGTGAAGCCGTTGTCGCGCAGGTGGCTGATCCAGGCTTTGCAACAGCCACAGTTGGGGTCGCGGTAGACGTCGATGGTCTCGGCAGCCTGGGCAAGGCCGGTGATGGCCAGCAGGCCGAAGGTGAACAGGTGTTTACGCAGCATGGTCGAACGACTCCTTCAAAAACGCAGGCGCACGCCTGCTACCAGGCGGGTCTGGGAGAGGTCTTCGCCGTGCTCCCGAGCCTGGTCGGCGCGCTTGCCGTGCAGGCGGTCGAAGCTTACCCCGAGATACGGGGCGAAGCCGCGGGTGATTTCATAGCGCAGGCGCAGACCTATTTCGCTGTCCGCCAACCCCGCACCTTGTTCACGGCCAGTATCGTCGCGGCCGAAGACGTTGGCTTCGAGGGTCGGCTCGAGGATCCAGCGGTTGGTCAGCAGCATAGCGTAAGCGGCTTCAAGGCGCAGCGCGGTCTGTTGACGCTCTCCCGCATAGGCCGTGGCTTGCAGTTCCAGGCCATACAGCGGCGAGCCCTGGATGCCGAATGCCGCCCAGGTTTGACCGCTGGCGGGTTTGAAGTCCTGGCGCACACCGCCGACCAGCTCCCACCACGGATCGATGGCATGGCCCCACAACGCCTGCAGCTCGGCCTTGTGGGTTGTGCCCTGTTCCCGCTCGCCCTCGCTGCGCAGCCAGAGACGGTCGGCATCGCCACCGATCCAGGCCGTGGCGTTCCAGTTCAGTGCGCCGCTGCTTTCGAACTGCTGGTATTCCAGTTGGTCCACGATGACAGCCCAATTGACTGCCTGATCGTGTACCTGGTGTCCGCTCAGGGGGGGCGAAGTGGCCATCGCGCGCTCACTGGCAAGCAGTGCGGTGGCAAAGAGGATGTGCTTGCTGATCTCATTCATCGACGCGTACCTCGCGGAACATGCCGGTCTCCATGTGATACAGCAGGTGGCAGTGGTAAGCCCAGCGCCCCGGCACGTCGGCGCTGACCCTGTAGCTGCGGCGGCTGCCGGGCGGGATGTCGACGGTGTGCTTGCGCACCAGGAAGCGCCCGTGCTCGTCCTCCAGATCGCTCCACATGCCATGCAGATGGATGGGGTGGGTCATCATCGTGTCGTTGACCAGGGTGATGCGCACCCGCTCGCCGCAGGAAAGGCGCAATGGCTCGGCATCGCTGAACGTGATGCCGTCGAACGACCAGGCGAAGCGCTCCATGTGCCCGGTCAGGTGCAGCTCGATATCCCGCGAAGGTTCGCGGCCGTCAGGGTCGGGATAGGGGCTGCGCAAGTCGGCATAGGTCAGTACCCGCCGACCATTGCCGCGCAGGCCGATGCCAGGGTCGTCCAGGTTGGCGCGAGGGGCCATGGTCTGCATGTCTACCAGCGGGTTGCCGGTTTCGCTGGCCGGATGCTGCTGCATCGGCGCCATGGCGGAATGATCCATGCCGGCCATGCTGCCGTGGTCCATCCCCGACATCGTGCTGTGGTCCATGCCGGCCATGTTGCCATGCCCCATGTCGGCCATGCTCAGCACGGGCCTTGGGTCGAGCTCCGGCACCGGTGCCTGCAACCCCGCCGCATGGGCCAAGGTGCCCCGGGCGAACCCGCTGCGATCCATGCTCTGGGCAAACAGGGTATAGGCAGGCAGGTCGCCGACGGTCACCAGCACATCGTAGGTTTCGGCCACTGCGATACGCAGCTCGTCCACCGTCACTGGCGTCACCGGCAGGCCATCGGCGGCGATCACCGTGAGCTGCAGCCCAGGAATGCGGAAGTCGAAATAGGTCATGGCTGACGCATTGATCAGGCGCAGGCGTACCGTTTCCCCCGGCTTGCACAGGCAGGTGAAATTACCGTCCGGTGGCTGGCCGTTGAGCAGGTAGGTGTAGGTCGCGGCGCTGATGTCGGCGAGGTCGGTGGGGCTCATGCGCATGCGCGCCCAGGCCATTCGCTCATCGACGGTGCTGCTCCAGCCCTTTTGCGCGACGTCGTCGATGAAGTCGCCCAGCGTGCGCTTGTGGTAGTTGAAGGCGTCGGACTGTTTCTTCAAGGTTGCCAGCAGTGCTTCGGGCGCTTGATCCGACCAGTCGCTGAACAACAGCACATGGTCGCGCTGGTAGCGATGCCCCTGCGCTTCGCGCGGTTCGATGACGATCGCGCCGTAGACTCCGGCCTGCTCCTGCAGCCCGGAATGGCTGTGGTACCAGTAGGTCCCGCTCTGGCGCAGGGTGAAGCGGTAGAGGAAATCGCCGCCGGGTGCGATGCCGGCGAAGCTCAGGCCGGGTACGCCGTCCATGTCGCTTGGCAGGAGAATGCCGTGCCAGTGGATCGAGGTGTCCTGATCCAGCCGATTACGCACGCGCAGCGTCACGGTATCGCCCTCGCGCCAGCGCAGCAGGGGGCCAGGCAGGCTGCCATTGACGGTCAGCGCCGTGCGCGGGTTGCCAGTGATGTTGACGGGGGTCTGGCCGATGTACAGCTCGAAGTGCCGGCCGGCCAGCGCGTGTCCATCGGCAGCACTGGCCAGTGGCCGCCAAAGTCCCAGGCCTGCTAGCGCGGTAGCGGCGCCCAGGCCTTTGACGAAGGTTCGGCGGGAAGTGGTGGGCAACATGGGGTGGCCTCTTGTGTGAGAGCCACGATCCTCGCCTGTCGCACCTGTCAGCCAGCTGAGGCGGGGATTACAGCCTCGTCAGGCAGCACCGGCTGCTCGGGGCCCAGGTCGCGCATCAGCAGCCCGTGATCCAGCGCCACCTGCTCGGGAATCGGCAGGTACACCACATGGCCGTCTCCTGGGGCCACCTCGGTGGCCCGCTGCTGACGGTCGTACAGGCGATGCAGGTCGAAGTGGTAGTTGCCGCGAGGGGTCATCAGTTCCAGGTGATCGCCTACGGCGAAACGGTTCTTGACCTTGACCTCGGCCAGGCCGTCCACGCGTGCACCGGTCAGTTCGCCGACGAATTGCTGGCGTTCGGAGATGGAGTTGCCGCGCAGGTAGTTCTGGTATTCGTCGTGCACATGCCGGCGCAGGAAGCCTTCGGTGTAGCCGCGCTGGGCCAGGGACTCGAGGTTGTCCATCAACGCCATGTCGAACGGTCGCCCGTTTGCGGCGTCGTCGATGGCCTTGCGGTACGACTGCACGGCGCGGGCGCAGTAGAAGTGCGACTTGGTACGGCCCTCGATCTTCAGCGAATGCACGCCCATGGCCGCCAGCCGCTCGACGTGCTGGATGGCGCGCAGGTCCTTGGCGTTCATGATGTAGGTGCCGTGTTCGTCCTCGAAGGCGGGCAGTTCGGTGCCGGGACGGTTGCTTTCCTGCAGCAGGAACACCTGTTCGGTCGGCAAGCCCAGGCCCAGGGTGGGCTCCACTTCGCGCACGATGTCGCCGGTGGCATTCTCGGTGGCCGGGGTGGCTTGATACTTCCAGCGGCAAGCGTTGGTGCAGCTCCCCTGGTTGGCGTCACGCTTGTTGAGATAGCCCGACAACAGGCAGCGGCCGGAATAGGCCATGCACAGGGCACCTTTTCCAACTCCAATGGATGTGTTGTCAGATTGTGCTTGGCGACAGATGGTGGGCTGATTTTGACGGTGGTGGAGATTAGGGCATGGTCAAAGGATGCGGGGTGAATCATCCATACCAATAGAGCGGCAATGCCTATGAAGCTAATTATGTCGCTTGAGCTTCAAATCAATGCAACTAGGGGATAGACCTGTTGATAGCTTGTTCGCTAGCGAAGATCTTCAGAGTAAATGTTAGAGATCAATCTTCAGATGCGGCAATAAAAAAGCTGGTTCGCATTCCAATGTCCCTGCGATCCGGTAGAGCTTCTCGACTGTGATATTCACCTCTCCGCGCTCAATTCTCCCCATATAGCTTCGATCAACTTTGCAGACCAGAGCTAAAGTGTCTTGAGAAAGACCCATCGCCTTCCGTTGTGCTCGGATTTTTTCGCCTAACGCCTTTGCCAGCTGCTGCATATCCGCCTCGGCTTACCTGAGACGGCACTATCCTGCGTTTGCGGACAGATCGGCCACGGACTATAATCCGTATTTTGTCTGTTCCGTGTATTCCCCCTAGGTACCTGCATGAAAACCCATTCATTCACTTTCGACAGGCGATTATTTGACCTGCTCCAGCAGGAGGGGTATGCGCAATTCACAACCCGTGATTTACGCGATGCCTACGCCAGATGCTTGGACGGAACGAGTTTTAGTCTGAGCGACGTTCGAAGATATGTGTATGGGCAGATACGTCGCATGCTGCACATAGGTTGGGTTGTTCAGGACAGCCAGCGCCGTAAGCGAGGTCAGGTCTATCACCTAAAGTCGATTCCAGTGAGTCGGTCCTGCTTCCGTAGACGCTTTCGAAGTACCGCTTCTGGCCGGTTTTCTGCTTTCGCGCACATGCAGGTAGCTTGAGTTAATCACTACTGCAAAGAGTAGAGATTCATCATTTGTCTATGGTGTTATCGCTTACCTGCCAATCAGGGATCAATCGCGGGGGGATACATCGATGCGCAAAAACCGAGTGCTCACCGTCAGCCTGCTGGCCTTGGCGATGCTTGCCAACCCTCACGCGAGCCCCGCGCAGGGCAGTAAGGAAACTCAGGGTGGGCAGCCGCCTCCGGGCTCGCATAGCTCCATTAAAGATTTCGACTACCAGATCAAATACCAGCGCGCTATTGAAGCTGTGCTGTGGAATATGCCGGCGATCGCCATCTACAGTTTCTGGTGCGCAGCGTTTGACAATCTGAGGGTCAAGGACAACGACATCATTGCCTATTCGGCACCGGCAACGCCGAGATTGGAAGCGATCACAGCCAACAGCAACACGCCTTACATCACGGCGTTCACCGACCTGCAAAAAGGCCCGGTCGTACTGGAGTTACCCGCCACCAGCGAGGAGGGGAGCGTTTACGGGCAAGTGGTAGATGCCTGGCAACTGACCATTGCCGACGTGGGTCCATCCGGTCTGGACAAGGGCAAGGGCGGTAAATTGCTGTTCACGCCGCCGGGGTTTACCGGTGAAGTACCCACTGGCTACATTCACGTCCCATCCCCCAATTACCGAATCGCCCTCGCATTTCGCTCCGTGCGTGCCCCCGGCAAAGCCGCGGCTGATGCCTATCAGTATGCAAAGAAACTGCGCATGTATTACTTGGCCGACGCGAGCAATCCTGCGCAGCAACGCTTTATCGATCCAATCGACAAGGTTTACCCGACGCTGCCCTTCTATGACGAAAGACACTTCGCGGACATGCATGCGGTAATGAGCTCCGAGCCGGTGCGTCCACAGGACAAAGTGATGCTGGGGATGCTGCGCTCACTGGGGATCGAAAAGGCAAGCCATTTGCCCCGGATGAGGCCACCAAAAAAACTATGCGTCAGGCTGCCATCGATGCGTGGCTTTACCTCCAACACTGGTTCGATAACCTGCCCAAAGATAAACTCTATTGACCGGATCGCCACTATGCCTCGTTGTTGATGACCGATGAAACAAGCGTTTCTCGTTCGAGTAGGCAGACAGTTGATCTGATCTGATCTGATCTGATCTGATCTGATCGGTCGAGCGGCGGAGTACTTCTGGTGTACCTATATGCCGAAGGAACTGAGCAACTCACCGGCAACCCAATACCTGATGGCCATGGCCGATAAAAACGGCAAACCACTTGAGGCCGGCAAACCCTACAAAATCGACGTTCCCGCCAACATGCCGGTCAAGCAGTTCTGGGCATTGACCGTTTATAACCGTGACACCATGGCGTTCATTTACAGCGATACCAATCGCACAACCCTGTCCTCGTACGACCTGGACGCGATGAAGAAAAATGCCGACGGCGGCGTCACGATCTACATCGGCCCCAAAGCGCCGGTCGGACAAGAAAGCAACTGGATTCCCACGGCGGGCAAGCGGCCGTTGCCGGCCATGCGCTTTTATGGCGATACTGAGGCGCTGAACGACAAGAGCTTTAAGCTGTCGGATTTCGAATTGATTCATTGAATTTTGCAGTGAAATTTACGTCGGGCGCGATGGATAAAATTGCCAATCGCGTTCGACATATCAGTCTTTGGTCGAAAGTTTGCCAATGTCCGCTTCAGCCGATTACGGGCTGTGATCAAGAGCACGAAGGAGCATCTCAGCCACTTCAGAATGCCGATGACAGGCCCGATAAGTGCAAATATTGGCCCAGGTATTCGACGTCACCCGGCTGCCGAAGTGTAATGTTCAGACTAGTTTCAGCTTCAGTCGGGCCCCCAGCAATGCGAAAAGGCTGACCACCGCAGCGAACATCAGATAGTAGCTCGGTGCGGCGTTGCTGCCGGTCAGGCTGATGAGCGAAGTGGCGATGAAGGGCGCAAAGCCGCCGAAGAACGTAACACCGATGTTGTAGCTCAACGACATCCCGGTCGCGCGGGTTTGCACCGGAAAAATTTCTGACATCAACGCCGGCAGCGGTGCGAAGTAAACCGCTTTGATCAGGGCCATCAGGCTGACCACCAGCATCAGCGATAGCAGCGTGGGCGTAGCGTTGAGCCAGGCGAAGGCCGGATAGGCTACGCACAGGTAGAAGGCCGCCGAGACCACCATGATGCGGATGCGCCCGATACGGTCTGACAGCAAGCCCACGAACGGGGTGACAAACGTCAGGATCAGGCCGCCGATCAAGGTCGCCATGAAGCCGGAGGATTGGGGCAGGCCCAAGTCTTTTGCAGCGTAGGAAGGCATGTACTGGATCAGGAAGTTTGACGCCGTCGAGACCACCAGGGCACCCATGGCGATCGCCACCAGCAGCTTCTGGGTCTGGAACAATTGGCGCACGGGCGCGCTGCTGTTTTCGCTGTTGATGAATACAGGGGATTCTTCACAGTTTCGGCGGATGTAGATGCCCACCGGGCCGATCAGCAGGCCGAACAGGAACGGCAAGCGCCAGCCCCAATTGAGCATTTCTTCAGGGCTCAGGTTGGCCGTCAGTACGTAGCCGAATAACGACGCGAGCACGGTACCCAGGCCCTGGCTGGCGAACTGCAGGCTGGCGACGAAGCCGCGTCGCTGCGGGGCGGCATGCTCGATCAGGTAAGCGGTGGAACTACCAAATTCGCCACCGGCGGAAAAGCCCTGCAGCAAGCGCGCAACGAAGATACCGATGGGCGCCAGAATACCGATGGCACCGTAGGTGGGGATGCACGCGATGATCAGGGTGCCGGTGAGCATCAGGCTGATGGATAGGGTCAATGACTTCTTGCGGCCCGCACCGTCGGCATAGGCACCCAGGACGAGCGCGCCAAGGGGCCGCACCAGGAACGACACGCCGAAGGTGCCGAAGGTGATGAGCAACGACAGGCTTTCGCTGTCGGTGGGGAAAAACAACTTGGAGATGATGAAGGCGAAGTAGGCGTACAACGCCATGTCGTACCATTCCAGCGTATTACCCACCAGGGCGGCGCTGGCGGCTTTCCATAGGGGCACGGGTTCGCTGGAAGTGGCGCACGCGGGAGCTGCAGGCTCAATTCTGCTGTACATAGGTTTCCGCCTTTTTATGGGTTGTTATGGCATCTGACGAATGAAGCAAGTGCCGTGCGCTGTGCACTGGCAGGCGGAGTTTAAGCATGAGTTGAGCATGCTTAAAATCATTTTATTGGCAACAAAGCGTGCTCATTTTTAGAACGAACGAGGGTCATTCAAGAATGGGCATTTCATTGGTCGGCCCTTGTAGCGCGGCGACCAGAAAGTCGCGAAAGGCGTTGACCGCTTGCGGCAACGTCCGCCCGGCCATGCTTTGCAATTCGATCCGGCGCGCCTGCATGGATTCGTCGGCGATAGGGATGGCGACGATTTGCTGGCCCTGCAGATAACCCGTGTTGCTGATGGTATTGGACAGGCTCACGCCGCCTTGCCTGGCGACAAAACGATAGAGGGCCGCCATATAGTTGCTCTCCAGCGCCACATTGAAGGTCAGGCCCTGTACGCCGCAGCAGATGTCGAACAAACGCCGGGCGGTGGTATCGCTCGCAGGTAAGGCGATGGGGTAAGGCTGCATGTCAGCCAGTTCGATGACGGCGCGGTCCGCCAGGGGATGTTGCGCGGGGACCATGGCCATGATGCTGCCCGGCAGCGAACATTCGACGTTGATTTCCCGCTCGGGCGAGAGGCTGTAGGTTAACCCCAGGTCGGCCGTTCCCTCGCGAACCCATTTGGTCACATCGTCAGGGGAAACCACATCAAGGGTAAACAGAATGCCTTCGTAGACCTGGCGGAAACGGGCGATGGCGTCCGGAAGAAAATCGATGGCGAACCCTTGCGAGCAAGCCACATGAACATTGCCGCGACGCAATCCGTGCAGTTCGCGCAACTCTTCGACCAACTGCACCGCCTCCATCTGCGCCTTGCGGGCATACACGGCGACCTGTTCTCCGGCCGTCGTCGGCAGCATGCCCCGTGAGCGGCGCTCGAACAGGGGCGTGCCCAGTTCATATTCGAGCTTGGCGATTTGCCGGCTGACCGCGGATGCGGCCACGTTCAGCCTGGTGGAGGCTTCGTTGACCGATCCGCTGCGTACCACCTCGAGAAAGTACCGCAGGGCTATGGATTGCATGCTGTTGAACTGCATTGAGGTTTACCTTTGCTTTTATGGCAACGCATCGTGCTAATCATTGTGATTGTCGCATTTGGCGGCCAAGTCTAGATTCCTTTGGATGTCACGCCTAGAGGGCGCCGCCGCGCGCCGACAGCAAAGGAAACCAGTCTTGAGCCGCTCGCTTGCCATCGATCACATCACCCGTCATTTCGACCGTGGCGATTTCCTTGCACTGCTGCAACGCAGCGTTGCCATGCCCACAGAAAGCCAGGAACCGGCACGCTTGCCGCAACTGCAACGTTACCTGGAAGATTTCATCGTGCCGCTGATCGCGCCGATGGGCTTCGTCAGTCGCGTGTATCCCAATCCCGTCCACGGCCATGGACCGTTGCTGGTGGCCCGCCGTATTGAGGCCGAGAGCCTGCCGACCTTGCTGGTGTATGGCCATGGTGATGTGGTGCGCGGCTATGACGCTCAATGGCGCAACGGCCTCAGCCCTTGGAACGTCACGGTCGAAGGCGAGCGCTGGTACGGGCGCGGCACTGCGGACAACAAAGGCCAACACTTGATTAACCTGACGGCGTTGCAGCAGGTCATGGAGGCGCGGGGCGGCCGTCTGGGGTTCAACGTCAAGTTGTTGCTGGAAATGGGCGAAGAAGCAGGATCGCCAGGGCTTCGTCAATTTTGTTTGGAGCATCGCGATGAACTGTCCGCCGACGTATTCATCGCCTCGGATGGCCCTCGTCTGAGCGCGGCCCGACCTACGGTTTTCCTGGGCTCCCGGGGGGCGTTCAACTTCGAACTGCGCGTCGATCTGCGTGACGGCGCTCACCATTCCGGTAATTGGGGTGGCCTGTTGCGCAACCCGGGCATTGTCTTGGCCAATGCGATCGCAAGCCTGGTGGATGGCAATGGCCAGGTGCAGGTCGCTGGCCTGAAACCCACGGCCATGCCTGAGTCCGTGCGTCGTGCCCTGAGCACAATCGAACTGACCCCTGGCAGTCCCGGTGATCCGGTGATCGATCCGGCATGGGGTGAGCCGGGACTCACTCCCGTTGAGCGAGTATTTGGCTGGAATACCCTGGAAGTGCTTGCCTTCAAGACCGGCAACGCCGATGCGCCGATCAGTGCCATCCCCGCCAGTGCAGTAGCACACTGCCAGGTTCGCTTTGTCGCAGGGTGTGATTGGCGCACTTTCGTTGAGGCCATCGAAGACCATCTGGCGGAACAGGGATTGGCAGACGTGCAGGTCAAGCAAAGTCCGGGCGAAGTCCTGCATGCCTCGCGCCTGGACCCCGATAACGCCTGGGTACATTGGGCGCTCGACTCCCTGGAACGGACCACGGGAAAACCCTGCGCGTTGTTGCCCAATCTTGGCGGCTCATTGCCGAACGATATTTTTGCCGATGTCTTGGGACTGCCGACCCTGTGGATACCCCATTCTTATCCCTCCTGCTCGCAACATGCCCCCAACGAACATTTACTGGCCTCCATCGTGAAAGAGGGATTGCAAATCATGGCCGGGCTGTATTGGGACTTGGGTGAAAGTGGGCAGTCAGTTCGGCGCAGTCAACTTGAATTCACTAGGGAAACGACCATATGTTGAGTTGAAATCGAACTTGATGGCGCTGTTTTTAGCGTCGAATTATTTGAGTGTTTTTAAAATCATATCGACGTAAATCGAGGCGCATTTGCGCCTCTTTTTATTTGTTTAGGTAGCATTAAGTTGGCAGGGAAACCACTAACTCTGGCACGTATTCCAATGGTCGAATATCCGTTGATGGGTAGGATGGCGTAATTATGACAATCTTCAATAATAAAAAGGTCAAGTGTGAAGATAAACAACTCATCCGCGTTATATGCCTTGTCAATTGCCATGATGGCCTCTGCCCAGGCTCAAGAACCCAACTCGTTTATATCCGACAGTCGCACGTCCATCCGTTATAGCCAGTTCTACTGGGATGAGGATCATGGCCATGGGGTCGGGCCCACGCGGGATGAGTGGGTTCAAGCGGCATTGTTCAGTTTCAACTCCGGCTGGTACGAAAATTTGCTGGGTCTGGATTACAGCTATGGCTTGGCCGATGCACTGTATGTGGGCGATAAAGCGACCAGTATTAGTAACCTTGAAGCCGGGCACACCGTGCAATCGCCCCATGGGATCGCCAAGCCCGTGGAAGCCTATCTGCGAGGGCATCTGGTGGGGGACGCGGGGGAGGTCGATGTCGGCGTTGGCAAGAAAAGCCGCCGCTTTGGGCTGTACTTCGATGATCCGGTTTCGCGCATTCTGCCGCCCTCCACACTGGGCGCCGATATCGACTACCGCGTCGGTGGCTTGAATGCCAGATACAGCTACGTCAACGGTTTCAGTGCACGAAACGAGTCTGGCTGGGCCGACGACATGACCAACTTCTCGGGGCAAAAAATCAACGCCCTGCGACTTTACGGGTTGAGTTATGCCTTTGGCGACGGCACGCGAATCCTGACGGAATATGCTGAATCAGAGAATGACTTGAAGGAGAACTCGATCAAGGTCGAGCGCAGTTTTCAACTGGCGGCCCATCAATTCCTGGATCTCTATGCCACCCATGGCATGCAGCAGGATGCCGGCAAATTGTTCGACTACAAGGGCGTGCCCGGGCTCTACGAGGCTGAAACTTCACACGACGCCCGCTATATCGACCTGTCGGTAAAATATCGCATCGGTCATGTATACACCGGTCTCAATTACAACAAAGTCAGCGGCGATGACTTCGATCGGTTGTTCTTCAGCGCCGATCATGGCACCTGGAACAGCAGTGCCAAGCTTTTCTATTACTTCGGTTTAAAGAACGAGGAAATGTACCGGGTATTTGCCGGGACGGATTTTGATTTTGTCGGCGTTCCTCAATTGCGCCTCGATAGCCATTATGCGTTTTCCGATCATGCGGCGGGTTATAACGGTTTTTCCAGGCGGGAATTTCAAACGGTTATTCAATACAACTTTACCGGCGTGCTCAAAGGGCTGGGACTGGCGTGGCTGTATAATGATTTCAACACTGAGGGCACACCCGATCATATCACCCGTTTTGCTACTTCTTACGGACCGGCCGGGATCATCACCCATCATGCCAATCGGTTTTATATGAACTACGTCTACAACTTTTAGTTTGCCGACAGGGCAGTCTTCTCTCGCATCGTTAAAACAGGGGGTTTCATGTCACTCAATAAAATTACTGTGTTGTTATTGTCCGTCGCAACCTCGTTCCATGCCTATGCCACTACCGTGGAGCAAAACAGTCACACCGCAGACTTGATCCTGAAAAATGGCCGGATCTACACCGGCAACAGCCAGCAGCCGTGGGCCGATGCCATCGCGATCAAGGCCGGAAAAATCGTTGCTGTCGGTTCTGCCGACAAGGTGATGGGCTTTCGCAATGGCGATACCACCGTCGTTGACCTGGACAGGAAAATGGCGATGCCTGGTATCAACGATGCCCACGCGCATCCGACCTGGGGTGGCCTGAAGCAGCTGTTTCAATGCAATTTCCCGGCCTCCAGTACGCCATCTCAGATCCAGGAGCGAATTTCCGCCTGCATCAAGGACCAGCCGCAATCACAGTGGATTCGCGGTGGACAGTGGACTGCCGAGTTTTTCAAGCGCAATGCCATCGATTCTCCTCGCCAATGGCTCGATGGGATCTCCGGCGACAAAGCCATCTTGCTGACCGACGACACCGGTCACAATGTCTGGGCCAACAGCAAAGCCATGGCGCTATTGAGCATCCACGGCGACACCCAGGCTCCGAAAGGCAGCAGCTTTGAAAAGAATCCGGCCACCGGCGAGTTCACTGGGATTTTGCTTGAAGCCAACGGCTACATAAAAAGCAAATTGCCCGACTGGAGCGACACCCAGTACTTGCAAGCCGCGCAGTATGCCGTTGAACTGGCCAACAGCTTTGGCATTACCGGGATCAAGGACGCCGACGCCAACGAAAATGTAGCCAGGGCTTTTTATACCCTCGATCAGAAAGCAGCCCTGAGCGCTCACGTCGGTGTGTCGATCCGGATCTCCGACGAGCACAAGAAGAACATCTTCGACATGCCGCAGATCATGCGTATCCGTGACCAATACAGTTCCCGACACGTGAACACTCACTTTGCCAAGATCTACCTGGACGGCGTGCCCACCTCCGCGCGCACGGCGGCGATGATTTCGCCGTACAAACCGGATGAGCACAACCCCGGGGGCAATCAGCGCGGCCACTTGCTGCTCAATGCCGAAGAACTCAAATCGGCCCTGGTGGAACTGGATAAACAAGGGTTCACCGTGAAAATCCATGCGGCAGGGGACCAGGCCATTCGCAGCGCCCTCGACGCAATCGAAGCCATGCGCAAGATTAACGGCGACAGCGGTATGAGGCCGGAACTGGCCCATGCCGAATTCATCGACCCGATCGATTTGCCGCGCTTTGCAGAGCTCGACGCCACCGCCGACTTCTCACCCTACATCTGGTACCCGTCGCCGATCAGTGATGCCATCGAATCAGTCGTGGGGGCGCGAGCACAGCAGGCCTGGCCGACGCGGGACTTGCTCGACAGCGGGGCGACAATCATCGCCGGTTCCGATTGGCCTTCCGTAGTGCCTGACCTTACGCCTTGGAATGCCATTGAAGCACTGGTCACTCGGCGCGATCCAAGCGGGCAGCATAAGGGCACGTTGTGGCCCAAGCAGGCGATCAAACTGGAGGAGGCCTTGCGCATTTTCACCAAAAATGGCGCTCAGGCGCTGGGTGCTGGTGGGATAACGGGTTCAATAGAGGTGGGTAAGTCGGCGGACATCATTGTGCTCAACCAGAATCTTTTTGAAGTTCCCGTCGATGACATTAGCGAAACCCGGATTGTTTCGACCTACTTTGAGGGCACTAAGGTATACCCCTGAATGAGCAAAAAGGGGGACGGTTGTTTTTGACCGTTTAAGGAACTACGTGACAGGCAGCTATTGGCCCAGGCTGTGTGAAAATGCCAGCGTTTGTCTAACCTTCTGATCGTCGAGATCGTGGCGGGTATGTAGCTTACTAGGGCAATTCGCGCTTCCGTCTGCTGGTTTCGCAGGCAACGCTTGTAGCTCTCTGTTTTCGATGTGTGCAGTGCGTTTTCACACAGCCTGGACCCACAGCTGACTTTCGGCTGCTAGCCCCTGAATTCTCTTGCGGCGCAATGTTGACCACAACATAGAAGCGCTTGCCCATGGCATGCGCCTCGCTGATGCCTTGGGCCAGGTTGGCGTGGTCGAATTCGTTGTTGCGCACCCTCAGGCTGTAGCGCGGCTGGCCGGCATACACGGCGTCGGCACCGTAGGCGAAGGCGTAGCGCATGGTCTTGAGGGTGCCAGCGGGGGCCAGCAGTTCGGGCTTGGCGATGGGGGCCATGGGCGCACCGGGGCGAAAATCGCTGATGCTAGGGGGTGGTCGGGGGCAGCGTATTGATTTGAATCAAGGGTTGGGTGGCACTTTTCCAGTGATGGCCTGCACTAATAGTGAGGACACTCAAGGAACCGCCATGAACTCGACCGCGCTGCAGAACAAGGCCCTGGCCGTACTCCTGACGTTGGTGACGATTGCCTTCGTGTGGATCTTGCTGCCGTACTACGGGGCGATCTTCTGGGCGGTGATTCTCGGCATCCTGTTCGCACCGCTGCAGCGCCACCTGTTGATGCGGTTTGGCCGGCGACGCAACCTCGCTGCGGCCACTACCTTGCTGGTCTGCATGGTGGTGGCCGTGCTGCCGGTGATCATCACCAGCGCGCTGCTGGTGCAGGAGGGGGCCAACCTGTACCAGCGTATCGAAAGCGGGCAACTGGACATCGCCGGCTTTGTCGCGCGCGGCAAGCACATGCTGCCGGCATTCGCCCAGCATGGCCTGGACAGCCTGGGCATGGGCAATCTGGATGGTCTGCAGGACAAGATTTCCAAGTGGGCCACGCAAGGCAGCCAGGTGCTGGCCGGCCAGGCCTACAGCTTCGGGCAGGGTACGTTCGATTTCCTGGTGAGCTTCGGCATCATGGTGTACCTGCTGTTCTTCTTTCTTCGCGAAGGCGCGGAGGTGGCGCGTCAGGTCCGGCTTGCCGTGCCGTTGCCCGAGCAGCAGAAGCGCAGGTTGCAGCTGAAATTCAACCGGGTGGTGCGTGCCACGGTAAAAGGCAATGTGCTGGTGGCCATCACCCAGGGCGCGCTGGGCGGCTTCATCTTCTGGGTGCTGGATATCCCCAGCGCGCTGGTCTGGGCCGTGATGATGGCCTTCCTGTCACTCTTGCCAGCGGTGGGCGCCGGCATCATCTGGGCGCCGGTGGCGGCCTACTTCCTGCTCACCGGGGCGTTCCTGCAGGGCATTATCCTGACGGCGTTTGGCGTGCTGGTGATCGGCTTGGTGGACAACGTGCTGCGGCCGATCCTGGTGGGCAAGGACACACGCATGCCCGACTACCTGATCCTGGTGTCGACCCTGGGTGGGCTGGCGGTGTTCGGGCTCAATGGCTTCGTGATCGGCCCGCTGATCGCAGCCTTGTTCATGTCGAGCTGGGCGATTTTCGCGGCCACCAAGCCGCAGGTGCAGTTGCCTCAGTAGGCGGCTGCTCTCAACCCGATCGCTGGCAGCCGGCGATTGGGCGCGAACCGGCCCTCATCAGCGGAAACTGTACGAAACCCCGGCATACACGCTGAACCCTTCCCCCGGCGTCGAGCGCGCGATGTCCTGCCCCGCATCGTCATACCCCGGCGTCACCGTTGCCGCATAGCGCTCGTTGGTCAGGTTGCGCAGGTCCAGCCAGGTCTGCCAGTCCTGTTTCGGCGAGTTCCAGCCCAACCGCGCCCCCAGTAGCGCATAGGCATCGGCGTGGTAGCTGTTGGCGTAGTCGACCTGCACCTTGGAGGCCATCTGCGTATTGAGCCCGGCATAGAAACCGCTGGGCCAGTCGTAGCGCAGTTCAGCCTGGTAGTAGTGCATGGGGATGCCGGGCAGCCGGTTATCGCCGAACGTGTCGTCGTCACGGTAATGGAAGTCGCTGAAGGTGTAGGCCTGGCGCAGGCTCAGCCTGCCAACGCCGGCGTTTTCCCAGAGTGTGCTGTCCAGCCCGGCTTCAACGCCCTGGTGCACCGTGGGGCTGGCGTTGAATTCCTTGGGCAGGGCACCGGGCACGATCTCCACCGCGAGCAGTTCATGGCGAACCTGCGAGTAGTACCAGGCCAGGTCCCAGCGGCCCAGCGCCGAATCGCCTCGCGCGCCGAGCTCCAGGGTGGTGGCGGTCTGGTTCTGCATCTCGATCGGCTGGGTGGCAACCGTTGAACTCCAGATCAGCGACCAAGGGTGCGGCGGCTCGACCGAGCGGCTGAGGTTGCCATAGACCTGCAGTTGCGGGCTGATGTCGTAACGCAATCCCAGCCGTGGGGCATAGTCCCAGTCATGCTGGCTGACCTTGCCGCCACTCTGCGGGTAGGTCACGTCGCTCTCGCGTCGGGTGTAGATCATGGCCAGTCCCGTGGTCAGCCACAGGTCGGGGATCAGCTCCAGGTCGTTGCCGGCGTGCAGGACGGTGTCCGAGCCCTGGTAGCTGAAGTCGCGGCTGCGGGCGCCGAAGTTGTCGCCGCTGCTGCGGGCGAATTGCGAAGCGCCGCTGTTGGGCAGGTGCTTGGTGGTGCGCCAGCCGACAGTGGTCTTGCTCTCATGGCCGAACAACGTGTCGCGGCGGAAATAGTTCAGCGTTCCGCTCACATCGGTGTAGGCGACCTTGAGGCGCATCGGGCCTTCGCGCAGGTCCATCGGGTAGTCGTGATAGACCAGCCCGGCTTCCAGGCGTGCGTCCTCCTCCAGGTAGAAGGTGGTCTTGTTGCCGATCCAGGTACTGCCCGGCTGCGGGCGGCTGTCATCGCGAGCCAGGTAAGCGGCATTGGCTGCGCGTGGGTCATGCTTGATCTGCTCCTTGGTCAGGCGCCCGGGCAGGTCATTCTCGGTTTCCCGGTAGCGCAGGTAGAAGCGCGTCTCCAGGTCAGGGTTGAAGCGGTAGCCTATGTTGGCGGCGATGCCCTTGGCGCTGCCGCTGCTGTGTTCCTGGTAGCCGTCGTATTCCGAGTCGGTCAGCGCCACGTAGTAGTCCAGGTCGCCCAGTACCTGGCCGGAGCTCACGTGCCGGTGCTGATAGCCGCGGCTGCCGGCTTCATAACGGACTTGCAGCGGTGCCGCATCGTGACCGGTGTGGGTCACGTAGTTGATCGCGCCGCCCAAGGCCAGTGCACCGTAATCGAAGCCATTGGCGCCGCGCAAGACTTCGGCGCGGCTCAGCCACAGCGGCTCGAACAGTTCATAGGGTGTGCCGCCCGGTCCGGTCAGGGGCAGGCCATCGAACATCGTGTATACGCCGGAGCCATGTGCGCCCGGTGCGCGGTTGATGCCTGAGCCGCGGATCGACAGCTTGATGCCATCGTTGCCCGCCGACTGGGCGAACACCCCAGGCTGGTAAGCCAGCACATCCTGGTTGTTGGCAACGCGACCTTGGCCCACCTGGTCCATGTCGACCAGGTTGCTGGCGCCGGGAATTGCCTGCAGGCGCTCGCGGGCATCTTCCAGTTCGTTCTGCTCTTCGTCACTGATCAGCACTTCACCCAGCTGGACGGCAGGGGCAGCAGTGGCTTGCTGGCCAACGGTAAAAATGGCCAGCAGGCCGAGGCATGACGAGAGGGGCAAAACGGGACGCATCGTACAACTCCAGGCGAAGGGCGGGCAGGCAACGGCGTTGTGACGAGCGAACAACCGCCCAGAGCACGAGAAATTTCAATTAATTGCGCGCTGCTGGAGCTGGCGTACTGTGTAGGACGGCGCGCTACAGGTTGCAGGAGTAGAGACGACAGGGAGTGTTTCGTAACGTGAGGCCTAGCGCGACAGCACACTTTGCTGACGCCATTGGCCATGACCTGTGGAGTTCGACGATGATTATCAACCTGCGACAGCGCCCCGAAAGCGCAGACCAAGCGCCTATTCACCTGACCCCGCGCGAGCACCAGGTTCTGCTCTGGTGCGCCTATGGCAAGAGCTCCTGGGAAATTGGGCAGATCCTGCAATGCCGGGAGTCGACCGTCAATTTTCACGTGTCCAACATTCTGCGCAAGTTCGACGTGCCGACGCGTGTCGCGGCGGTGATCAAGGCAATTCGCTATGGCATGTTCGCCGAGCAGTGAGGGCAAGCCCATGAGCAAAGAGCCTGTATCAGTCACCTGCGTACCGCGTTATCCGGATAGCCACGATCCGTTCTGGCCACGCATGGCATTGCCGGCGATGCGGGCGCGCCTCACGCTGGGGCCTGAGGTCAGTGACGCACGCCTCGCACTGGCCGTGCGTTGTGCGGCCGTGACCGCTGCCAACGAATTCGCCAGCTGGCGGCTCGCCCTGCGTCGACGTGGTTACAAGCGCCTCGGCGATGTCGCTGGTCATGCGTGCGGGCGGGCGCTGACGGTTTGCTATGTGCGCTTCGTTGAAGGGGCCGTGCTGCAGAGCTTGTACACCCATGGTGTGAGGCCCGACAGGGCCGATGGAGGTAGTCATGAATGAAGTGGAAAGCTTGCGTGATGTGCTGGCAGGCATCTTCCAGCATGAGGGCAGGGTATTGCTCGGAGCCCTGTTGGGGGCACTGTTCATCACTGTCGCGCGGGGCCATCTGATCTTTGCCTCGCGCAGGCGCCTGTCATTGGCCAATCAGTGCATTCTGGTGCTCCTGATGCTTGGCGTTGGCTACCTGTTCGAGCCTTTGGTCAAGGCCCTTGTGCCCATGCTGTCGCGTGGCATGGCAGCTTTCGTGGCTGCGACGGTGGTGATCCCCGTCAGTCTGAAGGCCATGGTGTGGCTGGATGCAGTAGACCTGCGTGACTTCCTCCAGCGTTGGCGACGATGAATTCAGCCTGGCAATTTTACCGGCAAGGCGCTGGAAAACTGGTCCAGCCGCTGTTCCAGTTCCTGGATACGTTGCTTGTCCTGAATGTAGAGGAGGGTGGCATGGCGGTCTGCAGACGAGAGGCTGCGCAAGCGCTCGATCATGTCGTTTTCCCAGCCATCGTCGGATTTGTCCGGTGACTGGTTGCCTAGCAGCAACCAGTCGAGTGAACAGCCATGAATGCCCGCCAAATCTATGCACAATGAATACGGAATGCTCTGTCTTATCTTCCAGCTACTCAGCGTCTGTGGGCTTATGTTCAGGCTTCGGGCCAGTTGAACATCAGAATTGGCGCCGGTCAGTTGCTTGAGACGCGCCAAGACAGCGGGAAATAATTTGCTACTCATATTGAGTATCCATGAGTGGTTTAACGTCTTTCCTTGGCCTTAAACTAATCATTTTTGAATATTTGTCCTGCGATTTGAGGAGTTTCTCGGTATGTGTAGATGTGTGATGAAAAACCCTTCTCGTGCGGTAGTCAATGCTGGCTCAATGAACTGTGAATTCCTACAGCGCAAGTCGCTGAGTGTGTTGGGCAGGTATCTTTCATGAGTACGTACAAGCTGGTCTGTCCTCATTGCGAAAGCCGTATGCGTATCCGCACCAGCGAGGGGCGACATATTTTCTTGAGAGTGGCTTATCTGCAATGTACCAATGAAGCCTGTGGCTGGTCGGTCAGGGCGGAGTTCGAAATGACCCACGAACTGTCCCCCAGTGGCATGCCCAACCCGGATGTGTATCTGCCATCGGCCAACAGTGACCTACGCAGGACTGCACTTCAACGCCGCGAGGTTTCCTAGCCAACCCACGGCTGCTTTTTTTCGATAAAAAAAAACACCCCGCAAGTGCGGGGTGTTTTTTATCACCGACCTGATCAACCGATCAGTTGCAGACCTGCCTGCTGGACCATCTCCAGCAGCGGTTGCGGGTAGACGCCCAGCACGAACGCCAGAATGGCGATGGCCAGCAGCATGACGCCACCGGTACGCTGTTCCCACTTCAGCGGAGCGTCGTGGCGACGCAGGTTCGGCTCGACCAGGAACAGGGTGACCATGACGCGCAGGTAGTAGTAAACGCCGATGGCGCTACCGATCACCAGGGCACCGACCAGCCACCACAGCTGCGACTCGACGCCGGTGGCGATGATGTAGAACTTGCCGATGAAGCCGGCGGTCAGCGGGATACCGGCCAGCGACAGCATCATCACGGTCAGCACTGCGGTCAGGTACGGGCGGCGCCAGAACAGGCCGCGGTACTCGTACAGCGCGTCGGCATCACGGCCGCCGTAAGGCGAGGACATCAGGGTGATGACACCGAAGGCGCCGAGGCTGGTGATCACGTAGGTGACCAGGTACACGCCCATGGCCTCCAGGGCCAGGCCCTTGCTGGCGACCAGGGCGATCAGCAGGTAACCGAAGTGGGCGATGGACGAGTAACCGAGCAGGCGCTTGAGGTTGCTCTGGGTCAGCGCCAACAGGTTGCCGATCAGGATCGAAGCGACCGCGATCACCGCCAGTACGGTGCTCAGCACGCCGCTGCTGGCAGCAGGGGAGATCATGAACAGACGCACGACCACGGCGAATACCGCAACCTTGCTGGCGGTGGCCAGGAAGGCAGCGACCGGCGCCGGGGCGCCTTCATACACATCCGGGGTCCACAGGTGGAACGGTACCAGCGACAGCTTGAAGGCCAGGCCGACCAGCATCATGCCCAGGCCCAGTTGCGCCAGCAGGCTAGGCATGCTGGTGGTGGCCAGGGCCTTGCCGATCTGGTCGAAGCTCAGGCTGCCCGCATCGGCGTACAGCAGGGCCATGCCGAACAGCAGGAAGGCCGAACCTGCTGCCGACAGCACCATGTACTTGATGCCGGCTTCCAGCGATCGCTTGTTGAAGAAGGCGTACGCCACCAGTCCGTAGACGGGCACCGACAGCAGCTCCAGGCCGATGAACAGGCCGGCCAGATGATTGGCGCTGACCAGCACCAGGCCACCCAGGGCCGACATCAGCAGCAGCAGGTACAGCTCTTCACGGTTGCCCGGGAAGCCCTTGGAGCCTTCGCCGAGGTAGGCGTGGGCGAGGGTGACGCAAGCCAGCGTGGCCACCAGGATGATCGCCATGTACAGGCAGGCGAACTTGTCGATGGTGATCAGCGGGGTGACCGCCAGCGGCGCGACTTTCAGCGCCGGCAGGATCGACAGCAGGGCCAGGTTCAGCCCCACGGTGGACAGCAGGAAGGTCTGCGAGTGGTTGCGCTTCCAGGCGATCGCCAGCATCACCACCACCGTGGTGATGGTGGTGATCAGCATCGGCGCCAATGCGATGAAGTGTTGAGTGGTGAATTCCATAGCGCTCTTACCGGGCCGAAGCGAG
>Ga0160431_100279_pt1 | contig 30165 bp, 28 predicted proteins | sample HID1971K_E0MG_FD_108212 | JGI IMG/M metagenome (GOLD analysis project Ga0160431, IMG submission 108212) | Enriched millipede-associated microbial communities from UW Madison campus, WI, USA - HID1971K_E0 MG | ecosystem: Host-associated > Arthropoda: Insects > Digestive system > Unclassified ...
AGATCTGCTGGATAACCTGGAGCTTAGGTCGCTCTCAGATTATCTCCTCATCAGGCTAATCACGGTTTTTGACCCGGCTTTTTGCCGGGTCTTTTTTTTGGCTCTTCAGGCTAATGAAGATCGTTGATGGCCGGCATGGTAGCAAAAGTGTGTCAGGGCGTGAACGCTCATTACAAAACTTTGCGGAATCAGTACTTGAGAATCAATCTCGTTTCACCTATTCTGATACCGCATCACGGACGATGCCCCCACCTCTACCCTCTCGAGCAAGGAGCTTCCCATGAGCCGTGCACTGCTACCCCTTGAGCACCCCACGCCCTCGGCCAAGCAGTTTGCCGAGCACGCACTGCTGCATGGCCTCAAGCGCTTGCCACGGCGAGTGCAGCAGGTGTTTCTGCTCAACCGTCTCGATCAACTGGATTTTGCCAGCATTGCCGCACGCCTCGACTTGCCCTTGATAAGCATCGAGCGGCACATGAACCAGGCCTTGCAGACGGCACGCCCCCAGGGAGACTTGCTGGCCAGCGTGGCCGGGCAATGGTATGTACGCTTGCAAAGCCCCGAGGTGAGCTCCTGCGAACGCATCGATTTTCGCCGCTGGCTGGATGCAGACCCTGCGCACCTGCAGGCATTCCATGACACCGAATTGCGCTGGCGCAGCCTGCTTGCACCGGCGCGTGAGCTGGGGCGCGATGACTGGTATCGGCAAGGGCGTGCAGCGATTTCGCTAAACGGCTGCTCCATCGCTGTGGGCCTGGGCGTGGCTGCTCTTTTGCTTTTCGGTTACTGGGCCTGACGTTTGTGATGACTGATACTCGATGGCGCGCCATGCGCAGCTACCGAGTTGTTCAGCCTAAAACGCTGGCGCTCCTGCCAACCCGATAATCAGTCACTCCCAGCAAAGCGCGTCCATCAGGCCCATCACCCTGTCCAAATCGTTACCCATCCTTGTTTTTGATCACTTAGCCTTGACGACTCGACGCCCTTACGAAAACCCTTGAAGCCAATTAGTTTTCAAGGGGTGCTTCGCTCACCGATTGAGGCAGATAAGCAAGTAGTAACCAGCCTGAAAGACAGGCGACTACGAATATCAACGCCAGACTCATCGGCAACATCGCTTCGACTGTAGCCAGCAGCATGCTGACGCCACCGCCAAATGCAAAAAGCATCGTGTTATTGGCCGACGCAGCGGCCCCCGCACGCTCAGGATGCAGCCCCAGTGCATAGGTGGTGGCCGCCGGGCGAACAATCGTTGTACCCACCGTGCAGACCATCAATGGCAAAAGAAGTGTGAGGACCGACAGGTCGTTACTTAAAACGCTCAGGCACAAGGCAACCCCGGCCATACCAATGAGCGCAAACCCCCAGCCGATCTGGGAATGCATATTCATGCGACGATTGAGAAAGCTGGCCATTACACCCCCGATCATGTAGGCGAGGCCGTAGCAGAGGAACACCATGCCAAAGGCAAATTCCGTCAACCCAAGCAGCCCTATCAATAACAGCGGGGAGACGACCACGAACGAAAAATGACATGCAAATGCCAAGCATGAAAACAACGAACTTATGAGAAACGCCTTGTCTTTCAGCAGCACGCGGTAGCTTCTGAGGACACCAGCACGACGGCGTGACGGCATCTTTTCATCCAGCAGGATGATGCATAGCAACACCACAATCACTGCCAGTGCGACGAATACCTGGAAGCTAGCTTCCCAACCGAAATACCGTTGGAGCACACTGCCCGCGAGCGGCGACAGAGAGATAAATACGCCACTTGCACTGGTCATGAGGATGCGCATCGCAATGAGCTGCTTGCCACTGTAAATATCCTGCAATAACACCTGACCAAGCACGAAACATCCACATCCCACTGCCTGTAAAAGACGGAAAGCCATGAAGCTCTCGTAGCTAGAAGTGCTGACACATCCCACCGCGCCTGCGATAGATACTGACAGCCCGACAATCAGCAGCCGCTTACGCCCCATACGATCAGAAAGCGGACCAATGATCGTTTGAGAGATAGCCACACCGATAGCGAAAAGGCTGATTGAGTAGGCAACGTGCCTCGGATCGACAGATAAATAATGAGCGAGCGCCGGAACGGAAGGCAAGATTACATCGAGCGGGAAGACGCCAAGCAGACTTACAAGAAGGAGCAATGCCACATGAAAGCCATTTGGCAGCAACACTGTCCGCACAGCCATCAAATCAAACCTTCAATTTCAAACTGACGCACATACGATTTATTATCCAATAAGTCCGTACGATGAATGGCTTTCATTGTCAATGACAACAATGAACTGGCACGCTTCGACCAACCTTGCCGAAGGTGATTCACAACATTTGTAATGCAAACGTCTCTACCCACCAATTGAGACCTGACAAACGCAATGTCGGATCTACAAAAAATGCGAAACCCTATCACCAGCATGTCTACAACAACATCCCTTTGAGCGCCAGAAATCTTACCCCAAAGGGTTACAAAACAATCCGAAAAAAAGACCGAGTGCTTCGCCTCGTCATGCAAATGATCTTGAAACATGTGAAAAATGGGAGAGAGCAAATCATCACGAGCCAACAAGGAAAGCTCTCGAGTAATAATAGTCTCTGAAATGAACGCCATCACGAACAACGCAAGCCCTTCGCACGAATTGAAATCTCTCGCACACACCCGATCGAAATATTTAAAACGTACTGAACGATGCCTATCGAGTTGAAAATAGCCAGCAACCTGCTCCGCCATCACTTTGGAGAATAATGCATGATAACCCTCATCAGCATACAACTTCAGAGCGGCACTGCACTCGCTTACTGAAAAATATTTCGACAATGGACCATACACCATGCAAAACACAGCCTTATTAACCAAAGCCAATTCAAGCTCTGCCGTATAGTCCAGAAAGTAGAGTAAATGGCCAGCGTATATTTTACGAACATCATCAACAGGCATACCTCTGACCTCAGAACACCCCATAAGCGGAATGAGCCCAGTCGGAAACCACAAACTCGGATCGGTCAGCATAAAGTCCTCCGCAGAGAGATCGTATGCATATTGACGACAACGAACAGCACTGGTGTCACTCCAAGTTTCAAAAACCTGAACTCCGCGACCACATCCCTCATGTTGTTTCACCGAAGTATCCCTCCTATTTCGCAAGCGCCCTCAAACTTTCAGGTGTCGTAGCGCCACTCGCATGACCACAACCCACGAAGAAAAGAACTTGCTCATGATTACTCTCCAATTTGAGCAATGGTTCTACATCTTTTTCACACAGCGCACCTGTCAACCAGGTACCCAAACCAAGTGAAGTGCTCATAATCTGAAATGTCAGCGCAACGTGCCCAACTTCCAACAAGGCATTCCTATACGCACGAGAATGCTCATATTTCCACCATAACTTATCGAACCTAGACGTGAAGAACACACCCACGGGTACAGCATCGGCAAAGTGCTGGCCTGACAGCAGTTTGCCCAACGGGGGTATTTCTGAAGACAACAGAATCAACTGATGATGGTAAGGATCGTAGTAATACATCCCGCTCTCTAACCCTTCAACATTTTTGACCATTACATAACCTTCAGTTGAATTCAGCCCGCCACCAGATGGGCTGCAACGTCGTTTCCTGAACGCTTCTGGCAAGCCACTTGATTCAGGAAGCTGACGCGCCGCAACAAAACCCAGCGTATATTGCAAGATGTGAGCGAGCGCTTCTAAATCGACCGGAACATCAAGAAATTCTCTAGTAGTCGAACGCGCCCGCAACACGTGTTCAATTGGGCCGTCCCGCAGCGATCGAGGCAAGATGATGCCTTCGCTGTGAAACCTTGCTGCGGTTTCTACCGGAACCTCCTTTTGCCATACTTCTTCGCAGTGCGCTAAATATGACTTCGCCCATGCCTCTTCATCTTCAGGGCTGTCGACTAAAGGAATATTCTTCGTACCAAAATGGTAAATCCTTGACAGGATGTCCCACCCCCAAACTACCGGCTCCCCGCGTCCAACCTTGACTATGCCGGCTCGTATCAGATCTTTATCGAGCGGATTATCTTGGTCGACACACGCCTCATTAGCCATCACGAAAACCAAGCGACGAACGTGAGCAGTAGACAACTCATACTGCTTATGCCTTTGAAAATCCCAGCACACGAGAGATGAGCCAACCACAATAAAAAAGCAATCTTCACTGATCACATACACCTCCACTGCTTAGCTAAGCACAGGCCGGCACTGTGCTTAGCACTCACTACCTAAGGCTTACTCGGCCCTTTTAACCAGATGAGCTAAATTAGCCAGTTTTTGCGACTCCATTTTGACTTCTTTCATCTTTATTTCTCCATTAAATGCCGCATCATTGCGACACTTCTGATGGTAGTCAGAAAAACAAGATGCACAAGCCTAGAAGTTGAATGAAAATTCCCGCATGGTTGTAGGAATATTCGACTCACTCCATTAAAAAAACACCAACTAAAGTCACATCAATTTTTCGCCAACAAGTCGCGCCCTCAAGACTGCGCTATGCAGGCCACTATTTAGCGCTGCCGGAGACGATCAGGTGCTGTTTGTGATGACAGAGATGTTCTTCATAGTCAGCTAACACAGCTTCCGTACGCCAATGCACCCGCAATCCCTCAAGCGGTGTACAGTACCCCCACAACAATTCCCAAGGAGCCCGCCAATGACCGTGACGCTGTCCCCCCTGCAGATCGACTGTGACTTCGACTCCGGCAATATCCAGGTCCTCGACGCCAGCAACCCGTCCGATGTCCACCTGGCCATTCGCCCGGACACCCAGAGCGGCCACTTCCAGTGGTTCCACTTCAAGGTCGGCGGCCTCACCCCGGGCCAGCGCCACCGTTTCAGCCTGGACAACGCCAGCGAGTCTTCCTACAAGAACGCCTGGACCGGCTACAACGCCGTGGCGTCCTACGACCAGAAGTCCTGGTTCCGCGTGCCCAGCCAGTTCGACGGCCAGGCGCTGTCGTTCGAGATCGAGGCGCAGCAAGCGCAGATCTGGTTCGCCTACTTCGAGCCTTATCCGCGCGCGCGCCACAACCAGCTGATCGAGCGTGCACAGCAGATTCCGGGCGTCGAGCTACTGGCCCACGGGCGCAGCGTGCAGGGTCGGGATATCCCGCTGCTGCGCGCAGGTGACGGCGCTGCGGGCAAGCGCAAGCTATGGCTGATTGCCCAGCAGCACCCGGGCGAGCACATGGCCGAGTGGTTCATGGAGGGGGTGATCGACCGCTTGCAGGCCAATGATGCGACCGTGCAGAAGCTGCTGGAAAAAGCCGACCTGTACCTGATCCCGAACATGAACCCTGATGGCGCCTTCCTCGGCCACCTGCGTACCAACTTCAAGGGCAAGGACCTCAACCGGGCCTGGCAGGACGCCAGTGTCGAGGCGAGCCCTGAGGTGTTCTTCGCTCAGGCGCAGATGAAACAGTACGGGGTGGATGCATTCATCGATGTGCATGGGGATGAGGAAATCCCCCATGTGTTCACGGCGGCGTGCGAGGGCAACCCGGGGTATACGCCGCGACTGGCCAAGCTGGAGGAACAGTTTCGCAGTACCTTGTGCAGCCTGACGCCGGACTTCCAGACGCAATATGGCTACACCCGCGATGAGCCGGGGCAGGCCAATACCACGCTGGCGTGCAACGCGGTGGGGATGGCGCATGAGTGCCTGTCGCTGACCCTGGAGATGCCGTTCAAGGACCATGACGATGCGCCCGATCCGGTCACCGGGTGGTCGGGGGAGCGGTCGAAGGCACTGGCTGGGGCGGTGCTGGCGACGTTATTGAAGATGGTTGGCGATTTGCGCTGATGCTACCGGCCTCATCGCCGGCAAGCCGGCTCCCACAGGTACGCCACTGGCATTGACAGCTGTGCTCCCCCTGTGGGAGCCGGCTTGCCGGCGATGATGGCCACACGAATGCCCGTTCAGAACTGCACGTCCAGTATCACCGAGTCGGAATAGCTCGCCGCCGGCGGCGTCGCCTGGTCGGTGTAGACCTTAGCGTTGTAGTTGAACACCTGGCTACCCGTCCCGGTGCCCGCCCCGGGGTTCACATCGGCGTCGCTGCTGGCACGCCGCGCACTGCTGACCGAGCCCCAGCGCACGGCACCGGCGCTCTTGAAGATGTCGTAGGCCAGGTAGTTGTTGGCACCGGACTTCATCCTGCGGCGCCCGCCTGCAGCGTTCTGCCCGTCATCCAGCCCCACCGTGTAGCTGCTGCCCTTGGTGCACGACAGGCTCACGCTCTGGTTCACCGTACCGAACCCGGCCACCACCGGTGCACTGGCGAAGTTGATGTTGGGCGTGGTGATCTGGCAGTCGTTGGTCACCGTCAGGGTGACGCTCAGGGTCTTGGTGCCGGAGCCGATGTCGCGGCCCAGGCAGATGCTGCCGATGCCAATCCCCGAGCAGTAGTTCCAGTCCCAGAACACCTGCAGGGTTTCGCGATACACGCCTGCCGCCACATTGCTGCCGATCTGCGTGCGCAGGTAGAGCGGCACGGCCTTGGGCGTGGTGCCATTGAGCAGGCCGAGCAGGTCGAGGATGCCATTGCGGGCGAAGTCGAATGCCACGCCGCGGGTGATCGGGAAGTTGGTGCTGTTGTCGGCGTACAGGGTGTAGCCGATCACATCGCCCGTCGGGCCCACCAGGCCGGCGGTGCTGGAGGTGATGGTGGCGTAGAAATGGTCGCCGGAGCTGAGCAGCGTGAGCAACGAACCGGTGCATTGCAGCCCGGAGTTTATGCTGGAAGCGTTTTGCACGGTGGTCCGCACCACGGTCGAGCTGAGCGTGCCGAACCCTGCCGGGGCGGTTGCAACCGATGAGCACAACGCCCAGGCCGAGCCTGCCGGCAGCAGCAAAAGCCCCGCCAGGACAGCCCGCACAAACCCTCTCATCGACACACCAGCGGGCCGATCAACGGAATCGAGCCCTGCGCTGGCGGCATATCGAATTCGACCTGGCACTGCCCACCCCCTTCGATTGCCACCTGCAGGCGGTTGTGTGACGCCAGGTTTTCCAGGTACACCAGCCCGTCCCAGCCCACCACGGCCTGACTGCCGCTTTCCTGATGAGTCACCTGGCTGCCCAGCTTCAGTGGCTGCTGGCTGCCATCGACCAACTCGATGCTGGCCGCCAGCACGCGCTTGAGCGGGAACTCCAGCAGGTAACCACTGCCACGGCGCACGGCCACGCGTTGCTCGACTTCCGGGGCCAGCACATCGGGCGGCAGGTCCATCGGGTCGATTTCATACTTGCCGCGATAGTAGCCGCTGCTGTACGGCACCAGCAGGTGCCCACCCTCGTCGGTGCGGCCGATTTCCTGGTTCTCGTAGCGCACCGGTACATCGGCATAACCGTCGGTGCTGACGACGACGAAGGCATCGTCGATCCGATTGGCGGCGAACACGCCGGCGTCCATCCATACCAGCGAGCCGCTGGCATCGGCCCAACGGGTCATCTCGCCACTGTTGCCGTACACGCCAGCCTGCAGTTGCACCGACTGCAGGCGCCAGGTGACGTCGGCCTGGCGGTAGGCATCGCGGTCGCTGCCGATGGCATAGCCGAGGTTGTAGCCGACGCCCGCCCCTACCGGCACCGCACGGCTGTAGTTGACCCGCTGCAGGTCCTCGCCGTCCTGGGTGCGCTCCACGCCCACGGCCAGGGTGCCGTTGAAATCGAACGGAATCACCAGCTGCGCCTGCACCGCCCACTGGCTGTCGCCGACCTCGCGGTTGGCCGAGAGGTACACGCTGCTGTTGCCCCACAGCGGTTTGCTCCAGCTCAGGTTGATCAGCCGAGTGCGCGTGCCGTCGCCGGCGCGCACGTCGAAATAGCCCGCGCCGAGGCTGCCGTAGCGGTCGAGGTTGAGGCTCACGGTCACTTGCTCGCTGCGCTGGCTCAGCTGTATCTCGGGGGTGTCGACCCGGCTCAGGTCGGCATAGTCGCCGTAGCGCTGCAGGCGCTGGTAGCTGAAGCCGATGCGCTGGCTGTTGTACTGATAGCCAAGGGCAACCTGGTGACCGTTGTCGCCATCAAACTGGCTCTGCGCCAGGGCGGCATTGAGCACACCGAAGTTGCCAAGGCGCATGTTGCCACCCAGGCCACCGAGCACCAGCGATTCGGCTGTCTCGACGTGGCTTTCCAGGGTGAAGAAGTCGCTGATGCCGTGGCGCAGGTTGGCCGAGGCGACGCCGGGACCATAACTGAAGTCCTCGACGGCGTAGTCGCGGCGCAGGCTGCCGGCGGCGACCGAAAAGTCCGACAGGCCCTTTTGCAGCAGGCTGCTGGTGACATAGAACGGCAAGGTGGTGGACACCTGGCGGCCCAGGGCATCGGTGGTGACCACCACCGCCTCGCCGGCACCGTTGATGAACGGCACGTTGGTCAGGGTGTAGGGGCCCGGCTGCAGTTCGGTGGAGCTGGACTTGTAGCCATTGATGAACAGGTCCAGCGAGGTCGGCACGGCGGCCTCGCCGGCGAATGCCGGCAGCGGATAGGTGACCAGGTCCGGGCGGGCTGCAAAATCACGCGACAGCTGCAGGCCACCGACCCGCACCGAGCTGGTCCAGGGCAAGGCCCCGGTCACCACGTCGCCCGCTTCATAGGTCAGCAGGCGCTGCTCGTCGGTAAAGCGCCAGGTGCTGTCGTACCGCAGGAAGCCCTGGTGGCTGTCGTCGCCGGGTGCGCCATTGAACGACTGGCGCCACTGACCCGTGGTGGAAAAGGTGCCCCAGCTGTCGAACAGCCGCAGTTCGTTCCAGGCAGCCAGGTAGCTGCCGCCGTCATCGGTGTCATTGAGGTACAGGTCGTAGTTGAACAGGGCGCCGAAGCTGCTGCGCGCAGCGCTGGGCGGATACAGGTTGCGATCGCCGACCTGCTGGTCCGGCAGCCAGGCCGCAGGCACCTGCAGCAGCAGGCGCTGGTTGGGGCTGTCGTAGTCGCTGTGCAGGCCGTCGAGCTGATCGAGTGCGACTTCGCCATGGGGGTCGCCCGGCAACTGGATGCCCGCTGCGCGCAGCACCTCGCTGTCCAGGAACAAGTGCCCGGCCCGCTGCTGCACCGGCACCAGTTCAGCCTTGGGCACCTGGTTCACCAGCAGGTCGAGGTACAGCGTGGCGTCGGCGATGGCCGCGGACTCGGTGGGTGGCGGCGGCAGGTCGTCGGCCAGCACCAGACCCGGGCCCAGCAAGGCCAGCCCAAGGCACCAGCGTCGGCTCGCCCGCGACATCCCTTTCACCTTGGGACTGCGGCCATTGTCGGGTCCTCCGTGGCCCCAGACCTTCATGCGCAATCGGTCTCATTGTCCTTGGCGGATCGCTTCGGCCGCCTCCTGGCCGTTCACCCTGCCCTTGAGCACCCCGCTGGCCGCCGGGGCCGGCCAGCGCATGCTGGCACCGGGCAGCACATAACCCAGCAACCCTTCGGCCAGCGGTTTGGCCTGGCCGCCCTGCTCCACTACCACATCGGTCAGGCGCGCATGCACCGGGCCACTGTTACGCAGTTCGACATAGGGCTTGCCCTGCACGGTCACCGGGTGCCAGCTCAATTGCGGCTTGCCGACGCCACTGGCGTTGCGCTTGCCCTCCGGGTCCGGCTTGCCCCACAGGCCTTCGCCGTACACGAACAGCGGCACCGAATAGCGCATCTGCAGGCGAATCGCGGCGCTGGTGCCTTGATTGCCGGTATCGGCCGGCAGTGGCGAGGGGATTTCATCGATGATGATGCGATAGGCCTGCTCCTGACCGGCAGGCGAGCTGCCCGTGCGGGTCAGGCGGATCAACTGCTTCTGCCCCGGGGCGATGGTCGCCACCGGCGGGCTGCCGATGATCTCGCGCTGTGCCTGGAACTGCTCCTGATAATCGCCCTGGCGCCAGGCGAATACCCGCACCTGCAGGCTGGCCGGGGCCGTGCCGCGATTCTCCAGCCACAAGGCACCGGCCTTCTGGTCGGCCTCCAGCACCGGGTCGATGGGCCAGATCAGCACCGAGGTGGCGGCCCCTGCCGGCACACTCGCCATCATCAGTATCCCGAACACACCCTGCGCCCACTTCGCGCCTGCCCGCATGCCAACTCTCCTTGGGTTTGGGTGGCGGCACCTTCACCAGGTCACCGTCACCTGTACTACGTCGGTATAAGTCCCTGCCGGCACGCTGCCGGTCAGTTGGGTGCGGCCGTAGACCGGCAGCTTGATGGCCGTGGGGTCGCTGTAGCTCACCACCACGCTCTGGCCAATGCCTAAGGTCTGGGTGTAGGCCGCATCCCGATAAAGCTGGTAGGCCAGCACTTGCGTGCCGCCGCTGCGCTTGAGGTAACGCGTACCGCTGGCGCTGTTCTGGCCGCCATCCAGGCTCATGCTCAGGCTCACGCCAGGCGTGCATTGGAAGGTCACCGTGGAGCCGCCCAGAGAAGTGCCGAGCAGCCCGGTGGACAGCGCCGACTGGGTGCCGTAGTCGAGCACGCCGTAACTGGTCACCCCGCCGACCACCAGGCAACCGGCGACGATCTGCGCGGTCACCTGGAACGTGCTGGTGGTCGCCGCATCCAGCGGGGTCGCCAGCAGCATGCCGAGGCCCGTCAGGCAGCCCCCCATCCAGGCGCGCATGGCCGTGCCTCAGAACGACAGCTCGACAGCCACGGTGTCGGTGTAGACCCCTGCCGGCAGGCCCGCCTTGCCGCGGGCCTGGCCGTACAGGTTGACGGTTTGCGCAACGCCCGTACTGGTCGGCAGCGTGATGGTGCCGTCGATGGCCAGCAGCTGGGTGTGCCCGGCGTCGGTGTAGAAGTCGTAGGGCACGAAGTTGCCGCTACCATCGGCCAGCGCCCGGGTGCCTCCGGCCGACTGGCCATCGTGAGCCCCCGCGCGCACGCGGATCGCCGGCACCGTGCCGGCCGAGCAGAGGATGCTCATGGCGCCCCCGCCGCCGCCGAGCACTTGCCCGGGGGCCGTGGTGAACAGGGCGTCCTGGCTGCCGAAGTTGAGGGAACCGAAGTTCAACCCCGACGTGCCCGAGCTGCCGTTGACCTGGCAAGCTGCAGTCAGCGTCAGGGTAGAACTGATGGTGCCGGTCACCGTGGCGGCGTGGGCATCGGTTGCCAAGGCGAGGCCGAGGCCGGCGAGGATGCAGTGGGTAAGGGTCGTTCGCATCGGGGTCTCCTTGCGATGATTACCAGTCCAAGGTCACTCTCAAGGTGTCGCGATACAGCCCGGCAGGCAGCGCGCGCGGTTGCGCCACCACTACGCCGTAGATCGGAATCGGAATCTGCTCGGTACCGCGGATGGTGAAGGCACGGGCCTGGCCGATGCCGTAGTGACTATTGCCGCCCGGGTCGACGGCCAGTTGATAAGGGATCATTTCGCGCCCATTGCTCAACCGCCGCACGCCATCGTTGCCATTCAGGCCGCCGTTGATACGCACGTTGAAGGCCCTGACCTCTGGCGTACAGCTGATCTGCAGGCTGCCATCACCACCGGCCTCGTCGACCCGGCTGCGCAGCGGCTGCTCCCAGTTCGGGCCACGCTCGCCGAAGTCCATCAAGCCAGGGTTGCCCAGGGTGGCCGGAGGTTGGTCGCCGCTGTCGATCTGGCAGGCGGCGCTGATCACCAGGCGTGCCTGGATGAAGCCGGTGGTGGTGCCATGCGCGCCACCGGGCAACAGCAGCGGGCCGAGGCTGAGCAAAAGGATCGAGGTACGTTTCATGGCGTGACGTCCTTGTGCATGGCGGCCTCGCTACCAGATGACCGTGACTTTGAGCAGGTCGGCGTACTGCCCGACACGGGGTACCCAGGCCAGCTTGTCGATCCGGGCATACAGCGGCAGCTCGACCGTACCGCTGTCCGGCACCCGGTCAGCATGGGCCACCCCGACGACCACAGGCTCCTGCCAGCCAGCGTCGCGGTAGAGACGGTAGGGGATCGGCCGCGCCTTGGCGTCGTCACTGGCCAGGAAACGCAACTCGCCGACGCCGCCATGCTGGCCACCGTCGATGCGTACCTGGTAAGGCGTGTCGGGGTTGCACTCCAGTCTCGGCGGGCGGCGGTTGAGCAATACGCCGCTCAACGGGGCACCCGGCCCGTCCAGGCGCGCCGTGTCGCCCAGGTCGATCCGACCCAGGGCCTGAGGGCCTGCGTCGCGGGGCTGGTTGACCAGCATGCAGCCGCGCTGCACCTGCACCCGCACCTCCACGAGGAAGTCCGCCGCACCCGCCAAGCCGCTCAACACCAGGCCCAACAGCGCGGCCATGAAGCGTTCCGTCACTGGGTGATCCTTGTTTTTCTCATCTGAAATTGAGCGTAGCAGCGGTTGGCGAAGGCGTGATGGCCGAGTGCCATTCTTTTGTATTAACGATAAAGGCCTAGCGAAAACACCCTTTTTGCCCTGCCCGGCGAACCCCTGCAGATCCTTTGCCTCCAATGGCCATGGGCCGGCAAAGCAGCGCACATTCTGATACGGTGCCTGTTCGGGCAACCGCCGGTATCGGGCGCATGCGCATGCATGGACGAACATGACAGGAGCGTTTCATTGAAGACCACCGACAAGCTACTTGCCGAAGCCGTGGAGCGCTGCGCCCAGGAGCCTATCCAGGTGCCCGGCAGCATCCAGCCTCACGGGTTCCTGCTGGTACTCGACGAACCGAGCCTGTGCATCCTCCAGGCCAGCGAGAACGCCGAATGCTGGCTGGGTGTACCTGCGCAGGCGCTGCTCGGATGCAGCTTCGCCGAAGTGGTCGGCGCCAGCTTCGACCTGAGCGCGCAGCTTGATCGCCTGCCTGATGAGCAAGTCTTCCCTTTTCACCTCGGCGATGTGCGCTTGCGCTCCGACGCACCCTGCCGCGAAAAGCTGCGCTTGCTGATCCACCGTCACGACCAGGTGCTGATCGCCGAATTCGAACCCGTGCGCCTGCCCGCCGCGCTGACCGATCACGACCACTATTACCCACTGGTGCGCGAGTTCGTCGGTAGCGTGCACACTGCCGGCGACCTGCAGGCGCTGCTGCAGCAGACCGTGCAACAACTCAAGCGCATTACCGGATTCGGCCGGGTCATGGCCTACCGTTTCGATGCCCAGGGCAATGGCGAGGTACTGGCCGAGGTGGCCGATGACGGCTACCCGTGCTACCTGGGCCTGTGCTTTCCGGCTTCCGACATCCCGCGCCAGGCCCGCGAACTGTACCGGGTCAACCGCATCCGCGTGATCGAGGACGCCAATTACCAGGCCTCGCCGTTGCTGCCTGCTGCCAATCCGCGCACTGGCAAGCCGCTGGACCTGAGCTTCGCCGCCTTGCGCAGCGTGTCGCCGGTGCACCTGCAGTACATGCGCAACATGGGCACCCTGGCGTCGATGTCGTTGTCGATCGTGGTCGACGGGCAGTTGTGGGGGCTGGTGTCGTGCCACCACGCACAACCGTGCCCGGTCGACTTGCGCACCCGCACCGCCTGCGAGTTGTTGGCCAGCGTACTGTCGCTGCAGATCGAGTCGCGTGAGTCTCACGCCCATACCCGCCAACTGCTCGACCTGCGTCAGCACATCGTGCGGATGATCTCTGCGATGGCCGACCACGACAGCGTCAGCGATGGCCTGCGTGCCCTGCCCCAGGTGCTGCTGGATTTCGCCGGCGCCAGCGGCGCTGCGGTGATTTCCGCCGAGCGCTGCGACCTGTTCGGCCAGACCCCACCTGCCGCGCTGGTCAATGCGCTGGTCTATTGGCTGTCCCAGCGCGGCACCGAAACCGTGTTCCACAGTGACAACCTGGCCCGTGACATCGGCGAACTGCCCGAGCTGGCCGCGCATGCCGGCGGCGTGCTGGCGGTGGCCATCTCGCAGATCCACTCGCACTACCTGCTGTGGTTCCGCCCGGAACAGGTGCGCACGGTGCACTGGGCCGGGCGGCCGGACAAGCAGATCGGCCCGCAGGGCGCACTCAACCCCCGGCACAGCTTCGAGCACTGGCAGGAACAGGTCAGCGGCTACTGCCAGGCCTGGCACCCGCTGATCATCGAAGGCGTGATGGAGCTGCGCAATGCGGTGCTTGGGATCGTCCTGCGCAAGGCCGAGGAGCTGGCGCAGCTGACCAACGAGTTGCGCCGGTCCAACAAGGAGCTCGAAGCGTTCTCCTACAGCGTGTCCCACGACCTGCGGGCGCCGCTGCGGCACATCGCCGGCTACACCGAGCTGCTCGGCGAAATCGAAGGCCAGGGCATGGGCGAACGCGGCCGGCGCTTCCTCACGCACATCGAGGAAGCCGCGCGCTTCGCCGGCAGCCTGGTGGACAACCTGCTCAACTTCTCGCAGATGGGCCGTTCGGCCTTGCGCCTTTCGGATGTCGACCTCAACGCTCTGGTCGACACCATTCGCCAGGAACTGGCACCTGACTACCAGGGCCGCGAAGTCATCTGGACGGTCGAGACGCTGCCCAAGGTGATCGGCGATCCGGCGTTCATCAACCTGGTCCTGCACAACCTGATCGCCAATGCGCTCAAGTACACCCGTGACCGAGCGTCTGCGCGCATCGAAATCGGCGCGCACCAGCACAAGAACGAAACCGAGGTCTATATTCGCGATAATGGCGTCGGTTTCGACATGGCCTACGCCAACAAGCTGTTCGGGGTGTTCCAGCGCCTGCACCGCATGGAGGACTTCGAAGGTACCGGAATCGGCCTGGCCAGCGTGCGGCGCATCATCGAGCGCCATGACGGCCGGGTGTGGGCCGAAGGCCAGGTCGGCCAGGGTGCCTGTTTTCATTTCACCCTTCCCCGTCATTCAGCGACTACCTGAGGCACCCGTACCATCATGCTCAAGCCCATCCTGCTGGTCGAAGACAACCCCCGCGACCTGGAACTGACGCTCCTGGCCCTGGAGCGTAGCCAGTTGGCCAATGAAGTCATCGTGCTGCGCGACGGCGCCGAAGCGCTCGACTACCTGCTGCGCCGCAATGCCTATGCCGAGCGCGACGATGGCAACCCGGCGGTGCTGCTGCTGGACCTGAAGCTGCCCAAGGTCGATGGCCTCGAAGTGCTCAAGGTCGTGCGCACCACCGCCGAACTGCGCAGCATCCCCACGGTGATGCTGACCTCCTCGCGGGAGGAGCCCGACCTGCAGCGCGCCTATGAACTGGGGGTCAATGCCTATGTGGTCAAGCCCGTGGAGTTCAAGGAGTTCGTCGCCGCCATTTCCGACCTTGGAGTGTTCTGGGCCGTGCTCAATGAACCACCACCGGGTTCGCTGCGCCTGAACCGGCGCGGCAGCAACTGAGGCCTGCACGAAGATGTTGCCGATGCCACTGAAACTGCTGATGGTCGAAGACAGCTCGATGGACGCCGAGCTGACCCTGCTCAGCCTCGAACGCAGCGGGTTGCAGTTCCGCTCGCAGTTGGTCTTCGACCATGTGGCCGTCGAGCAGGCCCTGCACGAGACCCACTTCGACCTGATCATCTGCGACTGCGTATTGCCCGGTTCCTCCGGCACCGAGGTACTGGCCATCGCCCAGCGCCTGGCGCCGGACACACCGTTCATCTTCCTGTCCGGGATCTACGGCGAAGAGCACGCGGTGGAGATGATTCGCCTGGGCGCTACCGATTATGTGCTCAAGAAGAACCTGCCGTTGCTGCCCAAGGCCGTGCGCCGAGCGATGACCGAGGTGCAGGAACGCCAGCGGCGCCACCGCGCCGAGGAGGCCCTGGCCGATGTCGAGGCGCGTGCGCGTATCGCCATCGATGCAGCCGGCATGGGCACCTGGGACCTGCGCCCGGAAGAAGACCTGCTGATCTGGGACGACCGCTGCAAGACCCTGTTCGGCCTGCCCGTGGACACCGAAATGAGCCTGGCGCTGTTCTATGCCGGCATCTACCCCGAGGATCTGGAGCGGGTGCGCGACGCCGTGGAACAGGCCATGCGCCCCGACAGCGACGGCCTGTACCGTGTCGAGTTCCGCATCGCCCAGCCCAATGGGCTGGAGCCACGCTGGCTGCTCAGCAGCGGCCAATGCCAGTTCGTCGATGGCCGGTGCACGCGGTTTTCCGGCGTGCTGCAGGACATCCACACCCAGCGCCTGGCGACTCAGGCGCTCAAGCAGCTCAATGAAATGCTCGGCGAACGGGTCGAACGCCGTACCCGCGAACGTGATCGCGCCTGGGAGCTGTCCCAGGACTTGCTCGCCGTGCTCAACCAGGACCTCACCCCTGTCGCGCTCAACCCCGCCTGGGAAGCCAGCCTGGGCTTTTCGCGCGAGCGCCTGAGCCAGGCCTCGCTGCTGCAGTTGCTGCCCGAGGCCGACCAGGCCTCACTGCTGGCCGAGCTGGCCGCCCTCACCCACGGTCGCACCGCCGCACGCTTCGTCGGCCGCATCCGCCACGTCACGGGCCAGTTGCGCTGGCTGTCCTGGGCGGTCGTGCCGGAAGACACCTTGCTCTATGTGGTGGCCCGGGACATCACCAGCGAGCGCGAAGCCGCGCTGGACCTGGCCGAAGCCAACGACCGCCTGCGCGAGCAGATCACCGAGCGCGAGCGCATCGAAGCGGCGCTGCAGCAGATGCAGCGGCTCGAAGCAGTGGGCCAGCTCACGGCCGGGGTGGCCCACGACTTCAACAACCTGCTGACGGTGATCCTCACCGGCGCCAGCTTCCTCGAACGCGACCTGGCCAAGGGGGACGTGGAAAAAGCCCGCTCACGCCTGACCCATGTTCGCGAGGCCGGTGAGCGCGGCGCCAAGCTGACCTCGCAACTGCTCGCCTTCTCCCGGCGCCAGCGCCTGGAGCCGGTGCCACTGAACCTCAACCGTACCTTGGGCGGCCTGGAAGAACTGCTGCGCCGCACCCTGGGTGGCAACATTTCGGTGCGCCTGGATCTGGACCGTGGCCTGTGGCAGGCGCTGACCGACCCGACCCAGACCGAAATGATCATCCTCAACCTGGCGATCAACGCCCGCGATGCCATGCCCGAAGGCGGCCAGCTGACCTTGTCGACCCGCAACACCCGGATCAAGGCCCGCGCGCAACGCCCGGAAGATCCGGAACCTGGCGAGTACGTGATGCTGAGCATCCGCGACACCGGCTGCGGCATGAGCGAAGAGGTACTGGCCAAGGTGTTCGAGCCGTTCTTCACCACCAAGGACATCGGCAAGGGCTCGGGCCTCGGGCTGGCCCAGGTGTTCGGCTTCGCCAAGCAATCCGGAGGTGGCGTGCGCATCGACACCCAGCCAGGGCATGGTACTCAGGTGGCCGTGTACCTGCCGGCAGTCAAGCATGAAACGGCCAGCGAACCGACGGCCCCGACGGTGGGCCAGGCGATCGGTGACAGTGGCCGCGATCGCACGGTGCTGTTGGTGGACGACGACCACCTGGTCCGCGACCTGCTCGGCGATGTGCTGCGCCAGTACGGTTACCAGGTGCGCCAGGCGCACAATGGCGAGCAGGCGCTGGCGTTGCTGGATGAACGCATCGACCTGTTGCTGACCGACTTCGCCATGCCCGAGTTCAACGGCGCCCAACTGGCACTGGCAGCGCGCGAACGGCATCCACGCTTGCCGGTGGTGTTCCTGACCGGTTATGCCGAGTTGCAGGGGCTGGACATACCTGGAAGCCTGGTGCTGCAGAAACCGGTGCAAGCCGAAGAGCTGGCACGGGCACTGAACGAGATGCTGCGGGGGGACCCGTAGTTCTGGGGTTGCCTGGACTGGCCTCGTCGCCGGCAAGCCGGCTCCCACAAAGGGGGGTAGGGCTCATCCATGTGGGAGCCGGCTTGCCGGCGATGAGGCCAGCATAAACGCCAGAAACGCGAAAACCCAGCGCCGACTTCATCTGCACTGAGTGGGAAACAGGTATTGAGAAAATGGCAGGGGCGGCTGGATTCGAACCAACGCATGGCAGGATCAAAACCTGCTGCCTTACCGCTTGGCGACGCCCCTGTATCGGATGCAGCTGACGCTGCTCTGACAATTCCAATTTGTCGACAACTGGGTTGTTGTCTTGGAATGCGCGGCACTTTAACAACAAAGTTTCAGTCTGTGAACCCCCTTTGCAAAAAAAAATGCTTTAAAACAGCAAGTTAGTGTTCCCGCCCGCGCCTCACCCGGCAATAGCGCCCACCATCCGTCGAATTTCCGCTGCCCTGCCTCAACACAATCGCATTCCTCCCTTCAAATCAGGTAAGCGAACTGAGCAGACCAAGGAGGCCCCCATGCCCGTTTCCCACGACCTGTACCAGGACTTGCACTACCCCCGCGAAATCGTCCAGCAACGCCGCCAGCAGGACCCGACCCTCGACCGACTGCTCGATGAGTACATGGACATCGACAACCAGGTGCTGGCCGCCGAATCGATCTCGGCGGGCAACTTCCAGGACGACGAATTGCGCCAGCTCAAGGAACGCCGGCTTACCGTGAAGTACATGATCGAGCGCCAGCTGGAGCGCAAGGCCTGAGCTATTGCCCGAGCAGCTCGAGGGTACGCGCGTCCGGCTGGCCGGCGTAGAACTGCGCAAGGGCGCGCTGGAACAGCGGATTGTCAGGTGCGACCTTGCCGAACAAGGTCAGGCACGAGCGCAGCTTGAGGTCATCGGGGCTGCCGAATATCTCGCGGGCACTCTTGTCACTGTGCTGCACGAGCGCGGTGACGCAGGCCTCGAGGCGTGGACCCAGCAACGGATGGCCCAGGTAGGCACGGGCCTCGCCGATGCCGGACAACCCGTAGCGCTCGGCCATCAGGCTGTGGCCCAGGCCATCGAGCTGCGGGAACATGTACCACATCCAGTGGCTGCGCTTGCGCCCGGCCTGAAGCTCTTGCATCACCTGATCGAAGACCCGGTCCTGCGCCTGGACGAAGCGCTCGAGATCATGATCGCTGGGCATGGCCGCTGCTCCTCTGCTCGTTCCTTCCCCTAGCCTACGCCTCCCAGGCCAACCTATCTCGCCAGCCGATCATTGCCCCGCAGTTTATCGACTGGTCACGATGGCCTGCCTCGGGCAAGCTGCACGCTGCCCAGCCTTCGCCCAAGGAGCATCGCTTTTGTCTGCCTGGATCCCTTCCCCGCTGCGCCAGCTCGGCCAGCGCCTGTGCGGCGCATCGCCCAACCAGAGCGAACTGCTCTGCTGGTTCGAGGACAAGGCACATGACCGTGGCTATCAGCTGAGCGATGGCCAGCGCCGGGTCATTCACAGCATGGCCGAACAGCTGACCGCTTTGCCAAACGGCCAGCCATGCAGTCTGTACTTGCACGGCTCAGTGGGTCGCGGCAAGAGCTGGCTGCTCGACGGTTTCTTCCAGGCCGTGCCGATCGATGCCAAGCGGCGGCTGCATTTCCATGACTTCTTCGCCCGCCTGCACCAGGGCATGCACCACCATCGCCTGCTGAACGATGCTCTGGGTGCGACCCTGGATGAACTGCTGGGCGATTGCCAAGTATTGTGCTTCGACGAGTTCCATGTACACGACATCGGCGATGCGATGCTGCTGACGCGGCTGTTCAACGCCTTGTTCGAGCGCGGCATCTTCTTGCTGGTGACGTCCAACTACGCACCTGAAGGGCTGCTGCCCAACCCGCTCTATCACGAGCGCTTTCTGCCGGTGATCCGTCTGATCAATGGCCGCATGCAGGTGCTGGAAGTGGGCGGCGATACCGATTTTCGCAGCCTGCCGGCCAACCGCGAGCACCAGAGATTTACCCAGGGGCATTATGTGTGGCCGGGGGATGCGAGCCAGCGCCAAGCGCACAATGTGCCAAATGAGCTGGCGGTGATGCTGGACGTGAACAAACGCCCGTTGCGCGCCCTTGCCATCGAGGGCCGGCGGGCAATGTTCGCCTTCGACGACTTGTGCGAGAAAGCCACGGCGGTGATCGATTACCTGGTGCTGGCCGGGCAGTACGATGAGTGGATCATCGATGGGCTGGATGACCTGTCGGAATGTTCGCTGGCCGCGCAGCAGCGGTTCGTCAACCTGGTGGATGTGTTGTATGACCAGGATCGGCAACTGACGGTGATTGGACGGCGGCCACTGGAAGCAAGCCTGGGCGGGGCAATTGCCGACCTGATGCGCACGCGCAGTCGCTTGGGGCAGTTGCGCCAGGCAGGGCCTGACGGTTTCAGGGGCTGAAGTGGCCTCATCGCCGGCAAGCCGGCTCCCACAGGGGAGTGCACAGGTCTCAGGTGCCGCGAGCCCTTTGTGGGAGCCGGCTTGCCGGCGATGGGGTCAACCTGTCAACCGGCCCGTGGCAAATCCGCCAGCACCGTCTCTATCTCCCCCAGCACCGCCGGATCATCCAACGTCGACGGCGGCACATACGCCTGCCCATCGGCAATCTTGCGCAGCACCGCCCGCAAGATCTTCCCCGAACGCGTCTTGGGCAACCGCTTCACCAGCCGCACCCGGTTGAAACACGCCAGCGCCCCGATCTCCTCGCGCACGCTGCCCACCAGGTCCACCAGCAGCTGAGATTCGGCAATACCCTCGCCATCCTTGAGCACCACCAGTGCCAGTGGCACCTGCCCCTTGATCTCGTCATGCACGCCGATCACCGCACACTCGGCCACCGCCGGGTGGCGTGCCACCAGATCTTCCATCTCGCCAGTCGACAGGCGATGGCCGGAAACGTTGATCACATCGTCGGTGCGGCCCATGATGTAGACGAAGCCCTCGTCATCCAGGTAGCCGCCATCGCCAGTGTGGTAATAGCCCGGATAGGTGCGCAGGTAAGCCTGCAGGTAGCGCTCGTGATCGCCCCACAGGGTCTGGCTGCAACCCGGCGGCAATGGCAGCGCGATGACGATGGCGCCTTGGTGATTGGGGCCGAGCAGGCGCCCCTCGTCATCCAGCACCTGCACGTTGTAGCCCGGTACCGCGCGGTTGCTCGAACCCGGCCGCGCCGAACTGCCCTCCAGGCCCACGCAGGGTGCAGTGACCGGCCAGCCGGTCTCGGTCTGCCACCAGTGATCGTGCACCGGCTTGCCGCTGACCCGTTCCAGCCATTCGTGAGTACTGGAATCGAGCTTCTCCCCGGCCAGGAAAAGCTGGCGCAATGAGCTCAAGTCGTGCCGACGGATCAGTTCGCCCTCCGGGTCTTCCTTGCGGATCGCGCGCATGGCGGTGGGCGCGCAGAACAACGCATTGACCCGATACTGCTCGACCACGCGCCAATAGGCCGAGGCATCCGGGGTGCGGATCGGCTTGCCTTCATAGAACACCGTGGTGCAGCCGCTCATCAGCGGCCCGTAGACGATCAGCGAATGGCCGACCACCCAGCCGACATCGGAAATGCCCCACCACACATCGCCCGCCTGCATGCCATAGATGTGGCGCATGGCATAACGAAGCGCGACCGCGTTGCCGCCGTTTTCGCGAACGATGCCCTTGGGTTTGCCGGTGGTGCCAGAGGTATACATGATGTACAGCGGATCGCCGGCCTCCAGTTCCACCGGCGGCACCGCCTGGGCAGTCTCCAGCGCCTGGCCCCAGTCCAGGTCACGCCCAGGCTGCAACTGTGCACGGGCCTGGGGCCGCTGCAGCACCAGCACATGACGCGGCTGGTGGCGGGCCAGTTGCAGCGCGCGATCGACCAGCGGCTTGTACTCGATGACCCGTTCGAACTCCAGGCCGCAGGATGCCGTGAGCAGCAGCGTCGGCCGCGCATCATCGATGCGCAATGCCAGTTCGTTGGCGGCAAAGCCGCCGAACACCACCGAGTGCACGGCGCCGATGCGCGCACAGGCCAGCATGGCCATGGCGGCCTGGGGCACCATGGGCATGTAGATGATCACGCCATCGCCCTTGCCCACGCCAAGCTGGCGCAACAGGCCGGCCAGGCGGCCCACCTCGTCAAGCAGCTGGCGGTAGGTGAACGACTGCTGCACACCGGTCACCGGCGAGTCATGGATCAGTGCGGTCTGCTCGCCACGGCCCTGCTCGATCTGGTGATCGAGGGCGAGGTAGCAACTGTTCAGGCGGCCGTCGGCAAACCAGCGGTGGGTGCCGTCGGGGTTTTCCTGCAAGGTCTGGGTGGGTTTGCGGAACCAGGCCAGGTGATCGGCCTGTTCGGCCCAGAAGGTGGCTGGGTCGGCAATGGAATGGTCGTAGCTGTGCTGGTAGGTCATGGTGACGAAAACCCGGTACTTGTTGTTATTGAAGGGCGAACCTTGAGTATGGACCGCAGCGCCAGGCCCGCCATGGGACTAAAGTCACAACCCATGTGCAGATTTGCAGTGCGCGCAAAGGCGCCCCATAACAGTGCAAAGGCTCTAGAATACGCCATCCTTTTTTCTCACCGAGCCCGCCATGGACATCGATCAGGCCCGAACCTTCCTCGAAATCGTGCGTTGCGGCAGCCTGGTCGCCGCCGCCGAGCGCCTGTTCGTGTCGCAGACCGCCATCACCGCGCGAGTACAGCGGCTGGAGCAACAGCTGGGCTGCCAGCTGTTCGTGCGCAGCCGCAACGGCGCCAGCTTGACCTGCGACGGCGAGGCCTTCGTCAGCTATGCCAACCAGCTGGTACAGACCTGGGAGGCCGCACGACGCGACCTGCCCTTGCCCGAAGGCTGCCAGCAAGTGCTGCATGTGGGCAGCGAGGTCAGCCTGGGCAACCCGATGCTGCTCGACTGGGTCAGTGCCTTGCACCGCGAGCTGCCCAGCCATGCCATCCGCAGCGAAGTGAGCGACGGCGAATCCTTGCTGCGCAAGGTGGAGATGGGCCTGCTGGACGCTGCGCTGGTGTACCAGCCGAGCTATGGCCCGGGCCTGCAGGTTGAGCAATTGATGGAGGAAAAGCTGATCAGGGTACGCCGGGTCGACTGCCCCGAGCCGTACATCTACATCGACTGGGGCGAGGCCTTCCGCCGCCAGCACGATGCCGCCCTGCCCGACTGCGCGCGCGCGGCGCTGAGCTTCAACCTCGGGCCGCTGGCGCTGCAGTTCATCCTCGATCAGGGCGGCAGTGGCTATTTTCGTACCCGCGTGGTGCAGGCCTACCTGGACAGCGGCGTGTTCGAACGGGTGCCGCAGGCGCCGGAGTTCACCTACCCGACCTACCTGGTCTACCCGCGCAAACGCGACAGCCAGGCCTTGCAGCAGGCCTTCGCGGTGTTGCGCCGGCTGGTGGAGGCCGGCGTTAGCGATTGGTCACAACGCTGGGACCCGCTGATCTGAAACCCGTCCAGCGGCACTGAGCAACTGGCGCTTGAGTCCGGCGATCAGGTCGGTCTGGGTGATCACGCCGACCAGTTGCTCGCCGTCGAGCACCGGCAGGCAATGCAGGCCCCGCTCGCACAACAGCGGCAACAGGCGCTGCAGCGGATGCTGGCTGCCGACACTGATGACGCGCCGGCTCATGACCTGTTCCATGCGCACCGCCTTGCGGGCGAACAGGCCACGCCAGCTGAACCGCCCCCGCTGCATGGCCGGGCCGACCAGGTCGCTGAGGCTGACGATGCCCACCAGCTTGCCCTGCTCCAGCACCGGCAAGGTCTTCAGGTGGTGGCTGGCGAGCATTTTCCAGGCCTGCTCCAGGGTGGTGTCGGGACTTGCGAACTGCACATCGCGAGACATCACCGCGGCGGCGGTGATGCCGCCGAGGCTGCGCTGCAGGGCGTGCTGCTCGGTGGCCAGGATGATGCGTTCGAGTTCGTCGCGGGTGACGTCGACGTATTCGCCGAGTTCTTCCAGGGCCTGGTCCAGGTCCTCGCTGCGGATGCCGACCCGCTCGCTGGGCAAGGGGTCGTGGGTGTGGTGCAGGTCCTTGCGCGGCGCCGCGCCTTTGGGGTACTGCACGCCGGTCAGGCGGTTGTACAGCACCGCAACCGCGACCAGGATCAGCGCATTGAGCAGCACCGGTTCAAGCAGATGGTCGCCCATGGCCGTCAGCCCCGAGTCGGCCAGCACCGCGCTGACCGCCACACCACCCCCTGGCGGATGCAGGCAGCGCAGCAGGCACATCACCAATAGCGAGAGGCCAAGGGCCGCAGCGGCGACCCACAGTTCGGCGCCGAAGCCTTCGCGCATGGCCAGGCCCACCACACCGGCCAGGGCATAGCTGCCCAGCACTGGCCACGGCTGGGCCAGCGGCCCGGAATGCACGGCAAACACCAGCACCGCAGATGCGGCCAAGGGGCCCAACAAGTGCAAGGCGATGCCGGGGCCGTACGCCAGGCTGGTCAGCCAACCGGCCAGGAACAGGCCGAGCAGCGCACCGATACCGGCACGCAGCCACTGCTTCGGGGGGATGTTCAGGGGCGCGGGCAATAGCCGCTGCAGACGACTTTCGGAACGCGAGGCAGGCATTTGAGTGATCGTATCGGTATTTTTTAGATTTAAAAGAAAGCCCAGCCGATTGGGCTGGGCCCTAGGGGGCTCCGTCCGTGGAGAGATGGAAACCGCAGGGTTTCGTGGACGGGATTGTGCCGGGAGGGGGCGGGTTTGGGCCAATTCAAAAAAATGCGGCTGTACTGCAATTTTTTTGCAGTGCTGGTAGGGCCCTATCGCCGGCAAGCCGGCGATAGGATCAGCGCGGATCAACGCCCCTTGCGCGGCAACTGGATGCTCACCCGCAACCCGCCCAAAGGGCTCTCCAGCAAGGTCAGCGACCCACCCCAGGCCTCGACGATGTCGCGCACGATACCCAGTCCCAGCCCATGCCCATCGACCTGCTCATCCAGCCGCGAGCCGCGCTCGAGCACCTGCAACCGCTGGCTTTCAGGAATTCCCGGCCCATCGTCGTCGACCCAGATCTGGTAACCATCGTCAGCTGGCGCAATGCCCAGTCGCACCTCGCTGTCCGCCCATTTGCAGGCGTTGTCCAGCAAGTTGCCAAGCAGCTCCAGAAAGTCCTCGCGGTCCCACGGCAGCAGCAGCCCCGGAGGGACATCGCGGGTCAGCAGCAGCCCTTCACCGTGGATCATGCCCAGGGTGGCGAGCAGCCCCGGCAGCTCGGCGTCGCAGTCGAACTGTGCGCCCGGCAGCGCATCGCCAGCCAGGCGCGCACGGTTGAGCTCACGCGTCAGGCGCTGCTGGATCTGCTGCAACTGCTCGCGCATCTGCGCGCGCACCTCGGGCCGGTCCTTGAGACGCTCGCTGGACGCCAGGCTCAACAGCACCGCCAGCGGTGTCTTGAGGGCATGGCCAAGGTTGCCCAAGGCATTGCGCGAGCGACGCAAACTGTCTTCGGTATGGTTCAGCAAGTGGTTGATCTGGTCCACCAGCGGCGCCAGCTCGCTGGGCACCTCGGCATCCAGCTGCGAGCGCTGGCCTTGCTGCAACTGGGCGATCTGCTGGCGGGCGCGCTCCAGCGGGCGCAACGAGCGGGTCACAGTGATGCGTTGCAGCACCAGCACCAGCAGCAAGGCCACCAGCCCCATGCCCAGGCCGATCTGCTGCACGCGTCGGAAGCTTTCGCGCACCGGGGAGTAGTCCTGCGCCACACTGATCGTGATGTTCTGCCCCAGGCGTCGGTAGTCGGCGCGCAAAGCCAGCAACTGTTGCCCTTCCGGGCCCAGCTCGTGGCTGTCGGAAAGGCCGGGCGCGGCCGGCTTGGGCATGTCCAGGTCCCACAGCGAACGGGAACGCCAGGTGCCCTGGTCGAAATCGATACGGAAGTAATAGCCCGAGAACGGTCGCTGGTAGGCCGCGGAAATACGCCGCTCGTCCAGCTGCAGGCCCGAAGGCCCGCGCACCAGCGCCACCAGCAGGTTTTCGCTTTCCTTGCGCAGGCCGCTTTCCAGGTAGCGCTGCAAACCGGCTTCGAACAACCACAAGGTGAGCTGTGCCAGCGCCATGCCGACCACCACCAGCACGGCCACCAGGCCCAGGCTCAGGCGCGCCTGGATCGATTTCATCCGACGTTTCCGGCATACAGGTAGCCCTGCCCGCGGCGCGTCTCGATGACGCTGCGGCCGAGCTTGCGACGCAGGTGATTGACATGCACTTCGAGCACGTTGGAATCGCGCTCGGTTTCACCGTCGTACAGGTGCTCGGCCAGGTGGCTCTTGGAGAGGATCTGTTGCGGGTGCAGCATGAAGTAGCGCAACAGGCGGAATTCGGCGGCGGTGAGCTGGATATCGACACCGTCGCGACTCACGCACTGGCGGCTTTCATCCAGGTGCAGGCCGGCCGCTTCGAGCTTGGGTTGATTGGCCAGGCCGCGAGCCCGGCGCAACAGGGACTGGATGCGCAGCTGCAGTTCCTCGGGGTGGAACGGCTTGCTCAGGTAGTCGTCGGCCCCGGCCTTCAGGCCCTCGATGCGCTCGGCCCACGAGCCACGCGCGGTGAGGATCAATACCGGAGTCGCCAGGCCACCGGCGCGCCACTGGCCCAGTACCTCGAGGCCCGGCAAGCCGGGCAGGCCGAGGTCGAGAATGATCAGGTCATAGGGCTCGCTCTGGCCCTGGTACACCGCATCACGGCCATCGGCCAGCCAGTCCACGGCATAACCCTGGCGCTGCAGGCCGGCGATCAGTTCGTCAGCCAGTGGCACGTTGTCCTCGACAAGCAGCAGGCGCATTCAGTCGTCTTCCTCGTCTTTGAGCAGGGCGCCGGTGCTGGCATCAAGCTTGATCTCGCGCACCACGCCCTCGGTCGTCAGCAACTCGACCTCATATTCGTAGCGGTCATCGTCCTGCTCCAGCTCGGCCTCCAGCAAACGCGCCCCGGGGTAACGCCCCAGGGCGGTTTCCAGCAGCTGTTCGAGTGGCAGGATGATGCCTTCCTGACGCAGCTTCAGGGCTTCATCCTGATCCAGGTCGCGGGCAACGGCCAGGGAGCAGACGGCCAGCAGCGAGAGCGCCAGGTAACGCGCCGGCCGGGGTAAGTGGATCATCAGTTGTCTCGTGCGTCCTTGAGTACTTCACCGGTCTTGGCATCCAGGTCGACGTCCCATTCGACGTTCTGCTGGTCGCGCAACTCGACCTTGTAGATGTAGCGGCCGTATTCGTCTTCAAGCTCCGAATCGGTGACCGTGGCGCCGGGATGCTTGGCCACGGCGGCGGCCTTGAGCTCGTCCAGCGACTTGATGGTCTTGGCGTTGACCAGCTTGACCACTTCGTCAGGCTGGACGTCCTTGGCCAGGGCAACGTTGGCACCGAAAGCCAGTGCGGCGGCAGTGAAAAGGGCAGTCAAAGTTTTCATGGGGTCTCTCCATCGAGATGTGCGATATGTCTACGGGGTTCAGATTAACCACCGGTCCTTAACTCAACCTGAAAACAGCTGGCGCCATGATAGCTCAGCTTGGGACCGCGTCGCCTTGATCGCCGGCAAGCCGGCTCCCACACCGACCCGATAGAGCCCTCGAACACCCTATAATGCCCGCCTGTTGCCCACGAGACCCATCATGAGCGCCATCCACATCAAGTACCCCGCCCTGACCTTCAAGGCCGGCCAGCGCGCCCTGCGCCAGATCCGCGAGCGTGGCTTGCGGGCCGAGGACGTCGGCGCATTGCCAGGCGCCGCCGGTGGACCGAAACCGTTGGGTATCCAGGGCCTGGACCTGGCGCTGTTCGGTGAGTGGTTGCCGTCGGCACCGCGCCAGCGTGCGTTGATCGGCGCCTCGATCGGCTCCTGGCGCTTCGCCAGTGCCTGCCTGGACGATCCGCTGGCGGGCATCCGCCGGCTGGGTGAACTGTACACCGAGCAGGATTTCGCCAAGGGGGTAACGCCCGCCGAGATCAGCCGCAGCTGCCAGCGCATGCTCGACGACCTGCTGCAAGGCCGCGATGGGCAGATCCTCGCCAATGCGCACTATCGCCTGAACATCCTGGTGGTGAAGAGCCACGGCCAGCTTGCCCATGACCATCGCGGCCGCCTGGGGATGGGCCTGTCGTCGGTCATTGCCAGCAACCTGCTGGGTCGCTCGCGCCTTGGCCGGCATTTCGAACGCATCATCCTGCACGACGCACGCACCGCGCCGCCCCTGGACGCGCTCACCGACTTCCCCTCGCGCTGCCTGCCGCTGGCGCCGGCCAACCTGCGTCATGCCCTGCTGGCATCGGGCTCGATACCGATGGTGATGGAAGGCGTGCGCGATATCCCCGGCGCCGGTGCTGGCACCTACCGCGACGGCGGCCTGCTCGACTACCACCTGGACCTGCCGTATCGAGGCGACGATCTGGTGCTCTACCCCCACTTTACCGACAAGGTGGTGCCCGGCTGGTTCGACAAGGCCCTGCCCTGGCGCAAGGGCGATGCCACTCGCCTGCAGAACGTACTGCTGATGAGCCCCTCAGCGCAGTACCTGGCCGCCCTGCCCTTCGGCAAGCTGCCCGACCGCAACGACTTCAAGCGTTTCATGGGCGACGCGCCAAGCCGCAAGCGCTATTGGTACAAGGCGATTGCCGAAAGCCGGCGCCTGGGTGACGAACTGCTGGAGCTGATTGCCACCGGGCGGCTGCATGAACGCCTGCAAGCCTTGTAGCGGTCATGCTGGTAGAATCGCCTCCAGTAATGATTCCTACAGAGTTCTGACAGCGTGGAAATTTTCAAAGAGTTCACATTCGAATCGGCCCATCGCCTGCCCCACGTGCCTGCCGGGCACAAGTGCGGCCGCCTGCACGGCCACTCGTTCAAGGTCGGCCTGCACCTGACGGGCCCGCTGGACCCACACACCGGCTGGATCCGCGACTTCGCCGAGGTCAAGGCGATCTTCAAGCCGATCTACGAGCAGCTGGACCACAACTACCTGAATGACATTCCCGGGTTGGAGAACCCCACCAGCGAAGTGATCGCCAAGTGGATCTGGGAGCAGGTCAAGCCGCTGATGCCGGAATTGTCGAAGGTGCGCATTCACGAGACCTGCACCAGCGGGTGTGAATATACCGGGGATTGATCCGGCATCTCGTTGACATCATCGCGGGCAAGCCCGCTCCTACAGGTACACCACTGACCTGTAGGAGCGGGCTTGCCCGCGATGAGGCCCGCACAGTCACAACAGAACCTCAGGCCTGTTACCCATTTCCCAGGGCATCCCGCAAGAACCCTGGCGCGATATAGCGCTGGTAATGCGCCTCTGAAAGCAGGAAGAACTCGCGGTCGATGGCATCGCGCAACTGTGGCAGCTCCCAGTCGCGAAACTCCGGCAGCAAGACCATGCCGTAGGCTTCCAGGTCACGAATCATCCGCGCTCCGCGGGCAATCAGCTGATACGCCCAGCAATACTCCGACTGCTGCTCGACGAAGCGGATCGACCGTTGCTGCAGTTGCTGGCGCAACAGGCCTTTGTCGAACACCTCGAGCTTGGCCATCATCACCTGCACCAGCAGTTGCTCCAGGCGCAGCCACACGGCGCGTTTCTGATCGTCGTCGTAACCGTTCCAGTGAATCACTTCATGGTGGAAACGCTTGCAGCCACGGCACACCGTGTCTCCATACACCGTGGAGCAAAGGCCGACGCAAGGGGTCTTGATGGACTGGTTGGACATGAAAAACAACAGTTTGGCGGTGGAACACCGGTCCATGTTAGCCCTTTGTCTAACCAGGGTCACCCGTTAAAGTCTCGTCCAGCGCCTTACCTTCCACAAATTTTTGCCGTAGAATCATCCGGCCTTTTCAAAGGCAACAATGTCCGTTGGAAGCTGTTTTCAAAGCGTCACGAGCACAGTCAATCCGGTAGAACGGCGTTGGCCCGGGTCATGCCCCCTTGCATACCCGTGCCAGCCCTCATCAGCTCCCCGTTCTGCAGGCGTAAAACTTTGAAAGCAGCTTCTGTAAGGATTCTCTGCGACCCTGGCTGGGCGGCTCACAAAGCCGTTGTAGCGCATGGGTGCATGGAATGCTGGATGAGCGTCCCGGACTCCCTTTAGGGACCACTGATGAGGGTAATAACTGTGCTTGAAGCCTACCGCAAACACATCGAAGAGCGTGCCGCCCTGGGTATCGTGCCCCAGCCGCTGAACGCCGAACAAACTGCAGGCCTGGTCGAGCTGCTGAAAAACCCGCCGGCCGGCGAAGAAGCCTTCCTCGTAGACCTGATCACCAACCGCGTTCCGCCAGGAGTGGACGAAGCTGCCTACGTCAAGGCCGCCTTCCTGTCCGCCGTGGCCAAGGGCGAAGCCAAGTCGCCGCTGATCGACCGCAAGCACGCTGCCGAGCTGCTGGGCACCATGCAAGGTGGCTACAACATCGAGACGCTGGTCGCGCTGCTGGATGACGCCGAACTGGGCGCCGTCGCGGCCGAACAGCTCAAG
>Ga0160431_100283_pt1 | contig 29952 bp, 21 predicted proteins | sample HID1971K_E0MG_FD_108212 | JGI IMG/M metagenome (GOLD analysis project Ga0160431, IMG submission 108212) | Enriched millipede-associated microbial communities from UW Madison campus, WI, USA - HID1971K_E0 MG | ecosystem: Host-associated > Arthropoda: Insects > Digestive system > Unclassified ...
AAGCGTGGCCGAGTGGTTTAAGGCAACGGTCTTGAAAACCGTCGATGGGCAACTATCCTAGAGTTCGAATCTCTACGCTTCCGCCATATTCAAAGCCCTGATTATTCAGGGCTTTTTGCGTTTTTGGGGCATGGAAAAACTACCCATGGGAACACCCTTGGGAATGGTTTGATTTGTCAGCGCTGACAATACTTGGCTACTTGGTGGGTTTCGCCAAGGCTCCAATTCGACGATAAACCCGCTCGGTAATGTCGCCCTTGGTGTGGCCCAGCAGCAGGCTGGCGTGGTCGACATCAGTGATCTCGGAAGCCGCTTTCGGGCGAATGTCCCGAAACTGGAACTGGCTGATCCGGCCGGCCAATACCTGGTCACCGGCGGCGACTGCTTCCTTCACAGCTTCTTCCCTGGCGTCGTCCCAGCGATGGCGCAGCATCGGTGCCGTCACCCGTTTGCCGTTGTCAGTCAGCAGCAGGTATGGCGACCCATGCAGAGCGTTGCGCTCCAGGATTTTCCTGATCAGGGCCCCCAGGCTGCTCTCCACGCCATCGACCTCAAGCATGATCCGCAGCTTCTTGTGGGTCTTCTTCTGCTTCACGCCAAGGGCCTTGCCCTCGATGTCATCCCGCCTCATCACCAGCACATCCGCCGGACGCTGGTCAATGAAGCCCCGCATGTGCAGCGACCTGGCGATTGACGCGATGTTGATGGCCGTGTGGCGCCGCAAACCACGGCAGCAAGTGATGATCCATTCGGACCAAGGCAGTCAATTCAGTAGCTCGGATTGGCAAAGCTTCTTGAAGGCCAACAATATAATCAGCAGCATGAGCCGGCGGGGAAATTGCCACGACAATGCCGTAGCCGAAAGCTTTTCCAGCTTTTGAAGCGGGAGCGAGTCCGACGAAAAATCTACGCAACACGTGACGAAGCCCGAAGTGATATTTTCGATTACATCGAGATGTTTTATAACCCAAAGCGCAGACACAGCAGTGCTATGCAGCTGTCGCCAGTAGAGTATGAGAAACGCTATTTTCTGAGCTTGGAGAGTTTCTAGGAAACCAGGGGCGATTCAGGATTGGAGTGCAGATAACCCTATTAATTTCTATTGAGCTATTTTTCGCAGATAAGATCGGTACGCTGGTATCGGGGGCCGTCGTGCGAGACCCGATCAACTGAAAAATAGATGGTTGCCATGGCAAGGCTTTATGAAAAGCAGAGGAGGGCGTGACCGCCCTCCCTGGTGTCACATCCAGCTCTTAATCTGAGCGCAAACCGCCTCTGTAGAGATGCCATACCGATCATGCAACGTTGGCAGTGCTCCGGCATCAAGGAAAGCGTCCGGCAGGGCAATTTGACGGAAGGTGGGAGCCACACCGTTGCGCAATAGCAAACCTGCTACCGCTTCGCCAAGGCCGCCGATGATCGAATGATTCTCGGCGGTCACCACCAAACGCCCGGATTGACGGGCCTCGCTGAGAATTGCTTGTTCATCCAAAGGCTTGATCGTCGGTGCATGCAGCACGGCCACGTCAATCCCGTCCTTTTGCAACTGTGCTGCCGCTTCCAGCGAGCGCATGGTCATCAAACCGGTTGAGATAATCAGCACGTCTCTGCCAGTGCGCAGCGTCTTGGCCTTGCCTATCTCGAACTTATAGCCGTACTCATCGAGCACCAGCGGCACGTTGCCACGCAGCAGGCGCATATACACGGGGCCTTGGTGTTCGGCAATGGCAGGCACCGCTTGTTCGATTTCGAAGGCATCGCAAGGATCGACAATCATCAGGTTTGGCATGGCGCGGAAGATCGCCAGGTCGTCAGTTGCTTGGTGGCTTGGCCCATAACCGGTGGTAAGGCCTGGCAGCCCGCAGACGATTTTCACGTTGAGGTTTTCTTCGGCGATCGCCATGCAGATAAAGTCATAGGCGCGCCGTGAAGCGAAAACAGCGTAAGTCGTTGCAAATGGAACGCAGCCTTCACGCGCCATACCGGCAGCAGCGCTCATGAGCAATTGTTCAGCCATACCCATCTGATAGAAGCGATCTGGGTGGGCCTTAGCGAAAATATGAAGGTCGGTGTACTTCGACAAGTCAGCAGAAAGACCGACGATATCCGAGCGCTGATCCGCGAGTGCAGCCAGCGCATGGCCGAATGGTGCGGAGCGTGTTGCCTGACCTTCGGCGGCGATAGAAGCAATCATCGCCGATGTCGTCAGTCGTTTCTTACCGGTCTCAGTGGTGTTTACGCGGCTCATACGGTTCTCCCGACCTTCAGGTGTTTCAGTGCCAGATCCCATTCGTTTTCATCGACGCGGATGAAATGCGTCTTTTCGCGGCTTTCTAGAAAGTCGACGCCTTTACCCATTTTGGTATCGCAGATAATGACTCGAGGCTGTGGGCCTTGGTGGCTGCGTGCTGCATCGAAGGCTGTGACCAATGCCCCGATGTCATTACCATCCACCCGCTGGGTGAACCATCCAAACGCTTGCCAGCGGTCGACGATGGGCTCGAAGGCCAAGACTTCACTCGAATGCCCATCGGCCTGCTGATTATTGACGTCGATGATCGCGATCAGATTATCGAGCTTCCAGTGCGAGGCCGACATTGCAGCTTCCCAGGTAGAACCCTCGTTCAGCTCGCCGTCGGATAATAGGTTGTAGACAAACGAACTGGATTTTTTGCGTTTCAGACCCAGGCAAGCACCCACGGCAATACCCAGTCCGTGGCCGAGGGAGCCGCCGGTGATTTCCATGCCTGGCGTGTAGGCCGCCATGCCTGACATCGGCAAGCGGCTGTCATCTGAACCGTAGGTTTCCAGTTCGTCGAGAGGGATGACCTGGGCCTCAATCAGCGCTGCATACAAGGCAATGGCGTAGTGACCGATTGACAGATAAAAACGGTCGCGCTCCTCCCATTCAGGATTTTGCGGCTGATAGCGCAGTGCGTGAAAGTAGGACACTGCCAGCAAATCGGCAGCTCCAAGCGCTTGGCCGACGTAGCCTTGGCCTTGCACTTGGCCCATGCGCAGCGCATGGCGGCGAATGTTGAAGGCGCGGTCGGCCAGAGCCGAGAGCCCGGTGTTTGAGGCGTTGACAGTCATGGTGACGACTCCGAGGATTTAACGATTGACCGAAGCGGCTGGTATACGCAGCACGAGGCATGCGCCGATGCACAGCACTCCAGTGATCAGGTACATGCCAATGGCGCTCGAACCGGTGGTAGTGGTAATCCAACCGATCAGGTAGGGCGAGCAGAAGCCAGCGAGGTTGGCAAAGCTATTAATACCTGCAATGCCTGCCGCAGCAGAGACTCCGCCAAGCAGAGTGGTTGGCAGCATCCAGAACAGTGACGAAGCCGACAACACACCGGCGGCGGCCACGCAGAGGCTGATCACCGACAGCAACAAGTTCCCGCCAAGCACGGCTGCCAGAGTCAGGCTGACCGCACCTGCGATCATCGGCACGATGAGATGCCAGCGACGTTCGCGATGCTTGTCACCACTGCGTCCCATAAGCAACATTGCGGCGATGGCGCACAGGTAGGGGAGGCTGGTCAGCAAGCCGATGTGCAGTGGGTCGGAAACCCCGGCATTGCGGATGAGGGTTGGTAACCAGAAGGTGATTGCGTACTGGCCCATGACGACGCAGAAGTAGATGGATGCCAATAGCCATAGACGGCTGTCACGGATGAACTCGCGTGGCGATCCATGAGTGACCTTTTGGCTGTTGTCTTCGGCCAATTCTTTATTGATGAGCGCTTTTTCTTCATCGGTTAACCAGGTGGCCTGATGCACGCCGTCTCTGAGGTAGCTCAGTACCAGCAGCCCGACGATTACCGTAGGGATCGCTTCCAGCACGAACATCCATTGCCAACCTGCCCAGCCGTGGACACCCGCGAACTGATTCATGATCCAGCCTGACAGCGGGCCGCCGATCATGCCCGACAACGGGATAGCCACAAACCAGAGCACGGTCATTTTGGCGCGCCGGTAGGAGGGGAACCAATAAGTCAGGTACAGCAGCAGGCCGGGAGCCAGGCCTGCTTCGGCGATCCCCAGCAGAAAACGCAGTGCATAGAACTGCCAGGCGGTCTCGACGAAAGCGAAGAGGGCGGAGATGATGCCCCAGGAAATCATGATTCTGGCAATCCAGCGCCGCGCGCCGACTTTGTGCAGGATCAGATTGCTGGGTACCTCACAGAGGAAGTAACCGATGAAGAACATACCCGCGCCCAAACCGTAAACGGTTTCGCTCAGCGAAAGGTCGTTCATCATCTGCAGCTTGGCAAAGCCGACATTCACCCGATCCAGATACGCGCACAGGTAGCACAGCATCAGGAATGGCATGAGTCGCCAAGCCGTTTTGCGGTAAGCATTCGAACGCAAGGTCGTGGCCGCGTCGAGTGGCATTGTGGTAATCATGACAGTCTGATCTCTTGTTTTTATAGACCACCCAGCGGTAACGCCGAGTGGGTCGTCGATTCAGAACATGGCGGGCTGTAGACAACCCGCGTACTTACACTCAATGAATGAGCATCCCGCCATTCACATCCAGTGTGATACCGGTGAGGTAGGAGGACAGGTCGCTGGCAAGGAACAATGCAGCGTTGGCCACGTCCTGGGCTGCACCCAGGCGGCCGAGCGGGATGCCATCGATGATTGCGTGTCGACGTTCGTCCTGCATGAGGCCACCTGTGATGTCGGTGTGTATCAAACCTGGGGTGATGGAGTTGACGCGAATCTGGTCGGGCCCAAACTCTCGGGCCATGGCCTTACCTAGGCCCAACACGCCAGCTTTGGCCGCACTGTAGTGTGGGCCGCCAAAGATGCCGCCCCCACGTTGGGCGGAAACGGACGACATACACACAATGCTGCCTGCCGATTGGGCTCGCATGATCGGGATTACGGCCTGCGACATGAGGAGGGTGCCTCGCAAGCTAACATCCAGCACCTTGTCGTAATCGGAGGGGCGAATATCCAGTGTCTTGATAGGCTGGGTAATCCCCGCGTTATTGACCAGCACATCAATACGTCCGAAGTGCTCGAGAACCCTAGCCACTGCGGATTTCACTTGCGCTTCATCAGCGACGTTGGCTCCCAGCCCCAGATGGCCTTCGCCCAGCGCCTCAGCAGCATCACGTGCTGAGGACTCATCGAGATCCACAATTACCACTTTGGCGCCATGTTTAGCGAAGGTGATGGCCGTGGCGCGACCGATCCCTCGTTCCGATGCAGCGCCAGTGATGATGGCAACTTTATCTTGAAGCAGCATGAAGAGTACCTCTGATTGTTTTTATGGTTCGACTCGATGATCGATGATTCAGAGTGTTCCCTTGCAGCTGCTCGAGCAATTATGTAAACGTCACTAGTAGGTGAAGAAAATTCACCTCTCGCCAATTCGCACATCTGGTGGTTGAATTCGATGTGGCCTGGACAGCAATAGAAACCGAGTGAGAGCAGCTATGCGCCAAAACGATCGTGCACCCATTGACCTCCCACCGTTGAGAGCTATTCAAGCCTTCGAACAAACCGCTCGGTTCGGCAATCTGGCAAGGGCGGCTGAAGTGCTTGATCTGACACCTTCAGCCGTCAGCCACCAACTGGCCAAACTTGAAGCGTTGATAGGGCGTCAGCTGTTTATTCGGGCTGCACGTGGTGTGACACTGACTCCGGTAGGTGAGCAGTATCTGAAAGATATTTCGGGGCTGCTGCACAGCCTGGAGATGGCCACTGAGCGCGCAGCCAGTGATGTAAGCCTGGATTGCCTGCGACTGCACTCGTCGCCTAGTTTCGGCTTGCTCTGGTTGATGCCCCGTCTGCAAGCGTTTCGCAATAGCCACCCTGATATTCAGATCAATCTTTCCTGCTCCTATGAATCGTTGCATTTCAGCAGAGACAAGATCGACGTCGACATCCGTCACGGGCATCCCAATTGGCCTAGCTATGAGGTGCGTACCGTCCGACACGAAACGTTTGCGGTTTTGGCAGCGCCCTCGTTGCTTGCCCGGTATCCGATTACTCAGGCTGCGGATCTCTTTGAGCGGGACTTGATTCTCTCGGAGGCCACACTGCTAAAGTGGCCCGCGTGGTTCGCTCAGCACGGCCTGGCACGTCCGGAGCATCCCTACGCGTTGAGTTTTGATCGCTCGTACATGACGCTTGAGGCGGCAAGTCATGGTCTAGGCTTTGCCCTGGAAAGTACATTGTTGGCCCAGAAGTATCTGGCATCAGGCGCGCTCGTAGAGGTGGCGCCCGAGCGCTTGACGGCCCCCGTGGCTGCGCATCATTTGGTGTTTCCCAAAGCTCACTCAAACTTTCCTCGCGTTAGAAGATTCCTGGAGTGGATGGAGAGCGAGCTAGGGCATAACTTTGTCTTTTGAAGCCAGGTCTGAGCGCTAGCTTCGGTCTTGTTCTTATCTTTCACCTGAGGCATGCAGAGATGGTGTGGTGATCAAGCGTTGAAGCCTGGACGTGCTTTGCAGATGAGCACCTTCGAACTGCACTTGTGAGACGTAAAATGGCTCACATTGATTAGCCAGATCGGTACGTTCGAGTTGGACTGCAGCGACTCTGCCCAGCTTCCAGCAGCTGGGTTTTAACTAACTCACGTAGCGCATATTCGTGATGCAGAAGCCCCCTGTGATGTTTCTTAGGTGCGACGAGCAGAACACTGGTGTCGTTGAGCAGCTGCCGCCACTCTTGGATCGAAGTTAGCCGCTTCACTGAGCGAAGGCCAGTCATGAGTATAGTGGGTCTCAAACAACCAGCTCCAACATACCGGTACATAACTGTGGAACAGCCACCTGACAGTGTTGCCTCTTTGGGTAGGAACAGACTGACAAGAACGCTAGACGAGGTTGAGTGACTGCCGGCCTTCCACTGGCCGGCTGTGTCTTTTAGTGATGCACCGCTTTCGCCAAGTGGGGAGAGGCATTGACCTCAACCGACTCATTCAAGGCATCCACAATCACCGGAGCCGTTTCACGCATCTTGAGTGCACAAGCGGTTGAAATCACACCCAGCAAGCTGAACAGGAGCGCAGGGCCAATCCAGCCGACTTGGGAGAACAAGGCTGTTGCGATGAAAGGAAGCGTGCCCGCAATAAGAGACGCACAGTTGTAACCGAGCGAGATGCCAGAGGAGCGCACTTCTGGTGGGAATTGCTCGGTGAACCAGCTCGCCTCTACAGCGAAAATTGGATCGTGGCTAAGGATCAGCGCGATAGCCACCGCAGCAACAATCATCACGATCACACCGCTGTTGATCATCATGAACATTGGTATGCCAAATGCAATTGTGAAGACCGAGCCGAGTAGGAAAACTGGCTTACGACCGATACGATCGCTCCAAGCCCCATAAACCAGATGGCTTACCAAGCCCAACGCAGAGCCGATCATTGTGCCCCATAGAACGTTTTCTTTCGGGCCAATGTTCGCCAGCAGGACGTAAGACAGCATGAAGCTGGTAGCGATGTAATAACCACCGGTTTCAGCCAAGCGAGCCCCGGCGATTTGCAACACTTTGCGCCAGTCTTCGCGTATCACCTGCAATGCAGGTTGCTTGACTAGGGTGTTCTCAGCCTTGGCTTTTTCGAATTCTGGTGACTCACTCACACCCAGACGGATGTACATCCCAACGGCGACCATTACAATCGAGACCAGGAATGGAGCACGCCACACCCAATCCCCCTCAAACAAAGCCCCAGATACAAGGAAAGCACCGTTGGCCAATAGCAGCCCCATCGGTATACCAATCTGCGGTACCGCACCGAAGAATCCTCGACGACGAGCCGGGGCATGCTCACAGGCCATAAGGACGGCACCGCCCCATTCCGCACCAAAGCCGATGCCTTGGATCATTCGCAAAAGGATCAGAAGCAAAGGGGCAATCACGCCAACTTGTTCATAGGTAGGTAAAGCGCCGATGAGCACAGTTGCCCCACCCATCGCCAGCAGCGACCAGAGGAGTACAGTCTTACGGCCTATACGGTCTCCGTAGTGACCAGCCAGGTAGCCGCCCAAAGGGCGCATGAAGAAACCGACCGCCATCGTAGCGAACGCGGCCAGAATACCTACGATGGGCTCCGTTGTGTGGAAGAACACCTGACCGAACCAGCCAGCTGCAGCAGTACCGTAGATGAAGAAGTCGTAACTTTCGACCGCCGATCCAATCATCGAGGCGAAGGAAACCTTACCCGCTTTGTCTTTAGGCTGAGTTGACGCGGCCTGAGTATTGCTCATGGCAGACTCCGAATATTTATTGTTTTTGTAATAGGCAGCCCTAGGGCTGCCATTCGTTAAATGTTCCTTTCAAGCAGGGCGTGCTCCCAAGTTTCAATCACTCGGCTGTCATCTCGCCGCCCCAAGCCTGTACTAGACGCTTGCGAGAAGCGTGCATGGGCGATATCCAGGAGAGGGACTTTGGCACTGCATGCTTGAGCCGCCTCAGCAACCAGACCGCTGTCCTTAACGAAGATGTCCACCGTGCTGGTTACACGGGTGTCAGTACCCTCGAGCATGCGAGGGCCTCGATCTGACAACATCCATGAACCACCTGCACCGTGCTGCACGAGTTCCAGTACATGTGCAGGATCGAGGTTAAGCGAGCGCGCGAGACTGAGTGCTTCGGCAGCAGCGACCAGATGCACTGAGCAAAGGTGTTGGTTCACAACCTTGATCGCCTGACCATCGCCGATGTTCACGCCAGCGGGTTTCACCTGGCCCATTGCACTCAAGACTGGATCAACGAAGGCAACCGCCGAATCCGAACCGGATGCGAAAATCAGCAGGCTGCCTGTTTGCGCTCGAGCAACGCCACCTGTTACAGGCGCATCCACAACCACTGCGCCCTTCTCTATCAGTTTTTTTGCTTGCTCACGAACAGCTGCAGGGCCAACGGTACTCATAATGACCCAGTGCTGACAGGGCTTGAATTCGTCGAACTGTTGCACCAAGGCCTCAAGCTGAGCGGGAGTGGCCACCATGACCACGACCACATCAGCATCGACTGCCACTCGCCAATCATCCGAAGCTTCGATACCTTGAATCTGAGCGGCAGCACGGCCTGCTTCGCTCAGCTCGACACCAATGACGGTATGCCCAGCTTTGTTGATTTGAGTGGCCATCGGCAACCCGATGGCGCCCAAACCTATGAATGCGACCTTCATTTTTGCACTCCTCAGCCGAGCCAAGCGCGAATGTTCGCGGCCATGGTTTCTGTGGAAATACCGTAGCGATCATGCAGAGTGGGCAGCGCACCTGCATCTAGGAAGGCGTCTGGCAAAGCGATCTGTCGGAACTCTGGATGAACCCGCGCTTTCAGCAAGGCGAGGGCAACCGCCTCACCCAACCCACCTACAGTGCTGTGGTTCTCGGCCACTATTACAAGCCTGCCACTGCGACGGCATTCTTCAATGATCGTCGCCTCGTCCAAAGGTTTGATAGTCGGCACATGAAGCACTGCAACGTCTGCACTGCCGTCATCCAGAAGCTCGGCAACTTCCAAAGCGCGCATAGTCATGATGCCGCTGGAGATGATCAGAACGTCCTTACCGCCCCGGAGCAGTTTCGCCTTTCCGAGTTCAAAGCGATAATCGTACTGATCAAGCACCATGGGTACCTTACCCCGCAGCAGGCGCATATAAACCGGCCCGTTGTAGGCAGCAATCTCACTCACCGCTTGGGCGGTATCCAGAGCATCGCAAGGATCGATCACAGTGAGGCCTGGTACAGCGCGCATCAGAGCAAGGTCATCTGTCGCTTGGTGGCTTGGCCCATAGCCTGTAGTAAGGCCAGGCAGCGCAGCGCAGATTTTCACGTTCAGGTTCTCTTCAGCGATCACCTGGTGAATGAAGTCGTATGCCCTACGTGTAGCAAATACGGCATAGGTAGTGGCAAACGGAACGAGACCTTCTTTAGCCATACCGCCAGCTGCTGCCATCAGTAGCTGCTCAGCCATACCCATCTGAAAGTGACGCTGAGGGTATTCGCGACCAAAGATATGCAGGTCAGTGTACTTAGACAGGTCAGCCGTCATACCAACGATACGGGGATCCTGCTGCGCAGCGGCGACCAACGCGTGCCCGAAGGGTGCTGCTTCGGTACGCTGCCCTTCGCTTGCGATCGAGGCGATCATGGCAGAGGTAGTCAGGCGTGGTTTCTTGTTAGTGTCGGCGCCCATTTCAGAAGCCCCCCTTCTCATAGTTAGCGTCAAGAACGTTTAGCGCAGCTTGCCACTCGTCTTGATCAACACGGATGAAGTGGTTCTTCTCACGGGTTTCGAGGAAATCAACACCTTTACCCATCAGGGTATCGAACAGGATAACGCGCGGCTTATCCTCCTTCAGGTACATGGCATTGTCGAATGCTGCGATGACCGCAGGGAGGTCATTACCATCGACACGTTGGACGTACCAGCCAAACGCTTCCCATTTGTCGACCAGAGGCTCGAACTCGAGAATCTCGTGAGAATTCCCGTCTGCTTGCTGCTTGTTGAGATCCACCAAAGCGATCAGATTGCTGAGCTTATGGTGGGACGCTGACAGTGCAGCCTCCCAGGTCGAACCCTCATCCAACTCTCCGTCGGACATCGAATTGAAAACCCAGGCCGGGTTGTTTTTGAGACGCAGACCCAAGGCCATGCCAACCCCGATCGGCAAACCTTGCCCCAAGGAGCCACCAGAAATTTCCATTCCTGGGGTGTAGGTGGCCATACCGGACATAGGAAGTCGGCTGTCGTCCGAACCGTAGGTTTCCAACTCACTTTCAGGAATGATTTCGGCTTCGAGCAATGCTGCGTAAAGAGCTATGGCGTAGTGGCCGTGAGAGAGCAAGAATCGGTCACGGCCTTCCCAATGTGGATCAGACGGACGAATTTTCATTGCATGGCAGTAAGCGACGGCGAGTACATCGGCCCAACCTAGCGCTTGGCCAACATAACCCTGACCTTGGACTTCGCCCATGCGTAGGGCAAAGCGGCGGATCCGCCATGCGTGATGTGCGACGCGCTGAAGCGTGGAGCCCGCTTCGGCATCTTGAGAAATTATTGTCATTATGGTTCCTGCTTGTTTGTTGAAGTTGGCTCTGATTAGTGGCATAAATTCATCAGTTCCACTTAGCGTAAAAGCTATCACCGGTAGATACGGCCAGACAAAGGATACTTTTGCAGCAATGATTGAGGAAAATTCATTAATAGCCCAGCTTCGCAGGGTGCCACTTGCTTCCCTACGCGTCTTTGAGGCCGCAGGCAGGAGCGGCTCCTTTGTTCAGGCCGCGAAAGAGCTCGGACTGTCAGCTAGCGCCGTCAGCCACTCGATCAAAAAGCTGGAAGATCTCATTGAGATTCAGCTATTCGAACGCACGACCAGGGAAGTGAATTTGACGCTGAAAGGTCGCGCCTTGATGGAATACATCCAGCGTGGCCTTGAAGAAATGCATCGAGGCTTGGCTCTCATCAAAAGCGACGAGCCACGCCCTCTGCGCTTGCATACCTCGCCTAGCTTTGGAATCCAATGGCTTATGCCAAGGCTTTCTCGCTTCGTGGCCCAACATCCAGACGTAGACCTGCGGTTCTCCGCAAGCACGGATTACGCACAGTTTGAAAACGATGATTTCGACCTGGATGTGGTGTATGGCGAACAGCGATCCACACTCAACGAAAAGGTACCTCTGGCCGTAGAGCACCTAACACCGCTTTGCAGTCCAGAAATAGCCAAACAGCTGACAAGCGCTCAAGACCTTTATCACCAGCGACTCATTCAGTGCGATGTCCAAATGCTCCAATGGAAAGGCTGGTTTGAGGCCAACCGTCTCGTCGCTCCCCAGCACTACGCATTGCGTTTCGACCGCAGCAACATGGCAATTGCCGCAGCAGTTAATGGAATGGGTGTGGTGCTGGAGTCAACATTGTTGGCCCAGAACGAATTACGATCAGGGACGCTGGTAGCGCCTCTTAGAGAGGTCACGCACGATATCCAGTACGTTGGCCATTATCTGGTTTACCCCAAGCGGCGCACGCACCACGCAGCTGTTGAGACGTTCAAGAAATGGTTATTAGATGAGCTTGGTCTTTCGCAGAAAAGTTAGGCGCTTTAGGCTCTGTACGAAAAGAGATGTCGCAAACACCGTATGGATCAAGCCAGTGAGACCATGGCGGGTAGCTTTTCGCGAGTTTATCGAAGCGCGTTACGATCCGGCGGTTCTCTTTCAGCCAGCCAAACATGCGTTCGATGATGTTGCGTTGTCGGTATTTGGGCCGATCAAAGAGTCTGGGTAAACCAGGCTTAGGCTTGCGCTTCATTGAGCGCAGAGGGATGACGGGTTGCATTCGATATTGGTCGCAGTAGCGGCGTAGCGCTTCGGCGTCGTAGCCCTTGTCGGCAAGCAGCCATTTACAGCGTTTGCGCGGGCGGCCACGTTGGCTTGATGGAATGCTGACTTCGTCCAACAGAGGCTGGGCGTAGCTAATGTCACTGGCTTGACCGCCAGAGAGAAGGAAGCGCAACGGTGTCCCGTTGGCGTCGCAGAGCATTTGGATTTTGGTTGTCAGGCCGCCGCGACTGCGGCCTAGAGCGTGATCGGTAGGCTCGTCAGGCCCCCTTTTTTCCCGGCGCCAGATGAGGCTCGGGTTGCACGTACTGCGGTTGAGTCGATCATCCAGGTTTGCAGATCGATCAAGCCTTGCTCATTCAATCTCAGGTGCAAGCGTTTGAGCATCTGATCGAATGTCCCCTGGTTTCGCCAGCCCCGAAATCGTTGATACACCGTTGACCACGGGCCAAATCGATCCGGCATATCTCGCCAAGCAGCACCCGAACAGAGCACCCAGAGCACGCCATCGAGCATCAGGCGGTCGCTCAGGCGCGGTCGCCCCCGGCCATGGGTTTCGATGAAGAGATCGGAGACCACATCCCAGGCCTCGTCCGAGAGTTCGTAGCGCTTTGCCATCACAGAATTCCTTTCCGTAGATGGCGGGGGACTCTACAAAATCTCAGCCTTCAAGGCGCGGCGATTGGGTTTCTCGGGATTTCGTACAGAGCCTAATCGAGGCGTTCGTGCCCCGCACTCCATCTGGCGCACTGCGCGGGCCGGCAGGTACCCTGTGCACGCCGTTGTCGCACATGGACTGCCGAAGGAATAACAGCGCATGACCCGTCAAGCCCTCAAATACTGGTATCTGGTACACAAGTGGACCAGCCTGGTCTGTACCGTGTTCCTGCTGCTGTTATGCCTGACCGGCCTGCCGCTGATCTTCCATGAGGAAATCGAAGCGGTCTTCGATCCGCATCCGCTGCCCAAGGCACTGCCTGCCGATGCCCCGGCAATCGACTACGACAAGGTCATCGCCGGGGCACTCGCCGCACGTCCGGACGAGGTAGTGCGCTTTGTCGGCCTGGAGCCGGAAGACCCCTATGGCGCGGTGTTCACTGGCAAGACCCTGGTACCGCCGCCGCTCGACGGCCATGTGCACCTGTTCGACAAGCGCAGCGGTGAGCTGTTTGCCCCCGAGCCACCCGAGACCGGCTTCATGGATGTGGTGCTGCGCCTGCACACCGATCTGTTCCTCGGCCTGCCCGGCTACTTGCTGCTGGGTGCGATGGGCTTGCTGCTGGTGGCCTCGCTGGTGTCGGGGGTGGTGGTCTATACCCCGTTCATGCGCAAGCTGGAATTCGCCACCGTGCGCACCGGACGCAGCCGCCGCTTGCAATGGCTCGATCTGCACAATGTGCTGGGCATGGTGACCCTGGTGTGGGTGATGGTGGTGGGCGTCACCGGGGTCATCAACACCCTGGCGCTGCCCATCGTCGGGCTGTGGCAGAACGGCCAGTTGGCCGAGATGACCGCGCCGTACAAGCATGCGCCGCCGCTGAAATCCCTCGGCTCGCTGCACGCGGCGCTGGAGACGGCGCGGGCCGCGGCACCTGAACTGGAGCCGGTATTCGTCGCTTTCCCCGGTACCTTGTTCAGCAGCCAGCACCACTATGCGGTGTTCATGCGAGGCAAGACCCCGGTGACCTCGAAGCTGCTCAAGCCGGCACTGATCGATGCCCGAACCGGGCAACTGACCGACATGCGTGACATGCCACTGTACGTTCGCGCGCTGCTCATCTCGCAGCCACTGCATTTCGGCGACTACGGACGCTTGCCCTTGAAGATCGTCTGGGCAGTGCTCGATGTGATTGCCATCGTGGTCCTGGGTAGTGGCGTTTACCTGTGGTGGGCACGCCGTCGCCAGGTGCCCGATGCGCTACTGGCGACAGAGCAGAGGGCAAGGGCATGAGGCGCGGGCTGTGGGGCATCTTTCGCTGGCCGTTGCTGATCGGCTTGCTGGCGGTGTTGGGATTGCTGTCGGCACTGCTGGGCGATGGCCTGTACGACGTCGTGTCGTGGCTAGCCCTGGGGTTGCCGCTGATTGTCATTGGCGGCGTATGGAAGTGGCGTCAGAAGCGCACTGGGCACCGAGCGCCCAAAGTCGATCGCGTCCCCTTGTAGCATTCGCCCGCAAAGGTAACCGAAGCACGCGCTGATGATTACAGCGCCTTTTCCCTGCAGTGCTGCAGCGCGTCGCGAATCATGGCGTTGACCAGCGGGGGTGAGACACCCAGGATCTTGGCGATCTCGCGCTGTTTCATGCCATGGATCCGGCACATCTCGAAGGCGTAGCGGGTGCGCTCGGGCAGGTCGGCCAAAGCCCCGGAAACGCGTTCCAACACCTGCTGGTCCGATACCAGTGCCTCCGGGGTTTCACCACAGATGGCCGGCGACTCGCTGCTGTCTGCGTCGTGGCACATCAGTCGTTCCTCGAACTGGCGCCGGCGGTAATGGTCGATCGACAGGTTGCGCACGACCCGCGTCAGGTAGGACGCCTGGGAGTGGATCTGCTCCGACTCGGCAGCATCGTCCACTTTCATGAACGCTTCGTGAACGATGTCTTCGGCGTGGCTACGGCAGCCGATGATCTTTGCCGCCAACCCGATCAGGCGCGAACGCTGGACAAAGAACACGTCAAGCAAAGGGGACCCACCATGGGCTGCACCGTGTTTCTGCATGAGGCACCTGATCCGTTCCGAGGTCTGCAAGCGAGGTTGGAGAATCTAGTATTACTAAGAATTATTTGCAACAAGTCTCCGATTCAATTGCGGTCCAAATCTGATGATCCTGTAGGAAATTGTCTTCTGAAGTTATTTCGCGGTCATTCGTCGTTCTAGGAAATCGCGCCGCAGGCATCCGTGCCAGCCGCTTTCAACTGACAGAGACGGAGAAATTTCAAATGGCTTTCGACCGCGAAGACGCAACGTTCAAGGTACTGGTCAACGCCGAGGAGCAGTACTCCCTGTGGCCTGACTACAAGGCGGTGCCGGCCGGCTGGCGCGAAGCCGGCAAGAGCGGCCCGAAGCAGGACTGCCTTGACTACATCGAAGCGGTATGGACCGACATGCGCCCCCTGAGCCTGCGCCAGCACATGGACGGTCAGGCCGGTCGGTGAGTGCCATGCTGACTCTGTTCTGCCTGCCCCACGCCGGCGCCAGCGCCATGGGTTATGCGCGTTGGCGGCGCAGCGTCCCGGCCTGGCTGGATATCCGTCCGCTGGAGCTGCCGGGGCGCGGCAGCCGCCTCGGCGAGCCGCTGGCCACCGATCTGGTCGACCTGGCCGCGCAACTGGCGCTCGAACTGCGCGGCGAGACCCGGCGCCCCTATGCGCTGTTCGGCCACAGCATGGGTTCATTGTTGGCCTTCGAGCTTGCCTGCGCCCTGCGCGCCCTGGGCCTGCCGCCGCCGCAGGCGCTGGTGGTGTCGGGCGGGGCGGCGCCGGCGCAGCGCGACTACCTGCGTTTTCGCACGCCGATGAGCGACGAACAGTTGCTGGGCGAGTTGGCGCGTTTGCAAGGGACTCCCGACGAAGCTCTGCAGGACCCGGAACTGATGCGCCTGGCCCTGCCGGTGCTGCGTGCCGACTTCCTGTTGTGCGGGCGTTACCGCTACCAGCCCAGCGCGCCGCTGCAGTGTCCACTGCACGTATTGGCCGGCAGCCAGGACACGGCCAGCGAAGCGCAATTGCTGGCCTGGCGTGAGCTGGCGGCGACCGACTTCAGCCTCAAGCTGTTCGACGCCGGCCACTTTTTCATTCAGACCCAGGAGCGCGCCGTGCTCGCGCATCTGGCTGCCTGCCTGGCGCCCCATGCGCCGGCCGCACGCCCTGACTCCCACTTCTTTGCAAAGGTGTGAAATGACTGCTCTCCATGGTTCCCTGGTCGAGGCGCTGGTCGCCCATGCCGGCCAGCAAGGCGACAAGCCGGCGGTGCATTTTCTTCTCGATGGCCAGAGCCAGTGCCTGACGCTGAGCTACGCCGAACTGGACCGCCGTGCCCGAACCTTGGCCGCGCAGTTGTCACGCCACGCAGGCGCCGGCGAGCGCGCGCTGTTGCTGATGCAAAGCGGGCCGGGCTATGTGGTGTCGTTTTACGCCTGTCTGTACGCCGGCATCATCGCGGTACCGGCGCTGCCGCCTGAATCGCTGCGTCAGTACGAACTGAGCCGGGTGCGCGCCATCCTCGATGATGCCCAGCCACGCCTGGTGCTGACCGAGGCGCACTTGTGCGACTCGCTGCAACAAGCATTCGCCGAGGCGTTGCCCACGGTGCTGGCCGTCGATGCGCTGGCGCTGGACGAGGCTGAGCTTCCCCCGCCAGCCCTGCCGGCGGGGGAAACCATTGCCTTCCTGCAGTACACCTCCGGCTCCACCGCCACCCCAAAAGGCGTGGAGGTCAGCCACGCCAATCTGGTGGCCAACGAAGGCATGATGGTGCGCGGCTTCGATCTGCACCCTGGTGACACCTTTGTCAGCTGGCTGCCGCTCTACCACGACATGGGCCTGATCGGCTGCCTGCTGCTGACGATCTACCGTGGCGCGACCCTGGTGCTGATGTCGCCGCGGCATTTCGTCGAGCGCCCCGCACGCTGGCTCGAGGCGATCAGCCACTACCGAGCCACCCACACCGGCGCCCCGGACTTCGCCTTCCGCCTCGCCGCCGAGCGCACCAGCGACAGCGTGCTGGCCAGCCTCGACCTGAGCAGCCTGCGGGTGCTGTTCTCCGGCTCCGAGCCGATCCGCCAGGACAGCCTGCTGGCCTTTGCCAATCGTTTCAGCGTCTGCGGCTTCGATCCGCTTGCGTTCCTGCCGTGCTACGGGCTGGCCGAGGCCACCCTGTACGTCACCGGCACCACCGCCGCCGAGCCTTTCGTCAGTGCAAGCTTCGACAGCCACGCCCTCGGTGAGCACCGCGCCGAACCGGGGGAGGGCAGCCTGCTGGTCAGCAGCGGCATCCTGCAACCCGGGCTGGACGTGATCCTGGTCGATCCGCACAGCGGCGAGCATCAGCCTGACAGCTGCATCGGCGAGATCTGGATCAGCGGCGCCAGCGTCGCCCGAGGCTACTGGCGCAACCCGGAGGCCACCTCCAAGGCTTTCGTCGAGCGTGATGGGCGCACCTGGCTGCGCTCCGGCGACCTGGGCTTTTTGCGTGAGGGACGGCTGTTCATCACCGGGCGCCTCAAGGACATGATCATCGTCCGCGGCCAGAACATCTACCCGCAAGACCTCGAGCGTGCGGTGGAATACAACGTCGAAGGCGCGCGCAAGGGCCGGGTGACGGCCTTCGTGGTCGACCAGGCCGACGGCGAGGGCATTGGCATCGCCGTGGAGATCGGCCGCGCCACCCAACGCAAGATCGCCGCCGCCCAGATCTGCGCCGAGATCGACCGGGTACTGGCCGACGTCTGCCAGCAGGCGCCGGTGTGGGTCGCTTTGCTGCAACCTGGCGAACTGCCCAAGACCTCCAGCGGCAAGCTGCAGCGTTCGGCGTGCCGCCAGATGCTGGAACGCGGCGAGCTGGACTGCTTCCACCTGCGTCGCAATGACCTGCGCCCGTTGCGCCAAGGCCAGCCCCTGCAAGGGGAGGGGCAGCAGCAGGTGGGTGCTGTCTGGGCCGAAGTGCTTGGCCAGGTCGAAGTGTTCGCCGACGACAACTTCTTCGCCCTCGGCGGCAACTCGATTGCCGCCACCCAGATCATCGGTCGCCTGCGCGAGCGGCTGGGGGTGAACCTGCCCCTGGCCTGCCTGTTCGACAATCCGCTTCTGGCCGCCTTCGCCCAGCAAGTGTCCGAAGTCGCTGCCGCCCATGGCCAGCCGCAACTGGTCGCCGACCCCGATGCCGTCCTGGTGCCCTCGTTCGCCCAGCAGCGCCTGTGGTTCGCCTGGCAGCTGGAGCCGCACAGCTCGGTGTACAACGTGCCGATGGCCCTGCACCTGCGCGGCCCGCTGGACGTCGAAGCGCTGCGCGAGGCGTTTGCCACACTGCAGCAGCGTCATGGCGTGTTGCGCACTACCTTCCTGGCCGAAGGCGAGCGTGTGCGCCTGCTGCAGCACGACACCCTGGCGCTGGACTTCAGCGTCGAAGATGTTGCTGACCTGGCCGAGGCCTGTCGGCGCGCGGCGCAGGAAGCGCGGCAGCCCTTCGACCTGGCCAGCGGACCATTGCAGCGGGTGCGCCTGCTGCGCCTGGAGGCCCGCGAGCACGTACTGCTGCTGACCACTCACCACATCGCCGTGGATGGTTGGTCGATGCGCAACCTGGTGGACGAGCTGGAAGCGCTGTATGCCTCGCGGCTGGCCGGCCATGACGCAGCGCTGCGTGAGCTGGAGGTTGACTACGCTGACTTCGCCCGCTGGCAACGCGCGCTGCTGGCCGGCCCCGAACAGGCACGGCAGTTGGCCTACTGGCGCGAAGCCTTGGCCGGCGAACACAGCTGGCTCGAGTTGCACGGCCAGCGCCCGCGCGGCAAGGGCGCGATGGCGCAGTGCGAGCAGTTCACCTTCAGCGCCATGCAGACCAGCGCGTTGCGTGCCTTCGCCGCTGCCAACGGGGTGACGCCGTTCATGCTGTTGCTCGGTGCTTTCGCCATCAGCCTGCGCGAGCAGAGCGGCCAGTCGCGCATCCGCCTGGGCAGCGATATCGCCAACCGCAGCCACCCGGCCGCCGAACCGCTGGTGGGTTTCTTCATCAATCAGTTGGTGCTGCAAGTGGACCTGGACATGGCTGCCAGCAGCGATGCGCTGCTCGAGCAGTGTCGCAGGGTGGTGCTGGGCGCTGCCGGGCATCAGGACCTGCCGTTCGAGCAGTTGGTGGAGGCGCTGCGTCCACCGCGCCGGGCCGGGCGTTCACCCTTCTACAGCATCAAGCTCAACTACCAGGAAGGCGAGCCACCGCTGCCGCGCCTGCAGGATGTACGGGTCGAGGCGCTGGCCGCCGAGCACCAGGCCGCCGAGCTGGACCTGATCCTCGGCTTCTACAGCAGCGCCAGCCGCCTCGAGGCCCGCTTCGAGGTGCCCCAGGGCCTGTTCGAGCCTGGCGAGCTGGCCGAGCTGTTCGCCCAGATCCAGGCGGTGCTCGACTGCTGGCTGGGCAAGCCCGGCCGTAGCCAGGCCGACTTGCTGGAAGCCGCCGCCCAGGTGCGCCGCGCGGCGCGCAGCGCCGACAGCCAGCAGCGCCGGCAGTTGCTCGACAGCCAGCGCCCGATGCGCCGGCGCGCCGTGCAGCCCACCGCTAACGCACACAGTGTCGAGGAGCAATGATGAACGACGCCAAGGTCACGGCACTGCCCAGCATGGGCCGTGCACGCAGGAGCATCACCGCCGGCCAGGACGAGCGGGTCGTCTTCACCCCCTTGCTCGAAGGCCACACCTTGCCGGCCCTGTGCCGGCCACGTTTCGCCGGCACTGACCTGGTGGCGTGGCTGGCGCAGCACCGTGAACAGGTCGAGGCGCGTCTGCTGGAGCACGGCGCCATCCTGTTCCGTGGGTTCGACGTGGACGGCATCGACGGTTTCGACCGCTGCGTGAAGGCGATGTCGGGCGGTGCGCTGGAATACCTGTTCCGCGCTTCGCCACGCACCCAGATCAGCCGCCAGTTCAATGTCTACAGCTCCACCGACTATCCCAGTGACGAGCGCATCTTCCCGCACAACGAGCACTCCTACTCGCCGGTGTTCCCGCTGCACCTGTATTTCTACTGCGACCTGCCGTCACTGACCGGTGGCGAGACCCCTTTGGGCGACACCCGCGCCTTGCTGCAGCGCATCGACCCGGCGGTGCGCGAGGAATTGCGCCAACGTCGCATCATGTACGTGCGCAACTACGGCGACGGCATGGGCTTGCCCTGGCAGACCGTGTTCCAGAGCGAAGACCGCGCCGAGGTGGAAGCTTACTGTGCACGGATCGGCATCCGCCCGGAATGGAAGCCCGGCAACCGCCTGCGGACCCGCCAGGTGGGCCCGGCCATCGTCCGTCACCCGCGCAGTGGCGAGCAGCTGTGGTTCAACCACGGCACCTTCTTCAATGCCCTGACGCTGCCCGAAACCTTGCGCGCCGCACTGATTGCCGAGTTCGACGCCGACGACCTGCCGCAGAACACCTTCTACGGCGACGGCGCGCCGATCCCAGACGACGTCATCCTCCACCTGCAGCAAGCCTACCGGGACGTGATGGTGGAGTTCCCCTGGCAGAAGGGCGATGTGGTCCTGCTCGACAACATGCTCTCGCTGCATGCCCGTAACGCATTCACCGGCCCGCGCAAGATTCTCACCGCCATGGCGATTGCCCAGAAAAGCGCCGACCTGGCACAAGATTGAGGTTCCCCCACATGCAACTGCCTGCCCATCAAGACGCTTTCCCCCTGTCAGCCCAGCAGGGCGCCGTCTTCACCCGCAACGACCAGCCACTGGCGGCCTTCGCCCGCGTGCGCGTGCCGGGTAACTTCGACGAGGCCCGCCTGGGCCAGGTGCTCGCCGAGCTTCAACGCCGCCATGAAGTGCTGCGCACCCGCTACCTGCGCCTGGACGGCCTGCGCCGCCCGGTGCAGGTGGTGGAACAGCACGCCCCGGCGCCATTGCAGGCGTCTGCCGACCGCGAAACGCTGGAGCAGGCACCTTTCGTCGCCGCTGTGGACGAGGTTGGCAGCGACAGTTTCGTCGTGCGCCTGGGAGTGGCCCTGGCCAGCGTCGACGGGCGGGCGTTGCAGCAGTTGGCCGGCGAACTGCGCGAAGGTTACGCCGGTCGCCTGGCGCCGGCCGACGAGGAGGCGTTGCAGTACATCGACTATGCCTCGTGGCAGGGCGAACTGGCCGGCGAGGACATGGGTGTCCGCGGTGGTGCCTACTGGCGCGGCGTGCTGGACGCCACCGCGCCGCGGGCGCCGCTGCCGTTCGAACGCAGCCGCGATGCCCTGGCCTGTGGCGCCGAGAAAACCGGCTTGCCCGGCCAGAAGTCGCTGAACGTCGCGCAGGTACAACTGGCAGACGATGCCCTGCTGCAGGCCGTTGACGCCCGCGCCACCGAGCGAGGGCTGGCCGCCGACGACCTGCTGCTGTTCCTGTGGGCAGGCTTGCTGTGCCGCCTTGGCGAACAGAACGAAGTGTCGCTGCTGGTCAGCGTGGATGGGCGCAACGCGCAAGTCGATGGCATGCTCGGGCGCTTCGAACGCCAGTTGCCGGTGAACCTGGCGTTCCCCGCAGACGCCAGCCTGGCCCAGGCACTTGAAGAGTTCCGCAGCCGCCTGGAACAGGCCCGCTCGTGGTTGGAATGCCTTGACGAAGTGGCCATCGAAGACCCCGCCGCCCGCTACGGCTTCGCTGCCAGCGTTGCGGTACTCGATGGCGTCGAACTGGAACTGGATGACTGTATGCTGGCGCCGCTGAGCCTCACCCGCGTAGCCGGCGACCTGCATCTGCACTACGCCACAGGCCTGCTGGAAGCCGAGGTGGCCGCGCTGTGGCTCGAGCAATTCGTGGTGTTCGCCGCTCATGCGCTTGGCGACTTCGAGCAGCGTCTGGCCCAGGTCAGCCTCCTGGATGAAAAGGGTCGTGCGCGCATCCAAGCCTTCGAACGTGGCGCCGACATGCCGCTGGAATCCCCAGGTGCGCTGCACCGCCTGTTCGAGCAGCAGGTCGGTCGGCAAGGTCAGCGTGCCGCCGTGCGCCAGGGCGATGAGGTGTTGAGCTACGCGCAACTCGACCATCGCGCCAACCAACTGGCCCACGCGCTGCAGGCGCAGGGTGTCGGGCGCGACAGCATCGTCGCCGTGTACGCCCCGCGTTCGCTGGCGGCGCTGGTGGCGTTGCTGGGCATCCTCAAGGCCGGCGGCGCCTACCTGCCGCTGGACCCGGACTACCCGGCCGAGCGCCTGGGGTTCATGCTGGCCGATTCCGGCGCCCATTGCCTGCTGGCCCTGGACGCACCGGCCGCCGGCATTGCCTTGCCGCCCGGCCTGCCAGTGCTGTCGCTGGCCGATGCTTCGCCGGTCTGGCAGGGGGCGGTCGAGCCGCGGTCGGCGGCAGTCGCCGGCGACGACCTGGCCTATGTCATCTACACCTCTGGTTCCACCGGCACGCCCAAGGGCGTCGCGGTCAGCCATGCCAACGCCCTGGCCTCGACCCTGGCGCGTTTCGTTCACTACCGAGCGCCGCTCGAATCCTTCCTGCTGCTGTCGTCGCTGTCGTTCGACAGCTCGGTGGCCGGGCTGTTCTGGACACTTGGCCAAGGCGGATGCCTGCACCTGCCGACCGCTGCCCAGGCCAAGGATCCACAAGCCATCGCCGCGCTGCTGGGCGAACACGGCATCTCCCATTACCTGGCCTTGCCGGGCCTGCACGCCGAAGTGCTCGAACACCTGGGCCAGCATGGCCTGCGCACCGTGGTGGTGGCTGGCGAAGCGTGCACGCCGACGCTCCTGGCGCGCCATCATGCGCGCCTGCCCGGCGTGCTGTTGAGCAACGAATACGGCCCCACCGAAGGCAGCGTCTGGTGCACGGCATGGAACGCCGACCAAGGCCCGGTTGCCATTGGTCGCCCGGCACCGGGCATGCGCGTGCGGGTGCTCGACGCCAACCGCGAGCCGGTCGCCGTGGGGCAGGTGGGCGAGTTGTACGTGACCGGCCCCGGCGTCACCCGCGGCTACCTGGCCCGCCCGGCACTCACCGCCGAGCGCTTCCCGACCCTGGCCGATGGCAGCCGTGGCTACCAGACGGGCGACCTGGCGCGCTGGCGCGCCGATGGCCAGCTGGAATTCCTCGGGCGGGTGGATGCACAGGTGAAGATCCGCGGCTTCCGTATCGAACTGGGCGAGGTGGAGGCCGTGCTGGCCAGCTGCGCCGGCGTTACCGAGGCGGCGGTGGTGGTCCGCGAGGGCGCCGGTGGCGCGCAACTGGTGGCCTTCGTGGTCGGTGACGACGACGGGCACCTGGCCGGCCGCCTGCAGGCCGAACTGGCCCGGCGCTTGCCGGCGCACATGGTGCCCACTGCGCTGCGCAGCCTGGCACGCCTGCCCTTGATGCCCAACGGCAAGGTCGACCGCCGCGCGCTGGCTGCCGAGACCGTGGCTGGCCAGTCCTACCAGGCGCCGCAGACTGAGCTGCAACGCCTTCTCGCCGGTGTCTGGGAGGAGGCGCTCGGGGTCGAGCGGGTAGGGCTGCAGGACAACTTCTTCGCCCTGGGCGGGCACTCGCTGCTGGCCACACGCTTGCGTGCGCGGTTGCAGGAGCAGATGGGCATCGAGCTGCCGCTGCGGTTGTTCTTCGAGGGCGAAACCTTGGAGCGCTTCGCCGCCAAGGTCGCCGAGCTGCAACAGGCCCCAGGCAACGACCTGGACGCCCTGGAAAACCTGTTCGCCGAAGTGGAGGCACCATGACTGTCGCGGACCGTTCCCTCGCCCTGGCCCGGCGCTTCGCCGAGCTGGACCCGGCCGCACGTCGCGCCCTGGGCGAAAAGCTCAAGGCCCAGGGCATGAGCCTGGAAAGCCTGCCGATCCCGCCGCGCGCGGACGCCCAGGCACCCGTGGTTGCCTCCTATGCCCAGCGCCGCCTGTGGACCCTGTGGCAGCTCGACCGCAGCTCTGCCGCCTACAACCAGGCGGGTGTCCTGCGCCTGGACGGCGCGCTGGATGTCACTGCCTTGCAAGCAGCCCTGGATGCCCTGGTGGCGCGCCACGAAATCCTGCGCACCCGTTTTGCCGAAACGGACGGCCAGCTGACCCAGGTGGTGAGCGCTGCCGCAGGCGTTGCCCTGGCTCTGCGCGACGTCAGCGCCAGCGCCGACCCTGAAGCGGCCTTGAAAGCCGCCTTGCAGGTTGCCGCCGGCCAGGCCTTCGACCTTTACCAGGGGCCACTGCTGCACGTCACGCTGGTGCGCCTGGGCGAGCAGCGCCACGGCCTGCTGCTGGCCATGCACCACATCATCTCTGACGGCTGGTCGATGCAGATCCTGCTCGACGAGCTTGCCCAAGGCTACGCCGCTCAGCTGCAGGGCCAAACGCCGCAGCTGCCGGCGCTGGCCGTGCAGTACGCCGATTACGCCCTGTGGCAGCGCAACTGGCTGGAAGCCGGTGAGGGCGAGCGGCAGTTGGCCTACTGGCGCGCCACGCTGGGTGAGCGCCCGCCGATCCTCGAGTTGCCCGCCGACCGCGCGCGCCCGGCTGAAATCAGCCAGCGGGGCGCAAGCCTGGGCTTTGAGGTGCCACAAGAGCTGAGCGCACAGCTCAAGGCCTTGGCCGCTTCCAGCGGCACCAGCCTGTTCATGGTGCTGCTGGCGGCCTTCAAGGCGGTACTGCACCGCTATACCGGCCAGCAGGAACTGCTGGTCGGCGTACCGGTGGCCAACCGCCAACGTGCGGAAGTCCAGGGGTTGATCGGCTTCTTCGTCAACACTCAGGTGCTGCGCAGCACGCCCCACGCGCGCCTGCCGTTTCGCACGCTGCTGGACAACGTCCGCCAGGCGGCGGCCGCCGCCCAGGATTGCCAGGACCTGCCCTTCGAAGCGTTGGTGGATGCCCTGGGCGTGGAGCGCAGCCTGAGCCGCAACCCGCTGTTCCAGGTGATGTTCAACCACGAGCAGCGCGGCGAAGCTACCCTTGCCGGTCTGCCTGGGTTGAACGCCTGGCTTGAGGTGGCCACCCCCGAAGTGGCCAAGTTCGACCTCAGCCTGGACACCGAGGAAATGGCCGGCGGCCTGCTGCGCGGCGCCTTCACCTACGCCACCGACCTGTTCGACGCGGCGCGCATCGAGCGCCTGCGCGGGCACTTCCTGCGCCTGCTGTCCGATTGCGCCGCGCGCCCCGATACCGCCTTGGGCGACCTGGCCATGCTCGACAGCCACGAGCAGCGCCAGGTGGTCGAAGACTTCAACGCTACCGCCGTCGACTACCGCCAGCCCCAGTGCCTGCAGGTGCTCATCGAGCGTCAGGCGGCCGCCACGCCACAGGCCACGGCACTGATCGCCGACGGCGTCGAACTCAGCTACGCCGAGCTCAACGCCCAGGCCAACCGCCTTGCTCATTACCTGCGCAGCCGCGGGGTGGGGCCTGAGCAGTTGGTGGGGATCTTCGCCGAGCGTTCGCAGGCAATGGTCGTGGCCCTGCTGGCCGTGCTCAAGGCCGGCGCTGCCTACGTACCGCTGGACCCGGACCAGCCCGACCAGCGCCTGGCCTTCATGTTCGAGGACAGCGGTGCGGGCCTGTTGCTCACCCAGCAGCACCTGCTGGCACGCCTGCCAGCCGGGGATCGCGAAGTACTGTGCCTGGACGGCGACGCCGCGCGCTTTGCCGACAGCCCCGACAGTAACCCGAGCCTGCTCAGCCAGCCCGACCAGCTCGCCTACTGCATCTATACCTCCGGCACCACCGGCCGGCCGAAGGGGGCGGGTAACAGCCACGCCGCCCTGTGCAACCGCCTGCAGTGGATGCAGGCCACGTTCGCCCTCGATGCTCGCGACCGGGTGCTGCAGAAGACGCCGTTCGGTTTCGACGTCTCGGTATGGGAGTTCTTCTGGCCGTTGATGACTGGCGCCACCCTGGTGATGGCGCCGCCCGGTGCCCACCGCGACCCCGCCGAGCTCAAGGCGCTGATCGCAGGCCATCGCATCAGCGTGCTGCACTTCGTGCCGTCGATGCTGCAGGCCTACATGGCCAGCGAATCCCTCGCCGGCTGCCCCAGCCTGCGCCTGGTGATGTGCAGCGGCGAGGCACTGCCGCTGGATCTGCAACAGCGCTTCCTGGCCCAGAGCGACGCCGGCCTGCATAACCTCTACGGCCCGACCGAAGCGGCCATCGACGTCAGCCACTGGGCCTGCCACGACGCCCCGGGCCTGGGCAGCGTGCCGATCGGCCGGCCCATCGCCAACCTGCGCCTGTACGTGCTCGACGGTCAATTGCAGTCCGTGGCCAGCGGCCTGCCAGGCGAGTTGTACATCGGTGGCGTGGGCCTGGCTCGCGGCTACCTGGGCCGCCCAGGCCTGACCGCCGAACGCTTCGTTGCCGACCCGTTCGGCCACGGCGAGCGGTTGTACCGCACCGGTGACCTGGCGCGCTGGCGCGACGACGGCGCCGTGGAGTACCTGGGGCGTATCGACCACCAGGTGAAGATCCGCGGCCTGCGCATCGAGCTGGGCGAAATCGAGGCTCGCCTGCTCGAGCATCCGGCCGTCAGCGAGGCGGTGGTGGTGGTCAGCGAGGCCACTGCTGGCGGCAAGCAACTGCTGGGCTACGTGGTGGCCGACGCCGCTGACGGTCTTGCCGATGCCTTGCGCTTGCGCCTGGGCGAAGCGCTGCCCGACTACATGGTGCCGGCGCAGGTCATCGTGTTGGCGCAGATGCCGCTGAGTGCCAATGGCAAGCTCGACCGCAAGGCCCTGCCGCAGCCGGTGCTGGTCGAGCGAGCCTATGACGCCCCGCAGGGCGAAGTGGAACAGGTCCTGGCCAGCATCTGGAGCGAAGTGCTGGGTACCGACCCGGTGGGCGCCCTGGACAACTTCTTCGAGCTCGGCGGCGATTCGATCATCGCTATCCAGGTGGCTAGCCGCGCACGCCAGGCTGGCTGGCAGTTCGGTCCCCGCGAGCTGTTCCGTCACCAGACCTTGCGCCAGCTGGCCCAGGTAGTGACGCCCTTGGCAGAGCAGGGTGCAGGTGTGGCGCGTGCCGAGCGCGGGGCTATTGCCCTGACGCCGTTCCAGCAGCGCTTCTTCGCAACGCCGATGGCGCAGCGTGGGCACTGGAACCAGGCCCTGCTGCTGGCCCTCGAGGTGCCACTGGCTGCCACGCAGCTGGCGCATGCGCTGAACGCCGTGGTTGCCCACCACGACGCCTTCAGCCTGCGCTTCACCGAGGGTGAGCAAGGCTGGCAGGCCGCCTACGAGGAAGCCGAGGCGGTCGAGCTGTGGGTACGCGAGGCCGAGGACGAGCAGGCCATGCTGACCATTGCCGACCAGGCCCAGCGAAGCCTAGAACTGACCACTGGCCCGCTGCTGCGCGCGGTGCTGATCGACGTGCGCGGCGCCGGCCAGCGACTGCTGCTGGTGGCGCACCACTTGGTGGTGGACGGTGTGTCGTGGCGCATCGTGCTGGAGGATCTGCAACAGCTGCTGGCCAACCCGGCCGCCAGCCTGCCACGGCGCAGCCATGCCTTCGGCGACTGGACGCGCTTTCTGGGCCAGCGCGCCCAGGCTGCCGAGACGTTGGCGCAACTGCCCTGGTGGCTGGCGCAACTGGGCGAAGCCCCGGCCGACTTCCCAGGTATCCGCCATGACGGCCCTGCGCCGGCGGGCGAAGCCATCACGCTGCCGATGCAACTGGACGAGCCACTGACGCGCCAGCTGCTTCGCGATGCCCCGGGCGCCTACCGCACCCAGGTCAACGACCTGCTGCTGTGCGCCCTGGCCCGAGCCTGGCGGCGCTGGAGCGCGCAGGACGAGCTGCTGGTGGAGCTGGAAAGCCACGGCCGCGAAGAGCACCTGGCCGGTCTCGACCTGAGCCGCACCGTAGGCTGGTTCACCGCGACCTATCCGGTACGCCTGGCCGCCGGCGACGACCTTGGCCACACCCTCAAGACCCTCAAGGAGCAGTTGCGCCAGGTTCCGGACAACGGCCTGGGCTTCGGCCTCCTGCAACAGCTGGCTCCGGCCGAAGTGCGCGCGCAACTGGCGGCGCGGCCGCAGCCACGCGTCACCTTCAACTACCTGGGGCAGTTCGATGCCAGCTTCGGCGCCGGCATGCGCCGGGCCGACCAGTCCTGCGGCGACAGCCAGGACCCTGGCGCGCCGCTGGGTAACTGGCTGTCCATCGACGGCGGCGTCAACGACGGCCGCCTGCAAATGGGCTTCACCTTCAGCCCGCAACAGCTCGATGCCCAGGGCCTGACGCAACTGGTGGCGCTGTTCGAGGACGAATTGCAGGCGCTGGTCGCCCACTGCCTGGCCCCCGGTGCCGGCGGTGCCACGCCGTCGGACTTCCCCCTGGCCGGCCTCGACCAGGCGCAGCTCGACGCCCTGGAGCTGCCGATCGACCAGGTGCAGGACCTCTACCCATTGTCGCCGATGCAACAGGGCATGCTGTTCCACAGCCTGTATCAACCTGGCGACGGCAGCTACATCAACCAGGTGCGCATGGATGCCGAAGGCCTGGACACGGCGCGCCTGCGCGCGGCCTGGCAGGCCGCGCTGGACAGCCATGCTGCGCTGCGCACCGTCTTTGTCGGTACCGCGGCGGGTCAAACGCTGCAAGCCGTGCTGCGCCATGTCGAGCTGGCCTGGCACGAAACCAGTGGTGGCGACCTGGAAGCCCTGGCTGTCGCCGAGCGACGCCCCTTCGACCTGCAGCATCCCCCGCTGATGCGCCTGCTGCTGGTCGCCACCGGCGCCGGCCGCCATCACCTGGTGTGGACCTGCCACCACCTGTTGCTGGACGGCTGGAGCCAGGCGCAGCTGTTCGCCGAAGTGATGCAGCGTTACGCAGGCCAGGCGCTGCCGACACCGCTGGGCCAGTACCGCGACTACATCGCCTGGTTGGCCGAACGCGACGCGGATGCCAGCGAGCAGTTCTGGCGCGGCCAACTGGCGCCGCTGCAGGCGCCGACCGCCTTGGCCGGTGCCGTGGCCCTGGAGCAGCCGGGTAGCGGCACCGCCGAGCACCGCTCGACCTTGCCGGCTACTGCCAGCGAGCGCCTGCGGCAGTTCGCCCGCCAGCACAAGGTGACCTTGAGCAGCCTGATGCAGGCCGCCTGGCTGCTGCTGTTGCAGCGCTACACCGGGCAGGACTGCGTGGCCTTTGGCGCCACCGTCGCCGGGCGCCCGGCGCAGTTGCCGGGCATCGAGCAGCAGTTGGGCCTGTTCATCAACACCCTGCCGGTCGTGGCCAGCCCCGTGGCGCAGCTCACCGTCGGCCAGTGGCTGGAGCAGGTGCAAGCCCTGGGCGTGGCGGTGCGCGAGCACGAGCACAGTGCGCTGTACGATATCCAGCGGTGGGCCGGTCAGGCCGGGCAGGGGTTGTTCGACCAGGTCCTGGTATTCGAGAACTACCCGCTGGACACTGCCATGCTTGGCGGCCAGGGCGACGGACCACGGTTCGCCAATCTGGTCAGCCGTGAGCAGGGCAACTATCCGCTGATGCTGCTGGTCAACCAGGGCGAGGCATTGAGCTTCTGCTACAGCTATGACCGTGCGCGCTTCGACGCGCCGGCCATCGAGCGGCTGGACGGGCACCTGCAGCAATTACTGGGGGCGTTGTGCGAAAGCGCCGAGCGACAGCTGGGGCAGCTGCCGCTGCTGACCGCTGCCGAGCGCTCCAAGGTGCTGGCAGCCGGCGCGGCGAGCAGCCACGGCATTGGCGCCTTCGACCTGGTCGAGCGGTTCGAGCAACAGGCTGCCCGTGTGCCTGAAGCCATTGCCGTGCGTCAGGGCGAAATGGCGTTGAGTTACGCCGAGCTGAACCGCCGCGCCAACCAGTTGGCCCACCGCCTGCAGGCAGCCGGCGTAGGCCCGGATGTGCGCGTAGGTGTTTGCCTGGAACGTACCCCGCAACTGCTGGTGGCGTTGCTGGCGGTGCTCAAGGCCGGTGGCGCCTATGTGCCGCTGGACCCCGAGTTCCCG
>Ga0160431_100284_pt1 | contig 29939 bp, 19 predicted proteins | sample HID1971K_E0MG_FD_108212 | JGI IMG/M metagenome (GOLD analysis project Ga0160431, IMG submission 108212) | Enriched millipede-associated microbial communities from UW Madison campus, WI, USA - HID1971K_E0 MG | ecosystem: Host-associated > Arthropoda: Insects > Digestive system > Unclassified ...
CTCATCACAGAGGTTCATCGCAATGCCTGATTACAAAGCCCCCTTGCGTGATATTCGTTTCGTCCGCGACGAGCTGCTCGGCTACGAGGCGCACTATCAGAGCCTGCCGGGTTGCCAGGACGCAACGCCAGACATGGTCGATGCGATCCTTGAAGAAGGCGCGAAGTTCTGTGAGCAGGTACTGGCCCCGCTGAACCGCGTCGGTGACCTGGAAGGCTGCACCTGGAGCGAATCCGGTGTGAAGACGCCGACCGGCTTCAAGCAAGCCTACGAGCAGTTCGTCGAAGGCGGCTGGCCGAGCCTGGCGCACGACGTCGCCCACGGTGGTCAGGGCTTGCCTGAGTCGCTGGGCCTGGCCCTGAGCGAAATGGTCGGCGGCGCCAACTGGTCGTGGGGCATGTACCCGGGTCTGTCCCATGGTGCGATGAACACCATTTCGGCCCACGGCACCGAAGAGCAGCAGCACACTTACCTGACCAAGCTGGTTTCCGGCGAATGGACCGGCACCATGTGCCTGACCGAGCCGCATTGCGGCACCGACCTGGGCATGCTGCGCACCAAGGCCGAGCCGCAAGCCGATGGCTCGTACAAGGTCAGCGGTACCAAGATCTTCATTTCCGCCGGTGAGCACGACATGGCCGATAACATCGTCCATATCGTACTGGCCCGCCTGCCCGATGCCCCGGCCGGCACCAAAGGCATCTCGCTGTTCATCGTGCCGAAGTTCCTGCCCAACGCCGAAGGCGGTGTGGGCGAGCGCAACGGCGTGAGCTGCGGTTCCCTCGAACACAAGATGGGCATCCACGGCAACGCCACCTGCGTGATGAACTTCGACGGCGCTACCGGCTTCCTGATCGGCCCGGCCAACAAGGGCCTGAACTGCATGTTCACCTTCATGAACACTGCACGCCTGGGCACCGCGCTGCAGGGCCTGGCACACGCCGAGGTGGCCTTCCAGGGTGGCCTGAAATACGCCCGTGATCGCCTGCAGATGCGCTCCCTGACCGGCCCGAAAGCTCCGGACAAGGCGGCCGACCCGATCATCGTCCACCCGGACGTGCGTCGCATGCTGCTGACCATGAAAGCCTTCGCCGAGGGCAACCGTGCGATGGTGTACTTCACCGCCAAGCAGGTGGACATCGTCAAGTACAGCCAGGATGAGGAAGAGCGCAAGAAGGCCGACGCGCTGCTGGCCTTCCTGACCCCGATCGCCAAGGCCTTCATGACTGAAGTCGGCTTCGAGGCCGCCAACCATGGCGTGCAGATCTACGGTGGCCACGGCTTCATCGCCGAGTGGGGCATGGAACAGAACGTGCGCGACAGCCGTATCTCCATGCTGTACGAAGGCACCACTGGCATCCAGGCACTCGACCTGCTGGGCCGCAAGGTGCTGATGACCCAGGGCGAAGCGCTCAAGGGCTTCACCAAGATCGTGCACAAGTTCTGCCAGGCGCAGGAAGGCGTCGATGCGCTCAAGGAGTTCGTCGGGCCGCTCGCCGCGATGAACAAGGAGTGGGGCGAGCTGACCATGAAGGTTGGCATGGCGGCGATGAAAGACCGCGAGGAAGTGGGCGCCGCTTCGGTGGATTACCTGATGTACTCCGGTTACGCGTGCCTGGCCTACTTCTGGGCCGACATTGCCCGCCTGGCGGCCGAGAAACTGGCAGCCGGCACCAGCGAGGAGGCGTTCTACACCGCCAAGCTGCAGACCGCGCGCTTCTACTTCCAGCGCATCCTGCCGCGTACCCGTACTCACGTGGCCACCATGCTGTCGGGCGCCAACAACCTGATGGACATGAAGGAAGAAGACTTCTCGCTGGGTTATTAAACCTGGGTGAAGGACTCAACAAACGCCGCTCCTCGTGAGTGGCGTTTTTTTTTTGGCATTCAAATAAGGTAGTTCGATCAGCAAGTGAAAATACAATGGCCGTGCAACTTGCGCTTACGTGCAATTTTGTTAGCTAACGCGACTTCAGGCTTCTGCCTGAATCCAAATAATTACTGCTGCTCAGTTTGAGTTAGCAAATACATTGCCAGTTTCCAAGATGATCATTTTGCCGACGAATCCAGGCGTTGGGCGAACAGGGAAAGCAAGGTGTTCGGGGAATGGCACCCAATAGTGGTGGGGAACTAACACCGAAATCGAGGAAGCGCGCGGATCAGAATTTATCGTCATGAATCTCTGAATGAGTCGGTATAAAAAATACTGGTTTTTTCAGCTGAAATACTTTGTTACAGCTATGTTGGCATTAAGCGCACTGCGATGCGTGAACGATCGGTTTTAAAAATAACCTGAGCCAAGAGATTACCTTGCCAGCGAGGCCTCGCGCTGCCCGAACAACTTTGAGTTGAAGTGGCTGAAGCTGCGAGCTGCAAGATGGATAGCAGATGAGTTCATCTCGACACAGGCAAAAAGCGGAGCTGGCTACTCCGTGCTGAATCGGGAAGTTCATCATGGTCGAATATCTGAGAGCGTTGCGAATCCCCCGCCTGGCCTGTGCGACAGCGATGACCCTCGCCGCTGTCGGCCTGCCGTTCATGAGCGCTCGGGCCGCTGACCCGGCCGAAGCCGCTGCGCAAGCGCCGGAAGTGCCCAGCCTGAGTTCACTGCGTGGCATGCTCCCGCCGGACCCTTCAGGTACCGAGGATGGCCGCAAGGTCGATCTGATGTCCGACTATGTAATCAATCGTGTGGCAGCCATCACGTTGGGCAAGGCCTTGTTCTGGGACATGGCGGTCGGCAGTGACGGCGCCACCGCCTGCGCGTCCTGCCATTACCACGCCGGTGTCGATCACCGGGTCACCAACCAGATCAACCCTGGCCAGGCCAATACCAATGCGAACGTTGCATCGATCTTCAACAAGCCGTTCACGGCCGCCGATATTCCAGGCGACGTGCCCAGTTACACCACCCTCTCCGGTGGTAAGGGCGGCCCGAACTACACATTGAAAAAAGGCGATTTTCCGACCCACGTGCTGGCCAATCCTCTGGATCGCAACTCGATGATCGTCTATTCCACGGATGACGTCATCGGCTCACAAGGCGTGATCGAGGCCAACTTCGTCAAACCCAGGCAATCGCGCTTCGACCAATGCACACGGCAGCCTGACGGGATTTTCCAGGTGGGCGGTATCAACGTGCGGCGCAGCACCGGGCGCAATGCGCCGTCGGTCATCAATGCGGCATTCAACGTCCGCAACTTCTGGGATGGTCGGGCCAACAATGTGTTCAACGGCTTCTCGCCGTTCGGTAATCGCGACCCTGACGCAGCCATCTTCGTGACCAAGGATCGCAGTGGCGTGGCAGTCAAGGCACGACTGGCCCTCAAGGATGCCTCGGCGGCCTCGCAAGCCGTGGGGCCTCCCGGCAGCGCGGTGGAAATGTCCTGTGGCGGGCGCACCTTCGCTGACATCGGCCGGCGTCTGCTCGACAGCATGATGCTCAAGGGGCAAAAGATCTCGCCCACCGATTCGGTGCTCGGGCCTGTCTCCAGTGCCCGCCGGCCGACCTACCGCGAACTGATCAAAGACGCATTCCAGCCACGCCTGTGGAATGCCACGCAACAGGTGTCGCTGGGCGGTCAGCCCTACAGCCAGATGGAGGCGAACTTCTCGCTGTTCTTCGGGCTGGCGATTCAGATGTACGAGGCCACGCTGATTTCCGACCAGGCACCGCTGGATGCCTATCTGCAGGGCGACCACAGCGCGATGAACGCTCAGCAGGTGAAAGGCATGGAGTTGTTCCTGGGCAAGGGCAAGTGTGTGGCCTGCCATGGTGGCGCGGAGTTGACCAACGCGGCCAGTCGGCTGCTGTTCGAGCCGCGTGAGCGCATCGAACGCATGGTCATGGCGGATGGCCTGACCACGCTGTACGACAACGGTTTCTACAACACCGGTGTGCGCCCGACTGCCGAGGACCTGGCGCTGGGCGCTGCGGACCCCTGGGGCCATCCATTGTCCTTCACCCGTCAGTACAACAGCCTGCTGCAAGGCGGGAATATCCCTGACCCACTGGATGTCGATGTCTGCACCTTCGAGGCGCCGCTGAGCGCAGCAGTCCCTTGCGACCCGACGCAAAAGCCCAGTGTCGGTTTCCGCGACTCGGTCGATGGCGCCTTCAAGACCCCGACGCTGCGTAACATTGCATTGACCGGGCCGTACTTCCACAACGGCAGCCGGGCAACGCTGCAACAGGTCATGGAGTTCTACAACCGCGGCGGTGATCGCCGTGGCGAAGACGCCAGCAACACCAGCGGTTTCGAACACCCGGCCGTCAATCAGCACAACGGCTCCAACCTTGACCCGGACATGACCGCGCTGAACCTGACCGCAGATGAAGTGGATGCACTGGTCAAGTTCATGGAGGTCGGCTTGCTCGATCCGCGCGTCGCGTGGGAACGGGCTCCGTTCGATCACCCCTCGCTGATGCTGCCACAGGGTGAGAAGGGCGATGAGAACGCCGTCGCGCAAGGCGCGTCGACCACCTCTCGGCCAGCGCAGGACGCCATTTTCCAACTCAATGCCGTGGGGGCCCAAGGTCGCTCCGCTTTGCAGGGGCCGCTGCTGCCGTTCAATAACGACTTGTAACAATCTCTCCTTTTGCATCACTGGCGTGTGATGGAAACCCGTCTGCCCACAGCGGCAGGCGGGTTTCAGCTGGCTGGGTCGCTGCGCGAGCCCCGGGAGCCAGTGACAGGAAAAGCTCAAGCCTTGCGCCCCTGCTGCCGTTAATCACCTTTGTCCTCATCTATTCATGTGCGCTGCCGATGAAGTGAGGGCACAATGCCATTATTGATCTGCCGGGTCGGAGATTACCCTTGTTTCGTCCAAACGCTGTACGCGTGAGCCACTTTCTGCCTTCGTTGTTTCTGTTGCTGGCAGGGCTTGCGGCGGCTTATGTAAGAGACCTCAGCGTCTTCTTCACTTCACTGTTCAATGTACTGCCCACGCTGGTGCTGTTGCTGGGCGGTGCTTATTGCGCCGTATACCGTCGTCAGCGCGAGCTGTTTCTGATGGTCACGGTGTACATCGCCTATTTCCTGCTCGACACCCAGACCGACTACTACCGCGACAACGCGCATGTGCGTGAAGACGCCGCGGTGATCTTCCACCTGGTCTGCCTGCTGCTACCGGCATTGTTCGGCCTGTTCGGCGCCTGGCAGGAACGCACCCACCTCGCCCAGGACTTGCTGGCCCGCTTTGCCGTGCTGTTCGCCGTCGGCAGCGTCGCGGTGGCCTTGGAGCAGAGTTTCCCGGAGGCGTTGCTGACCTGGTTGGCGGAAATCCGCTGGCCAGCGCTGCATGGCCAGTGGATGAGCCTGATCCAGATGGTCTACCCACTGTTCATCGGTGTCTTCATCCTGCTGGTGGTGCAGTATCTGCGTGAGCCGAGGCCCTTGCACGCGGCGCAGCTGATCGGTCTGGCAGGAATCTTCTGGATGCTACCCAAGACCTTCATCCTGCCGTTTACCCTGAACATCATGTGCAGTCAGGTGATGCTCATGATCGCTGCCGCGGTCTCCCACGAGGCGTACCAGATGGCCTTCCGTGACGAGCTGACCGGTCTGCCGGGGCGCCGCGCCCTGAACGAGCGCATGCAGCGGCTGGGGCGTAGCTACGTGATCGCCATGACCGACGTCGACCACTTCAAGAAATTCAACGACACCCACGGCCACGATGTGGGCGACCAGGTGCTGCGCCTGGTCGCCAGCCGCTTGTCGAAAGTCACCGGCGGTGGCCGAGCCTACCGTTACGGTGGCGAGGAGTTTGCCCTGGTGTTCGCTGGCAAGACCGCGGAGGAATGCGTGCCGCATGTCGAGGCGGTGCGCGAGATGATCGCCAATTACGTCATGCAGTTGCGCGACCAGAGCAACCGCCCGCAGGACGACTCGGCGGGGCGTCAACGCCGCGGTGGCAACGGCGCTGGCACGGTGTCAGTCACCATCAGCATCGGCGTGGCGGAGCGTCAGGCCGATCACCGCAACCCGGAGGAAGTGCTCAAGTCCGCGGACCAGGCGCTCTACAATGCCAAGGGTGCCGGACGTAACTGTGTCATGGTTCATGGGCAACAATCGCAGCGTGGAGCGGTTCGCACGGCGTGACCGAGCTTGACTAACTGGTCACGTGATGACCCTATGTCTCTAAAAAGTTGTTCGGTTACACTCGTATTCAACCCCGAGCCGCGGCCCCTTCCGGACCGCCCCCGACCCCGACCAAGCCAGAGGTTGTGATGGCAGACTACAAAGCTCCCCTGCGCGACATGCGCTTTGTTCTGAACGAAGTCTTCAACGTGGCCGAGCAATGGGCGCAACTGCCCGAGCTCGCCGAAGCGGTCGATGCCGACACCGCCATGGCCGTGCTGGAAGAAGCCGGCAAGGTCACCGGCAAGAGCATTGCCCCGCTCAGCCGCTCCGGCGATGAAGAAGGCTGCCACTGGGACAACGGTGCCGTGCGCACGCCCGCCGGTTTCACCGAAGCGTACAAGACTTACGCCGAAGGCGGTTGGGTCGGCGTGGGCGGTGATCCGCTGTTTGGCGGCATGGGCATGCCCAAGGCCATCTCGGCCCAGGTCGAGGAAATGGTCAATGCCTCGAGCCTGGCCTTCGGCCTGTATCCGATGCTGACCGCCGGCGCCTGCCTGTCGATCAATGCCCACGCCAGCGAAGCCCTCAAGGAAAAGTACCTGCCGAACATGTATGGCGGCGTCTGGGCTGGCTCCATGTGCCTCACCGAGCCCCACGCCGGTACCGACCTGGGCATCATCCGCACCAAGGCCGAGCCCCAGGCCGATGGCAGCTACAAGGTCAGCGGCACCAAGATCTTCATCACCGGCGGCGAGCATGACCTGACCGAGAACATCATCCACCTGGTGCTGGCCAAGCTGCCGGACGCGCCAGCGGGGCCCAAGGGTATCTCGCTGTTCCTGGTGCCGAAGTTCCTGGTCAACGAAGACGGCAGCCTGGGCGCGCGCAACCCGGCCAATTGCGGGTCGATCGAGCACAAGATGGGCATCCAGGGCTCGTCCACGTGCGTGATGAACTTCGACGAAGCCGTAGGTTACATCGTGGGTGAGCCGAACAAGGGCCTGGCGGCGATGTTCACCATGATGAACTACGAGCGCCTTGGCGTGGGTATCCAGGGCCTGGCCTCGGCAGAGCGGTCCTACCAGAATGCCGTCGAGTACGCTCGCGATCGCTTGCAAAGCCGCGCCCCTGTCGGGCCGCAGGCCAAGGAAAAGATTGCCGACCCGATCATCGTGCATCCGGACGTGCGGCGCATGCTGCTGACCATGAAGGCACTGATCGAGGGCGGCCGCGCCTTCTCTACCTACGTGGCCATGCAACTGGACAGCGCCAAGTACAGCGAAGACCCGACCACCCGCAAGCGCAGCGAAGAGCTGGTGGCGCTGCTGACGCCAGTGGCCAAGGCATTCCTGACCGACCTGGGGCTGGAGTGCACGGTGCACGGCCAACAAGTGTTCGGCGGCCATGGCTACATTCGCGAGTGGGGCCAGGAGCAGTTGGTGCGCGATGTGCGCATTACCCAGATCTACGAAGGTACCAACGGCATCCAGGCGCTGGACCTGGTGGGGCGCAAGGTGGTGGCCAGCGGTGGCGCGTACTACCGGCTGTTCTCCGATGAAATCCGCCAGTTCATTGCCTCCGCCGGCAGCGAGCTGGCCGAATTCGTCAAACCGTTGGGCGCTCGCCTGGACCAGCTCGATGGGCTGACCGAGTGGGTGCTGGAGCAAGCCAAAGGCAACCCGAACGAAATTGGCGCTGCCTCGGTGGAGTACCTGCACGCCTTCGGTTATGTCGCCTATGCCTACATGTGGGCGCTGATGGCGCGCACCGCCAAGGCAGGCGAGGGCGACCAGGCGTTCTATTCGGCCAAGCTCGGCACTGCACGCTTCTACTTCGACCGCCTGTTGCCACGGGTGGACTCGCTGGTGGCGTCGGTGAAGGCGGGGAGCGAGTCGCTGTATCTGCTCGACGCCGAGCAGTTCTGACCCCTGGAAGGCGCGTGTAAGCTTTTTCCTACACGACGTGGTGACTTTTCGCCACTGGCCTCAGATTGGATCCACGGTTAATCTTTGGTCATGGACGTTGCACAGGATGTGCAAAGGACAGAACAGGGACAACGAAGGACTTCCTGCCAGGGTGGCGGGGCGATAGGGATGTCACAGGGAAACAGTCTGGAAAACCCCGCTTAGGCGGGGTTTTCTTTGTGCGCGTGTTTTTCAGCCGAGCACATCCAGCTTCGATGCCCCCAGCGGCCTTGCATCGACCTCTTCTTCCAGCAGGTTGCGCAGCAGTTCCACCGACGCCTGCTGACGCTGGGCGTCCCGGAACACCAGGCCGACCTTGAGCGGCACCCGCGGTTCGCTCAACGGCTTCCACAGCAAGCCCTGTTCATCTTCAGCGGCATCCTTGGCCCGCCCGGGCAGGATCGTGGCCAGCGCGGTGTGGGCCAGGCTGTCGAGAATCCCCGCCATGTTGTTCATTTCGGCCTGGACCTGGGGCCGGCGGCCCTGGTTGGCCAATTGCTCTTTCCAGATCTGGCGGATCTGGAACTCCTCGCCAAGCATCAGCATGGGCAACTCCGCGGCCTGCCTGATGGACACCTTCTTGAAGTCCTTCAAGGGGTGGGTATCCGGGATGACCAGTTGCAATTCGTCTTCATACAGCAGAATGCCGTGCAGGCCTGGCTGGCGCGGCGGCAGGTAGCTGATGCCGATGTCCAGGCTGCCATTGAGCAGGCGCCGTTCGATCTCCAGACCCGACAGTTCATAGATCTGCACGACCAGGTGCGGCTGGGCCTTGCGCACCCGCTCCAGCAACTGCGGCACCAGGCTGGGGCGCACCGTCTGCAACACGCCGATGGCCAGGGTACGCAGCGACTGGCCCTTGAAGTTGCGCATCGCCTCGTGGGCACGCTGCAGGCCGTCGAGCAGGGGCAGGGCATGGTTGTACAAAGTGTGCGCGGCCAAGGTCGGCAACAGGCGTTTGTTGCTGCGCTCGAACAGGCTCAGGTCGAGACTGTGTTCGAGCTGGCGGATCTGTTGCGAGAGTGCCGGCTGGGACAGGGAAAGACGTTCGGCAGCACGGCCGACATGGCCTTCTTCATACACCGCGACGAAATAACGCAGTTGGCGAAAATCCATAACTAACACTTATCGAAAAAGCTGGAAAAACGGAATGGCCGCACGCGCCGCCGAAGCCTAGTCTATCGCCGCATTGCAACGGGTTACAGCGACGCATTGTTACCGCGTTGGAAAAACACTTTTGATAGGCAAGGCAAAATTATCAAGCGCCGGCAGCAAGACCGGACCCTGGCCGCCCTTTACCGTGATTGGTTGGAGCCCCGATGAACCTGTTCAACCTGCGCCGCTCGGCCCCTGCCGCGGTTGCCGAGCCCAAGCGTGCGCCGGTGACCGACGCCCCGGCCCCGGCGGTGTCTCGCGAGCGCCTGATGCCAGGCAGTGCACGTGCCGAGCATGTTTTCGTGCGTGGCCAGGGCTCGTGGTTGTGGGATAGCGAGGGGCGCGCCTACCTGGACTTCACCCAGGGTTGTGCGGTGAACAGCCTTGGCCATAGCCCGAGCGTGCTGGTCAAGGCGCTGGGCAACCAGGCCCAGGCGCTGATCAACCCTGGGGCCGGTTATCACAGCCGCGGCTTGTTGGCCTTGGTCGACCGCCTGTGCAAGAGCACCGGCAGCGACCAGGCTTACCTGCTCAACAGTGGTGCCGAAGCCTGTGAAGGGGCGATCAAGCTGGCGCGCAAGTGGGGCCAGCTGCACCGCAACGGCGCCTATCACATCATCACGGCCAACCAGGGCTGCCATGGCCGTAGCCTGGGCGCACTTTCGGCATCCGATCCGCTGCCGTGCAACCGTTGCGAACCGGGCCTGCCCGGTTTCAGCAAGGTGCCGTTCAACGACCTGGCGGCGCTGCATGCGCAAGTCGACTCGCGCACCGTGGCCATCATGCTCGAACCGATCCAGGGTGAGGCCGGTGTGATTCCGGCCACCAAGGCATACCTGCAGGGCGTGGAAAAACTCTGCCGTGAGCTAGGCATCCTGCTGATCCTTGACGAGGTGCAGACCGGTATCGGCCGTTGTGGCGCGCTGCTGGCCGAAGAAACCTACGGCGTGCGCGCCGACATCGTCACCCTGGGCAAGGGCCTGGGCGGTGGCGTACCGCTGGCCGCCCTGCTGGCCCGTGGCAGCGCCTGCTGCGCCGAACCCGGCGAGCTGGAAGGTAGCCACCACGGCAATGCGCTGATGAGCGCAGCGGGCCTGGCCGTGCTCGACACCGTGCTGGAGCCGGGCTTCTTCGAGCATGTCCAGGACAGCGGCCGCCACTTGCGCGATGGCCTGAGCCGCCTGGCCGGGCGTTATGGGCAGGGCGAGGTGCGCGGCCAGGGCCTGCTCTGGGCCCTGCAGCTGCAGGACAACCTGGCTGCGGAGCTGGTCCGGGCGGCCCTGGATGAAGGCCTGCTGCTCAATGCGCCGCAAGCGGACGTGGTGCGCTTGTCGCCGGCGCTGACCGTGAGCAAGGGCAACATCGACGAAATGCTTCTGCGCCTGGCCCGGGCCTTTGCCCGCCTGCATGCGCAACAGCATGCCCGCCGCGAAGTATCGGCGTAACACGAATTCTACGAACCGTCTGGCGTTTCTGCGCATCGCCCCTGGCCTGATTCACTTGGCCCGGGGCGTTTTTTTTGCCTGTGGAACCTCTGCCTTGCGCGGCTAGTCTCTGTTTAGACCCTTTCAGGAGAGACTCGCATGGACTTCGTTCGCATCATCATCGCCATCATTCTTCCGCCGCTGGGCGTGTTCCTGCAGGTGGGGTTCGGCGGGGCGTTCTGGCTGAATATCCTGCTGACCTTGCTGGGGTACATTCCGGGGATCGTGCATGCGGTGTACATCATCGCCAAGCGTTAGCCGTTCAGGGCCTCATCGCCGGCAAGCCGGCTCCCACAGGTACCCCACAGGCTTTTGCGGGAGCTGGCTTGCCGGCGATGAGGCCGCTACTGACCCAACACCCGGCAATAGAACTTCCACTCTTCCTCCAGCGCATGCGCAAGGTTCTCGGCCTTGCGCAAGCCGTGCCGCTCCCCGGCATAGAAATGCCCTTCGGCCTCGATGCCATTGGCGCGTAACGCCTCGAGCATCGACCGGGTCTGCTCTGGCACCACCACGGCGTCCAGCTCACCCTGGAAGAAAACCACCGGCACCTTGATCTGCGCTGCATGCAGCAGCGGAGTGCGCTGCTGGTAACGTTCGCCATCGCGCTGCGGATCGCCGATCAGCCAGTCCAGGTAGTCGCCCTCGAACTTGTGCGTGGCGCGGCCCAGGGCAATCGGGTCGCTGACGCCGTACAGGCTGGCGCCGGCCCGGAATACATCATGGAAGGCCAGGGCGCAGAGTGTGGTATAGCCGCCCGCGCTGCCGCCGCGAACGAAGGCCTTGCTGCGGTCGACCAGGCCCTGTGCGGCGAGGTGCGCGACGGCCGCGCAGGCATCTGCCACATCGCTTTCGCCCCAGCGCAGGTGCAGCGCCTGGCGATAGGCGCGGCCGTATCCGGTGCTGCCGCGGTAGTTCAGGTCGGCTACCGCAAAGCCTCGTTGGGTCCAGTACTGGATGCGCGGGTCAAGCACCGGGTAGCACGCGGAAGTCGGGCCGCCGTGGATGAATACCACCAGTGGCGCCGGGCCTTGCGCACGCGCTGGCGGGTAGAAGAAGCCATGGGCAACCTCACCGCCGCTGTCGTAGTGGATCGGCTCGGGTCGGCTGATGCAGTCGTCCGGTAGAACTTCGGCGCCCCCTGCCAGGATATGCACCTCGTGGCTCGCGCGGTCGACGGCAATGACGGCAGGCGGGCTGATGGGCGATGCGGCGATGGCGTAGAGGTGCTCATCATCCAGGGCCAGGCTGCGAAAGCGGGTGTAGGCGCTGGCGTAACGTTGCAAACGGCCATCGGCGGTGCGCAGCCTCAACTGGCCGAAGCCGTCTTCGAACCAGGTGGCCAGGTAGGCTTTGGGCCCCAGTGCCAGCCAGGTGCAGGCGCCCAGTTGCCAGGGCGCGGCCGCATGGTCGGCAGGTGCGGCGGGCAAGGCTTGCCAATGGCCGTCGATTTCGCCCCACGGCTGCCAGAAGCCATTGCGGTCGGACAGGCAGTAGAGTCGGCCTTCAGTATCGAAACGCGGTTGCTGCAGGGACTCGTCAGCCGCAGCGATGCAGCGGGCCGAGCCCCAGGCGCCCGTGGCGTCACGTTCCCGGCACATCAGCCGGGTGATCGTCCAGGGCTGTGCGGGGCGGTCCCATTCGATCCAGGCCAGGCGCGCGCCATCGCGGCTCAAGGTGGGCGAGGCATAGAAGTCGGCGCCCTCGGCCAGTATTTCCAGCGAGTCTTCGTCGAAAGCGACCAGGCGGTGCTCAACCGACTCTGCGTGGCACTCCTGCACCACAAGCACCTTGCCGTCGTGCCATTGCACATCGCCGAAGCGGCTGGCGCTATCGCCCGTCAGTGCGCGGGGGGCACCGCCTTCCAGTGGCTGGGTATAGACCTGCTGGTCCTGCTCGTTGACGAACAGCAAGCCGTCGCCACCCAGGCAGAAGCTGCCACCACCGTATTCGTAGACCCGGCTGCGCACGCTGAAGCCGTCCGGGGTCAGGCAAGTGGCTTGTTGCCCATGCCAGCGCCACACCCGGCAGGCGCCGTCGGCCGGGCGGAACTCGTTCCAGAACAACCCGTCGGCACTGACCTTGAGTTCGGCGAAGTCGGTGCCGGCGGCGACGGCCTGCGCGGCGCTGAATTCAGCCGCGGGCGATGACACGGGAGTTGCGCTCATTGCGGAAGGTCATCTGTTCGATGGCGAGATCGGCGCATTGCGCCTCTTCGCGGGCCTTGAGGATGATGCCGTGGTCGGGCGACTTGGCACAGACCGGGTCGGCCTTGCTGGCATCGCCGGTGAGCATGAAGGCCTGGCAGCGGCAGCCGCCGAAGTCCTTTTCCTTCTCGTCGCAAGAGCGGCAGGGCTCGGGCATCCAGTCATAGCCACGGAAACGGTTGAAGCCGAACGAGTCGTACCAGATGTGCCGCAGGTCGTGGTCACGCACGTTGGGGAACTGCACCGGCAACTGCCGGGCACCATGGCAGGGCAGGGCGGTACCGTCCGGGGTGATGGTCAGGAACAGGCTGCCCCAACCGTTCATGCAGGCCTTCGGGCGTTCCTCGTAGTAATCCGGGGTGACGAAGATCAGCTTGCAGGGGTTGCCCTCGGCCTTGAGCTTGGCCCGGTATTCGTTGGTGATGCGTTCGGCGCGCTCGAGCTGCTCGCGGGTTGGCAGCAGCCCCAGGCGGTTGAGGTGCGCCCAGCCATAGAACTGGCAGGTGGCGAGCTCGACGAAGTCGGCTTCCAGGGCAATGCACAGCTCGATGATGCGGTCGATCTTGTCGATGTTGTGCCGATGGGTGACGAAGTTGAGCACCATCGGGTAGCCATGCGCCTTCACCGCCCGGGCCATCTCCAGCTTCTGCGCGAACGCCTTCTTCGAACCGGCCAGCAGGTTGTTCACCTGCTCGTCGCTGGCCTGGAAGCTGATCTGGATATGGTCCAGGCCGACCTCCTTGAACGCAGCGATGCGCGCTTCGGTGAGGCCGATGCCGGAGGTGATCAGGTTGGTGTAGTAGCCCAGCCGCCGGGCTTCGCCGATCAGTTCGGCGAGGTCTTGGCGCACCAGGGGTTCGCCGCCGGAAAACCCGATCTGCGCTGCGCCCATTTCACGCGCCTCGGCCATCACCTTGAACCACTGCGCAGTCGTTAGCTCCTTGCCCTGCTCGGCGAAATCCAGCGGGTTGGAGCAGTACGGGCACTGCAGCGGGCAGCGGTAGGTGAGCTCGGCCAGCAGCCACAGCGGCAGGCCGATCGGCACCTCAGGCGAGGGTGATCCAGTGTTCGGCACGGGCCACCTCCATGAATTGCTCGATGTCGTCGGCGACCTCGGGCACACCAGGGAATTGTTGTTCAAGCGCGACGATGATCGCCGCCACGTCGCGCTTGCCGTCGATCAGGCCGCCGATCAGGCTGGCGCTGTCGTTGAGCTTGATCATGCCCTCGGGGTACAGCAGCACGTGGCCTTTTTGCGCCGGCTCGTACTGGAAGCGGTAGCCCGGACGCCAGTTCGGTACCTGGTTGCGGTCGAAACTCATAAGGCGATCCCTTTGTGCCACACCCTGTTCTGGGTGACTGAATGATAAGGCGGGCGGTTCAGCTCGTAGGCCATGCTCATGGCATCGAGCATGCTCCAGAGGATATCCAGCTTGAACTGCAGTATTTCCAGCATACGCTCCTGGCCGGCCCGCGTGGTGTAGTGCTGCAGGGTGATCGCCAGACCGTGCTCCACGTCACGCCGGGCCTGGCCCAGGCGGGTGCGGAAGTACGCGTAGCCGGCGGGGTCGATCCATGGGTAGTGCTGCGGCCAGCTGTCCAGCCGCGACTGGTGGATCTGTGGGGCGAACAGCTCGGTCAGCGAGCTGCTGGCCGCTTCCTGCCAGCTGGCGCGGCGGGCGAAGTTGACGTAGGCGTCGACGGCAAAGCGCACGCCGGGCAGCACCAGCTCCTGGGAGCGCAGCTGGTCCGGGTCGAGTCCCACGGCCTGGCCCAGCCGCAGCCAGGCTTCGATACCACCGTCCTCGCCTGGCGCGCCGTCGTGGTCGAGCAGGCGCTGGATCCACTCGCGGCGGACTTCGCGGTCCGGGCAGTTGGCCAGGATCGCGGCATCCTTCATCGGGATGTTGACCTGGTAGTAGAAGCGGTTGGCTACCCAGCCCTGGATCTGCTCGCGGGTGGCGCGGCCTTCGTACATCGCCACGTGGTACGGGTGGTGAATGTGGTAGTAGGCGCCTTTCGCGCGCAGGGCCTGTTCGAATTCGGCCGGGGACAGTGGCAGTGCGTCGTTCATTCAGATGGCTCCTGTAGAACAGAAAATGCCTCGCGGGAGCAGGAACCTGTGGGAGCCGGCTTGCCGGCGATCAAGGGCGAAGCCCTTGCCCTGCAACTCCACTGCCCAGGCTGGCCTCATCGCTGGCAAGCCAGCTTCCACATACCGCGTGCATTACAACTCGATGCTCATGCCATCGTAGGCGACTTCCACCCCGCGGCGGACCACTTCGGCGCGCTCTGGAGAGTCCTCGTCGAGAATCGGGTTGGTGTTGTTGATGTGGATAAGCACCTTGCGCTGCTGCGCAAAACCGTCCAGCACCTCGAGCATGCCGCCGGGGCCGTTCTGTGCCAGGTGGCCCATTTCGCGGCCGGTGCGGGTGCCGACACCGCGGCGCTGCATCTCGTCGTCTTCCCACAGCGTGCCGTCCACCAGCAGGCAGTCGGCGTCGTGCATCATCGCCAGCAGCTTGTCGTCGACCTGGCCGAGGCCGGGGGCGTAGAACAGCTTGCCGCCGCTGCGCGTGTCCTCTACCAGCAGCCCGAGGTTGTCACCGGGGTGCGGGTCGAAGCGGTGCGGCGAGTAGGGTGGCGCGGCGCTGCGCAGGGGGAAGGGCGTGAACCTGAGGTTGGGACAGGCCGGGATGACGAAGCTGCCTTCGAGCGCGATACGGTTCCACTGCAGGCCACCGTTCCAGTGGCTGAGCATGGTGAACAGCGGGAAGCCGGTGCTCAGGTCCTGGTGGACCATGTCGGTGCACCAGACCTGGTGCGGGCAACCTTCGCGCAGGCTGAGCAGGCCGGTGGTGTGGTCGATCTGGCTGTCGAGCAGGATGATCGCATCGATGCCTGTGTCGCGCAGGGCCCGGGCCGGCTGCATGGGGGCGAATGCCTGGAGCTGGGCGCGGATGTCGGGCGAGGCATTGCACAGGATCCAGTGCTCGCCGTCGTCGGACAAGGCGATGGATGACTGGGTGCGGGCCGTGGCGCGCAGGGTGCCATCGCGATAGCCCTTGCAGTTGACGCAGTTGCAGTTCCACTGGGGGAAACCGCCGCCGGCGGCGGAGCCGAGAATCTGGATGTACATGGCTGTTGTCTGTCCGGAATGCGTTCCTGAAAAACGACGACGCCCCGGCGGGCCGAGGCGTCGAGCCGCAAGCAAGGCTTAGCGACTGGCGAAATACATGGTCACTTCGAAGCCGATACGCAGGTCAGTGAATGCAGGTTTGGTCCACATGGGAGACTCCTTCCGAATGAGTTTGGGGTGGTCAGCTACTGTTGGGATGCCGCCTTGCGCAGGAGGTTCCATTGGCTGGGATTGCGCTATCTTACAAGAAAAATTTGTACCGGAAGGTTAATTCTTCGAAAAGCGCTGTTGCAGCCGACGTAACAATCCCGGTTCTGGCTACCCCCACGAACCGGCTGGCGCGGCTGCATTGGCCAGGCACAGGCAGGGGGCGTGGTGGTCGAGAAGCTGCCGAAGCAGGTCATCCAGATCCGCTTGTCGCGTGTTGAGAATAGACGCGCGCAGCGATGCCAGCGGGTGGCTATGTGTCGCCAGGTGTGTCTGCCACAGCCACTGCGCGAGGTCGTCGTTGGCCATGGTGGTTTCGTCGAACTGCTCGGCCAGGGTCTGGCGCGCGGCCGGGTCGAGGGTCACTCCCTGACTCAACAAGACGCGCAGGTGGTCGAGGATTTCATGCTGGCGAACGTGCGGTGATTGCACGCCGAACAACAGGCCTCCCACGCCTTCGATCTGACGGAAGGTACTGAATACCGCATAGCCCAGTTGCAGCTCTACCCGTAGCCGTTGGTACACCGGCCCTTGCAGCAGTTGCGCGAGCAAGCGACCGCAGGCTTGATGCCGAGCCGGCAGCGGGTAGAACAGCAGCAGTGCGTGTTCGTTACCCGGTACCTGGGCCTGGAGCCAGCGCGCGTGCTGCCAGACGGGGAGGGCGTCGGGCTTGCCGGCTTGGCCAGGGCAGGCTTGCAGCACGGCATTCAACGCCGCGCGGGCCGGCTTGTCGAAGCCGACAGCCAGCCCATGCCAGTGGCTGCGCTGCCATGCCTGTTCGAGATCGTGCTGACCGAAGACGTCGATGGTCTCTGGTTCGGCGAGGCCGCCGCGCACGGCGTCTGGCAACTGTTCGAGCAGCGCTCTGATGGGGATCAAGGCAGGTTCCTGATCCGTCGACGGCAACCAGGCATCAGCCGAAGGTGCGGACAAGACCGCCAGCGCCTGTGCCACAGCCCGTATCACTGCTGCCGGATGACCGGCGCAGCGCAGCTGCCAGTGCTCGCCTGTCGCGCTGAACTGCAGCTGCAAGGACGCGCGCTCGCAGCGCTTGCGCAACGGACGCAGGGCGCGTTCGAGCGCGGCGTGCAGAGACCGGTGGAGCGCCGAGGGTACATGCCAGCGCAAGCAGAGCACGGCGTACTGGCGAGTGGCAGGCAGCTGGTCGCTGAACGTCATGGCTGCAGGCAGTGGCTGCGCCGTGGCTGCAGGCAGGTCGTCAAGCAGCAGTGGGTCGAACGCAGGCCACTGCCATTGGCCATGCTCCCGGTACGGCAACTGCCTCAGCAGTGACGCGAGTGCTTGCAGGGCTTGCTTGTCCAGCGCCGCGAACGGTTGGCCGGTAACGTCACGGCGGGCCAGCTCAAGCGGGCTGGCGCTGCGTTCGCGACGCTGTTGCAGGAGGCTGAAACCGGCGTTCAGTTGCGCAGGGTCAAGCTGCCGGATGAAGCCGAACCAGCCGTGCAACAACGCTCTGGCTTCTTCGGCGTCGCCGCTGGGGCTCAGCTTGAGGTCGATATGCCAGAGCAGTTGCCCGCCAAAGGCATACAGCATTCGAGCCTCGAACCCTTGCAGCCATCCGCGCTGCTGGAGCGCATCAAGCCAGCTGCCTGGCCTGACATCGCCCAGGCAAGCCATCAACAGCTCCAGTGCCTGTTCGGCGCCAGCGGGCAGGTCATCATGGGCAAAGACCGGTGCGCCGGGTTCTGCCGTCAAGGCAGGTGCTGGCAACAGCGCGACGGGCGCCCCTGGCGCGAACAGGTCGGCGGCTTGCCTGCCAAGCTGTTCGAGGTCGTCCAGGGTTTGCGGGCCGCACAGGCTCAGGGTGATCTGGCCGCCTCGATAGAAGCGTGCGTGGAAACCGACAAGCGCCCGCTGAAAGGCAGGATCCTGCAAGGCCAGCGTGTAGCGGTTGCCGGCATGAAAGGCGCTCAGCGGGTGATTCGCACACACCGATTGCAACATCGCGAACTGCTGCCGGGCTTGCGGGTTGCGCGACCAGGCGATGAATTCGGCGTGGATCACTTCCCGCTCGCCGCGTTGGCGATCGATGCCCAGGTCGGGTTCGGCCAACATCTGGCAGAGGCGCTGCAATCCGCCCGCCAGGGCGGTTGGCGGCACTTCGAAGAAAAAGTCGGTGGTGCGTTCGCGGGTGCTGGCGTTGACTTGGCCACCCTGGGCCTGGACGTAACGCATCAGGCCATCGGCCAGGGGGAAGCGAGGCGTGCCAAGGAAGAACAGGTGTTCCAGAAAATGCGCCAGCCCGGGCCATTTCGCCGGTGCATCGTGGCTACCGGCGTGCACCCGCAATGCCGCTGCCGCGCGCGTCAGGCGCGGGGTATGGCGCAGGGTGAGTTTAACGCCGTTGGCGAGGGTGAGATGGCGGGTGGCGTCAGGCATGTGAACTCCGGGGCAGGTGTTCATGCTAACCCATTTGCAATGGCAGGCCCGGCCTCATCGCCGTCAGGTGTTATGCCAATGCAACTCCTGTCGCAGATCCATCAGGTAGGGAAACGCTTGGCGCCCTTGTACCACCCGTTCATGCTCCAGCTCCGCCAGCAACTGGCATTCATCGCGCCCAGCCATCGCCAGCAAGCTGCCATCCGGCCCGATGATGCTGCTCTGCCCACAGTACTGGATCTCGCCTTCCGCACCGCAGTAGTTGGCATACACCAGGTAGCACTGGTTCTCCTGGGCCCGCGAGCGCACGGTCACCTGGCAGACGAAATCGTAGGGCGTCATGTTCGCCGTGGGCACCAGGATCAGCTCGGCGCCTGCCAGCGCCAGGCGCCTGGCATTTTCCGGGAACTCGATGTCGTAGCAGATCAGCATTCCGACCTTCCAGCCATCCAGTTCGACGACCGGGAAGTGGTCGGTGCCTGCGCTGAACATCGCTCGGTCCAGCTCACCGAACAAGTGCGTCTTGCGGTAATTGCACAGGCTGCGGCCATGGGCATCGATCAATTGCACGCTGTTGTAGAGGGCGCCATCCTCGCCCCGCTCCGGGTAGCCATAGACGATGGCGATCCGGTGGGCCTGGGCGATCTCCACCACGTCCATGGCCGAAGGACCATCTACGGCCTCGGCCAGGCGCTCGACCTGCGCAAGGCCGATGTTGTAGCCACTCAGGAACATTTCCGGGCACACCAGCAACTGCGCTCCGCGCTCGGCTGCCAGTTGTGCCTGGTGCCGCAACCGTTGCAGGTTGCCGGGCACGTCCAATGGGTGGGGGGCGCCCTGGAACAGAGCGATGCGCATGCTGCCTCCTTGTTCAATCAGCCAGGGCGATCGGCCCGATCTCGTCGAATACGTCGCCCGGGCCCGGGTTGTCCGGGTGGGTGTGGCCACCGAAGTGGTTCATGATACCCCACACCGCGTTCAGCGAAGTCTGCACCGCACCTTCGACCCATGCCGGGGTCCACGACACATCGTCACCGGCGATGAACATGCCGCGCTGCTCGGCTGGCATGTCCTGCTGCATGAAGTGCGCATACATGCGCTGGTTGTAGCGGTAATGGCCTGGCAATGCGCCTTTGAAGGCGCCCAGGAAGTGCGGGTCGGCTTCCCAGGAAATGGTGATCGGGTCGCCGATGATGTGCCCGGCGATGTCGGTCTTCGGGTAGATCTTCTTCAAGGCGTCCAGCGCCAGCTGCACGCGCTTTTCCACCGGGTGCGGAAGCATCTTGAGGGCATCGCTCATCCAGGCATAGGACAGGCAGATCACCCCTGGCTTGTCGTCGCCGTTGTCGAACAGGTAGGTGCCGCGGGTCAGGCGGTCGGTGAGCGTCATGCTCATCAGGTCGCGCCCGGTTTGCGGGTCCTTGTCCTTCCAGAACGGCCGGTCGACCATGACGAATGTCTTGGACGATTGCATGTAGCGAGTGCGGTCCAGGGCCATCCACATCTTCTGCGAGAACAGCGATTCCTCGCAGTCGATCTGGGTGGTCAGCAGCCAGCTCTGGCAGGTGGCGAGGACGGCGCCATAGTGGCGGGTGTCGCCCCAGTTGTCGGTGACCGCGAGGCGGCCATCGGTAGCGCGGGCGATGCGCTTGACGCCGGTACGCGGGGCACCACCATGCAGCGAACTGAGGCTGGTGCCCTCGGGCCAGTGGCTGCATCGCTCCGGCACATGGCGCCAGATACCTTGTGGTACCTGCTCGACGCCGCCAACGATCAGGTGCTGGTGGTCGTCGCAGTTGGTCATCACCACGCGGAAGATTTCCAGCATCGAGTTGGGGAAGTCCGAATCCCATCCACCTGTGCCGAAGCCCACCTGGCCGAAGACCTCCCGGTGCTGGAAGCTGAGCTTGGCGAACGAGCGCGAGGTGGCGACGAAGTCGTAGAAGGTGCGGTCGTCCCACAGCGGCACCAGCTTGTTCCACAGTGTCTTCAGGCGCACTACGTCACGGTCGCGGATCGCTTGCTGGATCTCGGCGAACTGGGCGCCGCTTTCCAGTGCATCGGCCCAGGCATCGGCCACCTGGTGAAACAGCTCGGGCAGATCGCTGGCCTTTTCGGCGTAGTAGGTCTGGCCTTCCAGGTCGATCACCGTGCTGCCCGAGGCGGGGGTGAGCGGGTTGGGGAAGGGTTTGGTTTCCAGGCCCAGCTTGTCCACATAGTGGTAGAAGGCCGTGGACGAGACGGGGAAACGCATGCCGCCCAGCTCGGCGATGATGCCGTCGGTGCCGTTGAAGGCCTGCGAGCGCAGCCGGCCACCCAGTTTCGACGCCTCGTACACCACCGGCTTCAAGCCCATCTTCATCAGTTCGTAGGCCGCTACAAGACCCGCGATGCCGGCACCGACGATGGCCACTTCTTCACCGTGCCGTTCGGCCGGAATGCTGCCCAGGCCGGCAGGATGCTCCAGCCAGTCGTCGAAGGCGAAGGGAAAGTCCGGGCCGAAGATGGTGATGGGTTGCTTGCCGTCGGCGGGGTGGCGGTTTTTCTTGTTCATGGAATGACCTTGCCAGAGCGGCTGCGCGGAGGGCGGAGCCTGAGTATAGGAGATGCCTGGCAGTCATTTTAGGGAGCGGGGTGTTCGTAATTAAGATGCAGAGTGGTGGCTTAATGTAGTTTGTTTCGTCAAATCGACGATAGATAAAATACTTGTGACGATCACGTAGGATGCCCGCGATCCACCTTGCTGCTCAGAATGATCGAAGTGGTGGTCTTCTCCACACCTTCGACACTGCCGATCTGGTCCAGCAACTGGTCGAGCTGCTCCGGCGTATCGCTGCGCAACCAGGCCACGTAGTCGAATTCGCCACTGACCGCGCACAGTTGCTGCACCTGGCCCATGGCACTCAGGCGGCGTACCACTTCCTTGCCCGAACGCGGCTGCACCTTGATCCCGACATAGGCTTGCAGGCCGCCGCCGACCAGGCGCTGGCCCAGACGCACGCCATAACCGGTGATGACCTTGCCCTTTTCCAGGCGCGCCAGGCGCGAGTTGACCGTGGTGCGGGCGATGCCAAGCTGGCGGGCCAGGGTCGCGACGCTTTCGCGGGCGTTGATCTGCAGCAGGGCGATCAGCTGGTGGTCGATTTCGTCGAGGGCGATGGGGCGCGAATCCGGCATGGCAGGGTCTCTGCAGTGGGTTGGCTAGCCTAGCCAGCGGGGCCGGAGCAGACAAGGGCAAGTGCAGCGTGCACATTTTTGCGGCATCATGATTGATTGTTTCCAGTGGAGGCCAGGTGTGAAGTTCGCCGACCTGCTCGAATGGCATCATCGCCGACAGCATCAGCATCGGGGACAATGTGGTGATTGGCGCCATGTCGCTAGTGACCCGTGATATCCCGGCCAACACGACGTTCTACAACCCCCGACAAACCGTGTTGCGGGGGGCGCCCGAGTGATCGGCAGGGCATGGGTGTGATACATAAAAAAAAGCTGATGCCGACGAAAGCAAATATGAATTTTTCCTGATGTGAAGCAGGCTTAGTCTGGACAGGTATCTGACCGGTCCCCGCCGGACACCCTCGATAACAAATCCAACCGAGGATCATTCAATGCCTGCTTTCGTCCAACTCTTCACGCGCACACCTCTACAGCGGTGGGCAGCATGAACCCGCCAAACCCTGTCACGACCAATCATGATGAGTCCCTGCTCGCCAGTCACGGCTATGAGCAGGAGCTGGACCGCGGCCTGAGCCTGTGGTCTTCCTTCTCGGTGGGCTTTGCAACCATCTCGCCGGTGGTCGGCATCTATTCGGTGATGTCCCTCGGGGCTATCACGGTTGGCCCTTCCTGGGTCTGGATCGTGCCGCTGTGCTTGCTGTTGCAGTTGAGCGTCGCCACCGTCTATGCCGAACTGTCTTCGCAATTCCCGCTTGCCGGCGGCTGCTACCAGTGGGTCCGGCGCCTGGTCGGCGACCGCCTGGCCTGGTTCACCGGTTTCCTGTATCTGGCTGCGGCCCTGGCTTCGTTGACCACCGTGGCTTATCTGGGCGGCTTCTGGCTGGGCCTGCTGGTGATGAACGAGCCACCTTCGCCCAATACCCAGGTGGCTTGCGGCGCGCTGCTGCTGGCGTTGGGGCTGGGCGTCAACCTGTTGGGCATCAACCCGCTCAAGTACTTCGTCAATGCCGGCATCGCGGCTGAAGCGGTGGCGTCCATCGGTATCGGGGTTCTGTTGCTGCTGTTCTTCCGCAGCCACTCGCTCGACATGCTGTTCACCAGCATGGGGGCCGAAAGCGCTTCGGGTGGTTCCTACCTGAGCGGTTTCCTCGCTGCCATGGCGGTCTGTGGCTGGGCATTCCTGGGCTTCGATGCCTGCTCCCAGCTCTCGGAGGAAACCACCGATGCGCGTGTCTCCACGCCTCGGGCCATCCTGCGTTCCATGATCGTGGTGGGGCTGACCGTCATGCTCACCGCCTTCGCCGTGACGCTGTCCTTCAAGGACGCGGGCGGCCTGGTCAGTGGCCAGATCGTTGACCCGGTGACTCCGGCAGTGGTCGATGCCTTCGGCAACTGGGCCGAACGACCCTTTGTCGCGATCGTGCTGGTGGCCTTCGTCGCCTGCGTGGTGTCGGTGCAGACCTACATCGGACGGGCGATCTTCGGCATGGCCCGCGACGGCATCCTTCCTGGCTCGGCCCTGTTGCGCAAGGTCGACCGGCGCAAGGTACCGATGGCGGCCATGGTGTTCAGCACGCTGGTGGCCAGCCTCGGCCTTGGTCTGGGCCTGAATGCCACCGCAGTGGGAACGCTGATCGCCTTCGGCAGTGGCGGGTTCTTCTTCGTGTTCCTGATCGTGACTGTCAGCGCGCTGTTTGCCAGGCTCACAGGTCGTTGGAACCCGGACAAAGGTGCCCTTCGCCTTGGGCGCAAAGGGCTGGCGATCAATGCCTTCGCGGTGATCTGGCTGACCTTCGAAGCCATCAACGTGGCCTGGCCGCGGGTGCTGCTCGCACCGCCTGGCGCGCCGTGGTTCCAGGTCTGGGCAGTGGTGCTGGTGTTCTCTGCGCTTGCCCTGTTCGGCCTGGCCTATCTGTTCATCGCCAAGCCCCACAGACGTATCGCCACCAGCCTCAGCTTTGCCGGTCGCGCCGTCGGCTGATCCCCTCACTTTCCAGCCCGTTTCGCTCACTGGCCCTTGGCCGGCGGGGCGGGCTCATGCCTGAAAAACGGAAGTCGCCATGTCCACCCTTCATTACTGGAACTACCCCACTGAGATCTTCTGCGGCGCCGGTGCACTCGACTTGCTCGCACAGCGCTGCCAACTGGCCGGGATGCGCCGGCCTTTGTTGGTGACCGACCCTGGCATGCTCGAACTGGCGCCACTGAGCGCGGTGCGCGATCACCTAGAGGCGCATGGCATCGACCATGGGCTGTTCCATGGCTTTTCGAGCAACCCTGCCATCGACGAGGCAGTGCAGGGCGCCCGTGTGTTCGCCGAGGGCGAGCATGACGGACTCATCGCCCTGGGCGGCGGCAGCGCACTGGATGCCGCCAAGGGGATCGCCTTGGTCAGTCGCGATCCCGAGGGCCTGCAGCGATTCGAGTGGGCGCGGATCATCGAACAGTACCCGACGCTCGGCGATTACCCCGCACTTGGCCTGCCGCCCCTGATCGCCATTCCGACCACCGCCGGCACGGGTTCCGAACTGGGCCGCGAAGCCGTGCTGACCGATACGCAAGAAGGTGTTAAGAAGGTCATCGGCCATCGCGAACTGCTGGCCCGAACAGTGCTGCTGGACCCGAGCCTGACTACGGGCCTGCCGCCCAAGCTGACGGCAGCGACCGGCATGGATGCCCTGACGCACCACCTGGAAGCGTATTTCTCGCCGCTTTATCACCCGATGTCTGCCGGCGTCGCGGTAGAGGGCGTACGCCTGATCAAGGAACATCTGCAGGCGGCGGTGGGCAATGGCGATAACCTGGCTGCACGGGAGGGCATGCTGGTCGCGTCTGCCACTGCCGCGGTGGCGTTCCAGAAGGGGCTGGGTGGGGTGCATGCGCTGGCTCATCCATTGGGCGCGCGCTATCACCTGCACCATGGCCTGCTCAATGCGGTCTTGCTGCCCTATGTGCTGGTCGCCAATCGCAGTGCCATCGAATCGTCGGCGGCGCGCCTGGCGCGCTATCTCGAACTGGAGAACGCCAGTTTCGACGGCCTGCTCGCCTGGGTGCTGGAGATCCGCTCCAATGTCGGCATCCCCGATACCCTGGAGGCGCTGGGCCTGAGCCGCAATGACGCGGACTGGGTGGGCAAGCAGGCGCTGGCGGACATCTCGTCTTCGGAAACCAACGCGCTGCCGCTTTCAGCCGAGGATTACTCGCGGATCTTCATCAATGCCGTTCACGGCCGGCTTGCCTGAGCCAGCCCGTGCGCTGACAGCAGATCCTCGATAAAGGCACGGGCGGCCTCGCTCAGGGGGCGCCCGGCGTAGGTGATCATGCTGTGGACCACTTCATAGCGCAGGTGCTCGGGCTGCAACGCGCGCATCCGCCCGCGCTCGACCCAGATCGCTGCATAGTGGGTCGGCAGGTAGCCCAGGTGAGTGCCTGCCAGCACGGCATGGGCCACAGCTTCCATATGGTGGGCGGTGGCCCGGCTTCGTTCTGGGCGCAGTGGCAGTGCCTGGTTTTCCGGAAGGAACCCGTGCATGACCCAGTTGCACGCGGCGATCTGTGCAAGCTCCGGTACCGGCACCTCGAACAGCGGGTGCCGATCCCCGCAGAAAACGCCGATTTCTTCGGTATACAGCGGCAGGTAGTCGAGGCTGGGGCGCGAGCGACTGAAATAGGAGATCGCCAGGTCCAGATGGCCGTCGATGACCTGGAGTTCCAGCTCGGTGGGGGAATTGACGAAGAGGTTGAGCTGCACGTCCTGTTCTCGTCGGTGGAAGGTTGCCAACGTTTCCTCGAAACATGCCTGCCCGAGCGTCGCCACATTGTCGGCAAGCCCTACATACAGATCACCCACCAGCGTGCCGGATAGCGATTGGGCCTCGTCGCGGAACAAACCGATGGCGTCGAACAGGGACCGCGAGGCATCGAGGATCCGCTGGCCTTTCGCAGTCAGCCTGAAGCCCCCCTTGCCGCGTTCGCACAGGCGATAGCCGAAGCGCTTTTCCAGGCTGCCGATGTGCATGCTGATGTTCGACTGGGTCATGTTCAGCTCGGCCTGCGCGGCGGTGAAACCGCCGCACTTGACCACCGTGATGAAGATCCGGAGGAGTCTTAGGTCGAGGTCCGTTACGTTTCTGAGCATGACTGGTGCGACTGGTCGAAGAGGGGCTCCAGTGTAGAGCAGTCGATGTGGCTGCGGTGCCGATTGGCCAGGTCAGTGAGAAGAGATTTTTCGTGTGCCGAAAGTGCGCAAAGACGCCAGAAACAAAAAAAAACCAGCCGCAATGGCTGGTTTTTTTGTTGAGTCTGTTGGTGGGCCCACACGGACTCGAACCGTGGACCAAAGGATTATGAGTCCTCTGCTCTAACCAACTGAGCTATAGGCCCTCAGTAAGTGCCCGGATTATAACGAGGGTTTTGAAAGGGTGCCATCCGAAAGATCGGATAGTGCTATGTGAAGAAACGTCGCTGCGAATTCCTCCGCCGGCAGTGGCAAGCTGACGATATAACCCTGGATCTGCTCGCACCCTTCGGCGGCCAGGAATCGTTGCTGTGCCTGGTTTTCCACCCCCTCGGCAATGATGGTCAACTGCATGCTGCGGCCCAGGGCAATGATGGCCCGGGCAATGGCGGCGTCGTGGGGATCATCGGGCAGCCCGCGGATGAACGACTTGTCGATCTTGAGGATGTCCAGCGGCAGGCGCTTGAGGTAGCTGAGCGACGAGTAGCCGGTGCCGAAATCGTCGATGGCCAACTGCACGCCCAGCTGCTTCAACTCGTGCAGCACGGCCAGGGCTTCCTCGGCCTGGCTCATGATGAAGTTCTCGGTAATCTCCAGTTGCAGGTCGCCGGCCTTGAGCTGGTAGGTCTTGAGCAACTGCTCGATGCGTCTGGCCAGACCGCCGTGGCGCAGTTGCGCGCCGGCGAGGTTGATCGACAGCGGGCCGAAGGCCTGGTAGTCCCTCTTCCAGTGGTGCATCTGCCGGCAGGCTTGCTCCAGTACCCAATCGCCAAGCTGCAGAATGGTGCCGTTCTCTTCGGCCAGATGAATGAAGTGCTCGGGCGGTACTTCGCCGAAGGTTGGGTGACTCCAGCGGATGAGCGCTTCGGCACCGACCAGGGTCTGGGTCTTGAGGCTGAACTTGGGTTGGTAGCTCAGGCTCATTTCATTGCGTTCGACGGCGCGACGCAGTTCGTGCTCCAGGGCAATGCGTTCGCTGGCCTGGGCGGTGAGGTCGCGGGTGTAGGCTTCGACGCGGTTGCGGCCTTTGGCCTTGGAGCGATACATGGCGGCGTCGGCATTGCGAATCAGCGTGGAGACATCGGTACCGTCCTGCGGGTAGAGGCTGATGCCGATGCTGGCGCTGGTGAAGAACTCGTGCTCACCGGCCTGGAACGGTGCGCTGAAACCGGCCAGCAGCTTGTTGGCGATGGCGCTGGCATCGCTGGGCCTGTGCAGGCCGGGCAGCAGGATGATGAACTCATCGCCGCCCAGGCGGGCCACGGTGTCGACGTCGCGTACCTGCTCCTTGAGGCGCTGTGCGATGCCTTTGAGCAGCAGGTCGCCGACCGGATGGCCAAGACTGTCGTTGATGTGCTTGAAACGGTCGAGATCGAGGAACAGCACGGCGCCCTGGCGGTTGGAAGTCTGCGAGCAGGCGAGCGCGGCCTGCAGGCGGTTTTCGAACAGGGCGCGGTTGGGCAGACCGGTGAGCGGGTCGTGGTGGGCCTGGTAGTCGAGCTTGGCCTGGGCGTGCTTGAGGCTGGAGATGTCGGCGAACACGGCGACGAAGTGAGTGATGGCGCGCTCGTTGTTGCGCACGGCGCTGATGGTCAGCCAGCCAGGGTACACCTCGCCGTTCTTGCGCTTGTTGTAGATCTCGCCCTGCCAGTGGCCCTCGGCCGTGAGCTGGTGCCACATGGCGGCATAGAAGGCACTGTCATGCTGGCCGGAGGCGAGCAGGCGCGGGGTCTGGCCGAGCGCCTCGATTTCGCTGTACCCGGTAATCTCGCTGAAGGCGCGGTTGACGGCGCTGATGCGCTGGTCGATGTCGGTGATCAGCACAGCTTCGGCGGTGTTCTCGAACACGGTGGCGGCCAGTTGCAGCTTTTCCTGCATCAGGTGGCGCTCGGTGATGTCGCGGGCGATGGTCAGCATGCAGTCGATCCCACCTATCGGCAGCGGCCTTGCCGACAGTTCGCACAGGCGGATCTGCCCATCGCTGCGGCGGATGTGGCAGCTGAAATCGCGTACGAAGCCATCACGGGCAAGCTGGTCGATCAAGCGCTTGCGTTCATTGAGATCGACCCAGATCCCCAGGTCGAAGGAGGTCTGGTCGATGGACGGGTTGAGCTCATAGCCGGTCAGCCGGCAGAAGCCATCATTGACCTCGACGAGCAGGCCATCGCTCTGGCGAGACAGCAGCAGGCCGTCGGGAGAGGCATGGAAGGCCTTGGCGAACTTCTCCTCGGAAATCTGCAATTGTTGCTGGGTTTCTTTCAGCTGGCTGATGTCGCGCACCGCCACGACGAAGGCCAAGGTACCGTCGAGCTCGAAGGTTTCCGCGGAAGTCAGGCCGGTGAACAGCTGGCCATTGCTGCGGCGGAAGCTCATTTCAAGGTTGCGGATGCCGCCCTGGTGCAGACGCTCGAGCATTAGTGGTTCGGCGCCGGGTGCGCCCCAGAGGTTCAGCTCCGTCGCGGTACGGCCTATCACCTGGGGCGCGCTGAGGCCGATCTGTTCTTCGAAGGCTTCGTTCACTTCCAGCAGGCAGCCGTCACTGTGACGGGCGATCAGCAGAATGTCGGGGCATTGCTGGAACACCGAGGCGAACTTCTGTTCGGACAGGCGCAGGGCGTCCTCGGTGCGCTTGGTTTCGCTGATATCGATCATCAGACCACGCATCACGGGCCGATGCCCGTGTTCGATCATGCTGACGATATTGCGCACCCAGATGGCCTGGCCATCGGCGCGGATCACGCGGTAATCGAGGCTGTGGTCGCGCCCGCCAGCCGTTTCGCTTTCGCAGTAGGCCTGTGCCCACAGCGCGTCCTCGGGGTGCAGGATGCTGCGCCAGAAGCCAGGCTTGAGCCACTCGTGCAGGGGGTAGCCGAGCAGGTCTTCGGCATGGGGCGAGGCGTAGCTGTAGGTGAAATCGTTGGCGTCGGCTTCCCAGGCGATGGCCGACAGGCTCTCGACCAGGCCCCGATAGTGGTATTCGCTGCTGCGCAGCTCCTGCTCCAGCGCGATGCGCCGGGAAATCTCCGAACTGAGCCTGCGGTTGATCCGGATGACCACTGCAAGGATGGCCACCAGCAGCAGGACTCCAGGCAGGCCGTACATCAGCACGTCGTGCCAGAAGGCGCGCTGGTCGACGACGTTGCCGACCCAGCGTTGCTGGATCGCGCTGATTTCGTCACTGGTCATGTCGGCCATGACCTTGTCGAGGATACCGACCAGGATCTTGTTGTCGCGCGGAGCGGCCATGGCCAACTGATAGCGATAGGGCGTTTCGCCGCTGACGTACAAGCCGTCGAGCTTGAGCTGGCGCAGGCTCCAGATGCTTGAAGCGAGGTCGCCGACCACCGCATCCACTTCGTCGGTGGCCAGCGCCTGCAAGGTCGAGCTGACATTGGGCATGGCCACCAGGTTGAGATCGGGATGGTGGGTGCGCAACAGCTCATGAGGGGCGTAGTTCTCCACCACGGCGATCTTCAGGCCGTAAAGATCATTGAGCGTGCGGGGTTGCGGGCCGCCCTCATGGGCGAGGATGACGATCGGGAAGTCCAGGTAGGGGCGGGTGAATGCCAGGTAACCCTGGCGTTCCGGCGTGGACATGATGCCGGGCAACAGGTCGATGCGGTTTTCCCGTGCCTGCTGCAGTACCTCGGTCCAGCTGCTGGGCTCCACCGGCTTGAGCGTCACGCCCAGGCGTTGCTGGAGCAAGGCGATGTAATCGGCGGCCAATCCCTGGTACCGGCTCTCCTGGTCACGAAACTCGAAAGGTGGCCATGAGGCGTCGACGCCCAGCTTCAGCTGCGGGTGGGCAGCAAGCCAGGTTTTTTCCTCGTCTGTCAGGGTCAGGGCGCCGGCCGTTGTGTTCCACAGGATCAGGAGCAGCAACAGA
>Ga0160431_100291_pt1 | contig 28817 bp, 28 predicted proteins | sample HID1971K_E0MG_FD_108212 | JGI IMG/M metagenome (GOLD analysis project Ga0160431, IMG submission 108212) | Enriched millipede-associated microbial communities from UW Madison campus, WI, USA - HID1971K_E0 MG | ecosystem: Host-associated > Arthropoda: Insects > Digestive system > Unclassified ...
CGTGCGCGTCACTCAGAAGCTGGGCATCCCCTATGTCTTCAAAGCCAGCTTCGACAAGGCCAACCGCTCCTCGATCCACTCCTACCGTGGCCCGGGCATGGAAGAAGGCCTGCGCATCTTCGAGAAGGTCAAAGCCGAGTTCGGCGTGCCGATCATCACCGACGTGCACGAGATCTACCAGTGCGCCCCGGTCGCCGAAGTGGTCGACGTCCTGCAGCTGCCAGCCTTCCTGGCCCGTCAGACCGACCTGGTAGTGGCCCTGGCCAAGACCGGCAAGCCGGTCAACATCAAGAAGCCGCAGTTCCTCAGCCCTTCGCAGATGCAGAACATCGTGCAGAAGTTCAACGAAGCCGGTAACGACCAGCTGATCCTCTGCGACCGTGGCACCTGCATGGGCTACGACAACCTGGTCGTGGACATGCTCGGCTTCGGCGTGATGAAGAAGACCTGCAACAACCTGCCGATCATCTTCGACGTCACCCACGCCCTGCAGAACCGCGACCCGTCCGGCGCCGCCTCCGGTGGCCGCCGCGAGCAGGTGGTCGATCTGGCCCGTGCCGGCATGGCCGTAGGCCTGGCAGGCCTGTTCCTGGAAGCCCACCCGAACCCGGACCAGGCCAAGTGCGACGGCCCGAGCGCCCTGCCGCTGGACAAGCTGGAGCCGTTCCTGGCGCAGATCAAGGCGCTGGATGACCTGGTCAAGTCGTTCCAGCCGCTGGTCATTGCCTGACAGGCGAAGCAAAAAAATGGGGCTGCAGATGCAGCCCCTTTTTTTGCTTCGCGAATCAGCCGCGAATTTCGGCCACCACCGCCGCCAACGCCTGAGCCGGGTCTGCCGCCTGACTGATCGGGCGGCCGATCACCAGGTAGTCGGAACCGGCATCCAGTGCCTGGCGTGGGGTAAGAATGCGGCGTTGGTCGTCCTGCGCACTCCCGGCCGGGCGAATGCCAGGCGTCACCAGCTGCAGCGACGGGTGCGCAGATTTGAGCGCCGGCGCTTCCAGGGCCGAGCACACCAGACCGTCCATGCCCGCCTTCTCGGCCAGCGCAGCCAGGCGCAGCACCTGCTCCTGCGGGTCGACATCCAGACCGATGCCGGCCAAGTCCTCACGCTCCATGCTGGTCAGCACGGTCACACCGATCAGCAGCGGCTGCGGGCCACTGCGCCTGGCCAGCTCTTCGCGACAGGCCGACATCATGCGCAGGCCACCGGAGCAATGCACGTTGACCATCCATACGCCCATCTCCGCCGCCGCCTTGACCGCCATGGCCGTGGTGTTGGGAATGTCGTGGAACTTGAGGTCGAGGAACACTTCGAAGCCCTTGGCGCACAGGGTCTCGACAATGCCCGAAGCACTGCTGGTGAACAGCTCCTTGCCAACCTTCACCCGGCACAGGGCAGGGTCGAGCTGGTCGGCCAGCTTCAGGGCGGCGTCACGGGTGGGAAAATCCAGGGCGACGATCAGGGGCGTCTGGCAGGCGGACATGGTCAGGGTCTCTTGGCAAGTCGAAATCGGCGCGCATTGTAAACGAAGTGACGCAGGCTTTGGGGGCCGCGGGTCATCAGAATTGGCCCGGCCAGGCATGACTCCTATAATTGAACCAATGGTCAAGGGAACCGATCAACCGCTATACAAGCAAAGCCCTCGACGCCACAGGAGAACGACAATGCCCTGGTATGCCTGGCTGATACTCATCATAGCCCTCGGCTCGATCGTCGGCGGGCTGATGATGCTGCGCGATACAGCAAAAAAACTGCCCCTGACCGAAGAGCAACTGCGCAAGGTGCATGAACGCAATGCCGAGGCGGATGCCAAGGATGCGCAGGACCGATAACCGAGATTGAAGCAACAACCCCTGTGGCAGCCGGCTCGCCGGCGATGAGGCCAGCACAGACAAGAAACCGGGTTGGCCCGATCGCCGGCAAGCCGGCTCCCACAAAGGGCATGCTGTTACACCACTACTCCACCATCAGCCTGTCGCGATTGCGCTCCAGCAGCGCGCTGCCTATTCCCCTGATTTCGAGCAGTTCGTCCACCGTGGCGAACGGCCCATTGGCCTCCCGATACGCCACGATCGCCTCGGCCTTGGCTTTGCCGATCCCGTTCAGTTCCTTCTGCAACGTCGATGCATCGGCGGCGTTCAAGTTCAAGCGTTGCACCGGCGCCTGCGCCTGGCTAACCAGCGGTACGGGCTCGGTCGGCACCGTCGCAGCCCCCGGCGCCGCGTTGAGGGAAAACGACAAGCCGGCGAACAGAGGCAATAGCAGGTAATTGAGGACGGTATTGCGCATGAGGGTCACTCCTGTGAGTTGAGGTTGCGGACAACCAGTTTCCTTGGCTGCCCCTACAACCTAGCGGCACACAGGCAGTTGTTCCCAGCGGGCAATGGTTACCAAATCAGACGTCACAGCATGTTGCACACCTGCCGGAGAAACATCCTACGGCAGACGTGCACGGTACCTTCAACCCTGCAGGACAGGATCACGCAGCAGGCGCAGCAGGTACTGGCCATAGCCGTTTTTGCGCATCGGCTCGGCCAGCGCTTGCAACTGCTCCGCACCGATCCACTGCTGGCGGAAGGCCATTTCTTCCGGGCATGCGACCTTGAGGCCCTGCCGGCGCTCGAGAGTGGCGATGTAACCGCTGGCTTCAAGCAATGAATCATGGGTGCCGGTATCGAGCCAGGCATAGCCCCTGCCCATGACCTCCACCGACAATTGTCCGCGCTCCATGTAGAGCCGATTGATGTCAGTGATCTCCAGCTCGCCACGTGCCGATGGCTTGAGTCCCTTGGCCATCTCGATCACGTCCTGGTCGTAGAAATACAGCCCGGTCACCGCGTAGTTGGACTTCGGCTGCGGTGGCTTTTCCTCCAGGCTCACAGCCCTGCCATGGCCGTCGAACTCGACCACGCCATAGCGCTCGGGGTCGGTCACATGGTAGGCGAATACACTCGCCCCTTCGCTGCGCGCCATGGCACCGTCGAGCAACTTGTGGAAATCATGGCCGTAGTAGATGTTGTCGCCCAGCACCAGCGCCGACAGGTTGTTACCGATGAAGCTTTCGCCAATGATGAAGGCCTGGGCCAGGCCGTCCGGCGAAGGCTGCACCGCATAGGTGATGTTGATGCCCCACTGGTGGCCATCGCCCAGCAACTGCTCGAAGCGCGGTGTGTCCATTGGGGTGGAGATGATCAGGATGTCGCGGATACCCGCCAGCATCAGCGTGGTCAGCGGGTAGTAGATCATCGGTTTGTCGTACACCGGCAGCAGCTGCTTGGAAATCGCCAGTGTCGCCGGGTGCAGGCGCGTACCCGAGCCGCCCGCCAGAATGATGCCTTTGCGTGGTTTGATCGTGCTCATGTGTCGTGCTTCCCTGAACGGCCGCTGTAGTTCTTTTCTACCCATTCGCGATAACTGCCCGACTGCACGCCCTCGACCCACGCGGCGTTGTCCAGGTACCACTGCACCGTCTTGCGAATACCGGTCTCGAACGTCTCGGCCGGCTTCCAGCCCAGCTCGCGCTCCAGCTTGCGGGCATCGATGGCATAGCGCCGGTCGTGGCCAGGGCGGTCGGCGACGTAGGAGATCTGCGCCGCATAGGGCTTGCCGTCAGCGCGCGGGCGCAGCTCGTCCAGCAGAGCGCAGACGCACCTGACGATCTCGAGGTTCGGCTTCTCGTTCCAGCCGCCAACGTTGTACACCTCGCCCACCGTGCCGGCTTCCAGCACCCGGCGGATGGCGCTGCAGTGGTCTTTCACGTACAGCCAGTCGCGAATCTGCTGACCATCGCCATACACCGGCAGCGGCTTGCCGGCCAGTGCGTTGACGATCATCAGGGGAATGAGTTTTTCCGGGAAATGCAGTGGCCCGTAGTTGTTCGAGCAGTTGGTGGTCAGCACGGGCAGACCGTAGGTGTGGTGGTAGGCGCGCACCAGGTGATCGCTGGCCGCCTTGCTTGCAGAATAAGGGCTGTTTGGCTGGTACTGATGCGTTTCGGTGAACGCCGGCTCCCCGGCTGTCAGCGAGCCATAGACCTCGTCGGTTGACACATGCAGGAAACGGAACCCGGCGCGATCGGCCTCATCCAGGCTTTGCCAGTAACCGCGCACCGCTTCCAGCAACTGGAACGTACCGACCACGTTGGTTTCGACGAAGGCCTGCGGACCGTGAATGGAACGGTCGACGTGCGACTCGGCGGCAAAGTTGAGCACTGCGCGGGGGCGGTATTCGGCCAGCAGGCGCTGTACCAGCGGCCCGTCACCGATATCACCGTGCACGAAAACATGCTGCACGTTGCCCTCCAGGCTGGCCAGGCTCTGCAAGTTGCCGGCGTAGGTCAGCTTGTCCAGATTGACGAGGGTTTCGCCTGACTGGCTTACCCAATCCAGGACGAAATTCGCACCGATGAAGCCAGCACCGCCGGTTACCAGGATTGTCATAGGCTAGAACGCTTCTCGTGTGTTTCGGTTTGAAGATAGCTGGCGCAATTCTAGACGGGAATGCTGCAAAGGTGTGGGGGTAAGACGCCGGTCACGCTTTTGATTGTTGTTCTGTCATTGTCGAAGGGGCAGAATACGAAATCTTCTCAGGTAAAGCCGACTTTGCTTACAGCGACCGCCCATGCTTATCAATTCTCGTTCGGTCGCTGTTGCGTCCCTGTTTGCTTCCGTGCCTGTCTGGGCACAATCCCCTCAGCTTGCAGAGCAGACCAGATGCTCACGCTTAGGTGTACGGTCCCGGAATGAGATGGTGCTGATTGATAGTGAATCGCTCTGAGTCTTACGTCCAGACCTCACAGATCACCTTAAAGGGCGTGCGCCATCGCAAGGCCTTGAGGTGTCTGGCGAAGTTGTAGGCCATCACGACGGCCGGCACAATGATCGACGCATCTAAGGTATACGGCATGCGAGAAAACGGTACTGCACCTACCATAACTGATGCGACCACATTCGAGGATGTGGCCATCACCTTCAACCGGCGCTTCCCGAAGGCGCCGTCGATCCCGCTTAACGGCCACCAGCCTGCCGCAGGAGTTAACATTTTCTACACACAACCCTATAACTCAAAACGACGTAAACCTGCGCATCTATACAGGCGGCTGCAACATGACTGCATGTTATTTCAGTGAACCTGATGTGGAAGGCGATATTGGAAGAATAAAAAGGGCTGCAGATGCAGCCCCTTCTTTATCTTTATTTCTTGGTGACGCTGGCCTGCCAGTGATCGGCAAACTCTTTAAGGGTTTTATCACCTGTTACCGAATACAAGCAGTTCAATAGAGATATATGGGTCGCGTGATAACGCAGTGGTCCGTGCGGGATTTTCCTGTTGAACGTAATATGCGTCAAGTCATAAGCAGAGAATCCGCCGAAGTCATAATATGGAAGAATTTTATCCAGCGTCCTGATGCCACGCTTGAATAAGTCCTCGGCCTCCTCGGACCCTGTTACTTGCCACCAGTCATAAAGTCCAAGCAGTGTGAACATGTACCCGTTCAACGTATAAATATTCTTATCACCCACATATTCTTCAAAGAATATGTAGCCATCTAGAGATTTGTCGTAAGCGCTCCATGAACCCCACATTCAAAGCGCTTACCTGATCCCCGATGCTGTGCTCCCGATTTCTTTCTGGAGCTCGCCGACCATGATGCGACCCGACGCCAAAGTCGAAAAAGTGTACCTCTACCCCAAGCCTGTCGACTTTCGAAAATCCATCGATGGCCTGGCCGCGCTGGTCGAACTCGATATCAAGGTGGCGGTGTTCGACCCAGTGCTTTTCGTCTTCCTCAACAAGCCGCGCAACCGCGTGAAGATCCTGTATTGGGAACGCAACGGCTTCTGCCTCTGGCTCAAACGCCTGGAGTCCGAACGTTTCAAAACTTCACCCGATCCGACTGACGTCGCCATTGTCCTGACCGTTCAGGAACTGAACTGGCTACTCGATGGCTTCGACCTCTGGCGCAACCGTCCGCATCAGGTTTTGACGCCTCGATACGTCGCCTGATTCGGTATAATCCGCGGCATGATTTCCATGCCCGAAAACCTCCCTGACGATCCTGTTCTGCTCAAGCAACTGCTTGAGCAGATGATCAACGAGCGCGCGTCCGACAAGGGCAAGATCGTTCATCTCGAAGAGGAAGTTGCGCTGTTGCGCCAGCGCTTGTTCGGGCGCAAGACCGAGCAGACTGGCGATGCGGCGACACCACAGTTGCCACTCTTCGACGAAGCGGAAAGCCTGGCCGAGCCCTTGGATGAGGCTGACGACGAAGAAGTCGTTGCGCCAACCAAACGCCGTGGCAAGCGCAAGCCGCTGCCAGCTGATCTGCCGCGTATCGAAGTTGTCCACGAACTGCCCGAGCATGAACTGACCTGCGCTTGTGGCTGCCGTAAACATGCCATCGGTGAAGAAGTCAGCGAACAGCTTGAAATCGTCCCGATGCAGATTCGCGTCATCAAACATGTTCGCAAGGTGTACGGCTGCCGGGACTGCGAGTCAGCGCCCGTAACGGCGGACAAGCCCGCCCAGATGATCGAGAAAAGCATGGCCAGCCCGAGTGTGCTGGCCATGCTGCTGACCACCAAATACGTAGACGGCTTGCCGCTTCACCGCTTCGAAAAAGTGCTGGGGCGTCACGGTATCGATATCCCGCGCCAAACCCTGGCACGCTGGGTGATTCAATGCAGCGAGCACTTTCAGCCGCTGCTGAATCTGATGCGCGAAAGCCTGTTGAACAGTCGGATCATCCACTGCGATGAAACACGTGTGCAGGTGTTGAAAGAGCCGGGGCGTGAGCCCAGCAGCCAATCCTGGATGTGGGTACAAACCGGCGGCCCACCTGATAGGCCAGTGATCCTTTTCGACTACGCCACCAGCCGAGCGCAGGAGGTGCCGGTGCGCCTGCTGGACGGCTATCGCGGCTATGTCATGACCGACGACTACGCCGGTTACAACGCGCTGGCTGCACAGGACGGACTGGAGCGATTGGGCTGCTGGGCGCACGCGCGCCGCAAGTTCGTCGAAGCGCAGAAAGTACAGCCCAAGGGCAAAACAGGACGCGCTGACATCGCATTGAACCTGATCAATAAGCTCTATGGCGTCGAGCGCGACTTGAAGGACAGTGACGACGAAGATCGTAAGGTTGCCCGCATGGAGCGCAGCCTGCCATTGCTGACTCAGCTGAAAAACTGGGTAGAGAAAACGCAACCTCAGGTCACGACGCAGAATGCCTTGGGCAAGGCCATCGGTTACTTGGCCAGCAACTGGAGCAAATTGGAACGCTACGTCGAGCACGGCTACTTGCCGATGGACAACAACGCGGCCGAGCGTGCGATCCGCCCATTTGTCATCGGGAGAAAGAACTGGTTGTTCAGTGACACGCCCAAAGGTGCCACTGCCAGCGCACAACTTTACAGCTTGGTAGAAACGGCCAAAGCCAACGGCCAAGAACCCTATGCGTGGCTGCGCCACGCACTGGAACGCCTGCCGCAGGCGTGCTCAGTGGAAGACTACGAAGCGCTACTCCCTCTATCATTGATACTGAAGTAGGCCAGAGCGGCGCAATTCCGGCGACTAACAACAATAACTTGAAACTTCATTACTCCACCTTCGGCAGTCATAAAACTGCCGAATTGCAAAAAACCTTATATATCCTTCAAGCGTTTTTGATATACCCAGTCTACGATCTCTCCCTCTGGCGAGTAACCGCTTACCAACTCCCTGAGAAGCTGGCGGACACGAGCAAAATCTTCGGCCTCTACGGCCTTAAGCAACAACGCCAAGCGATCCCTCAGTATGTCCCAGACCAGAAAATCTTCGCTTGCCGACATGATCATAGGGTGCTGAGTAGGTAAAACGTTATCTCCGATCAGTAGTTCCTCATATAGCTTTTCGCCTGGGCGCAATCCAGTAAATTCAATAGAGATATCACCATGCGGGTTCTTCTCTGAGCGCACACTCAAGCCAGAGAGGTGAATCATTTTTTCAGCTAACGCCGCAATTTTCACAGGCTCGCCCATATCCAGTACGAACACATCGCCTCCCTGGCCCATTGATCCAGCCTGTATGACCAGTTGAGCGGCCTCGGGGATGGTCATGAAGTATCGGGTAATTTTCGGATGGGTGACTGTCAGAGGGCCACCTGCTTTTATTTGCTTGTAAAACAACGGAATAACCGAACCTGATGATCCTAGGACATTACCAAAGCGAACCATGGTGAAGCGGGTTTTATTGACTCTTCCAACGTTACTGGAGTCCCCAAAAAATATCGGTGCAACTTCTTTACTCAAAGCTTGCAAAACCAATTCAGCCAAACGCTTTGTGCTACCCATCACATTGGTTGGACGGACGGCTTTATCCGTTGAAATCAAGACAAAGTTTGCCACGTTGGCCTGAAGAGCAGCCTGCGCTGTATTCAACGTACCAATGACATTATTCAGAACACCTTCAGCAATGTTATGCTCAACCATAGGGACATGCTTATAAGCGGCCGCATGATATACGGTACAGACACCCCACATCGTCATGGTATCAATAAGATGTTTCTGATTGCGAATAGAGCCAAGAAAAGGCACCAAATGCACACGTAACGACTCACGGCGAATACGCTGTTCCAACTCCCCATGGATGCTATATAAATTAAATTCACTGTGCTCATACAGAAGTAAAGCTTTAGGCTCAAGCGTCAGGATTTGACGGCATAATTCAGAGCCGATTGAACCACCAGCCCCGGTCACCATTACAACCTGGTCTGTAACACAACGGGCAAGTAAATCTTCTTGAGCCGGAACAGCGTCGCGACCAAGCAAGTCGGCAATATCAACTTCTTGTATATCATCGACTTTAACTCGCCCGCTGGCCAGATCCATAAACCCAGGTACACTGCGTACATGCAATGGGAAGTTTTCAAGTAAGCCCAATATTTCGCGGCGGCGGACACGACTGGCAGAAGGGATGGCCAAGAGAATTTCTTCAGCCCCAGTAACATCAATCATTTTCTGGATGTTATTGCCACGAAATACCTGAAGCCCAGAGATAACCCGATCTGTGACACCCTCATCATCATCGATGAAGGCTACTGGCCGCATCATACGACCGATCCGCAGCGCAGCCACCAGTTGGTTTCCCGCTGCGCCAGCACCATAAATCGCAACTTTGGGCAATCCATTATCCCTACTTGCAAACGGCACATGTTGACTAGCCGCGAACCAATCTCCGAGGAAGTACTGGCGCATGATCAAGCGCAGGCCGCCAATCAGCACGAGACTCAGCCACCAATAGTTGAATACAATAGAGCGCGGAACCACCGTTGTATGATTGCTATACCAATACACAACCAGTGCCAATATGAGTGACGACAAGGAGACAGCCTTGCCAATGGCAATTAACGCATCATTACCAAAATAACGCATTACTGCGCGATACATGCCGAATCGTATAAATATAGGTATAGCAATAATCGGTGCCGCCAAGAACATCCAGTAGTGCATACGCAACGGATTATAAATTTCTTCAATACCGAGACGAACCAGAAACGCAAGCCACAGGGCAAACCATACCAAAAGTATGTCTGTTACGACCTGGAGGGCACGCTTATAACGTCGGGGCAATAACAGCATCCCCGAACGCAGCTTATCCGTCATCCGCTTACTCTCCTGATTCCGAACCAAACTAGCTCCTACCTATTCCATTTTCATTCGAGCTTCCTGCTCCGGCGGTGCGACCCAACCAAAAACAAGAAATCACACATTAGGGCAGCTACTTTATACTTCCCCACTACGCTGCCGTCGAGAGTCTCATTGACCCACTGCTTCGCGCATGACAGTAGTCAATATATCGCAAGTTTTGACAATTTCAGCCTCGGTCAAAGTGGGGTGAACCAAGAACATCAGACTGGTTTCACCCAGCCGTTGTGCAACAGGCAAACCGTGCTCCGGACGCCAGCCCGTTCCATCAAATGCTTTTTCGAGATAAACCTCAGAGCAGGAGCCTGAAAAACAAGGTACACCCAAAGAATTGATCTGATTGAGAATCCGATCTCGATCCCAGCCTTCTCCAAGTTGATCCGGCTCCACAAAAACATAGCATTTATAAGCAGCATGCACGCTGTCATACGGAACATCAGGTACACGCAATCCAGGCAGTCCCTTGGCACAGTCCCAGATGCGGCTAGCATTATCCAAACGTGACTTATGCCACTGTGGCATCCGCTTCACCTGTATCCTACCGATACCACCTTGTACTTCAAGCATCCTCCAATTGGTACCAAAGCTCTCGTGTAGCCAACGGAACCCAGGCGCATGCTGACGTTCGTAGACGGCATCCCAACTCTTGCCGTGATCTTTGAACGACCACATCTTCGACCATAGTTGACGATCATTCGTGGTAACCATACCTCCTTCGCCGCCGGTGGTCATAATCTTGTCTTGGCAGAACGACCAGGCGCCGATATCGCCTATGGATCCAACTGCTCTCCCTTTATACCGGGCACCATGCGCTTGCGCACAGTCTTCGATTACTCGAATTCCATGCTCAGACGCCAATGCCATGATCGGGTCCATGTCACAGGGCCAGCCAGCAAGATGAACGCAAATAATGGCTTTGGTCCGAGGAGTCAGAACAGCCTTGATAGTCGTAGCTTCTATGTTCTGCGAATCCGCGTTTACGTCTGCGAAAACAGGGATCGCGCCAGCATTCACGATACTGGACACAGAGGCCAAGAAGGTCCGTGAAGTCACGATTACTTCATCACTAGATCCAATTCCCAGCGCATGTAGAGCGAGATCAAGGGCTACTGTGCCATTAGCAACCGCTACCGCAAAATCAGCCTCCGCCCATACTGCGAACTCACGCTCAAATTGACGGCACTCTTGACCGGTCCAGTAATTAACCTTGTTGGACAAAATGATATCGCGTGCGCAGTTTGCCTCTTCTTCAGAGAAAGAGGGCCACGGGGAAAAGGGTGTATTCAGCATGAAATTAATCCTAAGTCATAAATCAAGCAAGAATGCAAGTGGGATCAGTCTACAGCTACGGAGTCTACTTTGGTGAAATTATTCAAGAGGACGTGCAGGAACGCCAACCACCGTTGCTCCTGAAGCCACGTCGGCCAAGACCGCAGCGCCCGCACCGACTATTGCGTCTGATCCTATCGCTACCATCTGCTTCACGCACGCACCTATCCCTACCCATACTCTGTCACCCAAAAAAACACCACCTGCAAGCCGAGCGCCTGGGCTGATGTGAACTGATTCAGCAAGGATGCAATCGTGGTCAACACTGCAACCAGTGTTCAAAATCCCCCCCACCCCAACACTCGCGCCAGCATTGAGTACTGCGCCAGCAAAAATCACTGTGCCCGCACCTACAGTTGCGTACTGACTGACATAAGCACCGGGATGAACAAGCGTAGCTAAAACAGCACCGCTTAGTACAAGCGCGGAAAGTTTATTCTGTCGAATCAAATTGTTGCCAATAGCCACAACTACAGCATCAAAGTCACGAAGTCGTTCAATCAAATGATCAAAAGTTCCCACGACAGCCCAAGCACCATTATCGAGACGCAATGGCCACATATCGTCAAAAAATGAGATATCTATCCACCCACACAGTTCAGCGGTATCAGCTACTACTTTACCGTGACCACTTGCACCGACGATGGCGAGTTTTTTCATTACTTATTGCCCGTAAACTTGGACATCGTGGCCTGACCGCTAGCATTAATTCCGTCTTTTTTGATAACTTTTTTTACCGTCATTGCGATAATTTTCAAATCAAGGAATAGAGAGCGATTTTCAACATACCAAACATCTAGCTCAAATTTCTCCTCCCAACTTAACGCATTCCGCCCATTGACTTGGGCCCACCCGGTAACACCCGGCCGAACCTCATGCCTCCGATACTGCCTTGAGTTATAGAGAGGTAAATACTCCATCAGTAATGGCCGAGGCCCTACAAGACTCATTTCACCTTTAAAAACATTCCATAACTCGGGAAGCTCATCAAGACTACTGGTTCGTAGAAAGCTCCCTAATGGCGTCATGCGTTGCGAATCAGGTAACTGCTCCCCATTTGAGTCAAAGGCGTTTCGCATTGTACGGAACTTTATCATTCTAAAAGGCTTACCTCCGCGACCCGGCCTCACCTGCTGAAATAAGACAGGAGACCCAAGATTAACTCTAACAATAATAGCCAAAATCAAAAGCATCGGTAAGAGCACCAGCAACGCCGATCCACTTAGTGCGATATCCATAAATCTCCTGAACATGTTATTTATTCCTAAATGCGAATACTGCATCAGTAATTACTTGCTCAAGTCGACCCGCTAACACATCTCTAGAAAACTGAGACTCTGCCATCCTACGCGATCGCTGGCCGCACTCTGCTACTGTCGAGGGGGCCGCGAAAAACTCAATCAGCTTGTCAGCAGATACCGCAGCATCGCGAGGCAAAGCGAGCCCCAAGCCATTGCTTTCAATTAGATCTTTTTGCCAACCTCCGTGATTGATAGATAACGGCTTGCCCGCAGCCATTCCATCAAAAACTTTATTGGCAGAATTAGCCTCTAGCGCAATATTGTCAATGACCGTTGAGATCACCATAGAAGCATCTCTAAAGGCGTAAACCAATTTTTTTTTCGGCATAGAATCATACATAAAAAAATTGCAATTCAGGACCCCCTTAGACTGCGCATATGACCTCACGGAGTCGCGCTCGGCACCATCCCCAACAACCACCAACACTAATTCCGATCTTTTCTCTCGAAGACTGCATGCGACATCCACCAAGTACTTAACTCCATTTACTTTACCCAAAGTTCCGGGATACAAAATAAATGGATTATCAGGCAACTCAGGATGTTCAGACCTGAATTTTCCACTCACTGTGTTTTCAGGGTCAAATAATTCGAGATCAGCACTATTTGGTATAACGGTCAATTTATCTGCGGAAGTACCAACTGCGATCACACCCTGCGCCATCCCATCAGACAGCGCAACAATATGAACGGACTTTTTATAAGCAGTTTTTTCTAACCATTGAGCTGCCTTGATAAGCCAAAAGCTCTTAATCACTCCCATTGCTATTGGCACATCTGGCCATAGATCCCGCACTTCAAATACCAAAGGACATTTGTTTCGGTAAGCAGAAAAGATTCCTGGAATCGCAATAGTCAATGGTGTACTTGTCGCAAAAACCACATCAGCATTAAGCTTGGATGCGCGTCGCGCCGCTCCCATGGCAAAGGAGAAAAATGCTCTAAGGCGCGCAGCAAAGCCCATTTTATTGCTGTACTTGACCGGTAGCCAATGAACGTGAATACCATCAATCACTTGCGTGAACCAAGTCTGATGCTCGGACTCTTCAGACCATGAAGTAATGAGATGTACATCATGCCCTGACTTCACAAGTCGACGAGCCATCTCATAGGATCGAGTACCACCCGCTTGATCGGGCGTCTTGAAATATTGATGAAGGTAAATGATACGCATAAATTAACCCTTCAATTCCTGGTTCTTCACAAGAGAAATCGTCACAGACTGCAAAGTCTATAGCATGGCGTAGAAATCGAGAAGCTTCCGTTCCTCTACACTCCAGTTATACTTGGCGAACACTGCCTTGCGGCCGTTCAGACCCATTTCAGCTGCGCGCTTTGAATCATTGGCAAGTTGACTGATTGCTGATGCGATTTCCTTTGGCTTCAAGGGGTCCACGCAAATACCGCAATCGGCATCCTGGACAATTTGTTGCCATAATGGAAAATTCGAAGCGATGACAGGAATGCCAGCGGCCATATATTCAAACATTTTAACTGGAAGTGCGTCTAGATAATTAACTGCAGGATGCAAAGTTACTAAGCCAGCACGAGACCTATAGAGAGTATCTTTCACTTGAGCTCTACTAAGAAACCCTAACGGAGCTGTACGTTGCCATCCGGGATAGCTAGATACTTTACTCTCATATTCTTCAGAGGTAAATTTACCGCCAAGCATAAGCTTGGTTTTACCTTCGACATGCTCCATGGCTTGCACGATCTCCGATACCCCCCGAATTTCTGCAATACCTCCAACGTAACAAACCTCATCAGCTTTCTTGGACCAGTCCACCTCGCCAACAGCAAGCTCATCGACCATGGGAAAATTATTAATATCAACAACACAAGGGTTAACTTTTAAAAATTTATCTCTAATATATGGAGTCGCTGCAATGACCGCACTCATTCTAGAACAGGCCCAGCTTTCATATAGTTTTACTAAAAATGAAAGAACCAGCTTTGAAAATCGATTTAAATATGGCTTGCCGAGAATTTGCTTTGGCACATCCTCGTGAGCATCAAATATGACTCGTCGCCCTAAAGCTCTAAGCTTCACCCCTGCAGGAAGAAGTTCAGGATCATGAATATGATATATATCCGCATTTAAAGACTTCGCCTGCAAAAATACTTTTCGCGTTGTTTTTAAAACCCTATTAATACGACCTGGCAACTTCCCTACATCAAGGATAGACACGCCATCCTTCTGCTCGTCACCCAAATCATCTGCGACGATGAGTATGACTTCGTTGTTTGCCCTTGCAAGCGATACACACTCTTTATAGAAAATTCTAGTATCGTAGCGTGGATGAACTGAAGTAAGATGGCAAATTTTCATTATGATCGCTTCCACATGCTTGCTATCAGAAAGACCAAAACCACACTAAAATCCGTCATTGCAAAAAATCCCGACTAAAACTTCAACATATTTTATAATTTTCTAATTATCGCAAATACAAAGCCACACCCTAGCATTTGCTTCTGACAGAAACCATCGGCGTCATTTTTGAGCTTCTTTCCCGCGAAAGGTATATTAAAATCATTGCAACCCCAAACCCATGAGTGAGCATGACCGTAAACAAATCCGAAGATAGTAAAATGTTTCGCAGCGGCACTACGGAAATAGCCACAGCAACCCAAATCGGCATATTATAAACCGTCATATCATTAATCAGCCTAATTATTAGACCTATCAAAACTGAATAGAATAAAACACCAGCAAGGCCAGCATGAGCATAACCGCTAGAGACATAACCATTATTAGCCCCCATTCCCGCGCGACCCAAGTAATCGCCAATTACATATGGAACACCCAGGTCGCCGTATGGATAGGCAGAAAGTGCGGAAAGCACTGAATTAGACCAGTACACCTGTGAGTTATGCGAGAAAAAATCAAAGTACACAAAACATAAGTTCGCAGGAACAAAAAATACTCGCCGCGACAGTAGAGAGCTCAACCAAACATCATCAAACAAATAAAAACTCATAATTGAGACTACAATTATCAAACAAAATGCAATAGGCAGCACCAACAAAGAGTTTGAATACCTGAAATACATCCACGAACCGAACACGAGAAGCGGCAAAAACAATATAGACTTGTGCGAGGCGATCGAAAAAAAATACAACTGAATCAATAACAATGCCGCAACATAAAAATATCGCTTATAATATAATGCGTAACTTATCAGATATATTGAAAAAACTTGGAATGTCCAGTTATTTGTATAAGCAAGCAATCCTCCCCCTACAAGGGATGAGTTTTCTTCTCTGAACTTATAGACTTCAGAAAAATCCACATTTGGACGAGCACCTGAAGCCAAAAACCAACCGATCAAAAATACGACGAACACCAAAGACATTCCAATTGCCAAATCTTTGCCGTATGCAACACATGGCAATCCACGCAAACTAAAAATTGTTAACTGCGATATAAAATAAACCAGGTATAAAGATAAAACTGTAACAAGAACAGGAAGCAAAGGCCTCGCAGCATCTAGCCCGTAAATCGATGTAAGCGGGCACACTACAGACAACAATGCCATCGCGAAAAAATAATGCCCAACCTTGATAACACGATCAGATGCCATTCCGAAACTGAATGAATATATCACCCATGACGTCAGATATTGGCCAAACTCGAAGTTTAATGAGAACCCTTCGTAATCAAATATATGGGAAATAACCAAAACATAGGACAGGTCTATGATTAGCCTAAACACCATAAGCCCAACAAAAAACATCAATTTGTTAGAACTCACCTTCATAGACACTCCAGGCATCAGCTACTCCTATAGGCCAATCACATAAAATATAACAACTCCGCTCGTATCATGAAATAAATATCGAATACCAGCGATAGAAATTTATCCAACGCCAGACGTTGAGGGAATATTTAGTCTTGCCTTCAACAACTTTATCAAACTCATTTAATAAAACCTTACCCCTCACAAAAGGAATACCCAAATCTTGACAAAGCCACTGCCGCATCTCTCTCGCATTACTCATCAACAACTCTTTTTCAGGGGTTTGAAACCCTACCTTATCTCGTCTGTCAAGTACAGAATCCGGCACTATTCCTCTCATGGCAGCGCGGAATACGTGCTTTGTTTCTCCCGTATCGGAGATTAAATAATTCTCTGGAAGGGACAGCAAAAATTCTGTTATGTCTGTGGTCAGAAAAGGCACGCGACTCTCAATCGAGAACCTCATGGAATTTCGATCGCCATGCCTGAGCAAGTGCTGTAGCCCACGGTGATGTAGGGAAGAAGCCAATTCGGAAGACAATCTGCGACCACGCAGATTGAGTGTACAGTCTCGTCTTGTATTTTTGCATTTCACTCCCTCTTCAGCTAACACTTCACCATTTAACCAGGCAGGTACATTTCTCCTTCCATCCAACAAACGAAGGAAATCGTTAACGCTCCCAGAAGTGAGTTGTCCTAAGGATGATCCTACGCCCCACTTCAGGCTTCGGCCTGGCCATTTGGACCAGTGATTCAGGAAGGAAATAGCCGCCTTATACTGCCCTCTTTCAATCATGCTTCGAACACGCTGCCCAGGATATCCGCTATAACCAGCTAGCATTTCGTCCGCGCCTTGTCCATCTAGCGTAACCGTTACACCATTTTCTTTGGCCAGTTTGTAGACGCGATATTGAGCATAGATGCTTGTACTGCCGAAGGGTTCTCCTTGCACGCGAATCATGTCATCAAGATCACGAATCAATTCTGAAGGGTGAACAACAACTTTGTTCGCGTGAGCACCGACATATTCATTGATCTGGTCTGCCCAATGCTCCTCGGAAAGGGCACTTCCTCTCGCAACATAGCTAAATGTGTGAATTGGCATATCTGGCTCAACATGCCTCATCGCACAAACCACAGCAGAGGAATCAAGTCCACCCGATAATGCGGCGCCAAGAGGGACATCGCTACGCAAATGTAAGCGCATACTCTGCAAAAAGCGTTGACGCAACTCATCTGCCGCATCTGCAAAGCTCAAATTTTCACGTTCTATTACCCGCGGAACGTACCATGGTCTAGGAGCAGTTAATTTTCCCGACGCTATGTGATATTGTAACAGGTGGCCTGGGGGTAAATGATTTACGTTTTTGAAAAACGTCTTATCATTGGTGTCATAATCCCCATGCACTAAGTAATCATAGGCTCTTTGCCAATTGAGTTCAGCCCTCCCTTCCTTCAAGGCTTTGATAGCAGGAACTTCAGATGCAAATATGAAGTTTTCATTTTCAAAGGTATAAAAAAAAGGTTTTATCCCGAATGCATCTCTTACGCAAGTCAGAGTACCTGCTTCGTGATCGAAAATGGCGAATGCGAACATGCCTATGAAGCGCGACAGACTTTCTTCTTTCCAATGTTGCCATGCCACCAACAAAACTTCAGTATCGGATTCCGACAAAAAATCGCACCCTAACGAGACCAACTCACGCCTAAGCTCTTTGTAGTTATAAATCTCACCATTAAATACAATCGAAAACTTTCGATCCTGTGAGTACATAGGCTGATGACCTGCACTCGAAAGATCAATCACTGACAGTCGTGTATGGCCAAGAATTAGGCACCCACGCTTAAGCTGAGTAATCTCATAACCAGAATCATTAGGACCACGATGTTGAATTGTACCAAGTGCCGATTTCAGGCGGCCTTCAAGAGAGCCGTTTACCTGATTCCATATACCGCCTAATATTCCGCACATAACTCTTATCCAAACCTGTGTCTTTTTGCGCCAAAAATAATAAAGCCTAGGTACAGGCTATACAGGGCTACTTCATGCAGGGTAAACGCGAGCAAAAAGGACTCTATTCCTGCATTTCTGAAAATGTAAAGCGTCGAGGTGATGGTCGCGAAGTAAATCATCTGCCACAACGTACCAATCTTGATATTATGATCCATCGCCAGGACAGTGCTCAAAGGGCTCACGGCAAACCGTATGGCGACAGCGAAAATGAGCACAGTGGCGTAATCACCCGCTTGGCGCCAGGTCTCCCCAAATACAAGGGCAAACAAGTCTGGACCAACCACCCATACAAATGCCACCAACGGTACCATTAACGCCAGCAATCCGAAAAAGAGCTTAAGGACGAATGGCGCCAGTCGATCTGGATTCTCACGCTGCAATACCACGAAGCGCTGAAACAAAACCTGTGAAAACGAAGTTGCAATCAGACTCATAGGTAAGTTCAGCGCTCTGAACGTGAGGCTGAAGATGCCGACGATGTGAGCATCGTAAAACTTGCTGAGCATGAGTACAGGCATCTGCACAGCGGCGTTGTCCAGCAAAGCCCCAAGCATCGAATACTTTGGGAATTTGCTGTAGCGCCTTGCGTTTTCAAGTACCGTCGCTGAGGTGACATGAGAAAGCACGGCACGATCTTCGCGCCAGGTCCGGCTCACAAAGACCAGAAGACCTCCGACCTGGCCGGCCAGATAGCCAACTACCAGACCGCCCGCCGATAGTCCGCCAAGCAGAAACTGAGCGACAGTCATGCCACCGCCTTGTGCAACTCGGCTGACAGCCAAGCGCTTGAACTTCTTGGCCCGGTTGTTCCAATAGTTCAAAGCCTGCCACAAGCCTGTTACAAAAACGGTAATCGGCAGCAAGTACAGCCATGGCCCAATCGCTGTATTGTTAAGCAGTGCCTGGATGTTCTGATTGAACACAAAAACGACTATCAATAATAGAAAACTAATAGTGCCCGCAATGAAAACTGACAGTACAACCAGGCTAGCTGCGTCCTCGTCTCGCTCCGGTAGCATCACCGCAACTTCATACCGTGCTGTGATAATGACGGAAATCATCCCCGCGAGGGACATGTATAGGGCAAGAACACCAAAATCTTCTGGCGTATACAAGCGCGTCAGCAACGGCATTGTCGCGATCGGAATTGCCTGCGCAAGCGTGGTGCCGGTCATCAGCGTCAGCACGTTGCGCAGGAAATCACTTTTTCCGCCTCTCAAGGCACGCAATGCTCTCAGCACGCCTTCAGCGCCTCGACAATGACTTGCTGGTCAGCCAAAGTCAGGTAAGGGTGCATCGGCAGGCTCATCACCTGGCCTGCAACCTGATCACCAACAGGCAACTGAGCTGCAGCGTCAGCTACGGCTGGCTGCTTGTTCAGCGGGATCGGGTAGTGCACGGCGGTCGGCACGCCGGCTTCCTTCAGCTTGGCCTGCACTGCGTCCCTGTTCTCGACACGAACTGTGTACTGTGCGTAAACACAGACATTATGCGGCTCGATATGCGGTGTCGTTTCAATACCCGCCTCGAGGAGGAGGCGATCATAGTTCTCGGCAACCTGCTGACGCAGGGCGATCTCTTCCTCAAAAATTTCTAGCTTGGGCAGCAGGATGGCAGCTTGCAAGGTATCCAACCGGCTATTCACTCCCACGCGAATGTGGTGATAGCGGCGATCCTGGCCATGGCGTGCAATTTGCCGGAGCACAGTCGCCAACTGCTCGTCGCTTGTGAAAATGGCACCACCGTCGCCATAGCAACCCAAAGGTTTGCTAGGGAAGAAACTGGTGCAGGAAATCTTCGAAAGGTTGCAGGAGCGCTTCCCTTTATAGGACGCGCCAAAGCTCTGCGCAGCATCTTCGATGACGGGGATACCGTGCTTCGTAGCAATGGCATTGATTGCATCGAAATCAGCGCATTGGCCATACAGGGAAACCGGAATGATCGCCTTGGTACGCGGTGTGATCGAGGCTTCAAGCAACTCTGGATCGAGGTTGTAAGTGCGTGGGTCAACATCCACATACACCGGTTTCGCACCCAACAGTGCGACCGTTTCAGCAGTTGCGATGTAGGTGAATCCAGGGGTAATGACTTCATCACCTGGGCCGATTTCCAACGCCATAAGCGCAATCTGTAGCGCATCGGTACCATTCGCGCAGGTGATGCAGTACTTGGCCCCAACAAACTCAGCCAAGCGCTCTTCCAACTCCGCCACTTCAGGGCCAAGGATGTACTGGCCGTGGCTCAGCACGCGCTGGATGCCAGCATCGATCTTGTCTTTGATGCGGGCTTGCTGGCTTTTCAGGTCAATGAATTCAATCATGTTCAAACATCCACCTTGTTCAGGGTACCTTCGCTTAAAACGTAACGTGCGCCAGTGTGCGAGCAAATGGCTTCGCTTTTTTCATCCAGCTCAAGCTGCTCACCAAACTCGCTCATCCAACCGATCTGGCGGGCCGGAACGCCTACCATCAGCGCATAGGCAGGTACATCCTTGTTGATCACGGCGCCTGCCCCGATGAAGGCGTATTCACCGATGGTGACCCCGCAGACGATAGTGCAGTTGGCACCCAGCGTGGCGCCCTTCTTGACCAAGGTATCGCGATACTGGTCTTTTCGTTCGATCAACGACCGAGGATTGTAAACATTGGTAAATACCATGCTAGGGCCACAGAACACGCCTTCTTCCAAGGTCACATTATCGTACACAGATACGTTGTTCTGGACCTTGCAACGGTCACCGATCACGACCTTGTTGCCTACGAAGACGTTTTGACCCAAAGAAACGCCCTCCCCAATCCGGGCGCCAGCACACACATGAACAAAATGCCAGACTCGGGAGCCGCTACCGATCTGCGCGCCCTCATCGACGATAGCGCTCGGGTGCTGAGAATAATTCATGGTTTGAGCCTCACACTTGATTAAAGTTGATCGAACGCATGCCGCTGCTCCCGTCGATGTCTGACGGGCTGGACTTGCGAATCCGCCAAGACAGGAAGCAGCGTTCGAAACTACTTGCCCGGACAACCCATCGGGGTGCACCATAACAAGGCTCAACGTCTTTTACATGCCGCTTGCGCTAGGAAATCAACGTCTGCTGAAAATACCTCCAGCACCGTCACATCTCGATCTTTCCTACGGCAAAAGACAGAAGGACGGGCGACCCTTCAAGGCACCCCATTCCCACGTTCATTCAGCGGTAAAGCGCCTGGACGAATGGATGCCCTTCGTTGTCCGCCGCCGCAACAATCGGTGCGCTACGAATGGTATTGACGGTTTCCACGCAGTGACGCGCATCCTCGATGCCGTAACCACGGCCGGCGAGGATTTCTTCATAGCTGGTGGTGTGCAGGTCGGTGAAGCCTTCGGAGAACTCCATCTCCTCACCGTTGACGGTGATCGAACGGTAGGTTGGCTTCTTGCCCTTCACCGATTCCGGCAGGTCATTGGCATCAACCGACAGGAACCAGCGTACGCGTGCTTTTTCGTACTCCAGGTAACCCGCTGCCTTGTGCTCGGAGGTGAAGTGCACGACGTTGCGCTGCAGCTTGCCGAAGATGAAGTGCAGCATGTCGTAGAAGTGCACGCCGATGTTGGTGGCAACACCGAACGACTTGCGCGGGTCACCCTTCCAGCTCTGCAGGTACCATTTGCCGCGGGAAGTGATGTAGGTCAGGTCGACTTCATACTTGTGCGGGTTGTTCTCGCGGGCGACCTTGTCCTTCAGGGCAATGATTGCCTGGTGATGGCGCAGTTGCAGGATGTTGAACAGGCGCTTGCCGGTCTCCTGCTCTACCTGGGCCAGCTGGTCCAGTTGCTGCGGGGTCGGCACCAGCGGCTTTTCGCAGATCACGTCACAGCCAAGGCGCAGGCCTGCGGCAATGTGCGGGTGGTGCAGGTAGTTGGGCGAGCAGATCGAGACGTAGTCCAGGGCGGTTGCCGGGTCGCGCTTCAAGCCGTGGGCGTGGTCCAGGAAGAATTCGAACTCGGTGAAGAACTCGCTCTGCGGCGAGATGCTGTCGATGATGCCGACCGAATCATTGGTGTCGTACGCGGATACCAGGCGGTTGCCGGTGTCCTTGATGGCGCGCATGTGGCGAGGAGCGATATAGCCTGCAGCACCGATGAGAGCAAAGTTTTTCATGAGGCTTCCTTTGAAGGCGAATGAATCCGCCTGCCCCAAAGGGGCCAGGCGGATCAATTTGCTGGCAACGCCAATCAGGCCTTGATGATGTGGGCGGTCGGCGTGCGGTACTTGCCGCGGCTGTCGACGATCAGCTTGGCCTTGGCTTCGATCAGGGCGTAATCGAACTTGTCGTGGTCGGTGGCCAGCACCACGGCGTCGAAGCTTGCCAGGTTCTCGGCGGTGAGCGGCTCGCTGCTCAGTTCGAAGTGGTGCTCGCGCATTTTCGGGAATACCGGCACGTGCGGGTCGCTGTAGGCAACCACACCACCCTTGGCCTCGATCAGCTCCATGATCTCAACGGACGGCGACTCACGCATGTCGTCCACGTTCTTCTTGTAGGCGATGCCGAGGACCAGCACGCGGCTGCCCTTGAGTGCCTTGCCGGCGTCGTTCAGGCCATCCATCAGCTTGCCCAGCACGTACTCAGGCATGGCCTGGTTGACTTCACCGGAAAGTTCGATGAAGCGGGTGTGCAGGCCGTACTCGCGCGCCTTCCAGGTCAGGTAGAAGGGGTCGATCGGAATGCAGTGGCCGCCCAGGCCAGGGCCCGGGTAGTAAGGAGTGAAGCCGAAAGGCTTGGTCGCCGCAGCATCGACCACTTCGAAGATGTCGATACCCATGCGGTCGGCAACGATCTTCATTTCGTTGACCAGGCCGATGTTGACTGCACGGTGGATGTTTTCCAGCAGCTTGGTCATCTCGGCTGCCTTGGTGGAGCTGACCGGTACGACCTGGTCGATCGCCTGCTCGTACAGGGCGATACCGACTTCCAGGCAGTTGGCAGTATGGCCGCCGATGACTTTCGGGATGGTACGGGTTTCGAAGTTAGGGTTGCCCGGGTCTTCACGCTCTGGCGAATAGACCAGGTAGATGTTCTCACCTACCACCAGGCCACCTTCCTGCACCCGCGGCAGCAGTTCTTCTTCGGTGGTACCCGGGTAGGTGGTGCTTTCCAGCGAAACCACTTGGCCGGCGCGCAGGTAAGGCTTGATCGCATCGGTGGTGTTGATCACGAAGCTCATGTCTGGCTCGCGATACTTGTTCAAAGGCGTCGGTACGCAGAGGATGAGTGCATCGCACTCGCTGGCACGCTGGAAATCGACAGTGGCTTCGAAGCCGGACTCGCGCGCCTTGGCGATGCTGGCAGCGGGGATATGCTCAATGTAGCTTTGACCTACGTTGAGTTTATCAACCTTGCTCTGATCAATATCAATACCGAGCACGTTGAAACCAATGGCGTTGTAACGCAGCATCAGCGGCAACCCGACATAACCGAGACCTACGATGCCAATCAAGGCCTGCCGGCTTTTGAACTTTTCTACCACCGCATTCATATCTGTCATGCTTTCCAACTCACCTTGAATTTACCAGCCCGTTCACGACTGCATAACGGGTTATTGAACCTTCATCGATTCATTCGTCAGTCGATTGAATCCATTCGGCGGCAGCGTGCTGTTGCCACGCTGCCGCAAAAAAAGCGCTCGCCCATCTCGCCAGGGAGATCAGCACACAGGCTGCCTACAATGAATGGCGCCCCAATCATAGGCGGTTAGGCTGCCATGTTCCATCAGAGTTTTCACGTGACAGGCAGCCCCGAAAACACCGGCAAATCAACATCATTGCGCAAGCCTCAGGCCTGAGCCCCTGCCAGCCGGGCGCTCGGATTTCCAGGCGCGTCATCTGGCTGAATACGGCAGGCCGAGCGGGTGATTTCACGGACAGTCAATTGCCGCAAGTGGTCCTTGAAAGCACCGCGCAGCAAGGCAATGACGGTGCCGAGGAGCAATCCACCTATGCATGCGAAAGCGACGATAAGTGCCTTGCGTGGTTTCACCGGCTTGGCGGATGCCACGGCACGCTGGTCCACATTGACCAACTGCAGGCCCTGCAGACGGGTATCGACCGCCTGCAGGCGCGAGCGCTCGACCCGCAGGGCTTCGACACCCTCGAGGAAGGCCTGCTCGTCAGCCCGAGACTTGATGGCCTCGACCTTGCGGTTGGTCGACAGCATGATCAGCTCTTTGCGAATCTGGCCGATCCTGGGCTCGACGAAATCATCGGAAGTACGCTTGCGCAGCGCGGCCCGTTCAGCCTCAAGCACTTCAGTACCCATGAAGTAAAGCGGCACTGGCCGACCATTGACTTCAGTGCGCACTACGTTGCCGCTTGCAGCCTGTTCATCAGCCATCAACGACGGGGTCGACGGCTTCTTCAACCCCAGGCTTCTTGCGATACCGATAGCCTCGTCCAGCTCTGCCAAGCGCGCCTCACGCCGCAACCTCAACTCCGCGCGCAATGCCTTGAGCTCATCGTTCAATTGCGCACGCCTGATGGCATCGGCTTCTTCGAGGCGGGCGATACGGCTTTGATTACCCGCTTGATACTCCGAAACTGCAGAGTTCAGTTTCGCATCAACTTCTGCCAAGCGATTGGCCCGAATAACTTCCATATCCTTTGAAAGCTGAACACGCTCGCGCTCTTGCGCATAATCAACAAAGTCATTGAGTATGCCGGCGCCATCAACACCCTCTTCATAGCGCATGTTCAAACCGATGAAGTCGCTAAGCAGATCGACCTTCTTCGGGGCAGCCTGCACGACACCAAGGGCCGCAGAGTTGAAGCGATCGAAAGCCTGCTCAAGGCTCTGGCCCTCGCCTTGAAAAGCGTTGACGAGGTCCGGCCTTGAGCGGAAAAAGTCCAGGCGCGCCGTGTACGAATCCAACGTAGCACCGACCCTTTTCAAGGCTTCTGCCGGGGGCAGCGTGTAAATTTTCGAACGATTGAGGGCATCCAACCTGTTCAACGCGACAGGTCTCAGCGATGTGGACGCCTCATAAACGGGCGTTATGGCATACGCGATTGCAACACCCATGACCGTGAAGGCCCCCGCCACCCCGACAATGAGCACGCGCCTGCGCCAGAGAGTGCGAAAAATACGGAAAAGGTCAATTTCGCCGGAAGCGGCCATGGAGGGAACGCGCACTACACTGTTCATTACTTGCCTGCGTTGCTATTGGGTTAACCAAGACAGGCAGGGGGCAGATCAGCGTATCGTGCTTACTTCCGGCAATCCATGTCATCGGCGACGAAGGTGCATTGTTACACCTTCGGCAACCGACAACAACTTTTCGCGACCAATTCTCAATGAGAAAGTTCCGCACCACTCGTCGACTTTCGCCTTACCCAGAAGTCACGACCCAAAGCCACTACCACGCCAAGACCCAGGCCGGCCAGGATCGATAACACCATGATGATCGCTTTTCGCGGCTTGATCGGCTTGTCAGGCTGGGATACGGCACCATCTTGCTGATACATGGCAACCAGCGACGGATCGACTTTCAGATTACGCAGGAAGTTCAGCTGTTCCTGTGTTTCTCGCAAATCCGGAATGAATGGGTCGTCAGAAGATCGGGATTCGAGGTTGGCGATTTCTCCCTCCAATGCTTTCGATCCGCGCATGTAAGTCAGCGATCCGCTCATGCCAGCGGACACTTCACTGGACAGTGCATCGGCAATGATCGGCGGCTTTTCCAGCCCTATGGAACGGGCGACCCGCAGCGCTTCCTTGAGTTGGGCTATCTGATCGGTGCGCTGAGTGCTGGCGCTGGCCCGCGAAGCCTTGATCCGCTGCTCTAGATTATCGGCCATGATTGAAATATCGCTGCGGGCACCACTGAGCAGTTCGCTCTTTGCTCGTTCCGCCGCCATTTCCGCATAACTCGACACCCATGTCGCCGCTAGGCGTGGGTCTTCTACGTTCGCCGTGAGCACATAGAGATCAGGCATGTCCTTGCTTGCCTGGGCGACCTTCAGCATGCTGTTGAACTGGGCATACAAAGCATCACGCGAACCGCCCCGTTCCTGCTCGGTCAGCGTAGGGAGAAAAGCGGTGCGGAAGAACTTGTCGCGAACGGCTTCTGACTGCAACGCCCTGATATAGATGCTGTAGACATGCTTGACACCGAGCGGCGCAAGCCCTGTGTCTTTCCCCCGCCCGAAGTTGAGCTGGGCGATTTCATTCTGTGAAGGCGGCTGAATGTAGAGCTTCGCCTCGTACACTGGCGAGACAAGCTTTATATACGCAAACCCCAACAAAATGATCGGTACAGCTACCAGGCACACCCAGATCTTTTGTCGCCAAACACCCTGAACAAGCTCAATCAGGTCAATCTCGTCGTTACCGCTCAGGCGCTCGCGTTCAGTGCGCATTTAGTCTTTTTTTCCTTGGGTCCGTCTGATTGTGTAACTGGAGCCTTGCTTCCACCCCTGCGGAAAGCGCACTAGGTCTCCTCGAGTGAATCGTACCGGCATTTTTCCAATCTGTCCGCTACGCTTCACTCACTTCACATTAATCAATGATAGAGACAACCTTCCCCGGGAAGTTCCTCACTTTTCGACAGACACCACCACCACCCGCCCAGTGGTCATCGCGCAATGGCTACAACAACCTCATTGCCGGCCCTCGCAAACGTTTCCCGAAGCACTCGAGCCAGGACCGCCTTAGACCGCCTCTCCCCATGCACCAATACAATCCGCCGAGGTTCACAGCCTTGCGCGAACTTGACCAATCCAGCCTGATCCGCATGCCCTGAATACCCACCAAGCGTCACCACCTTCGCCCGAATGTCGTACATCTCCCCATCCAGATCAATCTGCACGAACCCTTCCGCGCCCTCACTGGCCTGAATCACGGCTCCTGGAGTACCCCTCGCCTGATACCCGACGAACATCACCTCATGCCGTGGATCACCCAACATGGCCTTTAGGTAATTGACGATCCGCCCACCCGAACACATGCCATTGCCGGCGATCACGATAGCCGGCCGCCCAGTGCTTTTCAGGTAATTGACCACCTGCTGGTGGCGGGCATGAGTGTCTACGCACACCAGCTGACCGAACCCTAGCGGGTCGCGCCCCTGGCTCATCCGCGTCCTGGCCTCGTCATTCCAGAAGCCATGCAGCTGCCGGTATACAGCGGTAATGCGCTGGGCCAGCGGTGAGTCGAGAATGATCGGCAGTTGCGACCAGGCGAAGGTATCATCGCCTGGCACGACGGCCGGGTCGCCCAGCAATGCCTTTTGGTGGAGGATGGCTTCCAGTTCGAACAGCAATTCCTGGGTTCGACCCAGGCTGAAGGCAGGAATCAGGACAGTGCCGCGGTCTTGCAGGGCACGGTCGATAACGTGCTCCAGCTGCTTCAGGCGCTTACTTCGATCCGGGTGCAGACGGTCGCCGTAGGTACTTTCCAGCACCAGCAGATCTGCGCGTTCTGGCGGCTGCACCGGACGCAGCAGCGGGTTGCCTTCGGGCCCGAGATCACCCGAGAAGACGATACGGTGAGCCTCACTCCCCAGAACTACAGCACACTCCACATAGGCAGAACCGAGCAGGTGGCCTGCACGCTGCAGACGAACCTGACATTTGAGACCCGACTTTTCGACCACTTCATGCCATTGCCCGAAAGGTAGCGGCACGACCAATCCATCGACTAGCTGCAGGTAACGGGCCACATGGGCGGGCTCGCTGCTGATGGCCAACTTGTAGGCATCTTCCAGTATCAGCGGCAGCAACTTTGCAGACGGCTCACTGCAAAGGATCGGGCCGCGATAACCCGCGGCAAGCAGTGCGGGAATGCGCCCGACATGATCGAGATGCACGTGAGTGATAACCAAAGCCCGAATACTCGACACGTCAAAACCGACTGCCGCGCCGGCTGCTTCCGGACGAACGTCGGCGCCCTGCTCGAGGCCGCAATCGACCAGCAGACTGGTTACCGAGTCCAGGTGGAGCTGATGGCAGGAACCCGTAACGCCTTGGGTGCCACCATGATGGGTAAGACAAGGAAATTGCATGATCTTGCACGCTCGCTTGGGCCGCTGAATGGCGGCCTAATTCTCCATTCCATGAGCTGCGTGCACAGGCGTGGTTTCCTACAGAGCTGTAGGAGCCCGCTTAATTACCGGTCAATGCCGCCTGCCGCGCCGATGCGCGAATCTTGCGCTTGCTGCGCTGGACACCATAGGCACCGAGCAACGGCCCCACTGCCAGACCTACCACCAGGGCAGCCAATACCGGCACGGCTACCGGCAAGGCGGGCGCAGACCAGCCAAACAGCACCAGTGATACGGCCTGCTGATTCTCCAGCACGAAGAACAGCACCACAGCCGCCAGCAGCAGCACGAACAACGCCGCCAGGGCGCGCTTGAGGTTACGCATCAGACTGCTCCTTCATTGCTCAGGAATGCTCGTGCTCGTCCTCATTGACGCGATCACGCAGTTCCTTGCCCGGCTTGAAATGCGGCACGAACTTGCCTTCGAGCTCGACCGACTGGCCGGTCTTTGGATTGCGCCCTACCCGCGGTGCGCGATAGTGCAGGGAAAAGCTGCCAAAACCACGGATCTCGATACGATCGCCGGTTGCCAGGCATTGGGACATCTGTTCAAGCATGGTCTTGATGGCCAGCTCGACGTCCTTGGACGAGAGCAGCCCCTGATGGGTGACAATACGTTCGATCAGCTCCGACTTCGTCATATTTTTCCCTTCGTTATCAAGCAGCTAGATC
>Ga0160431_100292_pt1 | contig 28776 bp, 23 predicted proteins | sample HID1971K_E0MG_FD_108212 | JGI IMG/M metagenome (GOLD analysis project Ga0160431, IMG submission 108212) | Enriched millipede-associated microbial communities from UW Madison campus, WI, USA - HID1971K_E0 MG | ecosystem: Host-associated > Arthropoda: Insects > Digestive system > Unclassified ...
CAGGCTTCGGCAAAAGTGGTCCACCGCGCCAAGCAGCACGGCATACAAAGCAACGTTGAACAGCGCCCGGTGCCAGACCAGGCGGTAGAAATGCAGGCGCACCAGCACGGCGTGCACCCCGAGAAACAGCAGGTAGGTGCCAAACATCATCACCAGCAGCGTGGGCAGGAACACCCCGCTGATATCCAGTTCACCGATCACAGGGGCGCTCCGTCGAGCCCGGGGGGCAGTTGCGGTTGTTCGGCCGGCTCGAGCATCACCTCGACACCCGGCAACAGTGCCAGGCGCAGGCCGCTCAGGGCATGCAGCAGGTGGGTGCGGGCGTCGCCGCGTTCGTACAGCTCATCCAGGTTCAGCGCCTGGCGCGCACGCTCCATGTTGCGCAGCAGCGCCGCCGGGGCATGCAGGCGCTCGCCGGCGCGCAGGCAGGCCGCATAGTGGCTGCCGACTTCCTCGATCACCGTCTGCAGGCGTTCACGGGCCTGGGTGCCGGCCCGTGGCAGGTAGGCCAGCAGGTCGAGCAGGTTCAGGCCCACGCGCACGTCGCGCAGGGCCACGCCGCTGTCCTGGCCGGTCTGCGACAGGCGCGGCAGGTGCTGCATCAGGCGGTCGAGCATCTGCACGCCGACCTGGCGATGCTCGGCCAGGGTGGCCGGCTCGGTCATTTCGACGATGTCGCGCCAGACGAAACGGGTCATGCGCTTGGCCGCCAGCTCCACGCCGAACGGGCGCATCACCAAGGTCCAGATGAACGCGAACAGCAAGCCCACCGGGCCGGCCAGGTTGGAGTTGAGGAAGGTGAAGAAGTCGGCGTCGTAGGCACCCTGGATGCTGATGAAGGTCGAGGTGTTGACGATGGTCAGCAAGGTGCCCAGGTAGAAGCGCGGCTGCACGGTCAGGGTGCCGACGCAGATGAAGGGCACGGCGAAGGCCAGCACCAGCATCGGGAAATCGTGCAGGTTCGGCAGTACCAGGAACAGGTACAGGCTGGAGAAGATGACCGACATCAGCGTCCAGAAGAAGAACCGGTAGATCTGCGGCGCCGGGTCGTCCATGGCGGCGAAGAAGCTGCACGACACGGCCGCGAGGATCACCGCGCTGGCGCCGTCGTTCCAGCCCAGGCCGATCCACAGGCCACAGGCGACGATGATCGCCAGCACCGTGGAGACCACCGAATAGAGCATCAGCCCGCGGTCGAAGAACGCCGTCAGGCGGCCCAGCCGCCAATGCCGGTAGACCGCGCGCCAGGGTGTGGCGTCGTCGGTACGCAGGGCGTGTTGCAGGGTGCAGCAGTCCTGCCAGAGGTCGGCCCATTCGGTCAGGCGGTACAAGGCGTTGGACAGCAGCAGTTCGGCTTTCTGGTCGAGGGCGGCAGCGCCCGGCTGCAGGCGGTCGATCTGCTCGTGCAGCGCCGTCCAGCGCGCCACCGAGGCATTCTCGGCGGTGCCCTTGAGCCATTCGCGCGACGCATCCAGCACCGGCTGCAACTGGGCGAAGTGCGCCGGGGCGCGGCCCTCGAGGGCAACCAGGGCATCGTCGAGGGCATCGATCACCGGCAGCAGGTGAATCATCCGGCCACGCAGCTCGCGGGCGTTCTTCAGGGTGTGCGGGCCGGCGCCTTCATGGCCGAGCTGGCCGATCATCAACTCCAGCGAGTTGAACGTGGCGACCATCGCGCCGCGCATGCTGCCCACCTTGTCGGCGGCCACATCGCGGGCCAGGTAGGTATCGCTGTAGCGGATCGCCTCTGCAAACCAGCTACCGGTAGCGCCCACCACCACCGGGGCCAGGCGTCGCGGCCAGAAAATCGCGCCCACCACCGCCGCGCAGACGATACCCAGGCAGATTTCCTGGGCCCGCGAAGAGGCCACGTCGAACACTGCCAGGGGGTTGTCGACCACCGCCAGGGCGATCATCGGCAAGGTGTAGCCGGCCAGCATCAGCACATAGTTGTTGGCCGTGCGCAGGTTCAGCGACAGGTACAGCAAGGTCCCGGTCCACAAGGCGATGGCCACCGTCAGCAGCAACGGCGACTGCACCAGCGGCGGTACCAGGAAGATCGCTCCGCCAGCACCGAGCAGCGTACCCAGAGCGCGATACAGGGCCTTGGAACTGGTCGGCCCGACGAACGGGCTGGAGACGATGTACACCGTCGCCATGGCCCAGTACGGACGCGGTAGCTGCATGAGCAGGGCGATGTACAACGCGATCATCGAGGCGGCGAAGGTACGCACGCCGTAGAACCAGTCGCGAGCCGGCGGCAGCGAGCTGAAGAAACCGTTCATGCCACCCCGCCTGCCGTGCCGAGGCCGGCTGATTCGAAGGCCCGCAGCACGCGCAGGGTGGCTTGCAGGTCGGCTTCGTCGATGCCTTGCAGCACCTCGTGACGCACCCGCACCAGTTCCGCTTCGATGGCTTCGGCCAGGCTACGGCCTTCGGCGGTCAGGCTCAGGGCCTTGGCGCGGCGGTCCAGCGGGTCCTCGCTGCGGCACACCAGCCCAGCCTTGCACAGCTGGTCGAGCAAGCGAACCAGCGATGGGCTTTCCAGGCCCGCGGCCTGGGCCACGGCCACCTGGTGCACGCCGTCGCCCAGGCGCACGATCATCAGCAACGGCGCGGCGCAGGCCTCGGAAATACCGTAGCTGGTCAGCGCCGAATGGCAGATCCGCCGCCAATGGCGAGCGGCAACGACCATGCCGGTACTGACTTGCAGGCGCAGGGAGTCAAGGGTCATGTGGGGGAACCAAGGATATTCATAGTTTGCTAACTATCAAATATACGCCTTGCCCTCCCCCTGTCGTCAACCGGGGGCGACGGAGGGAATGGATGAATTGTTGTTCATGCTGGGAGGATGGGTTGTCTGCACCGGCCCAATCGCCGGCAAGCCGGCTCCTACAGGGTATAGCGCAAGCCTCGAGTTGTGGGAGCCGGCTTGCCGGCGATTGGGCCCGTACAGGCGCAGCGCAACTCAGGGCTGTACCTGATCCTCCAGCTTCATCGCCAATGCCAACGTACTGCCCATCTGCACCGCCCGATCCCGCCAATCCAGATAGCGCGCCGCATCGAACCGGCTGAAATGCACCGCCAGCTCCTCGGCTGCCTGCATCACCCCGGTCGCCGCCGCCAGCTCCAGCCAGTACAACCCGGCCTTGATATCGGCCTCTACGCACAAGCCGTGCAGCAGGCGATAGCCCACTTCAAATCGGCACCGCGCGTCACCCCGTTCGGCGCCACGGAAAAACCATTGGTACGCCTTTGCCATATCCACCTGCCAGTCGAGCTGCGCATCGCAGACCTCTTCCTCGTACAAGTCGCCAAGCGCGGCGGCGGCGTGCAGCAGGCCTTGCTCGAATGCCTGCCGGTAGCATTCGGCAGCCTGGACATAGGACGTCTCGACTCCCTTGCCGAAGTAATGTTGCTGCCCCAGGTTGAACCAGGCCGCCGCATTGCCCTGCAGGGCCGCCATGCGCAGCAGATGCCCGGCCAACACGGTATCGGCGCACCAGTACTTGCCATTGAGCCAGATCCAGCCCAGGTCGTTGAGCGCCGCCACACTGCCGGCCAGCGCCTGCTGGCGCAGGTCGGCATACACGGCCTGCAGGTCCGATGCTTCATCCAGTCGGCTGACCAGCAACGTCCGTTGGCTGGGCAAACCCACCCCGGCGAACAGGCGCTGCCGCCTGCCGACAGGCGTCGGTGGGCAAATCACCTGCCCGGGCAAAAGACGGGCGAGCAGCGAATGGATATTGCTGACAGCAGACATGTTCATCCTCATTGAACGATCCACAGGCCCGACCTCGGCTGTGATGAGGCGTGATTCTGCGCGATGTCGCGTCAAAACCTGTCGCGAACGGTTCGACATGTGGCAATCAATCGCGTGTTCCTTGACCTGAGCGGCTTATGGCTAATTGCCATGATCCACTCATGCCGCCATGCTAATGCGGCAAGCCTAGACAAGGACGTTACCTTTTGCCGTTAGCCACTACCCGCGCCACCCTCAGCCGTCAGTGGGCGCTGCTGCGCCAGCTGCCCAGCCGCTCGCCGGGCATTACCAGCGCCGAACTGGTGTGGCGCCTGCGTGACGTCGGCTTCAATGTCAGCAAACGCACGGTCGAGCGCGACCTCAACGAGTTGTCGCTGATCTTTCCGCTGGAGCGGAACGACAAGAGCATTCCGTTTGGCTGGCACTGGTCGGCGAATACGCTGGGTGAGCTGCGCGGGAATTTCGACCTGCAGGGCTATCTGCGCGGCGATACATTGCAGCCGGCGGCGGATGCCGGAGTGCAATTGCAGGCGTGGGTCAGCGATCAGGTGGCGCGGCAGCTGCGGGATGCGCCGTTGAGTGGCGACATGCAACTGACTGCGCTGGAGCACGGGCATCGCTTGCGGGCGACACTTACTGATGGCTGGGCGCTGCGCTGGTGGGTATTGAGCCAGGGGGATGGGCTGATGGTAGAACAGCCCCTGTGGTTGCGGGACGAGATCGCCAGGACCTTGAGCAGGGCGGCCGCCCTGTACCAGCGCTGACTCCCCTGCACTGGCCCTGTCGCCGGTCACCGGTCGCCCCGAAAATAGAGCACGAGGCGCTTACAGCACCACAAAACTTACTGTCCCAGTGAGGAATGATTCGGGCGAATCAAATCAACTGGGCAAGCTTAAAAATTTTAGAACATTGTGAGAAACAAAAAATATAATCGTAGAAGCCATTAGCCCTCCCCAAGATAGCACTATTTTAACTTTCAAACGCCTTGGAAAACTCAATATTTCTGAAGCATCCGCAACGCCTTTACGGACAAAGATCCAAGGCATCATAAGCATGTTTGCGGCCAAACAGGTACGCAACACTTTACCTAAAAATCCCGCCGATGAGAAATTTAGCTGATTATCACGCACATAACTGCATCCTGAAAGCTCAGACTCAATCAGATCGAGATATCTGCATGCCAAATAAATCATAAGGCCCACGCCGATCATCATACAGACTAGCAACATAGACATTATTATTACTTCGACTGTCGACTTCATTCGAACGTCCTTTCATACACTATCTCCCCGAGCGTGCCGAACCAATCCCTTCCTAAATCACCTCCGTACTTACCGCCTACAGCACCTCCGATAACAGCGCATGCAATACCGGCACTACCAGCAGAGGGAATACTGAGTGCAACACACGCGGCACTTACTATAGCGCCCCCTATGACCCCTCCAGCAGCGCTGCCAGATATACTTCCTGTCAAGCTGCTCAATTCGACGTACTTTGCCTTCCTGCACTCATCTTCACGACCTAGAGTACATGCATTGTGAATAGACAACCCTGTCGCCGCCACATCCAATGCAACCCCGATGTAGGCCCCTTTCTTGATCAGATTCGCAGCCTTCGCCACTCCCGTTACCTTCTCGGCATATCCGGAAATCTCCCCGCTACTCAGATAGCGCTTGGTGGAAAGCTGCAACATCCGCTTGATCGATCCTTGGTTTCGTAGACCAGCGCCATAAGCGGCGGTCTTCCCAAGCTGTTCATCCAGCGTGCTGAACAGCACCGCACGCTTGGTATAGAACGCTTCCCGCTCGCGGAATGTACCTCCACTCATATGCTCGCGGTGCAGTTGCTTGATCTGTACCAGCGTCTTCTTGATCGCACCCAGATGCCGAGCCCAGCCATCGCTCGCTGCCCCTGCACCCATCGACGCATGGGACAGCAGACTTTGCAGCATCTCGAAGTTGTCCAGCATGAACCCATCGACACCGACACCGTTGAGTATGATGTCGCGATGGATGCCCTCCGCCTTGCCCATGAGAAAGGCTTCATGGCTGGTACAGGACGGGGTGCCTGGGTCACCGACGATCACCAGTTCGCCAGCAAGGACCACGGTGTTGACGATATGCCCATTGAGCACATCGAACTTGCCCTGCTGGTTGGCGTTCATCGGCGTGGCGTTCTTCAGTGTCGCGTAGTTCTGCGCCTTGGGATTTATGAAGCTGCGTGCCTCGGACATGGTCGCTCCTCACGCAAACTTCTTGTTGGCAATACGGTCCCAGCCCCCGGTCACATTGCCACCGGCATGGCCATCGGCGCGTTGCTGCCGGGTGTACGTAGTCTTGATTCGGCCGTAGTCGAGTTGGATGATCTCAGTCGGCACGCCGGCGTGGGCGCTTTGCGCGTAGTCGGCGATGATCACTTCTTCGAGCATCACTTCGTAGTACTTGAGCTTGTCACCACCGGCACGGCATACCACCAGCCTGACCTCCTTCAAGTGCTGGCCGGCGCAACTGGCTTCCAGCAATTTGCAACTGGCGTTGTCCAAGTATTTGGTGAAGGTAAGATTGCTTAGGGTGGTGCGCCCGGAAGTGGCACCGCCCCCGGAACTTGCGGTGGCGGAGGCGCTTTGGCTGCTGCCGAACGTATAGCCGAGTATCTCTACCAGTTGCTGTATTGCTTGTCCTTTGCTTCGCCAGCGATTTCAGCGATTTGAATGTAAGCGTCGAAAGCCATGATTACTGTTCCATGTAAACCAATGAGCGGAACAGGCTAGGCGCGAGGAAAGGTAGCCGCAATAGTTCTCTGGAGATCGAGACCAAACTCAGAAATTTCCTACAATTTCTGGATAATCTGGCGTTGAAATGTATGGACTTGTTTCAGTCCCGGAGCACGGCCCTACGCCAGTTGACCGGCGATAGGGCCGCCACAGGTCATACGCGTTAGCGCTGCATACCCCAGCGCCGTACCGTCAACCGCTCCAGGGTATTGAACACCAACCCCTCGACCAGCAACCCGATCAGGATCACCACCGCCAACCCGGCAAACACCTTGTCCGTGTACAGCTCGTTGCGGTTCTGGAAGATGTACCACCCCAGCCCGCCCTTGCCGCTGCTGGCGCCGAACACCAGCTCGGCGGCGATCAAGGTGCGCCAGGCAAAGGCCCAGCCGATCTTCAACCCCGAAAGGATCGACGGCAGCGCTGCCGGCACCAGGACATGCAGCACCAGCCGCAGCCCTTTCAGGCCATAGTTGCGCCCCGCCATGCGCAAGGTTTCCGACACCCCGAGAAAGCCCGCATAGGTATTGAGCGCCAGCGCCCAGAGCACCGAATGCACCAGCACGAAGATCAGGCTGTTGTCGCCCAGACCGAACCACAGCAGGGCCAACGGCAGCAGGGCAATGGCCGGCAGCGGGTTGAACATCGAGGTCAGGGTGCCCAGCAGGTCACGGCCCAGTTGCGTCGATACGGCCAGGCTGGTGAGGCCGAAGGCCAGGACGATACCGAGCACATAGCCCTTGAGCAGAATCACCAGCGACACGCCGACCTTGGCGGGCAGCTCACCGCTGGCAAGGCCGTCCCAGAGCGCCGCGGCGGTCTGCAGGAAGGTCGGCAGCAGCAGGTCGTTGCCCTGGTAGCGGGCAATGGCCTCCCACAGTACGGCGATCACCACGAGGATCACCGCCTTGCGCAATGCCCCGAGCTGCCACAGGCGCTGGGCCCACGGCAGGTTGCGTTCCACAGGCACGCTGAGCAGTGGCTCCAGCTGCACCTCGTATTCCTGGCGTACAGGTGTAGTGGTCATGGCTGCAGCTCCTGTCAGTAAGCGATGCGAATGTCGTTGAAGCCCAGGTCAGCGGCCTGTTCGGGGACATCGGCCTCGTCGAACAAGAGCCGATGGATGCGTCGCGCGCTGGCCTGGAAGTCGCTGGCCCCCAGGCTGCCGAGGTCGTACTGGTGACTGTGCACCTCGGCCCGTACCCGTCCCGGGTGCGGCGACAGCAGCAGGATGCGGTTGCCCACCACCAGCGCCTCTTCGATGGAGTGCGTGACGAACAACAAGGTGAAACGTACCTCCTCCCACAACAGCAGCAGCTCTTCCTGCATCTTGCGTCGGGTCAGTGCGTCGAGCGCGGCGAACGGCTCGTCCATCAGCAGGATCTTGGGCTGGGTGGCCAAGGCCCGGGCGATCGCCACGCGTGCTTTCATGCCGCCCGACAAGGTGTGCGGATAGGCATCGGCGAAGGCCGCCAGGCCGACCTTGTCCAGGTAATGCAAGGCGCGCGCCTCGGCGTCGGCGCGCTTGAGCTGGCCGGACACCTGCAAGGGGAACATGACGTTCTGCTTCACCGTCTTCCACGGCGGCAACTGGTCGAATTCCTGGAACACAACGATGCGATCAGGGCCAGGGCCGTTGACCGGCTGGCCCTGCAGCCGTATCTGGCCTTCCTGGGGGGTGATGAAGCCCGCCACGGCCTTGAGCAAGGTGGACTTGCCGCAACCGGACGGGCCGAGCAGCACAAACCGGTCGGCACGGTCGACTTCGAAGCTGACCTGGTGAGTGGCCCGCACCACGCGCTGCGCGGTGCGGTATTCGAGGCTCAGGTTATCCACCGCGAGCAGCGGCGGTGTCGCGACACGGCTCAGGTTGCTGGCCGTGTGGCCTGGCAATGGGGCGGTCATGGTCGGTCAGCTCCCCTGCAGCGGGCGTTGGTCCTGGAAGAAGTAGTCCTTCCACGATTCCGGCTTGTGCTTGATGGCACCGACCCGGTAGAGGAAGTCGGCCAGCTTGTAGGTGTTCTTCGGCGTGACGGTGAACTCGTACTGCGGGTTGTCGATCAGCTTGATCAAGGTCGCGCGGTCGATCTTGGCCTTGGTCACGCGGATGTAGGTATCGGCGGCAGCGGCCTTGTCCTTCTGGGCAAAATCCGCTGCCTCGGTCAGGGCATCGACGAACGCCTTGTAGGTCTTGGGGTTGTCCTGGCGGAACTTCTCGGTGGCGAACAGCAAGGTCGGCGAGTTGGGGCCGAGCAGGTCGTAGCTGTTGAGCACGACATGCACATTCTTGTTGGCCAACGCCTGATCCTGGAACGGCGGGTTGGAGAAGTGCCCGTTGAGCTCGGTGCCGCCGGCCAGCAAGGCAGCGGTGGCATCCGGGTGCGGCACGGCCAGGGTGTACTTGTCGAGGCGGTTGTATTCCTTATCACCCCACTGCTGGGCAGCAGCGTACTGCAGGAAACGCGACTGCACCGAAACGCCCACCGCAGGCACGGCAATGCGGTCCTTCTCGGAAATGTCGGCGATGGTCTTCACGTTCGGGTTGCTGCTGACCAGGTAGTAAGGAAAGTTGCCCAGCGACGCCACGGCCTTGACGTTCTGCCGGCCTTTGGTGCGGTCCCACACGGTCAGCAGCGGGCCGACGCCGGCACCGGCGATATCCACCGACCCGGACAGCAGCGCGTCGTTGATCGCCGCGCCACCGGAGAGCTGGGCCCAGTCGACTTCGATGTCGATGCCCTGCTCCTTGCCATGTTTTTCGATCAAGTGCTGGTCACGCACCACGTTGAGCAACAGGTAGACGATGCCGAACTGCTCGGCGATGCGGATCTTGCCTTCGGCGTGTGCCACGCTGGGCGCCGCAAGGCTGCCGACAACCAGGCTGGCGCCCAGGCCGATGCTTGCCGCCAGGCGGCTGATGGATTTGCGCATGATGTTTTTCCTCAGTCGTCAGAACGGGGCATCGCCCTGGATGGTGGTACGCAACAATTTGCGCCGCAGGTGCGCGGGGCAGCCGGTGGCCAGGTGGATCAGCGAACGGTTGTCCCAGAACACCAGGTCATGGGGCTGCCATTGGTGGCGATAGATGTTCTGCTCGAGCACGCTCAGGGCGTACAGCTGCTGCAGCACATCGCGGCTTTCATCGTCTGGCAGGCCGACGATGCGGGTGGTGAAGCCCTCGCTGACGAACAGCGCCTTGCGGCCGTTTTCCGGGTGGGTACGCACCACCGGGTGGATGACCTCTTGCACCTGGGCGAGCTGTTCGGCAGTCAGGGTCGGACGCCAGTTGCCCTCGAACTTGGTTTCCGCGTAGCGGGCGGTGTACGAGTGGGCGGCATCGCGGCCCTCGATCACCTTGCGCAGCGCTTCAGGCACGGCATCCCAGGCCTTGTGCATGTCGGCGAACAAGGTGTCGCCGCCTTCGCTGGGCAGCTCCTGGGCGTGGAGCATGGAGCCGAGGCTGGGAAGTTCCTTGTAGGAGAGGTCCGAATGCCAGAACTTGCCGGCATCGCCCAGGCCAATGTTCTGGCCGTTCTCGATGACGTTGGAAACGATCAGGATCTCGGGGTGGCCGGCGAGCAGGAACTGCTTGAGCACATGGATCTGCAACTCGCCGAAGCGGCGGCTGAAGTCGATCTGCTGCTGCGGGCTGATGCGCTGATCACGGAACACCAGCACGTGGTGGTCGAGGTGGGCGCGATGGATTCGGCTGAAATCTTCGGCGCTGACTGGCTGGGCCAGGTCCAGGCCGACGATCTCGGCGCCAACGGCACCGGAGAACGGACGGATGTCGAAAAGTTGCGGCTGGGCGCTGTCGATGGACGACAAGGCGTTCGAGGCGTTCGAGGCGGCTGGCATGTTTCACTCCCACGCAGTGCGCGACTTCAATGGCGCGCAACGATCAGAAACGCACGGGGATTACCCGTGTGGGTTCAAGTCGTGCGGCGCATCGATTGGTCGACGGGTACGCAGTGGGATTGACTATAAAGGCATAAGAAAAATAATTTAAATACCGTTAACGAATAACCATATGAAGCCGTTCATTCGCCGCCGGGGGCCGCGAGGGCCCGTCAGCGCCACTCGCTGTAGGGCTCCAGCGAGGTCACGGGCAAGGCCAGGTTGCCGCGCCAGGGTTCGAACAGGTAGCGCACGTAGAGCACGGCATGGCTGGGCGTGTAGTCGTCGCTGTGCTGCCAGTCGAAACCACCACCCAGTGCCCAGCGATCATTGAGGCGCCGTTCGAACGCGCCGTGCAGGCGGTAGCCCAGGCCGGTGCTCTCGCTGGAGTCAGTCATCGCATTGATGTTGGTCTGACTGATGTCCGTGATATCGAAGTGCTCGAGTATCTTGCGGTTGACGCCAGAGTCCGGATACAGCGGGTTGCTCCCGCTGTGGGCACGGGACCAACTGACCGAACCTTCCAACAGGAACGACCAATCATAATTGCGCCAGGCATAGCTGACGGGGACACCGATCGATTCGTAGCGCTCAGGGCTGTAGTACCCGCCCTGTCCAAGGCTGTAGCCACCCAGGTCCTTGTCATAATTCCAGCGCATCACGGTCAGACCGACGCGCATGCGCTCGTCCGCCCTTTCCACCACGCGGCGGTAGTAGCCCGCCATGATGCGCGTGCGCTCGTTGTCAGCGACATTCTCGCCATACAGCCAGTGGTGCCCCAGGCTGGCCCAGACGCCGTGGTCACCGCCCTGGTCCCAGCTCAGGCCAAGCGTGCCGCCATTTGCCGTCACGCCACCCCAGCGGATGTTGGTGTTGGGGTCGCGGGTGCCGCCGAACGACAGCAGCGAGTTGCTCATGGGCCGGCGCGAGGCAGACAGCGACCAGCCGACCTGTCCGATGTCGCCGTTGACGATCGCGCCGCCCAACCAGTTGTTGACCTCGAAGCCTTGGGTGGTACCCAGGTCGAAGCCCCAACGTTCGTTCTGCCAGCCCACCGCCAGAACACCACCGTTGGCGCTTTCCGAGCTGCCCTCACAGCCCACAGGTCTACCGTCAGGGGTCTTGCGGAACTGACAAGAACCAAAATCCTCTGTGTGCTTGTTGCTGCCGTCCACGTCGAACGAACCCGCATCCATGCCGATGCGTTCCACGCGCGCAAACGCCCTGCCGTCTTCCCAGGGGGTGTCGACATGCAGCAAGGTCGTTTGGGTACTCAGCCGGGAAATACCGTCGGTACCGTCATTCTTGCGCCAGCCGTAGTCGTGCATGAGGGTAACGCTGGTATTGCGCTGCTGGTAAAGCTCATCGACGTCGCTGCGCAGACCGCGCGCCAGCCAGTCATCGGTGTCCTTCGCGCGGCTGGCATAGGTCAGGGCGCGGTCGTCACGTGGTGCCACCGCGTCGCGGCTGAGCAACTGCGCATCGGCCATGGCCGCTGCATAGAGATCCAGCGCCCGCTGCGGATCGTTGGCAGCCACCAGCCGGGCCGCGTCGCGGCGCAGCACCGGGTCGGGCTGTGCCTGCCTTGAGGCGACATGCTCCAGCAACCGGGCAGCCTTTTCCTTTTCACCCAGCGCAGCCCAGACCGCGGCCAGACGCCGCTGGGCATCGCTTTGCTCGTCGGTCAATTGCAGCGGCTGCGCGCTCAATGCCTGGCGCACACGGGCCAGGTCGCCGTCGGCGATCCAGCTCTCCATCACGCCAAGGCGGGCCTCGGCGCGCTGCGGCTGAACCTGCAGCACGCGCTGGTAGTAACCCAGCGCCTTGCGCTGGTCGCCCCGCTCTGCGGCCCAGTCCGCCATCAGCAGAAGATCGTCCGGGTCGCCGTCGCCATGGGCCAGACCGGCCTCCAGCACGGCTGTGGCCTCTTCGGTGCGGCCCTGGTCCTGCAGGCGCTGGGCCTGGGCCAGGGTCATGCGCCGGCGCACGCGCTTGTCGAGGGTGCGCATGTCGTCGGTCCAGGCGCCTTGCGGTACGGCGCGCAGGGTGTCGTGGACCTGTGCGTCACGGTCGCTGGACTCCAGGTACAGGCCATGGGCATAGCGCGTGGCGGGGTCGGCAGGCTGGCGCTGCAGCACCCGGTTGAATGCGGCATCGGCTTCGGCGTTGCGACCCTGCTGGCGCAGGCTGCTGGCCAACTGGTAGGCCAGCCAGGGCTCATCGGGGGCCAGCTCGGCAGCCTTCCCCAGGACCCGGCTGGCAGTGGCCCAGTCCTGACGTTGCAATGCCGCATCGCCCTGCTCGCGCAGGCGGCCAAGCTCCAGGCTGCGACGCAAGCTGGCGAACTGGGCCTGTTGGGCGCGCGGCAAGCTGTCCAGATAGGCTTCGGCCTTGTCGGTCGACTGCGCCTGGTAGATCCGCATCAGGCCACGCACCGCACTTTCATTGCCAGGCACCATGCGCTGCACCTGCAGGTACTGCCGCTCGGCGCCGGCCAGGTCGCCTTCGGCAAAGGACACATCGGCCAGCCCGAGCAAGGCGAACTCGTCCTGCGGGCGTTGTCGACGCGCCTGCTGGTAAAGCGAGCGCGCGGTGCGCAGGTCTTGCTTGGCCAGCGCACCATCGGCTTTCTGCAGCATCCCCCAGTACTGGCTGGAGGCCTCGAGGTCTTTCCATTTGCTCATCAAGCGGGTGTTCTGCTCGATGGCCACGGCGCGGTGAAATGACGCGTTCGCTTCCGAATAGCGGCGCTGGCGCATCAACGCGACGCCAAGCGCACCGTGCAGGCTGGCATCGTCGGGATAGCCACGCAGGGCCAGGCGCAGCTGTGCCTCGGCCTGGGCATTACGGTCCTGATCGAGCAGTGCCTGGCCGCGTTGCCCGGCCTGCCAGGCCGGGTCGCCCACCAGGGTGCGCTGCTGCTTGAGGTTATCGCTGGCCAGCGGCAACAGCGGCGACGCGGGATAACGCCGGATGAACGCCTGCCATGCAGCGACGCTGCCGGCATTGACCGGCTGCTCGGACAGGTAGTCGAACTCGCGCTGCGCCGCCGCATCGCGTGCCGTCGGGTCGCGCGACAACTGGTCGAGCACGGCCAGGGCCTCGCTGTCGCGGTCCTCGCTGAACAGCCAGCTGGCCAAGGTCTGGCGCAGGCCGGCATTGCCCGGGTACTGGCGATCGAGCTGCTGCAACTGGCGGATCGCTTCCGGCCGCTGCCCGGCCAGGTTGCCGCGCACGCGCCAGTAGTCCAGCGCCAGCTCAAGGTTCGGCGGCTCACCGGCGAACAACTGGTCATAGGCAACCAGGGCTTCGTCATAGCGCCCGGTCACGGCCATCAGGCGTGCCTGCTGCAGGCGCTGCGCCTGTTCCGGCTGCTGCAGCTGCAGCAGGCGCCGGGCTTGCCGATCCTGACGGCTGCCGGGCGCCACTTGCGCGATGCGTGCGCGCAGTTGCTCGGCTTCCTCGGGCTTCTGCTCACGCAGTGCCAGGCTCAAGGCGGCCAGCAAGGCATCAGGGTTGCGCGGATCGAGCAGGCGCAAGCGCGCCAGGGCGTCGTGAACCAGGTCGTCGCGGTGCAACGCTTCACCGATACGCACCTGTTCGAGCAGCCATTGGCGCTGCTCTTCCCGGTCCCTGGGCTGTGCCGACACGGCACAGGACAACGCGGCCAGCGTCAGCACGCCGATCATTCGGAACATGAAGCACTCCAGGCAGGCAGCAGACGGCCTTGATTGTCGAAGCGATAGCGGGCTTCGTCCCAGCCCTGGCCGAACATGGCCAGGACCTGGTTGTAGTACGCCTGCGCCTCGGCGGGCTGTTCGCGCAGCCGCTTGCGCTGGCCCTCGAGCGCTGCAGGGTCATCAGCGAGCAGCGGCAGCAGCGCCGCAGAAAAGCCCACCGGCCCATGACCGCTCTGCTTGCCGCTGCGAGCATCGACGCTTTCCGGTGGCAGGCCGCTCTGCGCGGTGGCTGCGACCATCGGCGCAAAGTGCCGCAGCAGTTCCTCGCGCTGCGGCGCGCCGTTGGCCAGCATGCCCAACCACAGGTACACACGGATGGCGTCGTAGTCCCCGGCACTGCCGTGCTCGGGGTCGGGCTCGATGCCTGCAGCCGGCGTCCACAGCAGCCAGTCCGGCGCAAAGCCCTTGGGCGATGCGCGGAGCCAGAGGCGACGGACATTGCTCGCCATCTCGCTCCACATGGGGTCCACGAGGGCAAAGCGGTCGAACAGTTGCGGCGGCAGATAGCTGGGGTTCAGGCGCCAGCCACGGTTGTCGTCGAAGCCATAGTCGGCAGGCAGCAGCATCACCCCCAGGCCTGGCAGCTTGCGCACGGTCTGCGCGGCGATGCGCCAGAGCATCTGCGTGCCCAGCTGGGAATAGGTGGGCGCGTTCCACAGTCGCCCCGCTTCGAGCAGGCTGTAGGCGATCCACAGGTCGGCGTCGCTGGCATTGTTGCTGTCCAGCACCTGCCATTGCTGCTTGTCGCGGCCCCACAGCCAGGCCGGCAGATGGCGCGAAAGGTCGCCTTCTGCCAGGTTGTTGCCCGTCCAGCGCAACAGCTTGGCGAACGTCTCGCGGTCATTGCCGACCAGGGCGAAGAACAGCGCATAGCTCTGCCCTTCGGAGGTGGTGACCAGGCGCTGGTCACTGCGGTCGATTACCCGCCCGTCGGTGCTGACCAGTTCGCTCTTGAAGCGCTCCCAGGCCGGCCACGGGCAAGCCGCCGACGCCGTGGCGACAGCGGGCATGCACAGCACCAGCAGCAAGGCCAGCAGCGGGCGCATGGTCAATCGGCCCCGTTCAGGCGACGACGCCCGGCCCAGCGCAGCGCACGCCACAACAGGAAGGCGAACAGCAGCACGCTGACGGTGGCGATCACGGCGATCAGCGCCGGGTAGTCGGACAGGTGGAACCACAGCAGCAGCCACCATGGCAGCTGGCCGACATAGTAGTGCTCGCCAACGAACTGGCTGCTGACGCCGCTGCTGCGTACCAGGGCCACGGAGCCTGCCACTGCATCGAGCTTGCCGGAATCTGCCAGTACATCGCGCAGCAAGGCGTAAGCGGCATCGGAGCTGGCCAGCAGCGCGACGACGCTACGCTGCTCGTGGAAAGGCGACTTCAGGCCGGTGATCGCCGCGATCGGCGCCTGGGCGCTGACGTCGACCCGGCTGTTGGAGACCACCGGCGAGGTGTCGAAGCGGCGGTTGCCGGATTGCTCCAGCACACGCCCCTGCACCATCCAGTCACGCTGGGCGTTGAGCAACAGGCCAAGGTTTGGCTGCTCGCGCAAGTCTTCGGGCAGGCTGCCGATCAGCAGCAGGTCGGCATCGGCGTCCGCGGCCTGCTTCCAGTCGTCGCTCAGCCGCACGTTCAGGGCCGGGTAGCCGACCTGCCCGCCGATGCTGCTGATCACGTCGAGCAGCGTACCCACCTGCATCGCCGTGGGCTTGGCCGGCACCACGATCAGGGTCTCGGACAGGTCGGCCATGCGGCTGTAGGGGAAGCCGCTACGGACGAAGGCACGCAGGTCCGGCATGGCGATGTAGTGGTGGTAGCCGGACAGGTCGATGGTCGAGTTTTCGTCGATCGCCGCGCGCACGTCCACCGGCAGCGAGGTCTGGCAATGGTCGCGCTGGGCGCTACCCAGGGTGCTGGCAAAGCTGAAGTCGAAACGCAGGCGGTTGCGCGCACCGATCTTCAGTGCCGGCACCAGCGACTGCTCGGTCAAGGCGGTGCTGTCGGTGGACAGCACGTTCAGGCGCATTTCTTCCAGGGTGCTGCTGCGCCGGTCGTTGCCCACCAGCGGCATGCTGGTGATGTACTGGTCATTGACGCTGATGCTCAGGCGCGATTCGTCGGTGACCGCTGGCGGCGTGTAGCGATACAGGGTCTGCAGCGGGATGCCCTGGTTGCGCCAGACGAACAGGTCCGGCGGCAGGTTCACATCCAGGGTTATCGGCCGCGGCTGCAAGCCGCTGACCTGCAGCTGCTCGGGGTAGTCGAGCAGCTCGGAGAAACGCACCGGCCGGTCGGTACGCGTCCAGTTCGGCGCATCGTAGGGCTTGCGCGGCTGCAGGGCGGTGACCTGCTCGACCTTGACCCGCGAGCCGCGGAACAGGTCGCTGCCGACGGCCAGTGCCGACGCGGCCTTGACCAGGTCTTCGTCGTTGCGGCCAAGCACCAGCAACAGCTTGCCCCAGCGATCGCTCGGGTGGTCGATCAACTGCACCACCGGGCCATCGACCGCCGGGAATTTTTCCAGGTCGGCGATAAACGCCGGGCGTCGCTCGTTGGTGGCGAAGACGATGGCAGGCCGGGGCTTTTCGCCGCTGGCAGGCAGGCTGTCGAACGACACCGGGAAGGTCGCCTTGCGCCAGCCCGCCTTGCTGCCGAAGTACGACGCGAGGATCGCTGCAGCACGCTGTTCGCCCAAGGTCGGTGCGGCGGCGAAAACCACTGGCAGCTCGAGCTTGGCAGTATCACGCGCATCGAAGAACGGCAGCGGGAAGTAGGCCAGGTCGTTTTCCAGCGCCAGCGCCTGCTCGTGCAACTGGACTTGGCTCTTGCGGTTGACGTTCAGCCACAGCCCGCTGTGCGCGGGGTCTTCACAGATATCGGTGTAATGCCCGACGAACTCCAGGCGCACCCGGTTGAAGTCGCTGATCAGCTTCGGGTCCAGGGGCATCTGGCGGCGCACGCGCTGGCCGAGCTGGTCCTTCTCGATCGGCACCACGCCCATCAGCTCATCGTTGAGGTACACGCGCACGTGGGACAGGTTCGGCAACAGTGCCGGCGATGGGGTGTAGTCCAGTTGCAGCAGCGCATCGGTCGCCAGGCGGTCCCGGCGCACACCGAACTCGATGATCTCGCTGTTGCGTACACCCAGCAGCAGGCTGTCGGACGGCCTGCCGAGCTGCTCGAACGTCTGGGTCACCGGCCAGGTGGGCACCAATGGCTCGGCCGGCACGACAAGGGGGGCTACATCAGCGACAGCAGCGTTCTGGAACAGCGAGGCAAGCAGCGCCATCGCCAGGCCCCAGGTGCGTGCGGGATAACGAGTCATCATGCGTCTCGGTCAACAAGGTTCGTGGAAGGAAGAGGTCGGGGGGTGCGCGGCAGGTAGCTGCCCAGCCAGCGCACCAGGTCGCGCACCGGCAGCAGCGGCTGGCGCAGCCAACCAGGTGCGTGTTCGACCAGCCGCAGGTAGCCGACACCGCCCAGCTTGAGCACGTCGACGAAGCTGCGCAGCGGGCGCTCGACTTCGTGAGTGTCCTGCCAGCCCAGCCAGGCATCGGCACGGGCAAAGGTGCAGTGCACCAGATCGATGCGCTGCTGCTGGCTGAGGCCTTCGAAGGTCAGGCCCACATGGCGGCCGACGATGCGGGTCACCCGTGCATTGAAGGCAAACTCACGCTGCCCGCGGCTGAGCAGCAGGCGCACGCGTTCGCCTGGAGCAGGCGACACACCGTCACCCAACTGCAGGCCGATGCCACCGTCGGAGTAATCGACCAGGGTGCAGGGGAAACCGTGGCCACTTTCCAGCAGCAGCGCGGCCGGCAAGTTCATCTGCACCCGGTGCGCACGACGCACCTGGCGCACTTCAGCGGCAACCGCGCAGGCGGCGCCGATGATCAGCAGGTTGTAGAGCACCCACAACGAGCTGACGATCACCGTGCCGATTTCCTCGACCGGGCCGGTGCACAGGCGCCAGACGGCAAAGCCCAGGCCAGCCACGTTGAGCCCGGCGAGGAACAGGTAAGGCTGGGCGATGCGCCAGTCGAACTGCCCCTCTTCCATCAGGCCGCCCTTGGCCGTGACGTTGAACTTGCCTTTCTTCGGCGCGAACAGCGCGACCGTGGTCGGGCGGGCGATGTACCAGGCCAGTACAGTCTCGTAGACCTCGCCCCAGAAGGTCCGCCGGTACTTGCCCTGCATGCGCGCGTTGGTGAGGCTGGCGTGAATCATGTGCGGCAGCACATAGAGCAGGATCATTACCGCGGGCGCGTAGATGATGTAGGCGTGCAGCAACAGGAACGCCAGCGGTGCGGTGAGGAACACCAGCCGCGGAAGCCCGGCGAGGAAGTGCAGCATGGCGTTGGCGTAGCAGACCCGCTGGAACAGGCTGAGCCCGCGGCCGAGCAAGGGGTTGTCGGTACGGAAGATCTGCACCATGCCGCGCGCCCAGCGGATGCGCTGGCCGATGTGTGCCGACAGGCTTTCGGTGGCCAGGCCCGCCGCCTGGGGAATGCTCAGGTAGGCCGAGGTCCAGCCCTGGCGGTGCATGCGCAACGCGGTATGGGCATCTTCGGTCACCGTTTCGACGGCAAAGCCACCAATGTCCTCCAGCGCGGTACGCCGTAGCACGGCACAGGAGCCGCAGAAGAAGGCGGCGTTCCACATGTCGTTGCCGTCCTGGATCAACCCGTAGAACAGCTCGCCTTCGTTGGGGCGACGGCGGAAGGAGCCCAGGTTGCGCTCGAACGGGTCGGGCGAGAAGAAGTGATGGGGCGTCTGCACCAACGCCAGCTTGGGGTCCTTGAGGAACCAGCCGACCGTCATCTGCAGGAAAGAACGCACCGGCACGTGGTCGCAGTCGAAGATGGCGATCAGCTCGCCGTCGGTGATGCCCAGCGCATGGTTGAGGTTGCCGGCCTTGGCGTGCTTGTTGTTCGGCCGCACGATGTAGCCCACCCCGACCTCTTCGGCGAAGGCGCGAAACGCGTCGCGCTTGCCATCATCGAGGATGTGGATGCGCAGGCACTCACGCGGCCAGTCCAGGCCCAGGGCGGCGAGCACGGTGGTGCGCACCACCGACAGATCCTCGTTGTAGGTGGGGATCATCAGGTCGACCGTCGGCCAGCGCGCGATGTCTTGCGGCAGGTCAGCCGGCTTGCGCTCCAGCGGCCAGCAGGTCTGGATGTAACCGAGGATCAGCACCAGCCAGGAGTAGGTCTCGGCGGCGAGCAGAATCACGCCACAGACCAGGTCCACCGTGTCGTTCCAGTTCAAGGTCGAGGTGTAGCGCCACCACAGATAACGGCACGAGATGATCGTCGACAGCACGATCAGCATCAGCGTCGGGAAACGGCCCGGCATGTAGCGCACCAGCATGGCGATGCCCCACAGCAGGAAGATGAATACCAGCTGCGCCAGGTAGCCGAACGGCTCGGTCACGCAGAGCAAGGCCAGGAGCACGGCGCACGCGGTGACCACGGTATAGAACAGGCGGCGGCCGAACACGCTCAGCCGGCGCAGGCGCTGGGCTGCATCGAGCTGCAAGTCGCTGTTGCGAACGCGTGCCGGTACCTGGCGCATGGTGTCTGCCAGCCGCGCCCGGCCCTTGCGCAGCACCTTCCATGCTCCTTTCAGGTGACCGGTCGCGAAGGACCAGGCGCGCCGTGGCCGGCTCGGCTTGCGAGGTTGCGGCGCACGCCGCAGCAGCAGCCACAGGCACTGGATCAACAGGCGTAGCGGGTCGCCCAGCGTCGGCCGCTTGCCAACGAACTGCGGGAACAGGCGCTGACGCTCGGCCAGTACCGCCTGCCAGGAGGGGGATTCGAGCCGCAGGAACAGGAACGCCACCCACACGCCCAGGGTGAACAGCACGGCAACCGACCGGTGCGCACCGCACGCGGTGTAGTAGGCGTAGGCCGAGCGTGGCGTCACGTTCACGCTTGCCGCCTCGCCAGGCAACGCACCGCCAGGCTCTGGACGTCCCGCGAGGCCAGGCACTGGGGCGCATAGTGTCCCACCGGCGCCTTGCAGGCGAAGGCCTCGACGAACGCTTCGTCACGGTGCACCAGATGCAGCGGCAACTGGTTGCGATACTGGTCCCGCCACACCATCAGCACATCGTTCTGCAGGCTGCTGGCAGGGTCGAAGCGATTGACCAGCAGCATGTCGTAACGCTCGATCGGCTGGCGACCGAGCAAGATGTGGCTGGTCATCTCGGCCTCGGCCACCAGGATCCGCATGTCGGTGTCGAAGCTGCGCGTGGCGCTGGCCGCTGCCGGGTAAGGCAGGTCGTACAGCAACCAGTCGAAATGCTCGGCCAGTGCAGCCTGGCGCGCGCGCCACACGTCGGGCTGCTGGCAGGCGTCCAGGTCGTGGAGTCGGTCATCCGCCACCTCGCCGAAAGGCATCAGGCACAGCCCATCAAGCACCTCGTACACAGGCTCGCCGAAGGGCCGCCCCTGCAGTTCGGCGCTTGCCCAACCCTCGCGCTGGCCAAGCGGCAGGTTGAAGTGCAGGCCCAGCAAGTTGTCCGCAGACATGTCCACCATCAGCACGCGCTCGCCCAGCTCACGCATGGCATAGCCCAGCGCGGCCAGCAGCGCGGTACGGCCCAACCCTCCGCGCAGACCATGCAACGCCAGGCTGATCATGGCAGCGTGGCCTCGGATCGGCCGGATCGCTCGGCTGCGTCGCCACGGCGGGCCATGCAGCTTTCGCCCAGCAGCGGCCAGCGCTGCAAGGCCTGCTGTACGCCGACCATCATGGAGATGTCCTGGTAGCTCATGGCAGGCATGCCCAGGTACTGGCGCAGCTGGGCGATATCGTCACTGCGATCGGAGGGGTCGGCTTTGCCAGTCATCATGGGTTCTCCTTGGGAAGAGGCTGCCAATCCGGCTGGCCTTGCAGGCGCATGTAGGTCTGGCCCTGGTAGTCCAGGACCTGGGCGCCGGAGGTTTCCGACACCCGCTCGGTGGTCGGCAGATCGGTCAGCAGGCTTGGCAGGTCGAGGGTCTGGCCCGCTCCGAGGCCTGCGTAGACACGCGACACCAGTTCCGACAGCGCCAGGAAGCTGGTCGGTGCCGTCACTTTCAGCGGCTCGCTGCGGGACGGCTGGCCCATGCCGATGAACTTGAGGCCGACCGGCACGTGGGTGATCGACGGCGTGGGGATTTCGCGCATGCCGGACAACTGCATGCGGTCACCGTGCAGGGCAGCACCGTGCTCGGGAACGATGGCGACCACCACGCGGCGGCCGCTGCCTTCGAGCTCGTCGAGGAACTTGCCGAGGTCGCCGAACAGGCGAGTGGTCCGCGTGGCGTAATCGGCCGGGCGCGTGCCGCCGTCGGCGGTCACGATGCGGTTGCCATCATGCAGGCTGATGGTGTTGTAGAACAGCGAGACATGCTCGGCACCAGAGCTCTTGCGCTTGCCCCACCAGCCGTGCAGGACGTCCAGGTCGCCGGCGATCGGCGAGCCGTCGAAGCTGACCAGCGCCCGTGGGAAGTCGCTGACGCTGAAACCCGGCTGGGGCATGTGCTGGCTGGTGATGTCGCCGATGAAGTTGTCGAAGCGCCCGCTGTGGTTGAGCAACGTCTGGCTCTGGAAGCCGAGCTTGGCCAGGTTCTGGAACAGCAGGCACTGCTCGGGCGCCTGCTGGTACAGGCCCGCGTGGGACGATTGACCACAGCTTGCCCGCAGCATGCGGATTGCCGCCGGGCCACTGTAGGAGGTGGCCGAGTTGAACTGGTCGAAGACCACGTCCATGCGCGAGAACAGGGGGTTGTCGTGCATGCCGACGGCCGAGAGGTCATCCCAGGCCAACGAGCACACATTGATCACCAGCAGGTCGAACGTCTGCTCGTCCGGCTTGACGGCCGGGAAGGTGGTCACGCGTTGCCGTTCGCTGGTGAAGAAGCGGTCGAGCCAAGCGTTCAAGGTCGCATTGTCTGCGGTTGCAGATGCCGTGGCAGTGGTGGCAGTCGGGCTGGCAGCACCGGCAACGACCGGCTGGCTGCCTGCGGGGCTCAAGGACGGCAGCCCACCCACCGCCAGCCACGCCAGGCCGACGAGGCTCAAGGTGCTCAGGCGCAGCCAGTGCCGCAGGAACAGATACCCCAGCAGCAACAGCACCAGAGCACCGACCAGGTTCCAGTTGATGAACCGGGCCAACAGTTCCAGCAGGTAGTCCCACGAGAAATCGAGTACGCCCGGTTGCGCCAGCAGGCGCTGGAACGGTGGCAGCCAGGTGTCGTGATAGAACAGGGCGACGCCCACCGGCACGGCTACCACCTGGCGCGCGATGCGCAGCCAGCGCAACGGCAGCGGGATCAGCAGGAACGCGGCGAACAGCAGGTTGGGCAGCGCCTGGAAATCGAGCATGCCGATGGCGACCAACAGGAACTTGGCCAGGAAGTACAGGTTCCAGGCCCCAAGGCCTTGCCAACGGGTCGCTGCCGAGGAGAAAGTCGAACTAGTCATGATCAGGTTCCTGACGCACTACACGGCGGCGAACACCCACCGGCTTCAGGTAACGGGGCCGCAGATGGCGGCTGAGCCAGTCTTGCACCATGGCGCGCACGCGCAGCACGAGCATGACCAGGATGAAGGTAACCAGCGCACTGACGCCGACTACCTGGAGCAATTGCGCGAAGTTCATGCTGCCCCCCCGGCACGCAGGTCAATCTGCCGTGGCATCAGGGCGGGTCTCTTCAACGCCGACGGCAGCGCCATCGACTCGGCCAGCGGCGGCTGCGGCGGGGTTTCGTCGAGGAAAGCCGCGGCGCCCAGGCTGTCGATATTGACCAGAACCTCCTGGCTGATGAACAGCTCTTTCCAGGACAACTGGAAAATGTGGTCCAGTGCCTGTTCGACACCTTCCGAGCGGCAGGCGAACAGGAACAGGAACAGCACCTCGCCGACCACGCAGGCGATATCGCCATCGCGGCGGAACACCGTGCGCGAGCAGGCCTGCAACGGGCTCAGGCCCGGCGCGGGATGCAGCACCAGCAGCTGGTGCACGATTTCACCGTTGCGGTGACCGTGCCACATCTGCTGTACCGCCTCGGAAAAGGCGCGCGGCGCTACCAGGCCACAGATCGGCATCGGCCGCAGGCGGGCGAGCAAGGCATCGAAATCAGACGGCAAGTGGCGACGCCAGACATAACCCTGGATGCTGTCGACCATGGTCAGGAAGCGCGAAAGACTGGCGCCGAACGGCACGATCTGGCTGGCCCCACAGGCCAGCAACAGTTGCTCGTCCTGATAACGCAGCGTCGGCGCCATTTCACGCACCACCAGCTTCAGGGCATTGCCGCGCAGTTGCCGCAAGGTGTGCAGATGACGGGCCAGCACGTCGAGGCGCTGCCCACCGTCCATGGCAAAGATCACCGTCGCCGACACCGCGAGATTGGCCTTGGCGGCCACTTCGCCGATGCTGTCGAACACTTGCCAGTGCTCGGACAATGCCGGCGCACCCTCAAGCACCTGACTCTGGGCCAGGCACAGCAATTCGTCGCCACCGGCATCGGACAACGGCTGAAGCCGGCCGGCAACCGCAAAGCCACTGCTGCGGCGCGCCAGTTCGACGTCCAGAGGGCCGGCAACGCCAAGCCTGTTGCTCCAGTAATGCTGCAGATAGCGCACACTGCCCTGGCCACGGTAGAGCTGGGCAAGGCCGTCGAGGGACTGGTTGAACGCGCGCAGGCGCTCGATCAGCGAGGCGCTTTGACCTTCACTGATCACCACGACCAGTGAACCGGCTGCGAGTGCCGCCTGGCGCAGGGCCTGGCACCAGCGCTCGACCTTGCCGCCTTCCCAGGCAGCCGCTGGCACCAGTGCCACCAGCACCCGGCCCGGCAAGTCGATGCGCGGCAGGTCTTGCTCAAGCTGCAGGATTGCCCGCGTGTCAGCCTCGTACAAGGCCAGTTCCGCAGGGCCGCACGCCGGGTCCAGCCCTTCGAGGGCCTCTTGCATCACGCGCGCATCAGCCAACAACGCCACCCTGCCCTGTTCAGGCATGGCAGCGATGACTTGGCGGCAGAGCGTAGCGGCGCTTTCTGTGGTGTCACAGGCTAACCAATACAAGCCTTGCTCATGTAACTGACTATGCTCGGCACCCAAACCGGGAATAGCCAACAACGGAATACTTTTCGTCAAAACGATGACTCGGAATTCGAAATCGAAGCTGATTCGGGAATGGAAGCCGCACGCATGCAGGTTGCGGCTTTTTGACGGCAGAAAATGTCAAAAACACGGCACTTGCAGATCAAGCATGAGTTGGACCGTCAATTCTACAGCACTCAGGCAAAATACTGTCAAGATGCTATTTAAGTCGCCATCGCACACGTTTGCCAGGGGCAAACTGACGCACCCTGCAAACGAATATCTGTCGCCCGGACAGCGCATCCGTCTGATCAGAACCTCCCCTCCGTAAGGCGCAGTGCCGCAAGATTGCCTATGCTGCGCGTTAGCCAGCACTCAAGGCACTGAAGAGACGAGGATGGACGCCATGTTCTACGTGCAGCGTGATGCCAGCGGCGTGTTGCAGCGGGTGGAAGCCGCCCCTTACGCCGAATACACCGAAATGCTGCCGGCCGACCATGCCGACATCGCGCAATGGTTTGCCGACGACGTCGTCGAAAACAGTCTCAAGCAGCTCAAGCAGAGCGACCTGGACATGATACGTGTGCTCGAGGACTTGATCGAAGTGCTGACCACCAAGGGCGTGATCAGCATCACAGACCTGCCTGCGGGGGCCCAGGCCAAACTGCTCAGCCGCTCGACGGCGCGCAAGGCTCTGGGCAGCCTGAACAACCTGATCGAAGATGAAGAGAACGGCGGGTTGATCTGAACCCAGAGGCGTCTTGCCCCTCCAGCATGACTGGCATCAACGCCAGGGCGCAGGTTCGCCAACCAACTGACCCTGGATACCACTGACCCCCATTTCCACGAGCACCAGCCGCTCCCCTTCTGTCTCCACCCGCTCGGCAATCAGCGGCAGGTCGATGCTGTGCGCCGCGCGCTGGATGGCTTCGATGAACAACCGCTTGTGCTGTTCCTGGTCGATGTTGCGGATGTAGCTGCCATCGACCTTCAAGTACGCCAGGCCCAGATTCGCCAGGTTGCCGATCATGCTGAAGCGGCCACCAAAACGTTGCAGCGCCAGGTTGAAACCGAGGCCACGCAGGCGATGGGTCAGTTGTTCGAGCGCAGCCTGCTCGGGCAGCTGTTCTTCGCCGATCTCGAAGATCAGGCGCGAACCCAGGGCCGTGTTCTGGCCCAGCAACTCATGGATCCGCTGCAGAGTCGCGGGGTCGGCCAGCGTCGCGGCGGACAGGTTCACCGCCAGCACCTGATCATGGCTGCGCAGGTGTGCGAGGGCTTTTTCCAGCACTAGCAGATCCAGCCGCGGCATCCATCCGAAACGTTCCAGCCATGGCAGGAAACGGCCGGCGGGCAATGCCTCGGCCTGGTCGTCATGCAGCCGCGAGACCACTTTGTAGTGAAGCAGCTGCTGACGCGTATGGGCATCCACCACGGGTTGGAAGAACAGAACGAACTGGCCGGCGACAAACGCGTTGTCCAGGCGAGCATGCCATTCGTGCTGATTGTCGCCGGCAACGGCGGCCGCGCCCTGCTCGAGGCATACCCAGCCTGGCGTCGGCTGGTTCTCGGCACGCGCCAGTGCCTCGTCGGCCAACGTCAGCAGTGTCTGCGGGGCATCGCCTGGACTGAACGGTGCCAAGCCGATACAGGCGACCGGCGAGATATCGCTGGCGCCCGTCTCGTGCAAGCTTTGCAGGGCTGCCTCAAGGGCCTGGGCCAGCCGCACCGCGTCTTCATGGACCATGCCAGGTGCCAGCACCGCGAACTCTCCACCGCGGCTGCGCGAGATCAGGTCGTTGGTCTCCGGGAAGCTGGCACAGGAGCGCCGCAGCTGCTCGCCTACGGCTTGCAACAGCTGATCGGTACGTTGCCCGCCGAGACGCGCATTCAGCGCTGCAAGGCCCTGCACACGCAGCAACAGCAGGTAGCCGGCACGGGACTCTTCCATGTTGCTGACCCGGGTGTTGAGCTGCATCTCGAAGTAGCGCCGGTTCGACAACCCGGTCAAGCTGTCCTGGTAGGACTCGGCACGCAGTCGCTCACTGCGCTCGGCCTGTTCGCTGAACAGCGCCTTGAGCTTCTCGACCATCTGGTTCATTGCCTGGACGACACGGCGCAGCTCCGGCGTGCGCGGCTCGGGCAGGCTGATGAATTCCCGTCGGGCAATGGCGTGGGACTGTTCGACCATGGTGTCCAACGGGCGCAACTGTCGGCGCAACAGCAAGGCTCCCAGCGCGGCGCTTGCCGCACCACACAGCAGCAGCCAGCCCAGGCTGCCCAGCGCGCTCTGCCAAAGCTTGCCGATCGCGAACATCGGGTGGCTGATCACCTCGACCCGGGCAGCTTGCTGCCAACCACGGCTGACGATGGCGTCGCCGCCAGCCGCTTCAAGGCCGATCAGGTGGATGAACCAGCTCGGGACATGGCCGGGATCCGGTTCGGCATGACGCTCTACCAGCACTGCGTTGGAGCCCAGGTCGATGACCTTGATGCTTGCGTAATAGCCACTGTCGAATATCGAGCTGACCATCAGCTCCACCATCGCCGGGTCATCGATGTTCGGCGTCATCGACAGGGCCAGAGCAGTGGCTGCATCCTGAGCATGCGAGCGCAGCTGGTTGACGTACTGGCTGCGCGAGCTTTCCAGGCTGACCATGAAACTGCCGCTGAACGCGACCACCAGGAACAGGCAAATGGCCAACAGCAATTGTTTGAACAGTGACATCTGCGCTCCTTCAGTAGACCGGTTCGGCCGGGAACCCTTCGGCCTGCATTTTTTTCAACAAGTCCTGCCAGCGTGACAGCCGCTTGGTGTCGCCGACTTTCTTGTTGCCTGCGGCGCCGGTCAGCCACAGGCCTTCGCCATTGAAGGCGTAGACCGGCAACAGGTCAGTACGTTGGCTGGCGGGTTCGATCGCGTCCATCAGGCTGTCGAGCACCAGCGGCTGTGCCTGTGGAGTTGAATAATAGGTCAGCACCATATGCGCACGGTTCTGGCGCAGGGCCTTGACGTAGGTGATGCGCAGCTTGTCACTGGAGATACCCATGCGTCGGAGGCTGAAATACTTGGCGATGGCGTAGTCTTCACAATCGCCGGCACCCTTGATCAGGGCCTGGATCGGTGTGGCCCAGTAATCGACTTCTCGCCACAGGTCGATGTCTTCCACGTAGCGCAGCTGCTGGTTGAAGAAGCGATTGACCGCCTGCAGGCGCTGCAGCTCGGCTCCTTGGCTCTGTGTGGCCATCAGGTTCTGCCAGGCGTCGACGCGGTCCTTCCCGGCACCGAGGGGGCCGTACAAGGCCTGTGATCGGCGGCTGATCTCGGTGAAATCCCAATCCGCGTGCAAACCGCCCAGTAGCAGGCTACCCAGCAGCACGGCAAAGCCGACACGACGCACGGCGGTTTTGAGCATCCAGGATATCGCCACTGATCCATTAATCGGGGTGTTATCACTTTATCGATAACGCTTAGTGTGTAGCGCTTCCTTTGCCAAGCGACTTCATCCACCATAGCTGATGGCTTGCTTCTCGCGCTCCAGCGCGCGCGTTGGTTTGACAAGCTCCCTTGCCTGTCACTAGTTTCATTGGATCCAACTTTCCTCATCGAGGCAGACTTCGCGTGGCCGAGAAAATAAAACTCAGCAATGTGCTGAAAGCGCAGCAGCTACCGGCACACTTGGCTCGTGGCGAGATCGAAGAGCGACTGCGCAATGCCATTCTCGATGGCCGGCTGCCGCCTGGCACCGCTGTGCGTCAACAGGAACTCGCCACCTTGTACGGCGTCAGTCGCATGCCCGTGCGTGAAGCACTACGCCAACTCGAAGCCCAATCGCTGCTGAGGGTGGAGCTGCACAAAGGTGCAGTGGTCGCTCCCTTGATAGGCGAAGACGCTGTTGATACTTACGCGCTGCGGGTCATTCTGGAAAGCGAGGCGTTGCGCCAATCGATACCCTTGCTCGATGACGCTGACATTGCCAGCGCCCGCCAATACATCGAGCAGTTGGAAAACGAAACCCGCCATGCGGAAATTGGCCGGCTGAACCGGCTGTTTCATATGGCGCTGTATGGCAAGGCACCGAATCAGAAGCTGCTGCGCTTGATTGAAAACGAGCTCAATCAGGAAGAACGCTTCCTGCGCTTCCACTTGTCATCGATGGGCTTGGGCAAACTTACCCAGGACGACCATAACGCGCTGGTGAATGCGGCCAGCGACAAGCGGGTGGAAGAGGCTGTAAAGGTGCTCGAGCAGCACCTGAACAAGGCAGCCAGGGTCATGAGGGCCTATCTGGACAAACAGGTAGCCAAGTAAGGCCAGCAGCCATGTGACTGAGCCGGAAAAGAAAAAGCCCCTGTCTGCGATGCAGACAGGGGCTTTTTGTTTGAATCTTGACGATGACCTACTCTCACATGGGGAAACCCCACACTACCATCGGCGATGCATCGTTTCACTGCTGAGTTCGGGATGGGATCAGGTGGTTCCAATGCTCTATGGTCGTCAA
>Ga0160431_100297_pt1 | contig 28362 bp, 22 predicted proteins | sample HID1971K_E0MG_FD_108212 | JGI IMG/M metagenome (GOLD analysis project Ga0160431, IMG submission 108212) | Enriched millipede-associated microbial communities from UW Madison campus, WI, USA - HID1971K_E0 MG | ecosystem: Host-associated > Arthropoda: Insects > Digestive system > Unclassified ...
CGCCATCGAAGGCAACTTCGACGACTGCCAGGAAATGGTCAAGGCCAGCTTCGCCGACCAGTCCTTCCTCAAGGGCACTCGCCTGGTGGCGGTCAACTCGATCAACTGGGCGCGGATCATGGCTCAGATCGTCTACTACTTCCATGCTGCCCTGCAGCTGGGTGGCCCGGCCCGTTCGGTGGCGTTCTCGGTGCCGACCGGCAACTTCGGCGACATCTTCGCCGGTTACCTGGCGCGCAACATGGGTCTGCCGATCAGCCAGCTGGTGGTGGCAACCAACCGCAACGACATCCTGCACCGCTTCATGAGCGGCAACCAGTACGTCAAGGAAACCCTGCACGCGACCCTGTCGCCGTCGATGGACATCATGGTCTCGTCCAACTTCGAGCGCCTGCTGTTCGACCTGCATGGCCGCAACGGCGCCGCCATCGGCGAGCTGATGGCCAACTTCAAGCAGGGCGGCGGCTTCAGCGTCGAGCAAGACCGCTGGACCGAAGCCCGCAAGCTGTTCGATTCGCTGGCCGTGAGCGATGAGCAGACCTGCGAGACCATCGCTGAAGTCTTTGCCAGCACCGGTGAAGTGCTCGACCCGCACACCGCGATCGGCGTCAAGGCCGCCCGCGAGTGCCGCCGCAGCCTGGACACGCCGATGGTGGTGCTGGGCACTGCGCACCCGGTCAAGTTCCCGGAAGCGGTGGAGAAGGCCGGCGTCGGCAAGGCGCTGGAGCTGCCCGAGCACTTGAGCGACCTGTTCAGCCGCGAAGAGCGCTGCACGGTACTGGCCAACGACCTGAAGGCAGTGCAGGCCTTCGTCAGCCAGCACGGTAATCGCGGCAAGCCGCTTTAAGCGGAAGTCGAAGGGGCCGCTGTGCGGCCCAATCGCCGGCAAGCCGGCTCCCACAGGGAAACCACTGCGTCATAGCCTGTGGTGTATCTGTGGGAGCCGGCTTGCCGGCGATTGGGGCGCGCAGCGGCCCTTTTTTTGTAGCGCTTTCTTCGGTCTTGTTCGGAATCGTCCTACATAAATCATGCTGAAACTTGCATAAAGTTGCCGCCCTTTTCCAAAGGAGCGGCTCATGCGTCAGCCCTACGTGTTGATTCACCAGTCTCGGCCTTCCCACCAGATCCTCCTGCACCAGGCGTGCAATGCCCAGGGCATTTTCGACGTGCGTGTCACCGCCGATCTTGCCGACCTCGGCGCTTGCCTTGCGCGCCCGCGCAAAGCCGACTTGCTGATCCTTGAACATTCGATGAGCGATGGCCTGAAGTTGCTCAAGCGCATCGAGCGTGACCGCTCATTGCGCGCCGTGTTGTTCACCGGCTGTCCCAGTGCCCAAGGGCCGGACCTTGCTGAAGAGGCTCGCAAGCGCGGCCTCTGGGTGCTCGCCGAGCTGCCCTGGCCATTGCCAATGCCGCGCTGGCAACAGGCCTTGCGGTGTATTCAAACGGTCACATCGCCCACGCATGCTCACTGAACCAGCCGCAGCCGGGCGAACTTTCCGCTGCGCTTGTTGGTCAGTTCCTGTATGTCCCACTACCTGCGCGAGTGATCCGGATGGAAAGAATCTGCAGACTGCTCAACGACGCCCTGTCGCCTTATCGAACCCACCTTGACGCCGCCGATGCCAGCGGCAACCGCCAATTGATCGTGTACGACAGCCTCGGTGGCACGGCATTGCGCCGCACTGTCAGCCTGCGCCAGTTGCAGGAGCAAAGCCTGCTGATCGACCTGGTGGACGGTTTGCACCGTGACTTGCAGATTGTCGAGGGGCGTTTGCAGCCCTGTGTGATCGCGGCGTTGCAACAGCGTATGCCACCGCAGGGAACCTTTGCCTGATTGGCTTATCAGACGCAGTAGGGCAACCCACTTGCACACAGCTCCGGTGCAGGCAGGTTGTCACGGGAAGCCCGTAAGGACTTTCGCTTGACCCCGGACGTCTTCCCCAGCGTTCCGGGGTTTCTTTTTCTAGGGCTTTTCGAAAAACTGCTTGCTCTGCTGCAGGTAGTCTCCGCGCAATTCCGGGTCCAGCCAGCGGGCATACAGCGCCGGCAGCGTATCCTGACGTAACGCCGGCAAGAGCTGGTCGATATGGGCAATGGCCTCGCGCCCCAGTGGCGAGTCCGAGCAGCCCACATGCAGGAACTGATAGCGGTTCACGCCCTGGATCGGGTGGAAGCGGTAATCGTCCAGCGAGCCCCCCTGTTGCTGAATCAGGTAGCGCACCTCTGGCCAATAGCCGAGTACCAGTTGCAGGCGGCCGAGTTGCTGCATTTGCAGCAGGCTGGCGGTGGCATCGTTACCGTAATGGCGGCTGAATACGCTATCGGGGAGCTGGCGCAGAATGTCATCGATCTGCGTGCTGTAGCTGCGTTCGGCGACGATGCCCAGCTTCAGTTGCGTGCTGTCGAGCAAACCTTTCAAATCGACCTGCTGGCCCTCTAGAAAAGGTGCCAGCAGTGCTTCGCCCTGCTTGCGAACCACCAGCCCGCCGCTCATCACGCCCAGGGTCGGCACCGAGAAGTGCACGAACTTGGCGCGCTCTGCCGTCCACAGCAGGGTCGGGTCGCAGGTGAAACTGCTGCGGTCCTGCAGCATCTGGATGCCGCGGGCACGGTTGACCCGCACGATGGCGTGGTCGTACTCGGGCATTTGCTCGATCAGCAGGGGCAACATCTGGTCGACCACGCCCTGGCCTTTTTCCGCGCCCTCGAAAATGGTGAAAGGCGGCAGGTCGCGGACCAGCCACAGCAAGCGCTCCCTGGCCTGCACCGGCGTCAGGGCCATGGAGAGCAACAGACCGCAGAGCAAGGACCGGGCGCGCATGGGCAAGGGCGATCTCAGACCGTGCCCGCGGTGCGCAGGCTGGCGATAGCGGCCGTGTCGTAACCCAGCCTGGCCAGCAACGCGTCGGTGTGTTCGCCCAGGGCCGGGCCGACCCACTCGGTGGAGCCTGGCGTTTCGGAAAGCTTCGGCACGATGCCGGGCATCTTGAACGGCTTGCCGTCCGGCAGGCGAGCCTGCAGGAACATTTCCCGCGCCAGGTACTGCGGATCGTTGAACATGTCCTCGGCCGAAAAGATACGGCTGGCGGGTACTTCTGCGTCGTTGAGTGTGCGCATGACCTGTTCCAGCGGCAGGCCGTTGGCCCAGCGGTCGATCACGCCATACAGTTCGTCACGGCGCGCGTCGCGGCCATCATTGCTGGCCAGCGACGGGTCTTCGGCAAGGTCAGTGCGGCCGATGGCCTGCATGAAGCGCTTGAAGATCGCATCGCCGTTGGCGCCGATCTGCACATGCTTGCCATCGGCAGTGGTGTGGATGGAGGAGGGTGTAATGCCCGGCATGATGTTGCCGGTACGCTCGCGAATGAACCCGAACACGTCGAATTCCGGGACCATGCTTTCCATCATGGCGAAGATCGCTTCGTACAAGGCCACGTCCACCACCTGGCCCTCGCCGCCGTTGACTTCGCGGTGACGCAGCGCCATCAGCGCGCCGATCACACCCCATAACGCGGCAATCGAATCGCCGATGGAGATCCCGGTGCGCACCGGCGGGCGGTCGTCGAAGCCTGTGATGTAGCGCAGGCCGCCCATGGATTCGCCCACTGCACCAAAGCCCGGCTGGTCCTTCATCGGCCCGGTCTGGCCGAAACCCGACAGGCGGACCATGACCAGGCGCGGGTTGAGCGCATGCAGTACATCCCAGCCCAGTCCGAGCTTTTCCAGCACGCCGGGGCGGAAGTTCTCGATCAGGATGTCGGCCTCGGCCAGCAAGCGCTTGAGGATTTCGCGGCCCTCAGGGTGCTTGAGGTTAAGCGTCAGGGACTGTTTGTTGCGCGCCTGAACGAACCACCACAGCGAAGTGCCCTCGTACAGCTTGCGCCATTTGCGCAGCGGGTCACCACCGTCGGGGGACTCGACCTTGATCACCTCGGCACCGAACTCGGCGCAGATGCGTGAGGCGAACGGGCCGGCGATCAGGGTGCCGAGTTCGATGACTTTGAGTCCGGCGAGGGGTTTGCTGGGCGTAGGCATGTGGCATCCGTGGCAACAAGGCAGAGCGGTGGTTTTATCATAGGTCTTCAGCGGCAGATACTGCCGCGGCGCAAGCCTGGGCAGGATCAGTTAGACTAGGCAACTTTTCTCTTTGCACGAAGCCCATTCGACCATGGCCCAGCCGTCCACCACCTACAAATTCGAACTGAACCTCACCGATCTCGATCGTGGCGTGTACGAGAACGTTCGCCAGACCATTGCCCGCCACCCTTCGGAAACCGAAGAGCGCATGGCCGTGCGCCTGCTGGCCTACGCGCTGTGGTACAACGAGAACCTGTCGTTCGGCCGTGGTTTGTCCGACGTCGATGAAGCGGCGCTGTGGGAAAAGAGCCTGGACGACCGCATCCTGCACTGGATCGAAGTCGGCCAGCCCGACGCCGAGCGTCTGACCTGGTGCTCGCGCCGTACCGAGCGCACCAGCCTGCTGGCCTACGGCAGCCTGCGGGTGTGGCAGAACAAGGTCGTGGACGCGGTCAAAGGGCTGAAGAACCTGAATATCGCCGCCGTACCGCAGGAGGTCCTGGAAGTCCTGGCCACCGACATGCCCCGCACCATCAAGTGGGACGTGATGATCAGCGAAGGCACGGTATTCGTCACCGACGACCGTGGTCAGCACGAAGTGCAGCTCGAGTGGCTGCTTGGCGAGCGTGGCTGAGCCCAAACCCCCATGCGTATCGAACCTCGCCCGCTGCCATCGACCCTGCCATTTCTGGGTAACCTGCCACCCTTGCTGACCCGCCTGTACGCCGCCCGCGGCGTGCAGAGCGAAGCCGAACTGGACAAGAGCCTGGCGCGGCTGTTGCCGTACCAGCAGCTCAAGGGTATCGAGGCCGGCGTGGACCTGCTGGTCGAGGCTATCGACCAGCGCCAGCGCATCCTGATCGTCGGCGATTTCGATGCCGATGGCGCCACGGCCAGTACCGTTGGCGTGCTGGGCCTGCGCCTGCTGGGCGCGGCCCATGTCGACTACCTGGTGCCCAACCGCTTCGAGTACGGCTACGGCCTGACCCCGGAAATCGTTCAGGTCGCCCTGCAGCGCCAGCCCCAATTGCTGATCACCGTCGACAACGGCATCTCCAGTGTCGAAGGCGTGGACGCGGCCAAGGCGGCCGGGCTCAAGGTACTGGTCACCGACCACCACCTGCCGGGCGCGCAACTGCCGCAGGCCGACGCCATCATCAACCCGAACCAGCCGGGCTGCGCGTTCCCCAGCAAGTCGCTGGCGGGCGTCGGGGTGATCTTCTATGTGCTCATGGCCTTGCGGGCGCGCTTGCGCAGCCTGGGGCGCTACGAGACGCAGCCACAGCCGAACATCGGCGAGCTGCTCGACCTGGTGGCCCTGGGCAGTGTCGCCGACGTGGTGCCGCTGGATGCCAACAACCGCATCCTGGTGCACCAGGGCCTGGAGCGCATCCGCGCGGGCCGCGCACGGCCTGGCCTGAAAGCCATTCTGGAAGTGGCGCGTCGCGATCATCGGCGCATTACCTCCACCGACCTCGGTTTCATCCTCGGCCCACGGTTGAACGCTGCCGGGCGCCTGGACGACATGAGCCTGGGTATTGAATGCCTGCTGTGCGAGGACGAGGCGCTGGCCCAGGACATGGCCCAGCAGCTGGATGACCTGAACCAGGACCGCAAGTCGATCGAGCAAGGCATGCAGCGCGAGGCCCTGGCCCAGCTCAAGGATTTGCCGGTCGAATCCATGCCGTATGGTCTGTGCCTGTTCGATGCCGACTGGCACCAGGGTGTGATCGGCATTCTCGCCTCGCGCCTGAAGGAGCGTTACCACCGGCCGACCATCGCCTTTGCCGATGCCGGTGACGGCATGCTCAAGGGCTCGGCGCGTTCGGTGCCGGGCTTTCATATCCGCGATGCACTGGACGCGGTGGCAGCGCGCCACCCGCAGCTGATCAGCAAGTTCGGCGGGCATGCCATGGCGGCGGGGTTGTCCTTGCCCGAAGGCAACTTCCCGGCGTTTGCCGAGGCGTTCGACGAAGAAGTGCGGCGCCAGTTGCGCGAAGAAGACCTGACCGGGCGCCTGCTGTCGGACGGCAGCCTGGCCGTTGAGGAGTTCCACCTCGACCTGGCCAAGGCCCTGCGCCACGCCGGGCCTTGGGGCCAGCACTTCCCCGAGCCGCTGTTCCATGGCGTGTTCCAGCTGGTGGAGCAGCGTGTGGTGGGTGAGCGGCACCTGAAGGTGGTGCTCAAGAGCGAATGTGGCTCGGTGCGCCTGGATGGCATCGCCTTTGGCATCGACCGCGAGGTATGGCCGAACCCGACCGTGCGTTGGGTGGAGTTGGCCTACAAGCTGGATGTGAACGAGTTTCGGGGTAACGAAAGCGTGCAGCTGATGATTGCCCACATGGAGCCGCGCTGAAGTTTTTTCATCTCATTTTGCCTTTAGCAGGGGCGGTCCAATGAATGAGTTTTCTCTGGTTTGAATGAAGCGGTGATCAGTTTTTTGAAGTGCGGTACTTCACCGCCCCGGCTCCTAAGAGAAACAAAACACCCATAATAAAGAAGCTTGTTATGGCGGTTATGGTTTCTCCATTTAAGGTATTGATCACCCGTGCTTCCAATAGGGGGTCGTATAGGAAAATGCCGCCTGTGGTGATTACGCGCTTGATGCTCGGTCCGGTTATCGTGTTCTCGATGTCGATGAAAAGGACCGGAGTAGAGTTTAGGTTGGATGCCTCATAATAAATTTTTTCTGCATAACTGCGCGCAGTGTGGGTCTGACCGTCTGGCGTTCTGTATTTGATTAGATAAGTGTAAAGCAGCTTATCATTTTTCCACGTCTCGACTTTCGAGATTGATGAGGCGGGAAGTCGTAACAATCGTCTCTCGTTGGGAATGGGTTTTTCTTGTAGGTTGAATGAAAATCCTGCGCTCAATGTAATGAGAAGCAATCCGCTAAGTAAAAGAGATTTTACTTGGTCGCGGTGAGAGAGTGATTGCATTAGATTCAGCCAGGAACGCCAAGTGAGCATATTAGCTTTGATCAGTTGTCTTCGGTTAGATGTTAGGGTTGTGCTTAAAAGTATTGATCCTGTTGCGCGCCGTTACAGCACGCATAGCTATCTTGCTTTTCGTCGATAGGCGTTGTTAAAGATGGTGCCGGGTCTGGAGATTTTACACCATTAAGACTTTCGATGATCATTGTAATGGAGGCGCCATCTGGAGATATAGTGGGCCTAAAACTAGGTACCGAACTGCTTGATCCCCCAGAGGGGCCCATGAGTGTGGTGTCATCTAAAGGTCTTAGGATCCTTGTGCCTAATGTTACCTCTGAAGTGTCAGGGTTCCAGTTCACCGTGGCTATCAAGCTCTGGTGATTGAGCATGATTGCATTTGCTGGTGCAAGTGTCAGGTCAGGTGCAATGAAGGGTGTGTCATGCACGCCTGTGGAGTCATAATTGTAAATATTAGGAAAGATCGGTGCTATCTTGTTGTGGATGGCTTTTGCCAAGCTTGAATCATAAATGCCAGCTAAAGCAGTGGCGACTGCTACAGCAGTGAATGCAGCCCCGGCGTAAGGAGCTCCCGCCAAAATGGCGAAGGAAGCAATGACCCCTGCAGCGTTTCCAGTGAGGGTGACTAAGTCTCCTGTATTGAAGGTTGCGTCTGATTTGTACTCAGCAACAATTTTCAGGAAGGTGACGCTGCCGGCTAGAGTATTGGTAACAATATTTATAAAGGGCACGGCGCCAGTGGTCAGTTGAGAGACTGATAAGACGGAGGCAATCGCGGAAGCTGTTTGTGTTGTTTGAACGACAAGGGAAAATCCTTTTTGGTCGGTGTTGAACTGTCCATGAATCGCTGCGGCACCTGCCGTTTGATTGACAGGCTTTGCAACTCCATCCACTACTGCTACGAATAATTCAATGCGTGTAGTCATGGGTTAAGCTTCCTTGTTAATTGTTTTGAAGGCGATGGTGGTTCGTAATTGAGTGCAATCAATAGCGGGGGATCTTGCCCTGTGTGGAATTTGACCATCAAAAATGACGATGCGACCAGATCTGGGTGGTATTGAGTGGATGATGTCATTTTTGCTTTCGTTAAAAAGAATTAACTCTCCTCCCCAGGAGATTGACCAATAGTCATTACAGAACAGGACAGCGGTTTTTCCTGGCTTGCTCGCCCGGTTATCTCTATGGATAGGACTGTCCTGCCCAAATGTTTGGCCATTTGCGTAGACGCCTAGTAAGGTGGTGTTTTTTAATTTTTTATCTTTTAAGCGCTGCCAGATGGCAGCTAAAAAAGCCCATTCATTATTATTTATTAGCTCTTCTTCGCATGATTCGAACGATGAGCGCTTGCTGCCAGCAATGAAGAAGTGCCAGCAGGGTCGTGCAAAAGGAGTTGAGTTTATAGGCCAGTCCAGCCTCCATGTTGCGTTTGATAATGCATGTGTGATTTGGTCTTGCTCGTCACTGCTGATCGCTTCATCTATGATTTCTATTTGCTCAGCTTTCATTGAGTTGGTTCTTTTGGGTTTGTGTTTGGAGTCGTGTGGTTGTAGCTGGTCGCAGATACGGCTTGTGAAATTTAAGTGTTTTGGCTTTTTTCGGAAGTAGGGAGTGAGGGATTCCGTTTGAAAAGAATTTCCCAAGCAGATGTAGAGCTTTAGGAAGTTACGTGTAGGATATTTCCAAGTAGGCAATAGAAGTGAGTATAAATCGTTGAAAATATTGGTTTTTAACGGGAGTTTTTAGGATTGGTTTACTAGCGGAGCTACGGCCGTAAGCATTCTGGTCTAGTCTGATTAATGACCGATACCGGACCAGCGTCGTGCATGAGTGTCCGGGCCGGATCACCATTGGAGTCCTTGGGAGGTGCCCTCATGAGCCTGCTGCTCGAGCCTTACACCCTGCGTCAGCTAACCCTGCCCAACCGCATCGCGGTTTCGCCAATGTGCCAGTATTCCGCCGTCGATGGCCTGGCCAACGACTGGCACCTCGTTCACCTGGGCAGCCGCGCCGTGGGCGGTGCCGGTCTGGTCATCACTGAAGCGGTGGCGGTGACCGCCGATGGCCGTATCACCGCCGAAGACCTTGGCCTGTGGGACGATGCACAGATCGCCCCGTTGCAGCGCATCACCCGTTTCATCACCGCCCAGGGCGCCGTGCCGGGCATCCAGCTGGCCCACGCCGGGCGCAAGGCCAGCACCTTCCGGCCCTGGCTGGGCAAGCAAGGCAGCGTCAAGCTCGATGAGGGGGGCTGGCAGCCCGTGGGGCCCTCGAAGATTGCCTTCGACCCGCAGCACACCGCCCCGCGTGAATTGACCAAGGACGAAGTCCAGGACGTTGTCAGCGCGTTCGTTGCTGCCACCGAACGGGCGCTACAGGCGGGTTTCAAGGTGGTCGAGATCCATGCCGCCCATGGCTACCTGCTGCACCAGTTCCTCTCGCCGTTGAGCAATCAGCGCCGCGACGAGTACGGCAGCTGTTTCGAAAACCGTATCCGCCTGACCCTGCAAGTCACCGAGGCGGTGCGCAAGATCTGGCCCCAGGAGTTGCCGCTGTTCGTTCGGGTTTCGGCGACCGATTGGGTGGAAGATGGCTGGAACCCGGATGAAACCGTCGAACTGGCCCGCCGCCTGCGCGCGCTCGGGGTCGACCTGATCGATGTGTCCTCGGGCGGTACTTCGGTCAACGCCGAGATCCCCACCGGCCCCGGCTACCAGACCCGCTTTGCCGAGCGCGTGCGCAAGGAATCGGAAATCGCCACCGGCACGGTGGGCATGATCACCGAACCGGCCCAGGCCGAACACATCCTGCGTACCGGGCAGGCGGATGTCATCTTCCTGGCTCGTGAACTGCTGCGCGACCCGTACTGGCCGCTGCATGCCGATGACGACCTGGGCGGCAACAAGGCAACCTGGCCGGCGCAGTACCAACGCGCGACCAGCCGGGCGAACCCGATTCATGAGTCCGATTTGCGGGATTGATTGGTTGGCTCAGCTGTAAGCGGCCTGACTGAGGATATCGCTTACCCATTGATTGATGCTCTTCTGCGCCAGCTCGGCCTTGGCTGCCACGCTGGCGTGGAGGGTAGGCTCCAGGCGCAGGCTCAATTTCCCGGAGTAAGCCTTTTGCGGCTCTCTGCCAAGGCGCTCGCAGGTCTCAAGATAGTCGTCCACTGCTTCCTGGAGCGCGTGTCGTAACTCGCTTATCGATTCCCCGTGAAAACCGATGACGTCGCGAATGCCCGCAACGTGGCCAATCAGCAGCTGATCTTCGTCACTGTACTCGATTCGTGCGGCATAACCGCGATAGGTCATTACATTCATGGTGTCACTCCTGCCTGCTCAAGGAACTGGCGGGCGCCGTGTAATTGATAGGGCTTGGCATGCTTGTCTGGATGAGGTCGATGAAACGTGGCAACCACGCCATTGAGTTCGAAGCGCACTCGTGATCCACGTCCTTCGATCACGTTGGCGCCAATCGATATCAGCAGCGATTCCACGAGCAACCATTCCAGTGTCCTGGGGACCGGTTTTTTGAAGATGGCCTGAAGGGTCGATCTTTGATAATTGTTCATGGTATCAGATTATGATACCAAGTCACGGGCTGGCTGTAGGACGCTGGACTAAGGATTGAAAGAATCGTCGCGAAATTGAAGAGCCGCACTCCCCACGGGTACAGCGCTGCTCTTATGGCTTGCGCTGTACCTGTGGGAGCCGGCTTGCCGAGCCGGGAATATCACCCCAGTTTCAATGCTTGATCATCACATGCCGCACACAGGTGTAATCCTCCAGCCCATACATCGACAGGTCCTTCCCATACCCCGAATGCTTCTGCCCGCCATGGGGCATTTCGCTGACCAGCATGAAGTGGGTGTTGACCCAGGTGCAGCCATACTGCAACCGCGCCGCCAGGCGGTGGGCGCGGCCGGTGTCGCGGGTCCACACCGATGAGGCCAGGCCGTATTCCGAATCGTTGGCCCACTCCAGTGCCTGGGCTTCGTCGGTGAAACGCGTCACCGATACCACGGGACCGAAGACCTCATTGCGCACGATCTCATCGTCCTGCAGGGCGTCAGCCAGCACCGTTGGCTCGAAGAAGAACCCATCGCCTGGCAGTGCCTTGCCGCCGGTGATCAGGCGGATGTGCGGCTGGGCAATGGCGCGGTTCACCAGGCCCGCCACCTTGTCACGGTGCTGGGCACTGATCAGTGGGCCCAGCTCGGTGTCCTCGGCGTCCTGCACGCCTGCCTTGAGGCTCGAAACCGCCTTGCCCAGGCGCTCGACAAAACGTTGGTAGATGCCGCTCTGCACATACAGACGGCAGGCCGCCGTGCAGTCCTGGCCGGCGTTGTAGAAGCCGAAGGTGCGGATGCCGTCGATGGCGGCATCGATGTCGGCGTCGTCGAACACCAGCACCGGTGCCTTGCCGCCCAGCTCCATGTGCATGCGCTTCACGCTGTCGGCGGTAGACCCAATGATGTGCGCGCCGGTAGGGATCGAGCCGGTCAGCGAGACCATCCGCACCTTGGGGTGGGTGACCAGCGGGTTGCCGACCGTTTGCCCACGGCCAAAGAGGATGTTGAGCACGCCGGCAGGCAGCAGGCCCTTGGCCAGCTCGCCAAAGCGCAGGGCGGTCAGCGGGGTCAGCTCGGACGGCTTGATGACCACGGTATTGCCCGCAGCCAGGGCCGGGGCGACTTTCCAGGCCAGCATCATCAGCGGGTAGTTCCACGGCGCGATCGAGGCCACCACGCCCAGCGGGTCGCGGCGGATCATCGAGGTATGGCCCGGCAGGTATTCGCCTGCCGCCGAGCCCCCCAGGCAGCGGGCGGCGCCGGCAAAGTAGCGGAACACGTCGACGATGGCCGGTATTTCGTCATTGAGGGCGGCGGCGAAGGGTTTGCCGCAGTTCTGCGATTCCAGCCTGGCCAGTTCATCGCCGTGTGCTTCGATGGCATCGGCCAGCGCCAGCAGGGCCAGCGAACGTTCCTTGGGGCTGGTCTGCGACCAGCTGTCGAAGGCCAGGTCGGCGGCGCGCACGGCGGCATCGACCTGGGCCTCGCTGGCTTCGTTGATCTGTACCAGGGCGCTGCCCTCGGCCGGGTTGAGGACGGTCCACGCCGGGCCTTCGCCAGCGACCAGGCGACCGTTGATCAGCATGTTGATTTGCATGGGGGCTCCTTGTAGGTCATTTGCCGCTGCCCGCGACGCTTTCACCGCCGCGGGTCAGGTAGTAGGCGCCGAGGATCGGCAGCATGGTCACCAGCATCACCAGCATGGCGACCACGTTGGTCACCGGCACGTCGCGCGGGCGGCTCAGCTGGTTGAGCAGCCAGATCGGCAGCGTGCGCTCATGGCCGGCGGTGAAGGTGGTGACGATGATCTCGTCGAACGACAGGGCGAAGGCCAGCATGCCCCCGGCCAGCAGTGCCGAGCCAAGGTTGGGCAGGACGATGTAGCGAAACGTCTGCCAACCATCGGCGCCCAGGTCCATCGAGGCTTCGATCAGGCTCTGCGAGGTACGGCGCAGCCGCGCGATCACGTTGTTGTAGACGATCACCACGCAGAAGGTGGCGTGACCGACCACGATGGTGAATATCCCGGGCTCGATCCCAAGGCTCTTGAACGCCGACAGCAGGGCGATGCCGGTGATGATCCCCGGCAGGGCGATCGGCAGGATCAGGATCAGCGAAATCCCTTCCTTGCCGAAGAAGTTGCGCCGGTACAGCGCCGCCGAAGCCAGGGTGCCGAGCACCAGGGCGATCAGCGTGGCGAGGCAGGCTACCTGGATCGACAGCTTGATGGACTCGAGCACGTCCGGGCGGGCGAAGGCCACGGCGAACCATTTCAAGGTGAAGCCCTGGGGCGGGAAGCTGAACGCCGCGTCTTCGGTGTTGAAGGCGTACAACACGATGATCAGGATCGGAAAGTGCAGGAACAGCAAACCACCCCACGCTGCCAGGCGCAGTCCGGTCGAGGCTTTTTCAGAGTGCATCGAAGGCTCCCAGGCGCTTGACGATGGACAGGTAGACCGCGATCAGCACGATCGGCACCAGGGTGAACGCGGCGGCCATCGGCATGTTGCCGATCGCCCCTTGTTGGGCGTAGACCATGCTGCCGATGAAGTAGCCGGGCGGGCCGATCAGTTGCGGCACGATGAAGTCGCCCAGGGTCAGCGAGAAGGTGAAGATCGAGCCTGCGGCAATACCGGGGATCGACAGAGGCAGGATCACTTGCCAGAAGGTCTGCCCCGGCCTCGCGCCGAGGTCCGCCGAAGCCTGCAGCAGCGACGGCGGCAGGCGCTCCAGCGAGGCCTGGATCGGCAGGATCATGAACGGCAGCCAGATGTACACGAACACCATGAAGCGCCCCAGGTGCGAGGTCGACAGCGTGCTGCCGCCCACTCCAGGTATGGCCAGCACGGCTTGCAGCAACCCATCCAGGTGCAACTGCTGGACAAACCACTGGGCCACGCCACCCTTGGCCAGTAGCAGGGTCCAGGCGTAGGTCTTGACGATGTAGCTGGCCCACATCGGCATCATCACCGCGATATAGAAAAAGGCCTTGGTCTTGCCGGTGGTGTAGCGCGCCATGTAGTAGGCGATGGGGAAGGCCAGCACCGCGCTGGCCAGCGACACCGCCACGGCCATGGCCAGGGTGCGCAGGATGATGTCGAAGTTCGCCGGGTTGAACAGCGCGGCGAAGTTGCCCAGGGTCAACGCCGGCGTCACCGCCATGGTGAAGTCGTCGAAGGTGTAGAAACCTTGCCACAGCAAGTTGAGCAACGAGCCCAGGTAGATGGCGCCGAACCAGGTCAGCGGCGGGATCAGCAGCAGCAACAGGTACAGGTTGGGGCGCCGGTAGAGCAGGTTGGACAGCCGGCGCAACGGGCTTGAAGGTGGCTGGGCCAGGCTCATTTCAGCGGCCCTCGACCAGCACGGTTTCCTGCAGCGCCGTCATCGCTTCACGTGGCCAGCGCACCTGCACCCGCTGGCCGGCCTGCCAGGGTTGTGGCTGGTCCTGCCAGCGGTCGTTGGCCTGGCTTACCGCCAGCAGTTGGCCGTTGTCCAGTTGCACCTCAAAGCGCGTGGCGCTGCCCTGGTACTGGATGTCGCGCAGCAGGCCACTGAGCTGAACGTCCTGGCCGCTGCTGGGCGAGTCCCCCAGGCGGATGTGTTCGGGGCGGATGGAGAAGGGCGAGCGGCCACCGCTGAGCTGCTCGGCCAGGTCGCCACGCACCACGTTGGAGGTGCCGACGAACTCGGCGACGAAGGTGGTGGCGGGCTTCATGTAGAGCTGGCGCGGGGTGTCGACCTGTTCGATGCGGCCGCGGTTGAACACCGCCACGCGGTCGGACATCGACAGGGCTTCGGTCTGGTCGTGGGTGACGAAGATGAAGGTGATGCCCAGCTGGCGCTGCAGTTTCTTCAGCTCGCCCTGCATCTGTTCGCGCAGTTTCAGGTCGAGCGCGCCCAGTGGCTCGTCGAGCAGCAGCACCCGCGGCCGGTTGACCAGGGCGCGGGCCAGGGCGACGCGCTGGCGCTGACCGCCGGAAAGCTGTGCCGGCTTGCGCTCGCCGTAGCCGGCCAGGGCGACCATGGCCAGCGCCTCTTCGGCGCGTGTGTGGCGTTCGGCCTTGGCCACGCCCTTGACCTTGAGGCCATAGGCAATGTTGTCGCGCACGTTCATGTGGGGGAACAGGGCGTAGTCCTGGAACACCGTGTTGACGTCGCGCTGGTAGGGCGGGACGCCGGCGGCTTCGCTGCCGTGGATACGAATCGAGCCGCTGTCGGGTTGCTCGAAGCCGGCGATCAGGCGCAGGCAGGTGGTCTTGCCCGAGCCCGAGGGGCCGAGCATGGAGAAGAACTCGCCGTCCTCGATGTCGATGCTGACCTGGTCGACGGCCTTGACCTCGGCGAAGGTGCGCGAGACCTGGGTGAACTGGACTGCTAGGGGCATGGGCGGTACTCAGCTGTGCTTATGTTGCCTGTACCGGCCTCTTCGCGGGACAAGCCCGCTCCCACAGGATTCGTAGCGGCGCAGCCCCTGTGGGAGCGGGCTTGCCCCGCGAAGAGGCCGGTAAGGACTCAATCGACCTTAGCGCCCGCCCATGATCGCAATGTAGTCTTGCGTCCATCGGCTATACGGCACGAACTTGCCCCCCTGGGCCTGCGGGGTTTTCCAGAAAGCGATCTTGTCGAAGTTGTCGAAGCCGTTGGTCTTGCAGCCCTCGGCCCCCAGCAACTCGCTGCTGGTGCACGCCGCCGGCACCGCCGGCAACGACCCGAACCAGGCCGCCACATCGCCCTGCACCTTCGGCTGCAGCGACCAGTCCATCCACTTGTAGGCGCAGTTGGGGTGCTTGGCCTCGGCGTGCAGCATGGTGGTGTCGGCCCAGCCAGTGGCGCCTTCCTTCGGAATGGTCGAGGCCACCGGCTGGTTCTCGGCCTTCAGGCCATTGACCATGTAGCCCCAGGAGCTGGAGGCGACCACGCCTTCGTTCTTCACGTCGCTCATCTGCACCGTGGCGTCATGCCAGTAGCGGTGGATCAGCGGTTGCTGCTGGCGCAGCAGGTCGAGCACCGCCTTGTACTGGGCTTCGTTCAGCTCGTAGGGGTCCTGGATGCCCAGTTCCGGTTTGGCCGATTTCAGGTACAGCGCCGCGTCGGCGAGGTAGATCGGACCGTCATAGGCCTGCACACGGCCCTTGTTCGGCTTGCCATCGGGCAGATCCTGCGGCTCGAACACTACCCCCCAGCTGGTCGGCGCCTCTTTGAAGGTATTGGTGTTGTACAGCAGCACGTTCGGGCCCCACTGGTACGGGGTGCCATAGACCTGCTTGTCGACCACGTACCAGCCGCCGTTCTGCAGGCGCGGGTCGATGTTCTTCCAGTTGGGGACCAGCGCAGTGTTGATCGGCTGCACCTTCTTGCCGACGATCAGGCGCAGCGAGGCATCACCGGAGGCAGTGACCAGGTCGTACCCGCCCTTGTTCATCAGGCTGACCATTTCATCGGAGGTGGCGGCGGTCTTGACGCTGACCTTGCAGCCGGTTTCCTTCTCGAAGCCGCTGACCCAGTCATAGGCCTTGTCGCTCTCGCCGCGCTCGATGTAGCCGGGCCAGGCGACGATATCCAGCCGGCCTTCAGTGGCGCCCAGGGCCTTGGGCAGCTCGGCGGCCTGCAGGCCGGCGCTGGCCAGCAGCGCGCCGGTCACGGCGCCGAGCAATGCGGTCTTGTGCACTGACATGGTGTTCCCTCTTCTTCTTGGAGATCTTGGTAGGGGCAGTCATCAAGAAAGCAGTGATGCGATTGTTATAAGCGTAGTGCGCTTGCGCAGGATGTTGGCGATATCGAGTCTAGTTGGCTTTTTGCCAGCTAAAGCAACATCTGGAAGCAAATCCAGGGGTGGCCCGGCACACGGCAGGCCTTACTCTGGCCGTTACATTTCGCAACGTGGAGACATGTTCATGAACACCCGTGGCTTGCTCGATCAATTGCTCAAATCCGGCCAGGATCTGCTGAACAAACAGTCAGGCGCCGGCAAACCCTCGGCGGGCGCAAGCGGGCTCGGCGGCTTGTTGTCCGGGGCTGGCGGCGGGGCGTTGGCCGCCGGGGTCATGGGCATGCTGCTGGGGAACAAGAAAACGCGCAATGTGGGCGGCAAAGTGCTGACCTACGGGGGCCTGGCCGCTCTGGGCGTGCTCGCCTACAAGGCCTACGGCAACTGGCAGGCGAGCCAGGGCGCAGGGCAGGGCGCCGCGCCGCAGACACTCGACCGGCTGCCCCCGGCCCAGGCCGAGCAGCACAGCCAGGCGGTACTGCGTGCGCTGGTGGCGGCTGCCAAGTCCGATGGTCATATCGATGAGCGCGAACGCGAGCTGATCGAAGGCGAATTCACCCGCCTGGACAGCGACGCCGAGCTGCGGCAGTGGTTGCATGCGGAACTCAACAAGCCATTGGACCCGGCCGAAGTCGCCCGCGCGGCGCAAACACCGGAGATGGCGGCCGAGATGTACCTGGCCAGCGTGATGATGGTCGATCAGGAAAACTTCATGGAGCGCGCCTACCTGGATGAACTGGCCCGCCAGCTGCGCCTGGAACCGGCGTTGCGCCAGGAGCTGGAGAACCAGGTGAGGCTTGCTGCTGGGCAGTGACAAGGGCCTGCTTTGCAGGCCATCGCCGGCAAGCCGGCTCCCACAAGGGCCCCACAAGGGCCCCACAAGGGCCGAGCAGATCCTGTGGGAGCAGGCTTGTACATCGGTAAAGACCACATTTTCCGCGCATTTCAGCCGCAAAAGCGTAGGGCGCCTACGCTATACTTCGACGATTTTTCCCGCTCGTTGTGAATTCCTGAGGGCTGAATGTGAAGAACTGGACCTTGCGCCAACGGATCCTGGCAAGTTTCGCCGTGATCATCGCCATCATGCTGCTGATGATCGTCGCCGCCTACTCGCGGCTGATGGCGATCGAAAAGGCCGAAGAGGCAGTGGGGACCGACAGCATTCCAGGGGTCTACTACAGCTCGATGATCCGCAGTGCCTGGGTCGACAGCTATATCACCAGCCAGCAGCTGGTGGGGCTGTCCAACCGCCGTGAAGTGACCCCGGCAGACATGGAGCTGTTCAAGAGTTTCGAGGCGCGCCTCAAGCAACACATGGCCAGTTACCAGGCCACCATCCAGGCGAGTGACGACCAGGCCCGGTTCGATGACTTCGTGCAGATGGAAGAAACCTACATCAAGCTCATCGGCGAGGTGCTGGACGCCTATCGCCAGCACAACTACACCGAAGCAGAGCGGCTGATCAGCGATGTCCTGACCCCGGCCTGGGTCGACGGGCGCAAGCACCTGAACGCGGTGATCGAGCACAACCGCGAGTCGGCCGACGCCGCCACCCAGGAAATCGGCAGCGCCGTGAGCGCGGCCAAAGGCAGCATGATGATCTCGCTGTTGCTGGCGATCATTGCTGCCTGTATCTGCGGGCTGCTGCTGATGCGGGCCATCACCGCACCCGTGCAGCGTGTGGTGCATGCCCTCGACAAGCTGCGCTCGGGCGACCTGAGCATGCGCCTGAGCCTGGACCGCAAGGATGAATTCGGCGCCATCGAAAGCGGCTTCAACGAAATGGCCGAAGCACTGGCCAACCTGGTATCCCAGGCCCAGCGCTCGTCGGTCCAGGTGACCACGTCGGTGACCGAAATTGCCGCCACCTCCAAGCAGCAGCAGGCCACGGCCACCGAAACGGCGGCCACCACCACGGAAATCGGCGCCACCTCGCGTGAAATCGCCGCCACCTCCCGCGACCTGGTGCGCACCATGACCGAAGTCACCAGCGCCGCCGACCAGGCGTCGAGCCTGGCCGGCTCTGGCCAGCAAGGCCTGGCGCGCATGGAAGAAACCATGCACCAGGTCATGGGCGCCGCCGACCTGGTCAACGCCAAGCTTGCGATCCTCAATGAAAAGGCCAGCAACATCACCCAGATGGTGGTGACCATCGTCAAGGTTGCTGACCAGACCAACCTGCTGTCGCTCAACGCCGCCATCGAAGCCGAAAAAGCCGGCGAATACGGCCGTGGCTTCGCGGTGGTCGCCACCGAGGTGCGTCGTCTGGCCGACCAGACGGCCGTGGCAACCTACGACATCGAACAGATGGTGCGGGAAATCCAGTCGGCGGTGTCGGCCGGGGTCATGGGCATGGACAAGTTCTCCGAGGAAGTGCGCCGCGGCATGTTCGAGGTGCAGCAGGTCGGCGAGCAGCTGAGCCAGATCATCCATCAGGTCCAGGCGCTGGCGCCACGGGTGCTGATGGTCAACGAAGGCATGCAGGCCCAGGCCACCGGTGCCGAGCAGATCAACCAGGCCCTGGCCCAGCTCAGCGATGCCAGCACCCAGACCGTGGAGTCGCTGCGCCAGGCCAGCTTTGCCATCGATGAGCTGAGCCAGGTGGCTGCAGGCCTGCGCGGCGGCGTATCGCGCTTCAAAGTCTGATCGTCATGACCGACCTGCATCCGCATACGGCAGCGGCGGCCCGCGCCAAGGGCACGCTGTACCTGCAGTTTCGCCTCGGCCAGCAGCGCTTCGCCCTGAATGTGCACGAGGTGATCGAGGTGCTGCCACGCCGGCCACTCAAGCCGATTGCCCAGGCACCGGCCTGGGTCGCCGGTATCCTCGCCCACCGGGGTGTGCTGGTGCCGGTGATCGACCTGTGTGCCTTGAGTTTTGCCGAGCCCGCCGCCGAGCGCACCAGCACGCGTCTGGTGCTGGTGCATTACCGCCAGGAACATCAACTTGGGCTGATCCTGGAGCAGGCCACCGAGACCTTGCGCTGCCGCCCGGAGGAGTTCCAGCCCTATGGCCTGGATAACGGCGAAGCCCCTTACCTGGGCCCGGTGCGCCAGGATGCACAGGGGCTGCTGCAGCGCATCGAGGTGGATGACCTGCTCAGTGACGCCGTGCGTCAGCTGTTGTTCCCGAACCCGTCAGGCCAGCAGCAGGTGTGGTCATGAGCCAGCAACGCTTTTTCCGTTTTCTGCAGGAGCGAATAGGCCTGGACGTCGAGTCGGTAGGCGTACCGATGGTCGAGCGTGCCCTGCGCCAGCGCTGCGTCGCGCTCAATGCCGCCAACCTCGACGATTACTGGCTGCGCCTGCAGCAATCGGCAGACGAACAGCAGGCCTTGATCGAAGCGGTGATCGTTCCGGAGACCTGGTTTTTCCGTTACCCCGAGTCGTTCACCGCGCTGGCCGGCCTGGCCCACAAGCGCCTGGTCGAACTGGCCGGCGAGCGGCCGTTGCGCTTGCTCAGCTTGCCGTGCTCTACCGGTGAAGAGCCTTATTCGCTGGCCATGGCGCTGCTGGATGCGGGGCTGAACCCCGCCACCTTCCAGATCGACGCCATGGACATCAGCCCCAATTCGGTGGCCAAGGCCGTGCAGGCCGTGTATGGACGCAACTCGTTCCGTGGCAGCGACCTGGCGTTTCGCGAGCGGCACTTCGTCGATGTCGGCGACAGCCATCAGCTGGATGAACGGGTACGTCAACAGGTGCGGTTCGAGGTGGGCAACGTGCTCGATCCGATCTTGGCCAGCCGCAATGGCCAGTACGATTTCGTGTTCTGCCGCAACCTGCTGATCTACTTCGATGTGCAGACCCAGCAGCGGGTCTTCGAGGTGCTCAAGCGCCTGGTGCATACCGAGGGCGTGCTGTTCATCGGGCCTGCCGAAGGCAGCCTGCTGGCGCGCCTGGGCATGCGTCCGCTGGGCATTGCCCAGTCATTTGCCTATGTGCGTCAGCCTGCGGATGCCCCCATCGCAGCACCTCAGCCCCTGCGCAGCGCGTCCCCACTCCCGCCGGCGACCCCGATCGCGCCGAGCCGGCCTGCACCTGCGCCGCGACCGCGACCGGCGACACCGCTCGCTGCCCCGGTGGCCGCGCCACGCGAGAGCGAAAGCGAGTTGCTGGCCAGCATCGCGCGACAAGCCAATGCCGGTGACAGCGTGCAAGCGCGCGCCAGCTGCCAGCGCTACCTGCGCGAGTTCGCGCCGAAAGCGCAGGTGTACTACTGGCTGGGTCTGCTCAGTGATACCGAAGGCGACGCTGCGCAAGCGTTGAGCCATTACCGCAAGGCCTTGTACCTGGAGCCGCAGCACCCTGAAGCGTTGCTGCACCTGGCCACGCTGCTGGCCGCCCAAGGCGATAGCGCCGGCGCTCGCCGCCTGCAGGAGCGTGCGGCGCGGGTCGGAAGGGAGTCTGAACGATGAGCGTCGAACACGCGCTCGGGCTGCTCGCCAAGGACGATCAGGCCATCGACGATTGCTGGAACCGTATCGGCGTGCATGGCGACAAGCAGTGCCCGCTGCTGGAACGGCACATCCACTGTCGCAACTGTGATGTCTACGCCGCTGCTGCCACGCGCCTGCTGGACCGCTATGCGCTGGTTCAGGACGACCAGGTACACGAAGCTCAGGTGAGCGAGGCCGCTGCTGGGCGCTCGCTGCTGCTGTTCCGCCTGGACGAGGAATGGCTGGCCCTGGCCACCGCCTGCCTGGCCGAAATCGCCCCGGTGCAGCCGGTGCATTCGCTGCCCCACCAGCGCTCGCGCGTACTGCAGGGTGTGGCCAACGTACGTGGCGCCCTGGTCCCGTGCCTGTCCCTGAGCGACCTGCTGGGGGGCGAGCATGTGCCTGATCAGCCGCGCAGTGGCCGGGCAATGCCGCGCATGTTGATCCTGGCCGCGACCGGTGGCCCGGTGGTGATGGCCGTGGACGAGATCGATGGCATCCACCGTCTGGACCTCGCGCTGGCAGGCGCCAGCGAGGAAGCGGCACCCTTCACGGCTGCTGTGATGCAGTGGCGCGGGCGCAGTGTGCGCGTGCTGGACGACCAACAACTACTGTCTGCCGTGCAGCGGAGCCTGTCATGACCCCTGAGCAAATGCGCGACGCATCGTTGCTCGAACTGTTCAGCCTGGAGGCCGAAGCCCAGACACAGGTGCTCAGCACCGGGCTGATGGCGCTGGAGCGCAACCCGACCCAGGCCGATCAACTGGAAGCCTGCATGCGCGCCGCTCACTCCCTCAAGGGCGCGGCGCGGATCGTCGGTCTCGATGCCGGGGTCAGCGTTGCCCATGTGATGGAAGATTGCCTGGTGGCGGCCCAGGAAGGCCGGCTGCTGCTGCGTGCCGAGCATATCGATGCATTGCTGCGCGGTACCGACCTGTTGCTGCATATCGCCACGCCCGGCGATCCGCAGGGCGAGGCTGGCGTGCCGGCATTCCTCGTGCAGATGGCCGGCTTGATCGATCCGGGGGCTGCTCCCGTGGTACCGGCGCCGAAGCCGACGCCCGTGGCCGAACCCGCCGTGCCGATGCCTGCGCCGGTCCCATCGCCAGCGCCAGCCGAGCCGGCACTGCTCGACGCTGAGCCCGAGAACGAACTGCCGGCGCTGCGCAAGACCGGCAAACGCGGTGGGGAAGGGGGCGAGCGGGTACTGCGGGTGACCGCCGACCGCCTCAACAGCCTGCTCGACCTGTCCAGCAAGTCGCTGGTCGAGACCCAGCGCCTGAAGCCCTACCTGGCCACCTTGCAGCGCCTCAAACGCATGCACGGCCAAGGCATGCGCGCCCTCGATGGCCTCAAGACCCAACTGGACGACAGCGGCCAGAGCCCGGAAGTGCTCGAAGCCCTGGCCCAGACCCAGCGGCTGCTGCTGGAAACCCAGCAGATCCTGCAACAGCAGGCGGCCGACCTCGACGAATTCGGCTGGCAGGCCAGCCAGCGCGCACAGTTGCTCTACGACACCGCCCTGGCATGCCGGATGCGCCCGTTCGCCGACGTGCTCACCGGCCAGAGCCGCATGGTCCGCGATCTGGGGCGCTCGCTGGGGAAACAGGTGCGCCTGCAGATCGACGGCGAGAAGACCCAGGTCGACCGCGATGTGCTGGAAAAGCTCGATGCGCCCCTGACCCATTTGCTGCGCAATGCCGTCGACCATGGCATCGAACGGCCCGAACAGCGCCTGCTGGCCGGCAAGCCGGAGGAGGGCGCGATACGCCTGCGCGCGTCCCATCAGGCGGGCCTGCTGATCCTCGAACTGAGCGACGACGGTGCCGGTATCGACATTGCGCGGTTACGCCGCAGCATTGTCGAGCGGGGCTTGTCGCCAGCCGACACGGTGGAGCAGATGAGCGAGGCAGAGCTGCTCACCTTCTTGTTCCTGCCGGGTTTCAGCATGCGCGACAAGGTCACCGAGGTGTCTGGCCGTGGCGTCGGGCTGGATGCGGTGCAGCACATGGTCCGCGAGCTGCGGGGGTCGATCGAGCTGACCCACGTGGCCGGTCAAGGCTGCCGCTTCCACCTGGAAGTGCCGCTGACCCTGTCGGTGGTACGCAGCCTGGTGGTGGAGGTCGGTGGCGAGGCTTACGCGTTCCCGCTGGCGCATATCGAACGCACCCTGGAGGTCGCCGCCGAGCAGATCGTGCAGATCGAAGGGCGCCAGCATTTCTGGCACGAGGGCCGGCATATCGGCCTGGTAGCCGCCAGCCAGCTGCTCAACCGGCCTGCGGAGCACGGTGAGGGCGGCAGTTTGCGGGTGGTGGTGATCCGCGAACGCGAACAGCTTTACGGGGTGGCCGTGGAGCGCCTGATCGGCGAGCGCGTGCTGGTGGTGATGCCGCTGGACCCGCGCCTGGGCAAGGTCCAGGACATCTCCGCCGGGGCCTTGCTGGACGATGGTTCGGTGGTGTTGATCGTCGACGTCGAAGACTTGCTGCGCTCGGTCGAGAAGCTGCTCAGCACCGGCCGCCTCGAACGTATCGAACGCGGCGCCCAGATGGGTCGTGGCGTGACCCGCAAACGCATCCTGGTGGTCGACGATTCGCTGACCGTGCGCGAACTGCAACGCAAGCTGTTGAGCAACCGCGGCTACGAAGTGGCCGTCGCCGTCGATGGCATGGACGGCTGGAACGCCCTGCGCGGCGAGGACTTCGACCTGCTGATCACCGATATCGACATGCCGCGCATGGACGGTATCGAGCTGGTCACACTGGTGCGCCGCGACCAGCGGCTGCAGTCACTGCCGGTGATGGTGGTGTCGTACAAGGACCGCGAAGAAGATCGACGCCGTGGCCTGGACGCCGGAGCCGACTACTATTTGGCTAAGGCCAGTTTCCACGACGATGCGTTGCTGGATGCTGTGGTTGAATTGATCGGAGGTGCTCAAGGATGAAGATCGCCATCGTCAACGACATGCCCATGGCCGTGGAGGCATTGCGCCGGGCCCTGGCCTTCGAGCCCGCGCACGAGGTGATCTGGGTGGCCGGCAATGGCGCCGAGGCGCTGCGCAAGTGTGCCGAGGTCACCCCCGACCTGATCCTCATGGACCTCATCATGCCGGTGATGGACGGCGTCGAAGCGACCCGGCGGATCATGGCCGAGACGCCCTGCGCCATCCTCATCGTTACCGTCGATCGCAAGCAGAACGTGCACCGGGTGTTCGAGGCCATGGGCCATGGCGCCCTGGATGTGGTCGATACCCCCGCCCTCGGCGCGGGCGATGCGCGCGAGGCAGCGGCGCCGCTGCTGCGCAAGATTCTCAACATCAGCTGGCTGATAGGCCAGCAACGGCCCAGTGCGACCAAACCTGTGGCCGCGCCCCTGCGCGATGCCGTCCAGAGCCGGGGCCTGGTGGCGATCGGTTCTTCGGCGGGTGGGCCTGCCGCCCTGGAGGTGCTGCTCAAGGGTTTGCCCAGGGCGTTTCCGGCGTCCATCGTGCTGGTTCAGCATGTGGATCAGGTGTTCGCCGCCGGCATGGCCGAATGGCTCAGCAGCGCCTGCGGGCTGCCGGTGCGCCTGGCCTGTGAGGGCGAGCTTCCGCAGCCGGGGCAAGTGCTGTTGGCGGGCACCAATCACCATATCCGCCTGCTACAGGGTGGCCAGTTGGCCTACACTGCTGAACCTGTCAACGAAATCTACCGGCCCTCGATCGATGTGTTCTTCGAGAGCGTGGCGCGCTACTGGCGCGGCGATGCGGTGGGCGTGCTGCTCACCGGCATGGGCCGCGATGGCGCCCAGGGCCTCAAACTGATGCGCCAGCAGGGCTTCCTGACCATTGCCCAGGACCAGTCCAGCAGCGCCGTCTACGGTATGCCCAAGGCCGCCGCGGCAATCGACGCGGCGGTGGAAATCCGTCCGCTGGAGCGAATCGCCGGGCGCTTGATGGAAATCTTTGCAAAATGACGACATGTATTGAATCACGCTGCCCAGGCTGCAGTGATCAGGTGAAAACGGATGACTGATTTACCGATCGAAGGTTTCGCGACCGCCAACGAAAACTCGGCGATGGTCCTGCTGGTCGACGATCAGGCGATGATCGGCGAAGCCGTGCGCCGTGGCCTGGCCCACGAAGAGAACATCGACTTCCACTTCTGCGCCGACCCGCACCAGGCCGTGGCCCAGGCCATGCGCATCAAGCCTACGGTGATCCTCCAGGACCTGATCATGCCTGGCCTGGATGGCCTGACCCTGGTGCGCGAATACCGCAACAACCCGGCCACCCAGGACATTCCGATCATCGTCCTGTCGACCAAGGAAGACCCGCTGGTCAAGAGCGCGGCATTTGCCGCCGGGGCCAACGACTACCTGGTCAAGCTGCCCGACACCATCGAGCTGGTGGCACGTATCCGCTACCACTCGCGCTCGTACCTGACCCTGTTGCAACGCGACGAGGCCTACCGTGCCTTGCGCGTCAGCCAGCAACAGTTGCTCGACACCAACCTGATGCTGCAGCGGCTGATGAATTCCGACGGCCTCACCGGGCTGTCCAACCGCCGCCATTTCGACGAATACCTGGAGCTGGAATGGCGCCGGGCCATGCGTGAGCAGCAGCAGTTGTCGTTGCTGATGATCGATGTCGACTACTTCAAGGTCTACAACGACAGCTTCGGCCACCTGGCCGGTGACGAAGCGCTGCGCCAGGTGGCCGAGGCCATCCGTGGCTCGTGCTCGCGGCCTACCGACCTGCCGGCGCGTTATGGCGGCGAAGAGTTCGCCCTGGTGCTGCCCAACACCTCCCCGGGCGGTGCGCGGCTGGTAGCCGAGAAGCTGCGCCAGACCGTGCTCGGCCTCAATATCCCGCACAGTGCACCGCAGGCCGACTCGCGTCTGACCGTGAGCATTGGCCTGGCGACCCATACGCCGCCGGTTGGCAGCCATTGCCGGCAACTGATCCTGGCGGCGGACAAGGGCTTGTACCTGGCCAAGCACAGCGGGCGCAACCAGGTCGGGATCGCCTGAACGGGCCTCATCGCCGGCAAGCCGGCTCCCACAGGTACAGCCTGTGCCTGAGATTGGCGCCCAACCTGTGGGAGCCGGCTTGCCGGCGATAGGCCCACAGGATTTCTACCGCCCGGCGGGTCTGCCGCCATGCCCCAGACTCGGTTATACTCCCCGACTTTTCACCGAATTCGCGCGAGTAGCCAGCCCATGGAAATCCAACCGATCCTGAACACCATCAAGGACCTCACCGAGCGTTCCCAGTCCATTCGGGGGTATCTTTGACTACGATCACAAGCATGACCGCCTGATCGAAGTCAACCGCGAGCTGGAAGACCCGGCCGTCTGGAACAAGCCCGAGTACGCCCAGGCCCTGGGCCGCGAGCGCGCCATGCTGGTGCAGGTCGTCGAGACCCTGGACAAGATGTCCAACGGCCTGGCCGACTGCCAGGACCTGCTCGACATGGCCGTCGAGGAAAATGACGAAGGCGCCGTGAGCGATGTCGTGACCGAGTTGCAGAGCCTGGAAGAATCCCTGGCCCAGCTCGAGTTCCGTCGCATGTTCAGCGGCGAGATGGACATGAACAATGCCTACCTGGACATCCAGGCAGGCTCTGGCGGTACCGAGGCACAGGACTGGGCCAACATCCTGCTGCGCATGTACCTGCGCTGGGCCGACAAGCGCGGCTTCGACGCCACCATCATCGAGCTTTCCGAAGGCGAAGTCGCCGGCATCAAGGGCGCCACCGTGCACATCAAGGGCGAGTACGCCTTTGGCTGGCTGCGCACCGAGATCGGCGTGCACCGCCTGGTGCGCAAGAGCCCGTTCGACTCCGGTGCCCGTCGCCACACCTCGTTCTCGGCGGTATTCGTGTCGCCCGAGATCGACGACAAGGTCGAGATCGAGATCAACCCGTCTGACCTGCGCGTCGACACCTACCGCTCCTCCGGTGCCGGTGGTCAGCACGTGAACACCACCGACTCGGCGGTACGTATCACCCACGTGCCTACCAACACCGTGGTGGCCTGCCAGAACGAACGCTCCCAGCACGCCAACAAGGACACCGCCATGAAGATGCTGCGGGCCAAGTTGTACGAGCTGGAAATGCAGAAGCGCAACGCCGCTTCCCAGGCGCTGGAAGACAGCAAGTCGGACATCGGCTGGGGCCACCAGATCCGCTCCTACGTGCTGGATGACTCGCGCATCAAGGACCTGCGTACCGGCGTCGAGCGCAGCGACTGCCAGAAGGTTCTGGACGGCGACCTCGACCAGTACCTGGAAGCGAGCCTCAAGCAGGGGCTGTAAGCCGCACACCACCGCCGCGATACCTGGCCGCCCGCCGGTATCGCGTGCCCTGCCCGAAAAGGGCAACGAACACCTGATGGAAAGAATGACGACATGAGCGACCTCAAGACCGAAGCGCAAGACCTGCAACAGGAAGAAAACGCCCTGATCGCCCTGCGCAAGGAAAAACTTGCCGCCGAGCGCGCCAAGGGCAATGCCTTCCCCAACGACTTCCGTCGCGACAGCTACTGCAACGACCTGCAGAAGCAATACGCGGACAAGACCAAGGAAGAGCTGGAAGCTGCAGCGATTCCGGTCAAGGTCGCCGGCCGCATCATGCTCAACCGTGGCTCGTTCATGGTTATCCAGGACATGACTGGCCGTATTCAGGTCTACGTCAACCGCAAGACCCTGCCGGAAGAAACCCTGGCCGCGGTCAAGACCTGGGACCTGGGCGACATCATCAGCGCCGAAGGCACCCTGGCCCGTTCCGGCAAGGGCGACCTGTACGTCGAGATGACCAACGTGCGCCTGCTGACCAAATCGCTGCGTCCGCTGCCCGACAAGCACCACGGCCTGACCGACACCGAGCAGCGCTACCGCCAGCGCTACGTCGACCTGATGGTCAACGAGGAAACCCGCAACACCTTCCGCGTTCGCTCGCAGGTGATCTCGCACATCCGCAAGTTCCTCATCGAGCGCGACTTCCTCGAAGTCGAGACGCCGATGCTGCAGACCATCCCTGGCGGCGCCGCGGCCAAGCCGTTCGAAACCCACCACAATGCCCTGGACATGGCCATGTTCCTGCGCATCGCGCCTGAGCTGTACCTCAAGCGCCTGGTTGTCGGTGGCTTCGAGAAAGTCTTCGAGATCAACCGCAACTTCCGTAACGAAGGCGTTTCGACCCGGCACAACCCCGAGTTCACCATGCTCGAGTTCTACCAGGCCTACGCCGACTACCGCGACAACATGGACCTCACCGAGGAACTGTTCCGCGAGCTGGCGCAGCTGGTGCTGGGCAGCACCGACGTGCCGTATGGCGACAAGGTGTTCCACTTCGGCGAGCCGTTCGTGCGCCTGTCGGTGTTCGACTCGATCCTCAAGTACAACCCGGAGCTCACCGCTGCCGACCTGCAGGACGTCGACCGCGCCCGCGAGATCGCCAAGAAGGCCGGTGCCAAGGTGCTCGGCCACGAAGGCCTGGGCAAGCTGCAGGTGATGATTTTCGAAGAGCTGGTCGAGCACAAGCTGGAGCAGCCGCACTTCATCACCGAGTACCCG
>Ga0160431_100303_pt1 | contig 28044 bp, 28 predicted proteins | sample HID1971K_E0MG_FD_108212 | JGI IMG/M metagenome (GOLD analysis project Ga0160431, IMG submission 108212) | Enriched millipede-associated microbial communities from UW Madison campus, WI, USA - HID1971K_E0 MG | ecosystem: Host-associated > Arthropoda: Insects > Digestive system > Unclassified ...
AGATTGAACGATGAATAGAGACGACACCCATTTCACTGTCGGCAAAACCACCTTCTTCCAAGGCGAAAACCAGACCCACCCCCTGTTCCGCATCGAGCCCGGCATCCCTTGCCAGAACGCCCGCGAACAGGCCTCGGAACTGATGGGCTATGTGCGCGAACTGACCATCATCGGCCTGATGGACGAGAAACCCATGATGATCTGGGCAGCGCACTACCTGAGTGCCCTGGCCAAGGCACTGATGGATGATGCTGAGCTGGGCATGATGCACTGAGTGCTTTGTCGACCAGACTGGCCTCTTTGCGGGACAAGCCCGCTCCCACAGGTACGGCGCAGGCCCGAGATCTGTAGAGATCCCTGTGGGAGCGGGCTTGTCCCGCGAAGAGGCCGGCCCAGGCAGTGAAAATTTCAAGGAGATCGAACAATGACCACAGACAACACCCATTTCACGGTCGGCAAAACCACCTTCTTCCAAGGCGAAAACCAGACCCACCCTGCACTGGCCCGCCATGTTTCAAACGGAACTGCGCCACCGCAGCCTGAGTCGCATCCTTTGAACCCCGCAAAAAAGGATGTTGGCAATGAAAACCATGACTCGACTGTTCACCGGCCTGGCACTGGCAGGTGCATTGGGCGCCTCGATGGCCTGGGCCGATCAGCCCGGCGCCGATTGGACAGTGACCAAGGATCAGGCCGAAGCTGCCCTGAAGGGCGCTGGCTATACCCAGATCACCAAGATCGAAGCCGACGACGGCCATTGGGAAGGGGAGGGCATGAAGGCGGACGGCAAGCGCTACGAATTCCAGGTCGACCCGCACAAGGGCACGATCATCAAGGATGAACTCGATCGCTGAAGGCACGCTTGTCCTGCCAGAGCCCGCGCCTGTGCGCGGGCTTTTTCATGACCAGGCGGGCGTCACCCGGCTATTCAAGCACTGTCGGATCGCGCCGGATCTCCTCCCGCGCCATGGCTTCCCAGAGGAACGGGAACCCGTTGGCATCGGTACGTTCCCCGGTTGCAAGCGCGACGCTGGCGGGTAACGGTGCGCCGCCTCCGAGCACTTCGACACGCCAGGCCAGGCGACTACGCCACTCCAGCGTGATGGCGCGCAAGTGCGCCTGGCGAATGCCGTTGGCCACTACCAGCACGCCATGATTGGCAAGCAATGCCCATTTCCGTGTACCCAGGGCCTCCACGGCGGCGCGGCCCAGTTGAATGTCTTCGACCGTGCCTCGGTACTCGTCATACAGCACCGGGTCAGTGTCGACCAAGGCCGAGGTCTGGTCGTAGATCGGCGGCACACGCCCCACCGCCGACCACACCGATCCCCACTGGGGGTGGTTGTGAATCACCACGCCAACATCATGCCGCGCCGCGTGCACATCCATGTGCAGGTTGATGGCCGGGGTGATGTTCCAGTCGCCCTCGATCACCTTGCCCTGCTGATCGAGGCGCACGATATCCAAGGCGGTGACCTCACCCCAGGTGAGTTCCCACGGGTTGGCCAGGTATGTGCCGTCCTCCTGGCGAACGGTGATGTGGCCGGCGATATGGTCGTTATAGCCCTCGCGGGACAATACCCGGCACAGCAAGGCCAAGCGCTGGCGCGGTGTCAGATCGGGTAGCAGCGGGTAGCGACCTGGCCTGGGAATGTAGCGGGCCAGCAAATCATGGTTCAGTTCATCCTTCAGCATGGCTGTTTCCTCTTCAGCGACCGATGCAAGTGGTGATCAACCCGTCAGCGAGTCAGGCGTGGGCGGCCCCACGCGCGAACACCGAGGTGCGATGCATGCGCCGTTGGTGCGGTTGATAGTCCAGGATGGCGTTGTGCAGCACGCTGCGGTTGTCCCAGAGCACCATGTCCCCGACCCGCCAGCGATGGCGAAAGCCGAATTGAACCTGCTGGCAATGGGCATTCAGGTAGCCGAGCAGCGCATCGCTTTCGGGGCTGGCCAGGCCGTCGATATGGGTGGTGTAGGTCGGGCTCAGGTACAGCGCCTTTCGACCTGAAACCGGGTGCGCGATGACCAGTGGATGAAGGTGCCTGCGGTTCATCTTGATGACATCGACATAGCGCTCGTGCGTGACGACGTTCTGGCGCAGCGCCGCCGTCATCGGTCCGTTCATGTCGTGCCAGGCATTCAGGCCTTCGAGGTAATGCTTCATGCGTTCGGACAATCCGTCGTACGCGGTGGTCATGCTGATCCAGCAGGTATCGCCGCCGCACGGCGGCAATACCTGCGCGTGTGTCATGGTGATGATCGGGGGGCTGGGCAGGAAGCTCTCGTCGTGGTGCCACATATCGGCGCGATCGCCCTGTTTGGAGTCGATCACGGTGATCTGTTCGAAACCTTTGCCCAGGTTGGGATAGAAGGTGTGAACTTCGGGCTCGCCGAAGTACCGGGCAATCGCCAGGTGCTGCTCGGGCCGTAACCCAGGTACAGACAAGATCAAGGTTTCATGCTTGATAAGTGCGGCTTCAAGTTTCGCCAGCGTTTCTGGCAAAACAACTGAAGCGGGATCAAGATCGAGCACTTCGGCGCCCAGGCTTGGACCAAGGGGGCGGAGAGTGAAAGTTGACGACATGGGCAATCTCCCGGCAGGGCTGAATATCCGAACTTGTCGAGCGCATCATTGCGCGGTTGGCAGTTGTCTGATCGACGAAAACGATCATACTCACGTCGCCAAGGCTCAGATATTCGCATTCCAGGAATGCTCGATTTCATTGGTAACTAATTGATTTTAATAACAAATAATAAAAATCATGGCGCCATGCAAAACGCCATGCTCGGATTCTCATGAGCATAAGCAGCGGTGACTCAAAGGTGACCCCAAGCGCAACGCGCGAACAGCTTCCCGCCTTGCGCAAGCGCCCGACTCAATCGCGCTCGCGCGCATTGGTGGACGCCGTGGAGCAGGCGTGCCTGCGGATTCTGGATGAATCAGGCGAAGCCGCGCTGACCGTCGCCCGCATCGCGGAAGTATCAGGGGTCGCAGTCGGCTCGATCTACCAGTACTTCCCCAACAAGGACTCGATCGTTGCCTTGCTGTACGAGCGTATGCTCGACGAAGAATCCGAGGAGTTGCTTCGGGTGCGCGAGCGGTTGATTGGCGTGCCATTGAAATCGGCACTGCGCGATATTCTGGCCAACATCATTCGTGTTGAAACACGTCTGTTCAAATTGAACAGGGCATTTCACTTGCGTTATCACTCCGCCCTTCACCTGGGCATGTGGCGCGGTCCCTATCAAACGGCCGGTGAGTTCATCGAAGCGACCTGGCTGCCGCTCCTGCACATGTATGAGCATGAGATCACCACGCAGCACCCTGCGTTGGCGGCTTACTTGCTCGGGCAGGGGTTACGCAGTGTCATCCGCTCGGTATTGGAGGACGTTCCGGTGCACCTGGAACATCCCGCCTTGCTCGACAGCCTGGTCGCCATGGCTGTCGGTTGCCTGCGTCCTTCAACCTACGACTGCGAGTAGACGTAACTACGTTCCAGTAGATCCTGCTCCGGGTCAGCAGCCCTCGACGCTCCCTTCTCTCGAACCTGGCGTGAACCAGGCCCGCAACATTACAAAACACAAGTTGACAGCCAGCAGATAAAGAACTGAATATCGCGCCGCCGTTACGCGAAGGATTCCCATTATCAATACGTTTAGTGTTGGGATTGCTCGCGTATTCCATCCAGTCAGGAGTCCATGGATGTCCGCTTGTTCTGTTTCCCCCGCTTTCAGCATTCGCCAAGCCGCGCTGGCGGTGAGCCTTTCCAGCTCGATGCTGGCCTGCGCCAATGCCTGGGCAGCGCCTGTGAGCTACAACATTTCCGCAGGGCCTCTGGCGAGCGCCATCCATGAATTCGCCACAGTCAGCGGCGTGAATGTCAGCTTCAGCAGCGAAGAAACCGCCGGCCTGCGCAGCGAAGGACTGCAGGGCAGTTACGAGCCGGAACAGGGCCTCGCACATCTGCTGCAAGGCACTGGTCTGCAGCTGCAGCAGGTGGCAGACAAGCGCTACATGCTGGCTCGCCCCCTCCAGGAGGGCGGCGCAATGGAACTGGGGGCAACGACCGTATCGAGCGTGCAACTGGGCGCCACCACAGAAGGCACCGGCAGCTACACCACAGGTTCGGCCAACACCGCGACGGGGCTGCGGCTCTCTGCACGCGAGACGCCTCAATCGGTCAGCGTGGTCACCCGTCAGCAGATCGAAGATCAGAACCTCAATGACGTTGCCGAGGTGCTTGAACAGACCCCAGGCGTGGTCGTCGACAGCATGGGGCCAGCGGGCAGCGACGCCAACCATATCTACGTGCGCGGCTTCGAGGTTGGCAGCATCCAGGTCGACGGCGTCAACCGCCCCAATACCTATGGTTTTCGTGATGACCTTGCCGACATGGTGAGCTACGACCGGGTCGAGGTCGTACGTGGGGCCACGGGGCTGATGTCGGGCACCGGCGACCCGGGCGCGACCGTCAACCTGATTCGCAAGAAGCCCACGCTCGAAACCCAACGCAAGCTGACCCTCAAGGCGGGTTCGTGGGACGACTATCGCACCGAGCTGGACGTGTCCGGCAAGTTGTCGGAAAGCGGCAACGTGCGTGGCCGCTTCGTCGCGTCGAACACCAACAGCCAGAGCTATGTCGACCGCCAGTCCCTGGATAAGCAGGTGGCATACGGGGTGCTGGAGTGGGACGTTACTGACAGCACGATGCTGAGAGTGGGGGCGGAATATCAGGAGATGGACAACGACGGGGCGGGCAACCACGGCTTCACGATGTACAACTCCGATGGCAGTCACTTCAATCCCTCCCGCTCGTTCAACTCGGCCGCGGACTGGAGCTACCACAAGCGTCGCACGAAAACGGTGTTCACCACCCTTGAGCACCAGCTGGACAACGGCTGGCAGCTGAAACTGAATGCCGAACACAACCGCCGCAGCTATGACGACGCCTTTGCCACCGCAGCCAGTGGCACCGTCAACCCCGATGGCAGTGGCGTCTCCACCTGGACGGGCCGTTGGGCCGGTGAGCCCCGGCAGACCTCGTTCGACCTGTCGGCGACCGGCCCATTCGAGTTGTTTACCCGCGAGCACCAACTCTACCTGGGGGCCAGTCACTACAAGGCCTACTACCGTAACGACGGTTACCCACTGTGGACCATCCAGTCCATCGACAACATCTTCACCTGGGACGGCTCGCTGCCCATTCCGGACGCCATCCACACCAAGTCTTCGGAAGATGCGCTGGACGAAACCCAGGACGGCCTGGTGGCGTCGGTCCGCTGGAGCCTGGCCGATGACCTGTCACTGATTACCGGCGCGCGGTTGATCGACTGGAAACGTGACGAAGCCAATACCGACTTGTCGACCGGCCAGACCAGCCGCACCTCGCGAACCGAAAACGGCGTCGTCACGCCGTACGTGGGCCTGGTGTATGACCTCGACGAACACTGGTCGGCCTACGCCAGCTACACCACCATCTTCAAGCCGCAGAGCAACAAGGATGTCAATGGCACCTATCTTGATCCTTTGGAGGGCGTGAACTACGAGCTGGGTCTCAAGAGCGAGTTCTGGGACAAGCGCCTGACGACCGCGTTCAGTGTCTTCGAGGTGCACCAGGACAACCTCGCCGTCGCCGACGGCAGCAACCTGGCCCCGGATGGCAACCAGGCCTACCGTGCCGAGTCCGGTACCAAAACCCGCGGTTTCGAGATGGAAATGGCCGGTGAGATCCTGCCCGATTGGCAGGTATCGGCGAGCTACACCTATGCCGTGAGCAAGGACTCGGATGGCGAGCGCCTGCTCACTGAAATACCGCGCGATACCTTCAAGCTGTTCACCAGCTACCGTCTGCAGAGCCTGCCGCAGTTGAAAGTGGGCGGTGGTGTGCGCTGGCAGGGAACCGAGTACTACAAGGACGCTGGACCTAACGGCGAAACGTTCACTCAGGGCGACTACAGTGTGGTCGACCTGATGGCGCAGTACGCGTTCACGCCGCAAACCAGCGTTTCCTTGAACCTTAACAACGTGTTCGACGAGAAGTACTACACAGCGATTGGCGCGCGTGGATGGTATGGCGCCCCGCGTAGTGCCACGGCCACGTTGGTGTATGCGTTTTAACGCACATACTTTACCTCTGGTGACGTCTGATCCGGCCTCATCGCCGGCAAGCCGGCTCACAGGTACTGCGCTATATCCGAGAACTGCGCAGATCCCTGTGGCATTTGGCTTGCCAGCGATAGGGCCAGCCCAGGCAGCTGAAATTCCAGGGAAATTGAACAATGATCCCAGACGACACCCATTTCACTGTCGGCAAAACCACCTTCTTACAAGGCGAAAATCAAACCCATCCCTGTAGCGCATTGAGACCGGCATCCCTCGCCAGAACGCCAGGGAACTGGCCTCGGAAAATGATGGGCAATCTACGAGAACTGACCATTAACGGCCTGAAGGACGGGAAACCCATGATGATCTGGACAGCGCACTGCCTGAGTGCCATGGTCTAGGCACTGATGGAAGATGCCGAGCTGGGCAGGGTGCATTGGGATTGGCTGGTGTGGGATAGCTGGCGCATCTGCGTATAGCACTATTGAGTTAGAGGTCAATTTCTACGGTTTTCAGTAATCAGAAAAGTCATTTATGTCGTAGTCCTTTTCCGAATTTTAAGGCAGCGGTTCGTTGGCTATTGTGGGCTTGCTTGCGGAACTCTAGGCTCGATCAGTACACGCACATGAACATGGCAGTTTCTGAATCTGAAACGCTCAGGTCGGGCGGTGTGCGGGAGGCTCGTGGACCTGGGGCAGTTTCTTATTACTGACGATTAAGTATGGATGCCAAGAAAACCAGGAAATCCAGCTACACCTATCAGGCTGTGTACCGCTATCTGCTCGACTGGATCGAGGCGGCACCCTCGGATGTCGAACAGCGCTTGCCGTCACTGCGCCAACTGGCCCAGCGACTGAATGTCTCGGTGTCCAGCACCAAGTACGCCTATTCGTTGCTCGAGGACGAAGGGCGGGTGTATGCACAGCCCAAACTGGGCTACTTCACTCGGGCTCGCAGTACGCCATTTCTTGCAGAGCGTTCGCCGACTCTGCTCGACATGGTGTTCTCCAGCGCCCGTCAGCCAGGCATGCTGGCCCTCAGCAGCGATGCGCCAGCCATGCTCCTTTCGTTGGAGAAACCGTTGTTGATGATCGAGCGCGAACTGGCGCGCCAGTATCCGCGTTCCCACGCACCGTTGTACCAACCGTTCGGCGAGCTTGAGCTACGCAGTGTGCTGGCCGACCTCTATACGCGTTCGACACACCGCTGCTGGCAGGCAGAGCATGTGTTCGTCGGCTCGGACCTGCGCAGCATCCTTGAGCTTTCGTTGCGTGCCCTGGAACTTGAAGGCAAGGTGGCGCTGGTCGAGTCACCCTGCAGTTGGGCGGTGCTCAGGCAATTGAAGGCCGCGCGCATGACCGTCATCGAAATGCCATTGGGCGAAGACGGCCGTTTCGATCTGCACCAAGTGCACAAGATTCTGCGCGACGGATCTGTGAGTGTGGCAGTGCTGTCGTCAGCGACCAATGTGCCCCAAGGCAGCCTGATGCCGGCTGCGGACAAGCAACAGATCTGCCGCTGGCTAGCCGAACACGGCGTGTGGCTGTTCGAGAACGATGGCTATGGTGAATTTTGCTTCCACGCTTCGGCGCCACGCTATCGCGATTTCGCCGACCTTGACCGGCTGGTGGTCTTCTCTACCTTCGACAAGATAATTGGCTCGGAAGCGCCCTATGGCTACCTACTCTGCAGGCGGCACACCAAGCAGATGCAGCAGCTGTTCCTTGAGCGCGCCTTCCGCCTTTCGCCCATTCGGCAGAAGGCCATCGCCAAGCTGTTTACTTCACGGCGGGTCGAGCAGCATGTGCAGGTGCTGCGCGCCATGCTGCGCGAGCGCATGCAGTATATGAAAAGCTTGCTGGAAGCCCACGGCCACGGTTGGCTGCGCATCGTCGAGCCGCAGGGCGGGGCAAGTCTGTGGTTGGAAGCGACCCGACCCGTGGAAATGCGTCGGGTGTTCGAACGGCTGTTGGCCCAACGTATCGTTATCGCGCCTGGGGAAATCTTCAGCCAGTGTGGCCTTTGGCGCAATCACCTGCGCCTGTGCTACACGCTGGACTGGAGCAAGGACATTCCCCAGGCACTGCAACACCTGGTCAAGGCGATTCAGGACGAAGATCAGGTTCCATAGCAGTGGCGCATTTCGGGGAAGGTCCCGTCGCGTACTTCCTCACCGAAGCGGGCGCAGGCTTCACGAATCACTTCTGCGACATCGGCGTACTGTTTGACGAAGCGCGGTACATGCACGCCGCCAAGCCCCAGCAAGTCTTCGGTGACCAGCACCTGGCCATCGCAAGCGGGCGAGGCGCCGATGCCAATGGTGGGTTTGTCGGTGCTTTCGGTAATGGACCGAGCCACAGGTTCGGCCACACCTTCCAGCAGCAGGCTGAAAGCACCCGCCAGCAAGTTGGCGCGAGCATCGGCACGTAGCGCCGCGCCGCTTTCTGAGCACATTCCCTGGGCCTTGTAGCCACCCATGACGTTAACGAACTGCGGCATCAGGCCGATGTGCGCCATGACCGGTATGCCGCGTGCGACCAGAAACTCCACGGTGCTTGCCATGGCCTGGTTGGCCTCCAGCTTGACCGCGTCGCAGCCGCTGTTGGCTAGCACCTGGGCGCAGTTGCGAAACGCCTGCTCATGGGATTCCTGGTAGCTGCCGAACGGCATGTCGGCGATCACGCAGGCCAGTCGCGTGCTGTCGACCACCGCTCGCGTATGGGCGATGGTTTCGTCCAGGCGCATGCTGAGGGTGGTTGGCCGGCCATAGCCGACCATGGCGGTGGAGTCACCGACCAGGATGAAGTCGACCAATGGGTCGACCACCCTAGCGATCGCGCTGGAGTATGCCGTCAGCGAAACGATCTTTTGCTGGCCTTTCATGGCCACCAGCTGTGGGACCGTCAGTCGTCTGTTGCGGATATGCGAGCTCATTAGTGTCTCCTCTGAGGTGAAGCGACCCCTGGTTGCGGGGTTCCCGTTTACAGCCAGTGTTGCTCCCACGTCCGCCAGGCCAGTTGGTCCTGGCGGATGCAGTCGGGTTGCGGGTGAATCATGAACACGGCCCCCGGCGAACTGTTCAGATCGACCGTCGGCACGAGTGCGCGACCGTCGTGGAAGCGCCAGCGGGCGCTATGGAAGGAGGTCAGGTGATTGAGCTGCTTCGACACTTGGGCGAGGTCGAACTGGCCACGGCCGCGGGCGATAAGGTCAATGTGCAGGCCGTCTCCAGAAAAGTGGGTATCGAGCAGAAGGCACGGGTGACTGCCAACGCTTCGCTGCCAGGGTGATCAAATTCAGTGGTTTGGGTTTGAGCGTCTTTCATGTGGGGCTCATTCTCAGGAGTAGAGATGGCCCGATTATTGGACTTCAGCTTTAAAACTCAATGCACAGATTTCCGAAGAAAAGCAACCCAGATGCCTGGCCAGACGCTTGGGTTATGGCATCCAATCAGAGCGCATCCGTATACCGACTGAGTTAGGAATTGGTGCATGCGCCCTTGAGGTACACACCGCCTACCCGGCGTTTTTTGCCGTCGACGCGTGGTGAAAATAATCAGTTTTAACCTCTTTCTTGTAGGACATTTCCCAAAGATACTCTTACCGCCTTTTTCCCGTTGCACATGCTTGGTGTCGCTTCTAGTCTCGTCCGGTCGCTGCCAATTCAGCGGCCGGTTTTGACAGACCGCTGACGTTGTCCTCATGTGCATGCTTTATGGTGGCTGTACGTGCGGGCACCTCCGTGTGCGCCGAGTGCCAACGTCTCGGTCTGTCAACCCGCGTACAGCTGCCACCCTCTTGTTTGACAGCAAGGTTGTGGTAGCTCCACTTTTTACGTTGGAGCGTCACAATGCTAAAAATCGTTCCCGATCCGCCGTACAACCCCCACTCCCTCGAAGATACCCTCATCCAGGCCACGGACTACGCCCTGTGCGCGCAGACTGTGATTCATCAGGCACTGCTGCTGCAGCCCAAATCACCTGCTTCGATTCTGATGATGGCGTCTATGCATGAAATGGAGGCGCTGCGGGTGATGCTTGAGTCGATGTTGATCCAGGTGCAGATGCCGGCTGAGCCTAGGACTTTGCACTAGGCCGTCAGTGATATGTTGCCTGTTCTGGCCTCTCGCGGATAAATCCGCTCCTACAAAAGTCGGGCGGCCTTTGTAGGAGCGGATTTATCCGCGAGAGGCCAGAACAGGCACTAAAAAAACAGGGAGATCGAACAATGACCCCAGACGACACCCATTTCACCGTAGGCAAAACCACCTTTTTCCAAGGCGAAAACCAAACCCATCCCCTGTTCCGCATCGAGCCCGGCATCCCCTGCCAGAACGCCCGCGAACAGGCCTCGGAACTGATGGGCTATGTCCGAGAACTGACCATCATCGGCCTGATGGACGAGAAACCCATGATGATCTGGGCAGCGCACTACCTGAGTGCCCTGGCCAAGGCACTGATGGATGATGCCGAGCTGGGCATGATGCACTGAGTGCCTTGGTGACTGGACTGGCCTCATCGCCGGCAAGCCAGCTCCCACCGGTACTGCGCAACACTCAATAACTGTGCAGTTCCCTGTGGGAGCTGGCTTGCCAGCGATGAGGCCGGCCCCGTAGCCCGCCATGTTTCAAACGGAACTGCGCCACTCCAGCATGAGTCGCATCCTTTGAACCCTGCAAAAAAGGATGTTGGCAATGAGGTGTTTGGCGAAGCCCACCGCTACCTGCTGGTGGCCGCCGCCGGCAAAGCCCGGGCCAAGGCGCTAGGAAGGGACCGCACGCAAACCGATTGGCTGAAACCTCATACAGATGCCTTGATAGATGTCGACGATTGCCTGGCGATAGATCGAGTGTCAGGGGCTTTCGTGCACTTGATCGAAGGACCCCATGCGGAAACTGTGGTGCGTAGCGATTACATCTTGCTATGAAATGACAGGCCAGCCCTAAGTACGGGGAACCGCGCAATAATGGACTGGCCTCATCGCCGGCACTGGCAACAGAACCTTGCAAGCCTTCAAACTTGGCGCTCGTACGTAATGTAGTCATTCGCGCCTGAGCCAGTGCATGCGAAGCCCGCTTTCTGATACATCAACCTGGCGGGATTGTCAGCCCGTACACTCAAGCGCAATCGAGTAAAACCCTGCCTCGCCGCGTCCAGCGCATAAGCCTCCAGTAGCGCCATTCCAACGCCGCTACGCCGATGCGCCTGACTCACACTGATGGTGCACAGTTCTGCGTAGCCATGCTCGGGCGCCCACAACGAGTAACCGGCAAAGTCTTCGCCAATGATGGCAATGGTCAACCGATCGAAATTCTCCACCCACCGTGTCAGGTGCCGCTCCAGGTTGGCGCGCCACGCAGCTTCATGGTCGGGCTCCCAGCTGCGGATGTAGTGCTCTTCGCCTCGGTAGATGGCTGGAAGATCGGTCACACAGGCTTGCCTTAGTCGGAGCGCCATTCAATGAGTCCTTTATTGAAGATGGCTGCATCGTAGGGCACCGCCTGGATGATCGCAAAGCGCTGAACCCCACGGCTGGCGTGGGGTCGGCTTCAGAAGGAGAGGGCAGCCTCAACGCTCCATGACATAGGTGCCAGGTGCGGGGCAGAGGGGCGGGTACTTGCGTGAGCCGAGCTTCTTCGGCGCCGGCAGGCTGTCACCCGAGCGCTCCCCGATCCACTCGCGCCAATGCGGCCACCAGCTGCCTTGCTGGCGCTCCCCGGCGTTCTCCAGCCAGGTTTCGGGAGTCTCGGCTTCGGCTGGCGCCGCATAGTAGAAGGACTTGGGGTTGCCCGGCGGGTTCACCAGGCTCTGCAAGTGGCCGGCATTGGACAGCACGTAGGTGGTGTCCTCGCCAAACAGCCTTGCGGTGCCGTAGCAGCCCTGCCAGGGGGTGATGTGGTCGGTGGTGCCGCCAACCACATAGGCGCCCACCTTCACCTGGGTCATGTCGATCGACTCGCCGGCAATCTCCAGGGTGCCCGGGTTGCTGTAGGGGTTCTGCTGGATCAGGTCGAGGTAGTCCGCGTGCAGTTGGGCGGGGAGGCGTGTGGTGTCGTTGTTCCAGGCCAGGATGTCGAAAGCCGGTGGCTTGTTGCCCAGCAGGTAGTTGTTGACCCAGTAGTTCCAGATCAGGTCGTTGGGGCGCATCCAGGCGAACATGCGGGCCATGCCCTGGCCGCTCAGTACCCCCTTGCGCCGGGAGCTGGCCTTGGCCGCGCGCAGGGCGGACGGGGTGGTGAACAGCCCCAGGGTGGTGTCGTCCAGCGCCGAGGGCATGTCGAGCACGCACACGGCCCAGCTGGTATTGGCCACCTTGTGGCCTTCGCCACGGGCCGCCAGCCAGCCCAGGTAGGCCGCCAGGGTGATGCCGCCCGAGCAGGAGCCCCACATGTTCACATCCGGGCTGCCGGTGATCTTGCGCGCCACGTCCACCGCCTGGTCGAGGCACATCGCGTATTCGGACAAGCCCCAGTCGCGATGCTCGCGGGTGGGGTTGCGCCAGCTGATGACGAAGAGGTTCACGCCGCTGTCCTGAATCCACTTGATCAGGCTTTTTTCCGGCGCGAGGTCAATGGCGTAGTACTTGTTGATCTGTGGTGGCGACATCACCAAGGGCCGGGCAAAGACGTTTTCGGTGGTGGGCGCGAACTGCAGCAGCTCGAACATCTCGTTGCGAAACACCACTTCGCCCTTGGCGGTGGCGATGTTCTCGCCCACCTTGAACGGCGTGCTGTCGACCTGTCTGGGCAACCCACGGTTGTGCAGCATGTCCTCGCCGAACTGGCGGGCGCCCCTGGCCAGGCTCATGCCTCCGGTGTCCACCAGCTTGCGCAGCGCCGCCGGATTGGTCAGCGGGGAGTTGCTCGGGGCCACGGCATCGGCCAGGAGCGCTGCCACGAAGCGGGCGCGGCTCTTTTCCAGCGGGGCAAGGTCGGTGGACTCGATGAAGCGGGTCAGCTCGGTTTGGCCAGCCAGGTAGCTCTGCAACAGGGCGCGCAGGAAGACGTTGGACTGCCAGGCCGGATCGGCGAAGCGCTTGTCCTTCGGGTCTGGCGCGAGGCAGGAGTTGCCGCCGACGATGCCGCGCAGCGCCTTCAGGTAGCCGCCCAGATGAGCACCCGCCTTGAGCGGCGACTTGCCCACGGCCTTGAGCAGGTAGCCGGCGGAGCTGGCCAGGTCGGCGGGGCGCACGCTGACCAGTGGATTGCCCGCCAGGGTCTGGTTGGCAGCGGTGCCGATCAGTGCTTGGTGCTCGGTGTTGTCCGGGAGATCGACCTTCTTGCGTACGCGACGCTTCCGGGCGGTTGCAGGGGGACGCTGGGTGGGGATTGCAGTCTCGCTCGTTCGGGTGGATCTGCTCATGGTGGCTCTCGTGCTTCCAGGCTTTTGTTTTGTTGTGCGCCGACTCTACGGCAGCACTGGCTGCGGCCACTTCTCATCCCACGACAGCGGTTTTTCACTTCATGACGCGGGCGATACTGGGCCGACGAGCTGGAGGCACCCCAAGCGGTATTTGTTGGCAGCACTGGCCTCATCGCCGGCAAGCCGGCTCCCACAGGGACTCAGGCCTGGCACTGCTTCTGTGGGAGCCGGCTTGCCGGCGATGAGGACAACTCAGAGTGACGAGCAACTTGGGTCAAACCACAAAGTTCGACACCAGACCATTGAGTGAAACGGCCAGCCGCGACAGTTCCTGGCTGGCTGCGCTGGTTTGTGTCGCACCGGCGGCGTTCTGCGAAGCCAGTTCGCGGATGTTGACGAGGTTGCCATCCACTTCCCGGGCTACGTGCGCTTGCTCCTGCGCCGCACTGGCGATCACCAGGTTACGTTCATTGATCTGCGCGAATGAAGACGCAATCTGATCGAGCGCTTGACCCGCTGCCTGGGCCACTTCCAGGGTGCCCTGCGCGCGGGTGTTGCTTCCTTGCATTGCGTTGACTGCCTGCACGGTGCCCTGTTCGATGGCCATGACCAGTTGCTCGATTTCCTGGGTCGAGCGCTGGGTGCGATGCGCAAGACTGCGCACTTCGTCGGCGACCACGGCAAAACCGCGACCGGCCTCACCCGCCCTGGCCGCTTCGATGGCCGCATTGAGTGCCAGTAGATTGGTTTGCTCGGCAACCGTGCGAATGACATCTACCACCTGGCTGATGTCCCGTACCCGGCCTGCCAGGCTTTCTACCTCACCGGCGGTGGCCGTTACGCCAGTGGCCAGTTCGGCAATCGCCTCGACGGTACGCAACACCTGCTGGCGCCCATGCTGCGCGGTCTGGTCGGACTCGCGCGTGGCATCGGCCGTGGCCTGCGCATTGCGGGCAACATCCTCCGCCACGCTGGTCATTTCATTGACCGCCGTGGCCGCCTGCTCGACCTCGCCATTTTGCTGATGCAGCCCCAGACTTGCATTTTCAGTCACTGCACTCAGTTCTTCGGCAGCCGACGCCAACTGATTGGATGATTCGGAGATCGCCAGGATGGTGTCACGCAGGCTGCGCTGCATGGTCATCAGTGCGCCCATCAACCGCGCGGGTTCATCACGGCCGACCACCACGGTGCTTGTCGTGAGATTGCCGGTTGCCACCGTCTCGGCCAACTGGACGGATTGACGCAGCGGCAGGACGATGCTGCGAATCAAGACAACGGCAATGAGGCATGACGCCAGCGCGACGACTATCAGCACGCCGATAACGCCACTGCGGGCACTATTGAAGACCTCGACACTGTTCGAAGCAGCACCATTGGCACCACGGTTATTGAATTCGATCAGGTCGTTGAGTGTCTTGCTCAGCTCGTCCGCACGCGGGTTCATCTCGCCATTGATGAGGTTTCGGGCCTCGTCGAGTTGATTCTTGCGCGACAACTCGATCACTTGGGCCTGAAGTGACATGTAGGCCGCCGCGGCGGTCTTGAAGCGCTCGAACAATGCTCGGTCTTCATCGACGAGAATGGTTTGTTCGTAGTGCTCCAATTCATTTTTGGTTTCGACCTTGAGCAAGTCCATCTTGTTGTAGTTCTGCTCAAGGCTTTGCGGGTCGCGGTTGATCATGACGCGCAGGGTCAAGGCGCGGATGCGTTGAACGTTTTGCGCGCCGTGACTCAAGACCATCACCCCGGGTAACCAATCGTCACTTATCTGCCGGGTGCTTTCACGCATTTCGTCCAGCTTGGACAACGCAAACATACCCAACCCTGCAGTCAACACTGCAATCAGGCTGAAACCAACGGATGCACGCCAAGCGATACTGACATTCCTGAACATATCGGGTTCTTCTTGTATTTTTTTGAGCAATCGGCGCTAGCCATCGGTGCTCCTTCACACAATGCCAATTGCAAGGAAGTTAAGGGTGGAACGGGCAGCGGTTTACAGCGCTGTGCCTTACCCTGCGCGCAGTGCCGAAACTGGCCGCGGATTTTTCTACACGATTGTTTGGAGACCGGCTTTACATTCGACGCCATTTTCTTTCTATTTCATGCCAACCGTTGCGGGGGCTCCACGCATTTGCTCGAGGGTGAATGTTCCGATTAAGCTGGCGCGATGCTTCTATGAGGATGGATTCGATGTTGCATATACCGCTCGGACTGGGCCTGTTACTTGCTGTCGCATTGGTCGAAGCGGCACCGCTGCAGGTGCCTACCCCGGCCCAGCTCAGGAGCCAGCTCGATAGCCTCAAGCCTGGTCAGTTTCTCTGGTACCCGCAAGTCTCGCCGGTGGGACCGGTGACCGTGGTGATCAGCCTCACCGAGCAACGTGCCTACGTCTATCGCAATGGCATCGCCATCGGCGTCAGTACCGTGAGCAGCGGCAAGCCAGGCCGGGAAACCCCCACCGGGGTATTCAGCATCCTGCAGAAAAAGGTCGAGCATAAGTCCAGCCTCTACAACAGCGCACCGATGCCCTACATGGAGCGGCTGACGTGGGACGGCATTGCCCTGCACGCGGGCCATCTGCCGGGATACCCCGCTTCGCATGGTTGCGTGCGCCTGCCGATGGGATTTGCCAAGAAGCTGTATGAAGTCACCGGTTTCAGTTCGACCACCGTCATCGTTTCCGATACCCACAGTGCACCGGTGGAGGTCTACCACCCCGGCGTACTGGCACCGACGGTGAGCGAAGGCAAACCCCAGGGCCCGCTGGTATTGAGCAACCAACAGTTCTGGGACGATCCGGACCCGACCTCGGGACCCCTGTCGATCCTGATCAGTCGCGCCGACCTGCGCGCCTATGTGTTTCGCGGTGGCCAGTTGATCGGCTCGGCGCCTGCACTGTCGCCTGAAAGCAGTCAGCATCGCAGTGGGATGGCGGTGTATTCCCTGCTGCAAAAGCCGTCCGCCTTGGCAACTGATGCTGCGCTACCCTTACGCTGGTCGGTGGTGGGGCTGAGCAACCCGGAGTATGGGGATACGCCCTATGAACAATTGGGGCAATTGAACTTGAACCCGGAATTCCGCCGTCATTTGCGCGCGGCGATGGACGTCGGCACGATGCTGGTGATCACCGATTGGGCGTCCACGCGGGATACGCGCAGCGATGGAAAATTCACGGTGATCAGCACCGAAGACAGTGAAGAACCTAAACCATTGGTCAAGAAATGATCGGCAAACCTGTAGAAATCAAGCAAAGTAGCGGCTTTTTGCTGTACGGGTTATGACTCTACGGCGGACTTGCTTCCGATCTCAGACAGGTTTTACCAGGATAATCCATGTCGTTGTTCGAACCTTTGCGGGGAGCCCTGCGGCTCTCAGCGGCCAGTATTGGCCTGTTTTTCCTCAGCGCCTGGCATACCGCCCAGGCGCAACCCCTGCCTAGCGCCGCCGAGCTGCAGCAGTTGGCGCCGAACGCCAGCCTTTCGACCTTGGCCCTTGCACTCACCGCCTACTCGTGCGCCAGCCATAGCGACGCGGACAAGTTGCTGACGGTGATCGATTACTCCAAGGCCTCGCGTGACAAGCGGCTGTGGGTGTTCGACCTGCAAGCCCGGAAGCTGCTGTTCGAGGAGTGGGTTGCCCATGGCAAGAACAGCGGCGCCGATGTGCCGACCACGTTCTCCAACGCGCCGAACAGCTACCAATCTTCCATTGGCCTGTATGAGACGGGCCAGACCTATAGCGGCAAGCACGGTCGCTCGCTGCGCCTGCAGGGGCTGGAGCCGGGGTTCAACGACAACAGCATGTCGCGGGCGATTGTCATGCATGCCGCGGCCTATGCCGATCCCAAGGTCGTTCCGGGTCTCGGTCGCTTGGGGCGCAGTCAGGGGTGTCCTGCCGTTCGGCCGGCAATTGCCGGCAAGCTGATCGACACGCTGCGACGCGGGAGCTATGTGTTTGCCTATTACCCGCAGCAGGACTGGCTGAAGAAATCGCGGTTCCTGAATGACCAGAGTTGTCCGTTGGCTAATCGGGCGATTGCCAGCAAGTAGGGGAAGAGGCTGGTCGTGTTGCCTGTGCCGGCGATGAGGCCGGGGCAGGCGAAAGACAGTCTCCTTGTACAGCCTGTTCGGGCCCTATCGCTGGCCCGCCAGCTCCCACAGAAAAGCGCGTCAGCCTTTGGAAAGGGTGGGCGTGTACCAGGGGGCTGCGCAATCGACGTGAACGTGTTTTTCCTTCTGCGGCAGAAACGCGGTATCGAGCGTGCCCAGCGCTATCGAAATCCAGTCGGCAAACTCGCCTTGCGACCGTGACCAGAACAAGGTCGAACCGCATTCCCCACAGAACTCGCGCAATACCGTCGGTGAAGAAGCATAGGTTTTGATGCTGCTGGCGCCGCGAAGTATCCGAAGTGCGCTACGCGGGACGCTGCCATACGAAGCAAATGCTGCCCCGTGACCTTTGCGGCACTGGCTGCAGTGACAATGACTCACCGCTTCTGGCGGGGCGAGTAGCGCGTAACTGACCGCTGCGCACAAGCAACTTCCTTGATATGTCTCTGCCATATGCACCTCCATGTAGATGATAAAAGCGCCAGGCTAACCGCCCCAGCTCGATCGGTCGACCGACTGTTCCTGGCCGTTGGTCACCTGCAAGCGCGCTTCTTGCCCAGAGGTTCAAACTGCGAGGTGCGACTCTAAACGGAGGCGTACAACAATGAGCACTACCTTGGTGAGTGCGATGACCGCAGCGCTGCTGAGCGCAGCCTGCCTGACAGCACTCGCAGATTCAAACGACGCTAGCGACAGCACCTCTGGATTTGTCCAGGCTGTCGTTAGAAATGGTTCACACTCGATGCATCCCAACGCGCCTTTGCCCGTCGCGCAATATGCTGACGAAGACGCATCTGGATATATTCGGGCAGTCGGGAGAACGGGTTCACACTCGATGCACCCCAACGCACCTGTATTCACCGAGCAATTCGCTGACGATGACACAGAGGGGCTAGCACCCACTGAAGAGCAATAGCCCCACGCTACCAGGGAGCAATCGAGTCCACCGCATGAGTGTTCGAAGCCCGCAGCCGTCAACGGCCGTTGCTGGAAGTGACAGTCATCCAGCACGGCACCCAACATCCGGCCTTCGCGGGCTTTGAACACGCGCAATTAAACTTCACGGTATCCGAAAGTCGTGCGACAGCAGGGTGGCGTCGTACCCGGTAGATATTCCCTAACGAACGGCTATTGAAGTTATGCCAAATTGATTTGTCCCGCAGCCAATTCAGTTCAATACCTAACCCAAGTCAATAGCGCAGCTCGCAGAGACCACTACAATTGCTCCTGCTCCATGGAACACCCCCGGCACTGGCTCGCGATTCCTTCGTGGAAGTGAGGTCAGTCGTCCGGACCAACGGTGGCAGCCATCGACAGCAGTGGAACAGGTGCTTGCCACACAATCCGCGAAGTCCAGAGGAACGGGAGTACTATTATGAGTGGCTATAACGCGGTATTGGCGAGAAACACAGGAAATGCTCCGAAAGGCATAGGTCCGTACTCTCAAACTGTAGCGTTCTCTCACTATAATAATCTTTCAGCTCAGCTACCGATCGACCCCGCATCGGGTGCGGTGGTAGCAGGTGGCGTAAAGGCGCAGGCTGAACAGTGCTTCAAGAATATCAAGGCGGTTGTAGAAAGTGTCGATCACACGATGGAAGATGTCGTAAGGATTACGATTTTCCTCAAGAATATCGCTGACCTGGATACGGTTAACAGCGTGTATTCGACATTCTTCCCTGGGTATGTGCCGGTGCTGACGACCGTCGCCGTTGCCGCGTTGCCCATGGATGCCTTGGTGCAAGTGGAAGCGTTGATTTCAAACGGCGTAGGGACTATTCCACAAGCGCCACAGGCAGGCGACCTGATTAAAACGGTAAAGAACACGGAGAACGCACCCGTCAGCGCACTGTCTGCGCAAACCGTGGCATTTTCGCATTACAATAACCTTTCGGCTCAGCTGCCTATCGACCCCAAAACAGGCAAGTTGGTAGCGGGTGGTGTTAAAGAGCAAACAACACAGTGCTTGAAAAACATCAAGGCGATTCTGGAAGGTATTGATGTTCCTTTTGATGACATTGTAAAGATTACTGTCTTCGTCAAGAATCTCTCGGACATCGAGCGTGTCAACGAAGTCTATACCACCTTTTTCCCGGATTCGGCCATTGCCCGGGCGGTGGGCTATTTCCCCGCGCGCACAGTAGTGGCGGCCGCAGGGTTACCCCTGGACGCTTTAGTGCAAATAGAAGCCGTGGTATCCCACGGCGACGGCACACCACCGCAACTGGTTGAAGACAGGCACGGGATTGTCATCAAGGCAAATAATACGGCGAACGCTCCCACGCATGCGCTGTCTACCCAAACGGTAGCCTTTTCTCATTACAACCACCTCTCTGCGCAATTACCGTTGGACCCTAACACCGGAAAGGTGGTGGGCAGCGGAGTAAAGGAGCAGACTGAACAATGCTTGAAAAACATCAAGGCCATTGTTGAAAGTATCGACCACACCCTGAGCGATGTCGTGAAGGCCAATATCTTCCTCAAGAACATCGAAGATATTGCTGCACTGGATGAGGTGTACACGGCATTTTTCCCAGGCGGCGTTCCTGCGCGCCGGATAGTGGGCGTGTCCGCGCTTCCTGAAAATGCACGGGTGCAAATCGACGTGGTGCTGGCAAACGCTGAAGGCACACCGCCCAAAAAATAGCAGACAGTCAGTGACGAGAAAGGGAAGTTGGGGCTAGCCCCAGCTTCCTTTCTTCAGTTGTGGCCATCGACTTACATCGAACGCTTATCTACCCAACGCCGATACTGGCGGGTGCGAAATGCCATGGCGAGCTGCTGCAGGATCAGCGCCCGCAACGGCGACACGCTCGGATTTGGCGTTTTGGCCCGACTCAGTTTGTGCAATTGAAACTTCACCACCGCCATGTTCGCCAAGGCCGCGATGGCCTTGTTCTTCCAAGTGATCGGCGGCAGTTGCGGGGCGTTGTCCTTGCCCTGCAGCCAGTCACGAGGAAGGTGGGGATCGATGGCCAACGCCGTTGCGATGCCCACCATGTCCACACCGCTCTGCACGACGCTTTCGGCAACCGGACGTCGACGTATGCCACCGGTGACCATCACGGGCATTTTGGCGACGGTCTGGATGTCACGGGCAAACTCCACGAAATAAGCCTCGCGGGCCAAGGTCCGACCATCGCGCGCTTCGCCCTGCATGGCGGGTGCTTCATAGCTGCCGCCGGATAACTCAACCAGGTCCACGCCCAGGTCATTGAGTAACTCAACCACCTTTTTTGCATCATCCGCCGTGAACCCTCCGCGCTGGAAGTCGGCAGAATTGAGTTTGACTGCCACTGAAAAATCAGCCGAAACCACGGCCTTTACCGCCTTGACGATTTCAACCAAGAGGCGCGCTCGGTTCTTCAAGGAACCTCCCCATCTGTCCGTTCTTTGATTGGTCAGCGGCGAAAGGAACTGGCTCAGCAAATAGCCATGGGCGACGTGGATTTCTACCCCGTTGAAACCGGCGCGTTCGCCCAGTCGAGCGGTGTTTGCAAAGCGCTGGATAACCTCTTCAATCACCTTTGGCGTCATGGCGTGAGGCGTGGCGAAACGTTTGGACAGGCTACCCAAGTCCAGCGACACCGCCGACGGAGCCCAGGTTTTTTGCCCAAGGTTGGCCTGCATCTGACGTCCCGGATGATTGATCTGCAACCAGAACTGCGCGCCGCCGGATCGGCCGATACGCGCCCAGCGCCTGAACTTGTCCAGTTGCTTGTCATCCTGCAACACCACGCCACCCGGTCCGGTCATGGCGCGGCCGTCGACCATCACGTTGCCGCTGATGATCAGGCCGGCACCCCCGTCGGCCCACGCCTGATACAGACGCATCAATGCTTCGGAGGGCGCCTGGTCGGCGTCAGCCATGTTTTCTTCCATGGCGGCTTTGGCGATTCGGTTCTTGAGGGTGGAACCGCTGGGGAGAATCAGGGAATCGAACACATTCATGGCGCAGCCCTCAACTGGAGAGGAGGCCACCTTAAGATTAAAGTCAACTTCAAGGTCAAGCGCTTTTCAGGTCCCGGGCGCCCGACGGGCGTTTTTTCCCTTGGAGCTCGTTGCTGCACGTTTACCTGAAGCAGGGGCAACCCCTTCATCGCGCAGACGCTTGAGCAGCAATTGCGCATTGTCCTCGCACGCCATGCCCTCGGGCTTGTTTTCGATGCCCTGGATGACGAGCAGAAGTTGCGCTTTGTTCTCGGCCAGCCGTTGCTGCAGAGCGCCGATTTCCTCGACTTTTTGCTTGAGACCACTGAGCAACTCATCGTGCTGCCAGCCGCCGGTATTCATCGGCATCAATTGCCTGATCTGTTCCAATGAAAACCCCGCCGCCTGCGCGCCAGTGATGATCTTCAGAACCCACTCGGTATCCGGCGCGTAGTCCCTGTAGCCATTTGCTTTACGCTCGACGGATTGGATCAGGCCGCTTGCCTCGTAGAAACGGATGCGTGACGGCGCCAACCCGCTGATCTTCGCCAGTTGGCCTATTCTCATAATTCACCCTGAAAAAACCGTGGACCTTGAAGTTGACTTTAAACCTGAAGTCACCGGGGAGCCAAGCCGCTCAGGTGCAACGTGTTGCTCAGCCGTGAAACGAGATGCAGGTGTCGAAGTTCATCCTGGCGAGGAGGAAAGACGATGAGCGCATTGCGATGGGGCAGCCTGGTCTGGTTGGCATGGATGGCCCTGGTGACGGCATCGGGTATGGCGCGCGCCGAAGGCGTTGCCATGATCACCGGCGAGCAATGGATGCAGTCGACGGAGCAGCTCAAGAAGGTCTATCTCATCGGCATCGCCAATGCCTACGAGGTAGAGGCGGCCTACTATGGCGCGAAGCCGCCGTCCGATGAGCAGAGCCTGATTCCACGCTTCGGCAGGGGCTTGAAGGGCGAAACGCTCGATACTGTCCGCGAAAAGCTCAATCAGTGGTACGCCGCCCATCCCGACCAGGTTAAACGGCCCGTCATCGAGACCATCTGGTTCGAGATGGTACAGCCCGGACTGAAACAGAATAAGTAGCGGAGGTGAACATGAAGCGTTTGAGATTTTTTGCCGTAGCTCTCGCCGCAGCGAGTGCGATCGGCTGCACCTCGATGAGCGCTGAGCAGCAGGGGACGGTGAGCGGTGCGGCCATCGGTGCTGCGGCCGGCGCTGGCATAGCCGCGATCGCCGGTGGCAGTGGATGGACGGGCGCAGCGGTCGGGGCCGTGGCCGGCGGGGTTGTCGGCAACATCAGGGGCAGGCAGCAGAAGTAAACGGGCCAACCCGCGTTTGCTCCAGTTGTTCTTCGAACCAATGCAGCACTGCCTTGCACGCCGGGTGCGCTGCACCGCTGTCGCGTAACCAGAGCGCATAGACACCCCCGGTCTTCAGCGGCTCGCCAAACGGCACGACCAGATCCCCCCGCACCAGCGCATCGTGCGCCAGCATCTGATCCGTCATCGCCACACCCAACCCACGGGCAGCTGCATCCAGGGCCAGGTCATCGAGGTTGAACATCAGGTGCTTGTAAGCCCGCTCAGGCTGATCGTGATGCGCCTTCAACCACAAGTTCCACTCATGCCGCCCGGTCGAGCCATGGATCAGTGCGTGACTGCCCAGCGCCTCGAGCGAGCGGGGCAGCGCCTGTCCATCGCCGAGGGAGGGCGCACAAACAGGCACAAGATACTCATCGAACAACACCGTCAGAGGCCGCTCATCAAGCCCTTCGCGCAGATACAGCACATACGCATCGCAATCCCCACTGGTCTCCACCACCTCGCCACTGACCGTCTCGATGGACAGGCACAACGCGGGATTGAGCGCATAGAAACTGCTCAACCTCGGTAGCAACCAGCGCACGGCCAGCGAAACGAAGATCCGAATCCGGAAGGGCCGGTCCTGTGGCTCGGGCGAAAGCCGTTGAGCCAGCGCACGCATGTCCTCCAGCATGCCCTTGGCCACGGCATACACATCCCGACCTTGATCCGTCAGCGCCACCCGGCGGCTGGTGCGGTCGAACAGGGCCACACCGTAGTGCTCCTCCAGCTGCTGAATCTGCCGACTGATCGCACTCTGGGTCAGGTGCAACTGCCTGGCAGCCTCGGTAAAGCTGCTGCTGTCCGCGACCTGAACAAGCGCCTGCAGGGCCTGGAGCGACGGCAGACGAAAGAATTTATCCATGCGTTTTCTGAATAGCTGAATGAAATATTAGCGTTAGAAAGCCATCTCCAGCCCCCGTAAATTAAGGGATGAGAGCGCACTCCGATTTCACGTCAATAACCCGTGCGCATTGATTGTGGAGGAGCTGATGGCAATCGACAACCGCTGTGGATGGATCGCGCTGGCCGGCGAGTCCGCCCCGCACCCGCGCCTTGAAGGCCATCACGCCAGCGACTGGCTGATCATCGGTGGTGGCATCACCGGTCTCGCCGCAGCGCACACACTGGCCGCACGCTTTCCAGGGCAACGCATCATCCTGCTCGACCGGCAACGCGTCGCTCAGGGCGCTTCGGCGCGCAACTCGGGTTTCGCCGTGAGCCACGAAATGCCCGCGCCCGGTGAACTGCTCGGAAAACCCGGATTCGCCAGTTTCGAGGTGGCCTCGCGTATTGGCGTTGCAGCGGGGCAGGAAGTGCGCAAGCGCATGGACGCGCTGGGTATCGACTGCGAATACGACGACGCTGGCTATCACTTCGCCGTGCACCAGCCTGCGCACCTGCAGCAGGTCGAAAGCGTGATCCAGACCCTCCAGGCCGTAGGCGCCAGCGCCCGCTACCTGGAGGGCGAACCCTTGCAACAGCGCCTGGGCAGCAGCTTCTACAGCCGCGCCATTCATTGCGCGGGCGGCAACGCCTTGATGCAGCCGGCCAAGTACGTGCGCGGCCTGGCGGACAGCCTGCCCGCCACCGTCGAAGTCTTCGAGAACAGCGCAGTCCTTGGCCTTCGCCGCACAGGCCACGGCTGGCAAGCGCGGACCGAGGCGGGCGAAGTGGTCGCAGGCCAGGTGCTGGCGTGCGTCGGTGCCTTCCTACCCAGGGTGGGTGTGCACCACAGCGGCACCTTCCCGCTGGAACTGAGCGCCAGCATCACCCGCCCGCTGATAGAGCGCCACTGGCAGAGCCTGTTCGGCGAACGCGGCTGGGGTGTGCTGTCGACCTTGCCGGGTGGGGCTACCCTGCGCCTGTTGCCGGGCCGGCGCTTGCTGATCCGCAACACCGTGGAATACCGCCAGCGAGATCTGCAGCCGGCCCAGTTGCAGGCCCGCCAACAGCAGCACGTCGAGGGGCTGCGCAAACGCTTCCCCGGACTGAGCGCCCAGGACATCGAATTCACCTGGACGGGCCACCTCAGCGGCACCCGTTCGGGCGAGCCCTGCTTCGGCCGTATCGACGAGGGGCTGCATGCAGTGGCCGGGTGCAACGGCTCGGGCGTCGCGCGCGGCACCTTGTGGGGCCGCTTGCTGGTCGAGATGGCCACCGGCGCGACATCCCCCTTGCTCGGCGATGTCCTGGGCCAGGCGCACCCGGGCTACCTGCCGCCACGACCCTTCTTCGACATCGGCGCTTCCCTGCGCATGGCCTGGGAAGTGCGCCGGGCGAAGCTGGAACGTTGACGCCGGCAAGCGCTTGCACACACTTACAACAACAGAGGGCAAGATGATGAAACGCACCCGCATGGCCGTGTTCTGCACGGCGCTGTTCAGCCTGGCGGCCCAGGCCGCCGATTCGGTGAACATCGCCAACTGGAGCGGCTACATTGCCGACGACACCCTGGTCGAATTCACCCGCCGCACCGGCATTCAGCCTACCTACGACCTGATCGACAGCAACGAGACCACCGAGGCCAAGCTGATGACCGGTGGCAGCGGTTACGACCTGGTCAGCCCGTCCAACCACTTCCTGCCCAGGTTGATCAAGGCCGGTGCCATCCAGGAGCTCGACCGCAGCCGCCTGCCCAACTGGAACAACCTCGACCCCAAGCTGATGCAGCTGATGCAGGCCAGCGACCCCGGCAACCGTCACGCCATCCCCTACATGTGGGTGACCACCGGCATCGGCTACAACGTCGACAAGATCAAGGCCATCTTCGGCAACACCGATGTCACCCAGTCCTGGCAGCTGCTGTTCAACCCGGAAAACATCCGCAAGCTCAGCGCCTGTGGCGTGGCCTTCCTCGACAACCCGACGCAGATCGTGCCGATCACCCTCAAGGTGCTCGGGCTCGACCCGCACAGCCAGGACCCCGAAGACCTGAAGAAGGTCGAAGCGGCACTGATGAGCATTCGTCCCTCGATCAGCTACTTCCACCAGTCCAAGTACGTCAGCGACCTGGCCAACGGCAATATCTGCGTGGCCATCGGTTTCAGTGGCGATGTGCTGCAGGCGATGACCAGCGCCCAACAGGCGAACAATGGCGTGTACCTGGGCTACAGCATTCCCCGCGAAGGCTCCACGGTGGCGGTCGACATGGTGGTGATACCCAAAGCGGCGCCGCACCTGGATGCCGCCTATGCCTACCTGAACTACCTGCTCGACCCCCAGGTCATGGCGCATATCAGCAACGCGGTGAAATACCCCAGCGGCAATGCGGCAGCGCTCCAGTACGTGGACCCCGCGCTGCGCGGGAACCCTGCGGTGTACCCACCCCAGGAAGTGCTCGATACGCTGTTTCCGATCCAGACCCTGTCGCCGGCCGGCATGCGCTTGAGCACGCGGTTGTGGACGCGAGTGACCAGCGGCAGGTGACAGGTTCTGTTGCCGGTGCCGGCCTCATCGCCGGCAAGCCGGCTCCCACAGAAGTATCAGTACCACCACCCCCCCCTGTGGGAGCCGCGCTTGCCGGCGATGGGCCGCGAGGCGGCCCCAACATTCAGCGATTCCCTTCGCGTCAGTACTTGATATCCCGAGCTTTTTGACGTCCTTCCTGCTTCGTTTGCCGCTTATCCTGCCGACAACGGGGATTGCTTTGGATATCGGCCGCTCGACAATCCTGTTTCGTCTCACGGGCATCCTGGCGCGTTTCCTGCCTGACATCGCGCGCGGCACGACGCTTCTCGGCTCTTTCGGTGGCCGCCCAGGATGCCCCGTTCGCCACCAGAAGAAAAATCATGGCTATCCAACCAAACGTCCTGTGCGTTTTCATTATCCGATCTCCAGGAGCTCGATGCCGGATGTTAAGTACAGCTGATTTCCGAACGTCCCGCAGGCCAAGGAACTGCCATTCATCCAAGCAATGTCCATGGGCAATACCCAGGGTTGGCATGGGGTATCTTGTAGCGTTCTCGATCTCAACACGCCAAGGAAGCCAATGCTCAGTTCACTCATCGTCAATGGTCAACCACAACCGCCTGACCGATCAGACCTGACGGCCCCCTGGTGGAGTTTTACAAAAACAGTTCTGGCAGCGACAGCCCTGACGTTGGTGCGTGATGGCCGTGTCGGATTGGACGCCCCGATTCCTGATCAGCCTTTCACGTTGCGCCAGCTACTGCGGCATGAGGCCGGCCTCGCCGATTATGGCGAGCTGGCGGCGTATCACGCCGCGGTGGCCAACGGTGAGTCTGCCTGGTCGGCAAGTGAAATGATGCAGCGACTCGATGGCACTCGGCTTCGCTACAGCCCAGGCACCGCGTGGCGTTATTCGAATGTGGGCTACATGCTCGTCGGCAGGCTCATCGAACGGCAGACGGACCTGCCGCTCAATGATGCCGTGAGTCAACGTGTCCTCAACCCGCTGGGCCTGTCGAACGTGCGCTTCGCTAGAACGCGTGCTGACTTGCAGGTGACCCCTCTTGGAAGCCACTCAAGCTACGACCCCGGCTGGGTCTACCATGGTTTGCTGATCGGCCCGGTTTCACAAGCAGCGTTACTGTTGGATCGACTCTTCTCCGGAGAACTTCTCCCTACGGCCTTGCTCCTGGAAATGCAGGCGGCCCGGACACTGGGCGGCCCGATTCCCGGACGTCCATGGCTCACCCCGGGCTATGGCCTTGGGGTGATGCAGGGGGCTGTTGAGGGTGGATTTACCTTGTGCGGACACACAGGCTGCGGGCCGGGCAGTGTCATTGCCGTCTACCGAATACGCGATGCAAGGACATCGGTTTGTTGTGCTGCCTTTGAGCCGGGCGCAACCGAAGGAGCCGTTGAAGCGCACGTTGTCGAACAACTGGTGCAAGCCCTACGCTAGGTGCGCAAGCCTGTGTGAGCAACTGTCTTGCTCGACGCGATTCCTGTGGGAGCGGGCTTGTCCCGCGAACACCGGCGAAGCCGGTGCCATGCTCCGCGCTGCCTGTTTCGCGGGGCAAGCCCGCTCCCACATGGACGCGGCATTGAGCTCAAAGGTTGATCCTGCACCAAACCTGTGGGAGCAACTGTCTTGCTCAATTTCTAAAAGCTGGCGCGATTCCTGTGGGAGCGGGCTTGTCCCGCGAACACCGGCGAAGCCGGTGCCATGCTCCGCGCTGCCTGTTTCGCGGGGCA
>Ga0160431_100306_pt1 | contig 27826 bp, 14 predicted proteins | sample HID1971K_E0MG_FD_108212 | JGI IMG/M metagenome (GOLD analysis project Ga0160431, IMG submission 108212) | Enriched millipede-associated microbial communities from UW Madison campus, WI, USA - HID1971K_E0 MG | ecosystem: Host-associated > Arthropoda: Insects > Digestive system > Unclassified ...
AACGTGTACGCGATCTTCCGATTACTCCAGCCCGTATCAAGGAGGCCCTCAATGGCTAACCGTTCGCTTCAACTGACCCTCAACGGTCAACCGGTCGGCCCGGTCGAGGTCCCCGATGACCTGTCGATGAACGACTACCTGCACGAACACCAGAACCTCACCGGTTCCCGCCTGGGCTGCGGCCAGGGCATCTGCCACGCCTGCGTGGTGATCGTCGACAACCCCGACGGCACCAGCGAAGAAGTGCGCACCTGCATCACCGGCGTCCATTACTTCGCTGGCAAGAAAGTGCGCACCATCGAAGGTCACGCCAAGCAGGACGAGGCCGGCAACATGACGCTGAACCCGATCCAGCAGAAGTTCGTCGACCTGTTCGCCTTCCAGTGCAGCTACTGCGCACCGGGCTTCGTCAACGCCGCCACCGTGCTGGTGGAAAAGGCCCAGCGTCAGCCCCTGAAGAAAAGCGAAGTGGAAGACAGCATCGAGGCAAGCCTGGGTCACCACATCTGCCGTTGTACCGGTTACGTGCGTTACTACGACGCCACGCGCACGGTGCTCAATGATCTTGGCCTGGTCAAGGAGGGTTGAGCATGGGCTTCGTTCGTTCCGGCCTGGCGCTGGCGCTTGGTCTTGCCGTCTCGCTGGCTGCCCAGGCGTCCGATGACGCGCAGGTCAAACGGGGTCAATACCTGGCCCGCGCCGCCGACTGCATGGCGTGCCACACCGCCGAGGGCGGCGCACCGTTTGCCGGTGGCCTGCCGATCCATTCGCCGTTCGGCACCATCTACGGCAGCAACATCACTCCGGACAAGCAGTACGGCATCGGCAACTACAGCGCCGACGAATTCTTCGCGGCCGTCACCGAAGGCAAGCGCAAGGATGGCGCCAACCTGTACCCGGCCATGCCGTACACCTCGTACCACCTGATCAGCCGGGAAGATTCCGACGCGATCCTGGCGTACCTGATGACCATCCCGCCGATCAACCGCCCGGCGCCGGAGACCAAGCTGAGCTTCCCGTTCAACGTGCGCACGGGCCTGTCCGGCTGGAACATGCTCTACGGCAAGAGCGTCCAGCTGCAGCCCACCGAGGGCAAGAGCCCGGCCTGGCAGCGCGGTCAGTACATGGTCGAAGTCATGGGCCACTGCGGCGAATGCCACACCCCGCGCAACCCGATCGGTGCGCTGCAACAGGACAAGCGCCTGACCGGCGGCCTGCTCAATGGCTACCTGGCGCCGAGCCTGCTGGCCCAGGACCTGGCTGATCGTGGCTGGACCCAGCCGGACCTGACCACCTTCCTCAAGCACGGCATCAGTGCCCAGGGCAGCATGTTCAACGAGATGTTCCCGGTGGTGCACCTCAGTACCCAGCACCTGGAGGACGCTGACCTGGCGGCCATGGCCACCTACCTGCTGGGCGACCAGCCGCCGGCGGCCAAGGTCATCAAGGAAGTGCCTCTGGAGCAGCTGACCGACAGCGCCAAGCGCGGCCGCCAGCAGTACCTCAACGTCTGCGCCGGTTGCCACGGCGTCGACGGCGAGGGCAAGCCGCACATCGCGGTGGCCATGCAGGGCAACACCGTGCTGCGCCAGGGCGACTCGCGCAACCTGGTCAAGGCCATTGTTGACGGCATCCGTGAGCAGCAGTTCACTGGCTTCGAGCGCATGCAGCCGATGCCAGGCTTTGCCGACAAGCTCGATGACCAGCAGCTGACGGACATGGTCAACTACCTGCGCCAGGCCTGGGGTGGATTGCCCGGTGACCTGAGCGTGCAGCAGCTCGCCGAGCTGAAGGCGGAGTAAACGGTGCAGCATCTCGATCTACAGGTCATACGCCAGGCGTTGCAGTGGTCCTGCAACGGCCAGCGGGTCTGGTTGTGCACGGTGCTCGCCACCTACGGCTCGGCGCCCCGTGCGCCGGGCTCGATGCTGGCGGTGAACGACAGCGGGCAGTGGGTTGGCTCGCTGTCGGGCGGCTGCGTGGAAGATGATTTTCTCGAACGCGTGGCCTTGGCCGAGTTTCCCGAGCCGGTGGCCATCGTGCGCTATGGCGACGGCAGCGACCGGCGCTCGAACATTCGCCTGCCGTGTGGCGGGGTGCTCGAGGTGCTGGTGGAGAACCTGTCGGCGGATTGCGAGGTGCAGGCGCATTTGCGTGCGCTGGAAAGCGCCTTGCAGGGCCAGCGTCGCTTGCTGCGCGAGGTGAGTTTGCCGCAAGGCGATCGCCGGCTCAGCGATGACACGGCCCAAGGGCCACGGGTCGTGCGTGAAGCCAGCCGTGTGTACTTGCGGGTCGGTGCTGCCCAGCGTCTGCTGCTGGCGGGGTATTCCAGCGTCGCCCACTACTGCGCCGAGTTCGGCAAGGGCATGGGCTTCGAGGTCATCCTGTGCGAGCCGCGCGAAGAGGTGCTCGACGGCGTGGTGCTGAACGGCATCGAAGTGCGCCGGGAGCTGCCCTCGGAATTCATCGCCAACGGCGGTTGCCATGCCGACACGGCAGTGGTGGCGCTGACCCATGACCCGAAGATCGACGATCTGGCCATGCTCGAAGCGGTGCGCACCGAAGCGTTCTACATCGGTGTGATGGGTTCCCGGGCTACCTCCGACAAACGTCGCGAACGCCTGCACCGGATTGGCGGCCTGGGCGCCGACGAGTTGGCGCGCATCCATGCACCCATCGGCCTGAACCTAGGCAGCAAGACACCGGCGGAGATCGCCCTGGCGGTGCTCGCCGATATCCTGCGCCAGCGCAACGGCATCGAGCGGGCAGCGCTGTGAGTGTGGTGGCGCTGGTGCTGGCGGCCGGCAGCAGCGTGCGCTTCGGCGGCGACAAGCGCCGGGCCATGCTGGACGACGGGCGCAGCTTGCTGGTGCATAGCGTCGAACGAGCCTGCTCGGTGTTCAGCGATGTGCGCGTGGTACTGCGTGCTGGCGAGCGGGGCGAGGATCTCGGCTTGCCGGGCGAATGCCGGATCATTGCCAGCCCGGATGCCGGGTTGGGGATGGGGCATAGCCTGGCGGCTGGGGCTGCTTCGCTGGTCGACAGTGATGCACAGGCGGTGGCGATTCTGTTGGGCGACATGCCTTGGATAGCGCCGGCCACTTTTGACCAGCTGGTATCGGCTGCAGGTGCATCCACCATCGTCTTGCCACAGCATGAGGGGCAGCAGGGGCATCCAGTGGTGTTCGGGCGCGATTTCTGGTCGGCGCTTTCACGCCTCACGGGTGATGAAGGGGCAAGGTCGGTAGTTAAGGCGCACCCGGCGAGTTGCATCAGGCTTGAAGTGCAGGACGCCGGGGTGTTGCAGGACGTGGATCGGCCTGAGGCGGTTTACCGCTGAGCGCGTTCGTTCTGCCTATTCATTTTCTTCTTCCGCTTCGTCGAGTTCATACGGTTCAAGGTCAGCCATCTGCGAGAGCAGAATCAAATGCACTTCGGCATCGAGTCGCTGAAGACGATCCAGCGTGGCAGAGCCTCCCAGCACCAGGGCAGGCACGAAACCGTACATCTCGTTAGCTTCCAAATCGCCCAATGTTTCCCGGGCCTCGTCGAAAAGACCCAGGCCGATGTTTTCGGTCATGGCCCACATGAGCAGGTTCTGGATCTTGTTGTCCCGTTCTTCGCTGTTGGCGCTTGGGGCGCTCAAGAAGTACCGGGAATGGTAGGCCGCAATGGTCAGCATCGAGCCGGTGTTTTCACCCCACAGGTACAACTCGCCGAACGCGCTGCGGGCGATGAGGTGATAGGTATCGTGGGTGGTGCCGCCGAGCCAGGAATCGACTACGGATTCGTATTCACCTGGGTTGACCAGCCAGAAAAGGCCGCCGCCGTAGCCGCACCAGCCGTGTTCTTTCCAGTAGTCGAGGAGTTGGTTGGGGAGTTTGTCTTTGTAATGTTCGAGGGCGGATTGCGGTACGGGTTGGTGGCCGATCGGGTTGCCGAAGGTTTCGAGGAAGATAGAGAAGACTACGTTCATTGGTTAAGTCCTTTTTAGTTGTGATGTGTATAGCAAGACTGCGGTATTACGACGGTGTGGCGGAGAAAGGGTAGGGCTCAAGGTCTGTTAGCTGTGCTAGGAAGACCAAATGCTCAACGGCGCTGACCTTTTTGAGGTGTTCCAGAGAATCGGAACCACCTAGCATGAGGGCGGGGAAAAAGCAGTGAAGGTCCGGTTTTTTCGCGGGTCGGACATTGTATATGGCTCGAGTTCTGTGATCTGAGAAAGCAGAGTCAAATGCTCTACGGTCTTTACTTTTTCGATATATTGGAGATCTGCCTGGCCACCAAATGACAAGGCAGGAACAAAGCCATACATTTCATCATCACGAAGTGTGCCTAACTTTTTTTGGGAGGGGTCGAACAAATCGTCAAAATCGTTATAGTCTTTTTCAAAGGTTAGGAGGAAATTTTGCACTTCTCTATCTGTGTCAGGCGGTGAGATATTTTGGTTTGAAATAGAGTATCGAGAGACTGGAGCATCGATTGAGAGAGAGAAGCCCGTTTTTTCCCCGAAAAGGTATAAGTCGCCAAAGGCGCTTCGTGCTACGAGATGGAACGTGTCCAGGGCCTCTAGCGCTGTATTCTCGATCCAGGATGCAACTACCGCCTCATATTCTTGAGGGTTCACAAGCCAGAGAATGCCTTCGCCGACCCCGCACCAGCCGTGCTCCTTCCAATATGAGAGCAAGAGTGAGGGGAGCTTTCCCTTATAACGTTCAATGCTTGGCGGAGGTACTTCGCGCCTTGTCATGATGGGACCGTTCTTTTCTAGAAATCTAGCAAATACTTCATCCATTGCTTGTCTCTATGTTTGGAGGCTAAGTGGCTTTTCTATGTCTGACTTATCGTCACTCCAGGTGTCTTGAGCGTTTCGTAGTTGTCCCAGTTAGATCGACGATTGACATAAGGTGTCTTACAAGTCGGGAAAGCTGAATGGCTGAAGCGCGGTAAGTTGCGAGAGAAGCATCAAATGCTCTACAGCTTTGACCTTCTCCAGGTGCTCGAGCTTGTCCGGTCCGCCAAGCATGATGGCGGGAGTGAAGCCGTACATCTCATCGGGATGAAGCCTACCCAGTTTTCTCTTGGCCGGTTTGAAGAGGTCGCCATAGTCATTGGTGTCTGCCCTTTTCGAAACCATGAAGGCCCTGATGCCAGCGTCCATTTTATCTCCGACGTAGATAGAGTTGTGAACGCGGTAGCGAGAAAGAATGCTGGTGATTTTGAGCGAGGCACCTGACGTCTCCCCCCAAAGATATAGATCTCCAAAGGCGCTTCTTGCAATTACGTGATAGTTGTCGAAGCCCTCGAGCTCGGTTCCCTCGAGCCAGGATTCAACGACGCCATCATAGTCCTGCGGATTGACCATCCAGAAAATCCCATCACCGTAGCCGCACCATCCGTGCTCACGCCAATACTCCAGCAGTTGATCAGGCAGCTTCCCGCGATAGCGCTGGATACTCGATGTCGGAACCTCCCTGCGCTCGATTGGCGAACCAAATTCTTCTAAAAAAATGGCAAAAGCTTCATCCATTACTTGTCTCCTAGCACTTGTGAAGATTTACATTAACCAATGTTTTACCGCGCGAAGCTTCGGGTACTGACTCTGCGGCATTTCTCAGGATGTCTATTTTCGTCTTCCATTGTGGCCCGATACTTGAGTTGACCTGCCGATCTCCAAAGTCTGTGATGACGTCCTTCCCACCAGCAATCAGATCAGGGTTGTGAAGGGCTGCAAGGCTTGCCATAGTTTCCTTGGCCCTTCTTGCGGCCTCTATTTTTGCAGCTCTATAACCCATTGATTGTTGCAGCTCCTCTTCGAAGCGTTGTGTCAAACTCTCTTCCAGCTCTTTACGCGCTCTTTTTGCCGCGCTAGGGCTTCGCTTTACGGGGTTGGCAACGTTCTCCAGAAATTCTTCTACTGTCAGTCGATTGAGCCCATCCTGCTGCCCTTTCAGTTGCCGTTCAAACTCACCATGCTTTGAGGTCGGCAAATTATCCGCCTTGAAGCACGCCACCGTGTGCAGCGGCATGCTACCTGTCTTGCCTGGGGAGGGCTCCTTGTCTTTACCCGTCGGCCGGTTCGGCTGCGCAGGCTGCACATCATCCATCGCCCCCTTACGCCGCTCCGGCACCTGCAAATCCGGCCGCTTCTTCAACCCCTCTTCATGCTTGAGCATCCACTGCCCGAGCCGTGCGCCCTTGCTGCTAGCCGCCATCTCCTGCGCCAGCACCCGGGCATCGCCGCGCCCGCGGGTGAGGTACGAGACGATCGCCCCCAACAGCAGAACCACGACTTCCACATGGCCCAACGCAATATGGTGGGCAGCAGTGGAAATCGCATGGGGATCGTCCCGTCCGAACGGGTTAAAGCCCTCGTCCCGCGTACCCTCCCAGGCAATGCGGATGCCATCGAGGTAGTACTCGCCGATGCGGGGCAGGCCTTCGATGAAGAACTCGGCAATGGAGGCAAGTCCCAGTACCCCCAGTATCCAGCCACTGACCTTGAGGCCCATCGCCGCCCCTGCAGCGCCAAGGGGGAGGGCGCCAGCGCCACCGCCAAAGGCGCCGATCCCCGCGCCCAGCAAGCCACCGGTGATGGCGCTGCCGGCGACGATCATCGCCATCTGCTTCACAACGTCGATCAGCTCATCGACGATGCTGTTGATGTCGAGCTCGGCAAAGCGTTGCCGCAACAGGTGCGCCGCTTGCCATTCGGCGTGGATAAAGGCTTTGCGCACGCTGTCCACGCGGCGCAGGTTGAGGGCCAGTGAGGCAACCGGTTCGTTGCTGTAGGTTCGAAAATGGGCGCCTCCTTGATAGCCCATGTGATCGGTAACGCGTGATTCGATCTCGAGCCACGAGGGCACGAGGTAATCCAGATACATGTGGTGTCTCCCTGACATCGCGTACAGGGGGAAATCTCACCACATATGAATCAAAGAAATTTCCCTAAAGCATGGAGGAAATTTCCCAAAGTTCGCCGAAACAAGCTGAAACGCTTCGATCCTGAGGTGATGCCTTTTCAGTCAACGCCCAGGGCGAAGATCTCACACCAACCGGTGAACAAGGCCCATAATCCCCAGTTAATCCCTTCATAGTGCAATGCCACCCACATCATTCCGGGAGCTCTTGACCATGCACGTTCTGCTCTGCGAGGACGACGACCTGATCGCCAGCGGCATCTGCGCCGGCCTCACCGCCCAGGGCCTGACCGTCGACCGCGTGGCCAACGCCGGCGCTGCCCGGGCCATGCTCCAGGCGGCGCAGTTCGATGTGATGATCCTCGATCTCGGCTTGCCCGACGAAGACGGCCTCAAGCTGCTGCGCCGCCTGCGCCAGCAGGGCATCGACCTGCCGGTGCTGGTGCTCACCGCCCGCGATGCGGTGACCGATCGGGTCGACGGCCTGCAGGCCGGCGCCGACGACTACCTGCTCAAACCCTTCGACCTGCGCGAGCTGGCCGCGCGCCTGCACACCCTGCTGCGGCGGGTCGCCGGGCGGGCGGTGAACGTGATCGAGCACGGCCCGCTGCGCTATGACCCCAGCAGCTGCGAAGCGACCTTGGCCGGTCAGTCGGTCGACCTGTCGCGGCGCGAGCAGGCCTTGCTCCAGGCTTTGCTGCAGAACCCTGGCCGGGTGCTGTCCAGCGAGCAGCTCAAGGACTGCGTGTACGGCTTCAGCGACGAAGTCGAGAGCAATGCCCTGAACGTCCACATCCACCACCTGCGCCGCAAGCTCGGCAACAGCATCGTCGAGACCGTGCGTGGCCTGGGCTACCGACTGGGGCCGGCGCAGGCGCCGGAGGACAGCGCATCATGAGCCTGCGGGTACGCCTGAGCCTGATCCTGGGCAGCGCCTTCATCATCATCTGGGTGCTGGCCGCCGCCTGGATGCTGCGCGACCTGCGCCAGCAGATGATGTTCTCCCTCGACCAGCGCCTGGTGGCCTCGGCGCGGATGGTCGCCGGGCTGATCGACCAGTTGCCGCCGCTGACCGCCAAGGGCGAGGAAGCGCATTTCTCGGCCGACCAGTTCAGCGTGCCCGATGGCATGGCCTGCCAGGTCACCTCGCTGCGTGGCGAGATCCTGGCCAGCAACCACAAGCATGACGGCGCCATGGACGACCAGCAGAGCGGCTTCCGCGACCAGACCATCGACGGCGCGCTGTGGCGCACCTTCACCTACAACCACGGCGATGTGCGCATCACCACCGCCGACCGCCACATGGAGCGCGAGGCACTCAACCAGTCCATTCTGCTCGCGGCCTCGGCGCCGGTGCTGATGGCCTTGCTGGGCAGCCTGGGGCTGGTGTGGATCGGCCTGGGCAAAGGCCTGGAGCCGCTCAACCGCATGCGCGACGCCCTGCGACGACGGCGGGCCGACAGTGTCGAGCCCCTGCAGGTGTCCGGCCTGCCGAGTGAACTGCAGCCCTTGCTCGAAACCCAGAACCAGCTGTTCCTGCGCATCGGCCAGGCGTTGGAGCGCGAGCGGCGCCTGACCGACGATGCCGCGCACGAACTGCGCAGCCCGCTGACGGCGATCAAGACCCACCTGCAGGTGGCCCGCATGACCGACGGCGCGGTGCGCGAGCAGGCGCTGGAGCACGCCGAGCAGGGCGCCGACCGCATGCACCGGACCCTTGAGCAGTTGCTGATGCTGGCGCGGGTCGAAGGCAGCCTGTCGTTCGAAGACGGTGTGCAGTGCAGCGCCGAGCAGGTGGCGCGGCAGGCGGTGCAGGATGCCGGTGGCGGCGACAACCGGCGCATCGTGCTGCGCTTGCCGGAAGAAGCCACGCAGATCTACCTGGGCATGCCCGCACCGCTGGCGGTGGCGGCCTTGCGCAACCTGCTGGACAACGCCCTGCGCCATGGCGGTGACAGAGAGGTGGAGCTGGAGGTGCAGATGGCGGCGGGGCAGGTGGGCTTCATGGTTCGTGATCATGGACCGGGGATTGCCGAAGGTGATCTGCAGCACCTGACCGAGCGATTCTGGCGCCATGGGCAGAGTGGCGGGTGCGGGTTGGGGTTGGCGATTGTGCAGGCGATTGTGCAGCGCTGTGCGGGCAGCCTGAAGTTCGACAGCCGCAGTGATGGGTTGCGGGTGTTGTTGCAGGTGCCGGCGCGGTCGGGTCACTGATCTCTACTGTCTGTGCCGGCCTCTTCGCGGGACAAGCCCGCTCCCACAGAGTCTCTGCTCAATCGGATAGAGCAGAGTGCCCGCTCCCACAGGTCTGCTTAATCCGATACAGCAGAGTACCTGTGGGAGCGGGCTTGTCCCGCGAAGAGGCCATCAGCCGTAAGATATTTTTGAACTTGAAAGCGCTGCTGAAGTTTCGCTGATGTCGAGATGGCCAAGAACAGGTTGCATTGACCTCTAGGGCGATAGGGCCCGCACGAACCCCAAAAAATCCCACCGCAAGCGTTAAATCCTCCCCCCACCCAAGCGTTTCCCAAGCGACCACTACCCGCACATTCGCTTGCTTGCGAGGATTCACCCATGTCGATCGCTTCCAGCCTTGCCCAGGCCCTGCCGGCCAGCGCGCCGCAACCGCTGTACGAGTTCACCGACTCGCCATTGCTGCAACGCCAGCAACAACAGGAATCCAACGCCCGCAGCTACCCCCGGCGCATCCCGCTGGCGCTCAAGCGTGCCCGTGGCATCCATGTCGAGGACGTCGAGGGTCGCCAGTTCATCGACTGCCTGGCCGGCGCCGGCACCCTGGCCCTGGGCCACAACCACCCGGTGGTGATCGAGGCGATCCAGCGCGTGCTGGCCGACGAATTGCCCCTGCATACCCTGGACCTGACCACGCCGGTGAAAGACCGCTTCGTCCAGGACCTGTTCGGCGTGCTGCCCGAGGCGCTGCGCCGCGAGGCCAAGGTACAGTTCTGCGGCCCGACCGGCACCGATGCCGTGGAAGCGGCGCTCAAGCTGGTGCGCAGCGCCACCGGGCGCAGCACCGTGCTGGCCTTCCAGGGCGCCTACCACGGCATGAGCCAGGGCGCGCTGAGCTTGATGGGCAGCCACGGTCCCAAGCAGCCGTTGGGCGCGTTGCTCGGCAATGGCGTGCAGTTCATGCCGTACCCCTACGATTACCGTTGCCCGTTCGGCCTGGGCGGCGAAGCCGGGGTCAAGGCCAGCCTGCATTACCTGGAAAACCTGCTGCTCGACCCGGAAAGCGGGGTGCCGCTGCCGGCGGCCGTCATCCTCGAAGTGGTGCAGGGCGAGGGCGGTGTGATTCCCGCCGACATCGCCTGGCTGCAAGGCGTGCGGCGCATCACCGAACAGGCCGGTGTGGCGCTGATCGTCGACGAGATCCAGAGCGGCTTTGCCCGCACCGGGCGGATGTTCGCCTTCGAGCACGCCGGCATCGTGCCGGACGTGGTCACCTTGTCCAAGGCCATCGGCGGCAGCCTGCCGCTGGCGGTGGTGGTCTACCGCGACTGGCTCGATACCTGGAAGCCAGGCGCCCACGCCGGCACCTTCCGTGGCAACCAGATGGCCATGGCCGCAGGCTCCGCGGTGATCAACTACCTGGTCGAGCATCGCCTGGCGGAGCACGCCGAAGCCATGGGCCAGCGTCTGCGCGGGCACCTGCTGAACGTGCAACGCCAGTACCCGCAGCTCGGCGACATTCGTGGCCGTGGCCTGATGCTGGGGGTGGAACTGGTCGATCCGAATGGCCCGCTCGATGTACAGGGGCACCCGCCGGCCAACCGCGAGCTGGCGCCGAAGGTGCAGCGCGAATGCCTCAAGCGCGGCCTCATTCTCGAACTGGGCGGCCGACATGGCGCGGTGGTGCGCTTCCTGCCGCCGCTGATCATCACCGCACCACAGGTCGATGAAGTGGCGCAGCGCTTCGCCGAGGCGCTGGCGGCTGCAGTCTGATCCCTCGGGGCCGCGTCGCGGCCCTCTCTGAAGCCTTCCTTGCAGAGGCGGCACGCGTGCCGCCTCTCGTCCCTGCGCGGCCGTCCGCTCACCGCGATCCCCCCATCCGCCAGCGTTAATTTTTTCCAGGTTGTATCCGTTTCGTAGGGATAGCCGGGCACTGCCCGTGGTACCTCACTCGTACGGAAAGCAAGCCGATGAATCCCGAAAAGTCCCTGCAACTGGCCCGCCGTTTCATTGAATTGCCGCTGGACAAGCGCCGCCTGTTCCTTGAGACCCTGGCCCGCGAGGGCATCGACTTTTCCCAGTTCCCGATCCCCGCCGATGTAGCGGCCGAAGACCGCCTGGCGCCGTCCTACGCCCAGCAGCGCATGTGGGTGCTGTGGCAGCTGGACCCGCAAGGCGGCGCGTACAACCTGCCGGGCGCGGTGCGGCTCAAGGGCGCGCTCGACGAGACGGCCCTGCAGCAAGCATTCGAATGCCTGCTCGAACGCCACCAGAGCCTGGCCTGCGTGTTCCAGCAGCAGGCCGACGAGCGCTTGCACCAGATACACCGCCCGGCGCCCCCGCAGATCCAGCGCCTGGACCTGCGCACGCTGAGCGAAGCAGCCCGCGAGGCACGGGTGCAGGCCGAGGTCGAGGCCGAGTCGCTGTGCCCGTTCGACCTGGAACACGGCCCGCTGCTGCGCATTCGCCTGCTGCAACTGGCCGAGCAGGAGCACGTGCTGCTGCTCACGCTGCACCACATAGTTTCCGATGGCTGGTCGATGAATGTGCTGATCGACGAATTCAGCCGTTGCTACGACGCCTTCGCCGCCGGGGCGCAGCCGCAGTTGCCGGCCTTGCCGATCCAGTACGTCGACTACGCCCTGTGGCAGCGCCGCTGGCTCGAAGCCGGCGAACTGGAGCGCCAGCTGGCCTACTGGCAGGCCACCCTGGGCGACGAGCAGCCGGTACTGGAGTTGCCGCTGGACCGCCCACGGCCGGCCAGCCCGAGCTTCAGCGGCGAGCGCCTGGAGCTGCAGCTGGACAGCGAGCTGGCCCAGCAACTGCGCAGTTTCGCCGCGCGCCACAACCTGACCCTGTTCATGCTCCTGCTTGGCGCCTTCGGGCTGTTGCTGCAGCGCTATACCGGCCAGTCCGACCTGCGCATCGGCAGCCCGGTGGCCAACCGCAACCGCGCCGATATCGAAGGGCTGATCGGCCTGTTCGTCAACACCCAGGTGCTGCGCCTGCAGCCCGATGCCCAGCGTGATGCACTGAGCTATCTGCAGGCCGTGCGGCAGACCGTACTGGGCGCCCAGGCCCACCAGGACCTGCCGTTCGAACGCCTGGTCGATGCCTTGAAGGTCGAGCGCAACCTCAGCCACGCGCCGCTGTTCCAGGTGATGTACAACCACCAGCCACAGGTGGCCGACCTTTCGGCGGTGACCCTGGCCTCGGGCCTGGAGCTGTCGGCACTGGCGTGGCGCAGCCGCACCACCCAGTTCGACCTGAGCCTGGACACCTATGAGCAGGGCGGTGTGCTGCGTGCGGCCTTCATCTACGCGGTCGATCTGTTCGATGCGGCCACTGTCGAGCGCATGGCCGAGCACTGGTTCACCTTGCTCCGCGAACTGGTGGCGGACGCGGCGCGGCCGCTGTGGCAACTGCCCATGCTCGACCCGGCAAGCCTTCACACCCAGCTTCATGAATGGAATGCCACAGCCACTGGCTACCCGTTGCACCAGGGCGTGCACCAGATGTTCGAAGCTCAGGCGCAGCGCACCCCGCAAGCCCCGGCGCTGCGCTTTGGCGACAGCACCTTGAGCTATGCCGAGCTGGATGAGCGCGCCAATCGCCTGGCCCATTACCTGCGTGGCCAGGGCGTGACCACCGACACCCTGGTCGGCGTCTCGGCCCAGCGCAGTGTCGAGATGGTCGTCGCCTTGCTGGCGATTCTCAAGGCCGGTGGCGCCTACGTGCCGCTGGACCCGGAGTACCCGGAGGAGCGCCTGGCCTACATGATCGAGGACAGCGGCATTCGCCTGCTGCTGACCCAGCAGGCGCTGCTCGGCAGCCTGCCGCTGCCGGCCGGCGTGCAGTGCGTGGCACTCGACAGCCTGGCGCTCGACGATCAGCCCGCGAGTTCGCCCGCACTGGCGCTGGAGCCTGCGCAACTGGCCTATGTCATCTACACCTCTGGCTCCACCGGCCGCCCCAAGGGCGCCGGCAACAGCCACCAGGCACTGACCAACCGCCTGTGCTGGATGCAACAGGCCTACGGCCTGGATGCCAGCGACACGGTGCTGCAAAAGACCCCGTTCAGCTTCGATGTGTCGGTGTGGGAATTCTTCTGGCCGCTGATGACCGGCGCCTGCCTGGCCGTGGCGGCACCCGGCGAGCACCGCGACCCGCAGCGGTTGATCGCCTGCATCCAGCGCCATGGCGTCACCACCTTGCACTTCGTGCCGTCGATGTTGCAGGCCTTCATCCACGAACCCGGTGTCGAAGCCTGCCGCACACTGACGCGCATCGTCTGCAGCGGCGAGGCGCTGCCGGTGGATGCCCAGCGCCAGGTGTTTGCCCGGCTGCCGGGTGCTGGCTTGTTCAACCTGTATGGCCCCACCGAGGCCGCCATTGATGTGACCCACTGGACCTGTGTGGAGGAAGGGAAGGACAGCGTGCCGATCGGCCAACCGATCGCCAACATCCGCACCTATGTGCTCGACGCCGGGCTGCAGCCGGTCGCCCCGGGCGTGTCCGGGGAGCTGTACCTGGGCGGCATCGGCCTGGCCCGCGGCTACCATCGCCGGCCAGGGCTGACGGCCGAGCGCTTCGTCGCCGACCCGTTCGGCGAAGGTGGCCGTCTGTACCGCACCGGCGACCGCGTGCGCCAGCGCGCCGACGGCGTCATCGAATACCTCGGCCGCTTCGACCATCAGGTGAAGATCCGCGGCCTGCGAATCGAACTGGGCGAGATCGAGGCGCGCCTGGCCGAACATGAATGCGTGCGCGAGTGCGTGGTGCTGGCCCTCGATGGCCGGCTACTGGTGGCCTACCTGGTGCTCAACGCGCAGCCCGAAGGCTGGCAGGCTTCGCTCAAGGACTGGCTGCTGCAGACCCTGCCCGAGTTCATGGTGCCCAGCCAGCTCATGGCCCTCGACAGCCTGCCGCTGACCCCCAACGGCAAGCTCGACCGCAAGGCCCTGCCGCAGCCCGAGGCCATAGCGCAGTCAGCCTACATGGCCCCGGAAAGCGACGCCGAGCGCCAGCTGGCGCAGATCTGGAGCGAGGTACTGGGCGTGGCGCAGGTGGGGCTGGACGACAACTTCTTCACCTTGGGCGGCGACTCGATCATCGCCATCCAGGTGGTCAGCCGCGCCCGCCAGGCCGGCCTGGCGCTCAACCCGCGTGACCTGTTCCAGCACCAGACCTTGCGCTCCCTGGCCCAGGCCGCAGGCAGCGTGAGCAGTGTGCAGATCGACCAGCGCCCGGCCGAAGGGCCGGCACTGCTGACCCCCGTGCAACGGCAGTTCTTCGACACGCCCATGCCGCGCCGCCATCACTGGAACCAGGCCTTGTTGCTAGTGCCGCGCCAGCCTTTGCAGGCGCAGCAGCTTGAGCAAGCCCTGGCCCAGGTGGTGGCGCAACACGACGCCCTGCGCCTGCGCTTCACCCAGGCCGATGGTCAATGGCAGCAGGCCCATGCGCCACAGGCCGCGCCAGTGCTGTGGCAGCGCCAGGCCGCCAGCGACGAAGCGCTCGCCGCCGTGTGCGATGAAGCCCAGCGCAGCCTCAGCCTCGACCAAGGTCCTTTGCTGGCGGCGGTACTGGTGGCCATGGCCGATGGCAGTCAGCGGCTGTTGCTGGTGATCCACCACCTGGTGGTCGATGGCGTGTCCTGGCGCATCCTGCTCGAAGACTTGCAACAGGCTTGCCTGGGCCAGCCGCTGCCGGCCCGAACCAGCAGCTACCAGGCCTGGGCCGAACGCCTGGCCGGGCATGCCGATGCCTGCATGGCGCAGCTCGAACACTGGCAAGCGGTAGGCGAGGGCGCAGAGCTGCCGCGTGACCGTGCGGTGACGCAAACCCGCGTAGCTGATGAGCACAAGGTCAGCGTCAGCTTCCCGCCCGCCCTGACCCAGGCCCTGCTGCAGCAGGCGCCCAGCGCCTACCGCACCCAGGTCAACGACTTGTTGCTGGCGGCCCTGGCTCGTGCCCTGTGCGACTGGAGCGGCCAGCGCCAGGTGCTGGTGCAGCTCGAAGGGCATGGCCGCGAAGCGTTGTTCGAGGACATCGACCTGACCCGCACCGTGGGCTGGTTCACCAGCATGTACCCGGTCGCCCTGCGTCCGGAAACCGAGCCCGGCGCCTGCATCGCAGCAGTCAAGGAACAGTTGCGCGCCGTGCCGGCCCGTGGCCTGGGCTATGGCGTTCTGCGTTACCTGGGCCCTGCAGCTGTGCGCGAGCAACTGGCGCGCCTGCCGCAACCGCGGGTCACCTTCAACTACCTGGGCCAGTTCGACAGCCAGTTCGACGCCGGCGCGCTGTGGCAGCCTGACCCGCAAGGTGCCGGCCAGGGCCAGGACGACGACGCGCCGCTGGCCAACTGGCTGAGCGTGGAAGGGCAGGTCTACCAGGGCGAGCTGGGCATCAGTTTCGGCTTCAGCCAGGCCATGTACGACACCCCTACCATCGAGGCCCTGGCCGCTCATTTCGCCCACCAGTTGCGTACCCTGGTCGAACACTGCGTGCAACCGGGCGTGGCCAGCGCCACGCCGTCGGACTTCCCGTTGAGCGGCCTGGACAGCACCGGTTTGACCGCACTGCACCTGAACCTGGGCGACGTCGAGGACATCCTGCCGCTGTCGCCGCTGCAGCAGGGGCTGCTGTTCCACTGCCTGCATGTGGCCGAGGCCGGCGACTACATCAACCAGCTGCGGCTGGACATCGACGGGCTGGAGCCGCAGCGCTTCGTGGCTGCCTGGCAGGCCGCGCTGGATGCCCACCCGGGCCTGCGTGCCAGCTTCCACTGGCCGGCCGGTGCGCAGCAGCCGCTGCAAGTGATTCACCGTCACCTGCAGTTGCCGTTCACCCAGCACGATTGGCGCGACGATTCGCCCCACGAGGCGCGCCTGCAGAACTTGGCCGAGCAGCAACGCCTGGCGCTGTCCGCGACCGACCAGGCGCCATTGCTCGGCATTGCCCTGGTACGGTTGGGCGAGCAACGCTGGCACCTGATCTACACCCATCACCATTTGCTGCTCGACGGCTGGAGCCATGCGCAACTGCTCGCCGAGGTGATGCAGCGCTATCGCGGCCAGCTGCCGCGTCAGGCGGTGGCCCACCCACGCACTTACCTGGCCTGGCTGCAGGCCCGTGATCAGCAGCTGGACCAACAGTTTTGGCAGACCCAACTGCAAGGTCTGCAGGCGCCTTCGCTGCTCGCGAGCCAACGCCGCAGCGTCGAGTCGGCCGGGCAGGGGCTCTGGCAGCAGCGTCTGAGCGCCGAGGCATCGGCGCAGATCAAGGCCTCGGCGCGGGCGCGCAAGGTCACGGTCAATACCTTGGTTCAGGCCGCCTGGCTGTTGCTGCTGCAGCGTCACTGCCGGCAGGACGTAGTGTGCCTGGGCGCCTCGGTGGCGGGGCGGCCTGCGCAACTGCCGGGCATCGAGGCGCAGCTGGGGCTGTTCATCAACACCGTGCCGGTGGTTGCCGCGCCGCGTCTGGAACAACGCCTGGACGACTGGCTGGCGCAGTTGCAGGCCAGCAACCTGGCCATCCGCGAGCACGAGTACACCCCGCTGGCCGACATCCAGCGCTGGGCCGGCAGGGCCGGCGAGGCGCTGTTCGATACCTTGCTGGCGTTCGAGAACTACCCGGTGGCCGAGGTGCTGCAGGCCGCTGGCGACGGCCCGCGCTTCGGCGTGCCGGAGAGCCACGAGCAACCTCACTATGCGCTGACCTTGTCGGTGGGCATGGGCGATGCCCTGCAGGTCGACTACCGGTTCCGCCACGACGCCTTCGCGTTGGCCGACGTTCAGCGCCTGGCTGTGCAGTTCGGTCATCTGCTGCAGGCCATCGCCACCCCAGGCAACCCGTGCCTCGGTGAACTGGGCTTGCTCGATGCCGGCGCGCGGCTGCGCTGCCAACAGCAGTGGCAGGCCGCAGACGCCCCAGTGGCAACGCTGGCCGTGCACCAGCAGATCGAAGCCCAGGCGGCGCGCAACCCACGGGCCACGGCGCTGATCGCCGAGGACGGCACGCTGGATTATGGCCAGCTCAATGGCCTGGCCAATGCCTGGGCGCAGCAGCTGATCGCCCGGGGTGTCGGGCCGGATGACCTGGTGGGGCTGTGCAGCGAGCGCGGCCTGGCCATGGTCGTCGGCTTGCTGGCGATCCTCAAGGCCGGCGCCGGTTACGTACCCCTGGACCCGCAGTACCCACGCCAACGCCTGCAGGACATCCTCGACGACAGCGCGGTGAAACTCGTACTGGCTACCCGTGCCGCCGCCCAGCCGCTGCAACTGACCGCTGCCGACTGGCTGTGGCTGGACCAGCCGCAGGCGCCGCTGGCCGACAACCCTGCGCCGCGTGCATCCGCTGACAACCTGCTGGCGTTGATCTACACCTCCGGCTCCACCGGCCGGCCAAAAGGCGTGGCCCTGAGTCACGGGGTCATCGCCGGGCACCTGCGGACCATGGCCGAGCAATACCAGGTCACGGCGCAGGATCGCTTCGTGCACTTCGCCTCGATCAACTTCGACTGGGGCACCGAGCAATGGCTGCTGCCCCTGAGCCAGGGCGCGTGCTGCATCCTGCGCGGCGACCAGATCTGGACCGCGGCCCAGGCGTTCGAGGTGATCGAGCGCGAGCGCGCCAGCGTGGTCTACTTCCCTACCCAGTACGCCTGCCAGCTGGCCGAATGGGCCCGTCAGGAAGGCCGGCAACTGCCGGTGCGCTGCCTGAACGTGGCGGGTGAAGCACTGCCGCGCGAAGGCTTCGAGCGGCTCCAGGCGCATGTTCGGCCGCAGCGTATCGTCAACGGCTACGGCCCTACCGAAACGGTGATCACGCCGCTGCTGTGGCAGGCCGATGGCGATACCCGCATCGACACCGGCTACGCGCCCATCGGTACGCCGGTGCCGGGGCGCACTGCCTACCTGCTCGATCCCGCCCTGCAGCTGCTGGATGCCGGCAACGCCGGTGAGCTGTACATCGGCGGCCCATGCCTGGCCCGTGGCTACTTCGGCCAGGCGGCGCTCACCGCCGAGCGCTTCGTGCCCGACCCGTTCGACCCGGTCGGCGGCGGGCGCCTGTATCGCAGCGGCGATCTGGTACGCCAGCAGGCCAATGGCGAGCTGGAATTCCTTGGCCGCCTCGACCACCAGGTGAAGATCCGCGGCTTCCGTGTCGAACCTGGCGAGGTCGAAGCTTGCCTGCTGGCCCGTGCCGATGTGCGTGAAGCGGTGGTGATGCCGCGTGGGCAGGGCGCCGACCTGCACCTGGCGGCCTGGCTGGTGCCCACCGAGGATCTGGTCAACGACAGTAGCCTGCGCCAGCGCATCCTCGACGACCTGCGTGCCAGCCTGCCGGCGTACATGGTGCCGGCACGCCTGCAGTTGCTCGACCGGCTGCCGCTGAACCCCAACGGCAAGGTCGACCGCAAGGCACTGCCAGAAATCACCGACGAAAGCGCTGCGGCCTTCAGCGCGCCGGTGGACGCCCTCGAACAGGAAGTCGCCCAGGCCTGGGCCGAGGTGCTGGGCATGGCCGAGGTCGGGCGCTTCGAGCATTTCTTCGAGGCCGGTGGCCATTCGTTGCTGGCCACCCAGGTGGTGGCGCGGCTGCACCGTGCTGGCCACACCGGCATTGGCGTGCGCGAGCTGTTCAGCCACCCGCGCCTGTGCGATTTCGCCGATTGCCTGCGCCAGGCGCAGCCGGCTGCCGTCACCGGGCCGCAGTTGCGGGCCCTGGGCGACAAGGTCAGCGCGCCATTGTCGCTGGCCCAGCGCCGGCTGTGGATCGCCGAGCAGTTCAGCCAGGGCAGCGGTGCCTACGGCATGCCGCTGGCCCTGCGCCTGGCGGGCCCGCTGCAGGTCGAGTGCCTGCACCAGGCACTGCAGGCACTGGTGCAGCGTCACGAGGTGCTGCGCAGCGCGGTCGATTGTGACGACGAGGGCGAACCGCTCCTGCTGATCCGCTCGGCGGTGAGCATCGCGCTGCCGTGTGAGGACCTTTCCCGGCTTGGCGCCGCCGAGCAGCAGCTGCACGTGCTGGAGGCGCAACTGGCCAATGTGCGCCAGGCGATCCCGCTGGACCAGGCACCGATGCTGCGTGCCGGCCTGCTGCGGCTGTCCGGCGAGGCCCATGTGCTGCTGCTGAACATGCACCACATCATCTCCGATGGCTGGTCCATGGCGCTGATGGTCAACGAGCTGATCGCCAGCTACAGCGCCTTCTCCCAAGGCCAGGCGCCTGCGCTGGCACCCTTGCCCCTGCAGTACTCCGACTACGCACTGTGGCAGGCCGAGTGCGAGCGCGCCGGGCTGCTGCAGGCACCGGCGCAGTGGTGGCGCACGGCGTTGCACGGCAGCAGCGGGCGGCTGGCGTTACCCACCGACCTGCCGCGTCCGGCCCAGGCTTCGCAGGCTGGCGAAAACCTCAACTTCGACCTGCCACAGGCCACGGTCGAGGCGGTGCGCGCCCGCGCCGCGCAGCTGGGCGTAACACCCTACATGCTGTTGCTGGCGGCGTTCCAGCTGCTGATGCACCGCGCCAGCGGCCAGCACGACCTGCTGCTCGGCGCCGACGTCGCCGGTCGCGAGCACCCTGACCTGGAGGCGCTGATCGGCTTCTTCGTCAACGTCCTGCCGCTGCGTTCGCAACTGGACGAGCAGCTGGACTTCGCCGCCTGGCTGGCGCGCACCCGCACCACCTTGCTCGATGCCAGCGCCCAGCAGGCGCTGCCGTTCGACCTGATCGTCGAGGCCGCCGCCACGCCGCGCCATCCCGGCATGAACCCGCTGGTGCAGGTCTTGTTCGTGATGAACGACATGCCGCTTTCGCACAGCGACCTGGCCGACCTGCAGGTGCAGGTGCTGCCCCAGGCGGGCGGCTATTCGAAATTCGACATGGCGCTGTTCATCGACCCGGTCGCGGCCGGCTGGCGCGTCACCTGGCAGTACGCCACCGAGCTGTTCAAGGCAGAACGGATCCAGGCCCTGCTGCGTGGCTGGCTGGACATCCTCGACCAGGTGCTGGGCAACCCACATATCCAACTGAGAGAGATCACTATGTCGGTTCACAGTGAAATCGTCGCGGCGCCTGCAGCGGGCAGCGCGTTGCCGCGCAAGGACAAGCTGGGCAGTTTCCTCAAGCGTGGCGCTGCGGCGCCGGCGGCCAAGCCCGCCAGCGTGGTGCGCGAGCAGGCGCTGGTGCCGGGCCAGGCCTTCCCGCTGCTGGTCGAGCCGGTCGACCCGGGTATCAGCCTGACCGACTGGGTGGTGGCCAACCGCGCCGAGGTCGAGCGCAAGCTGGTCAGCCATGGCGGCATCCTGTTCCGTGGCTTCGGGCTGCTGACTCCGCAAGACTTCGAGGCCTTCGCCGAGGCGGTGCAGCCGGGCCTGTACGGCCAGTACGGCGACCTGCCGAAGAAGGAGGGCGGCAAGAACACCTACCGCTCGACGCCGTACCCGGAGCAGAAGATGATCCTGTTCCACAACGAAAGCGCGCACCAGGACCGCTGGCCGCGCAAGCAGCTGTTCTTCTGCGAGCTGCCGTCGCCGGTCGGTGGTGCCACGCCGGTGGTGGATTGCCGGCTGATGTACCAGCGCCTGCCCGAGGGCTTGCGCCAGCGCTTCGAAGACAAGGGCCTGTTGTACGTGCGCACCTTCACCGACAAGCTGGACGTGTCCTGGCAGCACTTCTTCAAGACCGAGTCGCGCGCCGAGGTCGAGCGCCGTTGCCAGGCGTCGGGTATCCAGTGGCGCTGGCTGGACAACGACGAACTGCAGATCCGCACGCCGTGCCCGGCGGTGATCGAGCACCCGGTCAGCGGCCAGAAGAGCTTCTTCAACCAGGTGCAGCTGCACCATGTGTTCTGCCTGGATGCCGATGTGCGCGAGGACCTGCTGGCGCTCTACGGCCTGGAGCGCATGCCGCGCCATGTTTACTACGGCGATGGCAGCCCGATCGAGGATGCCGACATGGCCCTGATCGGCGAACTGTACGAGGCCTGCGCGGTGCGCTTCGACTGGCAGGCGGGTGATGTGATCCTGCTCGACAACATGCTCGCCGCCCACGCCCGCGACCCGTTCCAGGGCCCACGCAAGATCGTCGTCGCCATGGGCGACATGATGACCCGCGACGACCTCCAAGCCCTCACCTTGAACCGATCTGGAGTGCAAGCATGAACCTGACCGTCGAAGCCAGCGGCCTGCCGCTGTTGCCCCTGCAAGCGCTCGCGCTGCCCGCGCAGCCGGCGCCTTGGCGCGAGGTGGCGCAGTGCATCGGCGTGCAGCTGAGCAGCGTGCCGGCACCCGGCGCACTGCAGGCCGCCCTGCAGCAGTGGCAGGCACAGCACGCTGTGCTGCGCCTGCGCATTGGCCAGGCGGCGGGCTATCGCGGCCTGCGCCAGTTCGTCGAGGCCGAAGGCGCGGCCGTGCAAGTGACCCAACTGGGCGTGGGCGACGAGGCCGGCCGTGAAGCCTGGTTCGAACGCTTGGTCGACGTGCAGGCCGACGCACCCGTGGCCGTGCTGCTCTGCGAACAGGCCGGGGGCCGCTGCCAGCTGGTGCTGGGCGTGCTGGCGGCGGTGGCCGACGAAGCCAGCCTGCCGCTGCTGGCGGCGAGCCTGGCGAAGATCTTCCACGGCCAGTTGGCCGATGCCGGGGAGGGTGACTTCGATCAGTACCTGCAATGGCGCAGCGAAGTGCTGGTCGATGAGGACGCCGCCACCGCCCGGGCCTACTGGAGCGCGTGCAACGTCCAGGTGGCCCGCGCCCAGCAATTGCCCTGGCGGGCGTTGCCCGGCAGCGTACGCTGCGATCGCCAACACACCCGCGCGGCGCTCGACCCTGTCGTAGTGCAACGCCTCGGCGAGCTTGGCTTGCCATTGCCCACGGTGTTGCAGGCCGCCTGGTGGTTGCTGCTGGCGCGGCTCGATGGCCAGCCGGCGCAGGTGGTGAACTGGTGGTACGACAGCCGTGGCGACTATGAGTATTTCGCAGACAGCGCGGGCGTTTATCACAAGCAGCTGCCGCTGCTCATCGGCTATCAGGCCGAACAGCCATTGCGCGTCTGGCTGCAGGCGCTGGCCGGGCAGTTGGAGCAGCATGCGGCCTGGCAGGAGTACTACACGCCCGAGCTGACCCCGGCACTGCAGCCCGCCGCCATCGGCTTCAGCCTCGCTCCGGCACGGCCGGCACTGGCGGGTGGGTGGCAAATCCTGAAGCATCAGGCACCAGCGTCCGCTGCCGAGCTGGCGCTGCAGGTCGATTGCGACCCGGCAGGGCCACAGGTGACGTTGCAGCACTGGGCGTCGCTGCACAGTCCGGCACTGGCGCAGGTGCTGCTCGAACAGTACCTCACGCTGCTGGCCAGCATCGCCGCTACGCCTGATGCCAGCTTGGCCAGCCTCGACTTGCTGGGCGAGCAGCAGCGGCGCCTGGTGCTGGCGGGCAATGCCGAAGCGCCTGCGCTGGGGCAACTGCTGCCGGCACAGGTCGCGCGCTGGCTGCGCGAACAGCCGCAGGCACTGGCGATCGTCGACCAGGGGCGAGGCTGGAGCTGGCAACAGCTCGATCGACTGGCCAGTACCCTGGCCGCGCAGCTGCAGGCCCAGGGCGTGGGCAGTGGCAGTGTGGTCGGCCTGCTGTTGCCGCGCTCGGCGCACTGGCTGGCGGCCGTCCTGGCCTGCTGGAAGTGTGCAGTCGCCTACCTGCCGCTGGACCCCGCCTGGCCCGCCGCGCGGCGCGAGCAGGTCAGTCGCCTGGCCGGGGTGCAGGTGCAGATCGATGCAGCGCTGATCGAACGCCTCGAAGGCACTTCGCAGCCCTTCGAGGCGCGACCGCTGACGGCCGATACTGCGGCCTATGTGCTGTTCACCTCGGGCTCGACCGGCGAGCCCAAGGGCGTGGTCATCGAGCATGGCCAGCTCGCCAGCTATCTGCAGGCAGCGGAGCAGGCGCTTGGCCTGGCGGCGTGCAGACACTTCGCCTTCAGTGCCACGGTGGCGGCAGACCTGGGTCATACCAGCCTGTTCGGTGCCGTGCAGGTCGGGGCCACCCTGCATGTCGCCAGCGATGCGCAGATGCAGGACCCGGCAGCCTTCGCCGCGTTCGTGCGCGATAACGCTATCGACTGCCTGAAGATCGTGCCGTCGCACCTGGCCGCGCTGCTCGACGCTGCCGAGGCGTGCCTGCCTTCGACGGTGGTGCTGGGCGGCGAAGCTCCATCAGGGCCGTTGCTCGAACGCATTCAGCGGGTAGCGCCGCAGGCGCGGGTGTTCAACCACTATGGCCCCACCGAAGCCACCGTCGGCGTGCTGGTTCAACCGCTGCAAGCCCCGGCGCCGCAGCTGAGCCTTGGCCAGGTGCTGGCCGGCAACCGTGTGTACCTGCTGACGGCCGAGGGTCGACAGGCCGCCGTCGGCGAACTGGCCGAGCTGCATCTGGGCGGACGCCAGCTGTGCCGCGGCTACCTGGGCGGGGACGGCGGCGAGACGCGCTTCATCGACAACCCGCTGCAGCCCGGCGAGCGGCTTTATCGCACCGGTGACCTGGGGCGCTATCAGCCCGACGGCAGCATCCTGCTGCAGGGCCGCCAGGACCATCAGGTGAAGATCCGCGGTTTCCGCATCGAGCTGGCTGAAGTGGAAGCGCGCCTGCTGGAAATCGACGGCGTTGCCCAGGGGGCGGTGGTGGCACTCGAAACGCTGCCCGGGCAGCTGGAGCTGCTGGCCTGTTACAGCGTGCACGCTGATGCCCAGGGCCTCGATGAAGCGGCGCTGCGCGCACGCCTGGGCGCCAGCCTGCCGGCGGCCATGGTGCCCGCGCAGCTGCGCCAGCTTTCGAGCCTGCCGCGCCTGGCCAACGGCAAGGTCGACCGCCGCGCCCTGGCGCAGCTGCCGGCGCAGGCAGGGCAGGGCGATGAGCAGGACGCGCCGCAGGATGCCTTGCAGCAACTGCTGACCCAGCGCATGGCGCAGTTGCTCGGGCGAGAGTGCATCGGTATCCACACCGACTTCTTCGCCGCCGGCGGCCATTCGCTGCTGATCATCAAGCTGGTGGCCGGCATCCGCAAATTGCTCAACTGCGAGATGGCCCCCGCGCTGGTGTTCGAGCACCCCACGGTGGCGGGGCTGGCGGCCGCGTTGCAGGCCGCCGAGGTGAACAAGGGGCAGTTGCAGAAGATCGCCCAAGCACGCCTGCAACTGGAACGCATGAGCCCGGAAGAAAAGGCCCGGCTGCTGGCCAAGGCCAACAACGCCACGGCCTAGCGCGGCGACACGGCAGGTGAAAAAGGCAGCCCTCGGGCTGCCTTTTTTATGGCCGCGTTGACCATTGCGAAACGTTAATGAAAAAAGTTATCAGTTTTTTTTACGTTCGTGCGTCTTACTAGTGAGCCTCACCAAACGCGTTGTTCCATCCGCGTGGTTCTCACTTGAAACGGCCCCCAGAGACCGTCAACCAAACACTCATAGATCATTCGGAGTCAGTTGCGCACATGAAGTCCAAACGTATGCGAAACAAGGGGGCAGCCTTGGCCGCCGGTCCAGCGAAGTGGAGCCTGCGGGCTTCGGCTCTGGTGCTGAGCCTGGCCATGGCGCATGCGCACGCCAAGCCGGTTGCCGTGGACATTCCGGCCCAGCCGCTGGACCAGGCGCTGGTTGCCCTTGGCAAGCAGACCGGCCTGCAGATGGTCTATTCGCCCGACCTGGTCACCGGCAAGCGTGCGCCCAAGGTCAGCGGCACCATGGAACCCGACCAGGCCCTGGCGCAACTGCTGGACGGCGCTGGCCTGACCTACCGCATCGAGAACAACTCGGTGATGCTGATCAGCACCGACAGCAGCGACATCGGTGCCGGCGCCATGGTCATCGGCGAAACCACCATCATGGGCCAGGGGATGGGCCAGGCCACCGAGAACACCGGCTCCTACACGCCCGGGTTGACCAGCGTCGGCTCCAAGAGCCCGACCTCGCTGAAGGAAACCCCGCAGTCGGTGTCGGTCGTCACCCGCCAGCTGATCGAAGACCGCCAGATCACCGACATCAACGATGCGATGAAGGCCGTGCCGGGCGTGACCGTGCAGAGCTCCACGTTCCGCATCCAGGACTTCTACTCGCGCGGCTTCCCGATCCAGAACATCCAGCTCGACGGCGCAGCGCCCATGGCCCTGGGCACCACTGCAGGCAGCTTCTATTCGTCGAACATCTACGACATCGCCGAGTTCGACCACGTCGAAGTGCTGCGCGGCTCCAGTGCGTTGTTCGGCGGCACCGGTGACCCGGGCGGCATCATCAACCTGGTGCGCAAGCGCCCGCTGGACTTCTACCAGCTCAAGTTCACCGCCTCCGCGGGCAGCTGGGACAACTACCGCAGCGAGCTGGACGTGACCGGCCCGCTGGGCTTCGATGGCAAGCTGCGTGGCCGGGCAGTGGTGGCTTACCAGGATCGTCAGTACTTCGTCGACAACCGCGCCACCGACAAGCCGTTCTTCTACGGTGTGCTCGAAGCCGATGTGACCGACGACACCATGCTCACCGCCGGCATGCGCTTCAACAAGGTGCATGAAACCGGTACCGCCTCGGCCGTACCGCGCTACAGCGACGGCGCCGACCTGGGGCTACCGCGCCACACCGGGCTGTCCACCACCTGGGCCTATGCCGACGGGTTTTCGCGCGAGTACTTCGCCAAGGTCGACCATCGCCTGAACGACGATTGGAAGCTCAACCTCAGCTACACCAACATCTACGACACCATCGACACCAACAACGCCACCACCCTGGGTTCGGTCAACCCGGTCAACGGCAGCGGGGTGACCCGCTACGGTACCTGGGTCACCCAGTGGAGTGAGCAGAACCTGTATGACGCCAACATCTCGGGCGACTTCAGCATGTTCGGCCTGAATCACCGTCTGGTGGTCGGTGGCGATTACCAGGAGATCGACAGCCGTTGGCAAGGTACCGGCCGCTTCACCACCGCCGGTGGCCCGGTCAACGTCTTCGACCCCGACTCCACGCCATGGGACGATCCAGGTGCGCGGCCGAACATCAGCCGTGACTACAAGCCCAACAGCCAGACCCAGTACGGCCTGTACTCGAGCCTGCGCCTGCAGGTGGCCGAGCCGCTGCACGTCATCCTCGGTGCCCGGGTACAGCGTTACAAGTTCGAACAGACCTACCAGACCGCCAACGCAGCGGGCGTCTGGACCCAGCAGTCGCGCGTCGACATGCACGAGCCGACCAAGGTCACCCCGTTCGGCGGCATCGTCTACGACCTGACCGATGAGTGGGCGGCCTATGCCAGCTACGCGGAAATCTACAAACCGCAGCAGAACCTCCTGGCCGGTCCGGCAAACTCGGGCAGCACGCTCGACCCGATGACCGGCAAGACCTACGAAACCGGTATCAAGGGCGAGTTGTTCGGTGGCGCGGTCAACACCAGCATTGCGCTGTACTACACCAAGCGTGAAGACCAGGCCGTGCAGGACGCGAACTTCCCACCCACCCAGGTCGCGTTCGGCGGCAACTGCTGCTACCTCAACGGCGGCGAGACGATCAGCAAGGGCATCGACATGGAGATCTCCGGCGAAATCCTGCCGGAGTGGATGATGATGGCCAGCTACACCCTCAACCTGAACAAGAACCGCGACACCGACTCGGCGCTGAGCACCGTCACGCCCAAGCACATGGCCAAGGTGTTCACCACCTACCGCCTGCCGGGCGTGCTGAACGACTTCCGCGTCGGCGGTGGTGTGGATATCCAGAGCGCGACCAAGGTCAGCGGTACCGCGGCGACCTTCGACGGCCAGGGTAATGTGGTGCAAGCCAACGTACCGTTCGAGTATGAGCAGAGCGGCTATGCGATCTGGAACGCGATGGTCGACTACCGCATCGACGAGCACTGGAACGTGGCGCTCAATGGCAACAACCTGTTCGACAAGAAGTACTACCAGACGGTGGGTACCTCGACCTATGGCAACTACTATGGCGACCCGCGCAACTTCATGCTGACGGTACGGGCTACGTACTGAGTGCGGAGGGTGTGAACAGTAAAACCGGAGCTTGCTCCGGTTTTTTTTCGTGGCTGCGGTGGCCCTATCGCCGGCAAGCCGGCTCCCACAGGTACAGCACCAGTCTCAAGAGCGGTGGAGTCCCTGTGGGAGCTGGCTTGCCAGCGATGGGGCCTTTACATCCACAACTCAGTCCCCAGCAACGCCGCGGCCTGGAAGGCTTTTGGGCTGTTGATGGGAGAAGTTTAACTGTCACCTTGGGTGTTAAAAATCTGTGGTTTGGTGAAAGACTGTCTCTTTGAAAGTGACTATTGAAGAAGAGGCTTGTAGGACATTTCAGCGTGCTTTGTAGGATCGCTCTTGCTGTGTTTTGGGGTGATTTTCTTGCTCTTGGTGGGTGCTAGCTTCCCGGCTTTCACTAGAGGAGATAGCGCATGGCACGTTTCAGGATCCAAGGCAGGAACCAAGCCTTGAACGGGGATCGCACCACCACAGGGGCCGTATGCCTGGCCAGCGGCACCGGATTCAAAGGGCATGGGCGTGAAGCGTTGCGGGTGCAGGACAAGACCACCCCATGCCCTGTCTGTGGTGAAGTCGGAACGCTCGTGGAGGGCGTACAAAACTTCGTGATCCAAGGCCGCCCGGCGGTGGTTGATGGGGCGTTGGTGGCGTGCAAATGCCCAGCGGGGAGAAACCGCGTCATAGCCTTGGGAGGGCCT
>Ga0160431_100308_pt1 | contig 27659 bp, 26 predicted proteins | sample HID1971K_E0MG_FD_108212 | JGI IMG/M metagenome (GOLD analysis project Ga0160431, IMG submission 108212) | Enriched millipede-associated microbial communities from UW Madison campus, WI, USA - HID1971K_E0 MG | ecosystem: Host-associated > Arthropoda: Insects > Digestive system > Unclassified ...
CAACCTGACCGAGTTCGCCAACCGTACCGCCGGCACCCTCGCCTACGGCCAGCAGCGCCGCCTGGAAATCGCCCGCTGCATGATGACCCAGCCACGCATCATCATGCTCGACGAACCGGCAGCCGGCCTGAACCCCAAGGAAACCGAGGACCTCAAGGCGCTGATCGCCTACCTGCGCGAGTCGCACAACGTCACCGTGCTGCTGATCGAGCACGACATGAAGCTGGTGATGAGCATTTCCGACCATATCGTCGTGATCAACCAGGGCACGCCCCTGGCCCACGGCACACCGGAGGAGATCCGCGACAACCCTGACGTGATCAAAGCCTACCTGGGGGAAGCGTAAATGCTGAAGTTCGAGAACGTTTCCACCTTCTACGGCAAGATCCAGGCGCTGCACAGCGTCAACGTGGAGATCAACCAGGGCGAGATCGTCACCCTGATCGGCGCCAACGGTGCCGGCAAGTCGACCTTGCTGATGACCCTGTGCGGCTCGCCGCAGGCGCACAGTGGCAGCATCAAGTACCTGGGCGAAGAGCTGGTCGGCCAGCCCTCCTCGCACATCATGCGCAAGAGCATCGCGGTCGTGCCCGAAGGCCGCCGCGTGTTCGCACGCCTGACTGTCGAGGAAAACCTGGCCATGGGCGGTTTCTTCACCGACAAGGGTGACTACCAGGAGCAGCTGGACAAAGTCCTGCACCTGTTCCCGCGTCTGAAGGAGCGTTACATTCAGCGTGGCGGCACCATGTCCGGCGGCGAGCAGCAGATGCTGGCCATCGGCCGGGCGCTGATGAGCAAGCCCAAGCTGTTGCTGCTCGACGAGCCATCGCTGGGCCTGGCGCCAATCATCATCCAGCAGATCTTCGACATCATCGAGCAACTGCGCCGCGATGGCGTGACGGTGTTCCTGGTGGAGCAGAACGCCAACCAGGCGCTGAAGATCGCCGACCGGGCCTATGTGCTGGAGAATGGCCGGGTGGTGATGCAAGGCACGGGTGAAGCCTTGCTGACCGATCCGAAAGTGCGCGACGCATACCTGGGTGGTTGATTGAGGAAAGGGCCTACGGGCCCTTTTTTCTGCCTGCAAGGAATGTATCGGCTGTCCCGGTCCTATCGCCGGCAAGCCGGCTCCCACAGAAGCTTTACTGGCCCACGGCTTGCGCTGTACCTGTAGGAGCCGGCTAGCCGGCGATGGGGCCAGTGCAGATATCCTTGTTAACCTGGCCCAGCCTGAGTAACGTGACCGGCTCTTTGGCAAAAGATCCCGGAGCCTGTTCCATGCGTCTCACCCCTTCCCTGCTGCTCACTGCCCTGCTGCCCCTGTTCGCCGGCTGCCAACTGCTGGCCGAGCAGCCACGCGATCCGAACATCGGCACCACGCGCATGCAGGGCGAACTCAGCGCAGGTGGCGGCCAGCTGCTGTTCAAGCCGTGCGGCGAGGCCCGTCACTTCGTGATCCGCGACGCTGGCGCCACCGCCATCCTGCAGGAAGCCGCCAACCTGGCCGACGACGCCAACGACAAGCTCTTCGCCGACGTGCGCGGCCGCCTCACCGGCAGCAAGCAGGCCACCAACGATGGCCAGCTCGAAGTCAGCCGCCTGTACCGCCTGGAACCGTCCACCCGCGCCTGCGACGACCCCAACTTCAAGCAGCTGACCCTGCGCGCCGGCGGCCATGAGCCGGAGTGGGACATCAAGGCCAGCGGAAAAGGCATGGTGCTCAACCGTGTTGGCAAAGAGCCACTGCCACTGCCCTTCCTTGAAGAAGAAGTCCCTGGCGGCGGCCTGACCCTGACCAGCGAGGCCAACGGCCAGCACGTGGAACTGTGGGTCGCACCGCAGCGTTGCACCGACAGTGCCACCGGCGCCGTGCGCCACCTGCGCGCCGAACTGCGTATCGATGGCCAGACCCTCAAAGGCTGCGGCTACTACGGCGGTGCACGCGACAACTGATCGCCGGGCGCTTTTAACCTGCCAGTCGAGGCGGTGAACAGCTTATACTTGGCGGTTTGTGTAAAGCCGCCGGCCGCCCATGGCCGGGATACTGGACCCTGCCATGCTACGAATCACCGAACTGAAGCTGCCCCTGGACCACCCCGACGAAGCGCTGCGCGAGGCCATCGTCGAGCGCCTGGGCATCCGTGACGAGCAACTGCTCAGCTTCAACCTGTTCAAGCGCAGTTATGATGCGCGCAAGAAGAACAGCGAACTGCTGTTCATCTACACCATCGACCTTGAAGCGAGCAACGAAGCCGAGCTGCTGAGCAAGTTCGCCGATGACCGCAACATCGGTGTCGCGCCGGACGTCAGCTACAAGTTCGTCGGCCATGCGCCGCAAGGCTTGCAGGAGCGCCCGATCGTGGTCGGCTTCGGCCCTTGCGGCATCTTCGCCGGCCTGCTGCTGGCGCAGATGGGCTTCAAGCCGATCGTTCTCGAACGCGGCAAGGAAGTACGCCAGCGCACCAAGGACACCTGGGGCCTGTGGCGCAAGAGCGTGCTCAACCCAGAGTCCAACGTGCAGTTCGGCGAAGGCGGCGCCGGGACCTTCTCCGACGGCAAGCTGTACAGCCAGATCAAGGACCCGCAGCACCATGGCCGCAAGGTCCTGGAAGAGTTCGTCAAGGCTGGCGCACCTGAAGAGATCCTGTACATCAACAAACCCCACATCGGTACCTTCCGCCTGACCGGCATGGTCGAGCAGATGCGCCAGGACATGATCGCCCTGGGTGCCGAAGTGCGTTTCCAGGAGAAGGTCACCGACCTGTTGCTGGAAGATGGCCAACTGACCGGTGTGGTGCTCGAGAGCGGCGAACAGCTGCACTCGCGCCATGTGGTCCTGGCCCTGGGCCACAGCGCCCGCGACACGTTCCGCATGCTCCACGCCAAGGGCGTGTACATGGAGGCCAAGCCGTTCTCCGTCGGTTTCCGTATCGAACACCCACAGACCCTGATCGACAAGGCACGCCTGGGCAAATATGCCGGCCACCCGAAACTCGGTGCGGCCGACTACAAGCTGGTCTACCACGCCAAGAACGGCCGCTCGGTCTACAGCTTCTGCATGTGCCCAGGCGGCACCGTGGTCGCTGCCACCAGCGAGCCGGGCCGGGTGGTGACCAACGGCATGAGCCAGTACTCACGCAACGAGCGCAACGCCAACTCCGGCATCGTGGTGGGTATCGACCCCGAGCGCGACTACCCGGGTGGACCGCTGGCAGGTATCGAGTTGCAGGAGCGCCTGGAAGCCCACGCCTATGTGATGGGCGGCAGCAACTACCAGGCACCGGCACAGCTGGTAGGTGATTTCGTTGCCGGCAAGCCGTCTACCGCCCTGGGCAGCGTCGAGCCGTCGTACAAGCCGGGCGTGACCCTGGGCGACCTCGCCCCCAGCCTGCCGGACTTCGCCATCGAGGCGATCCGCGAGGCGCTGCCAGCTTTCGATCGGCAGATCAAGGGCTACAACCTGCATGACGCGGTGCTGACCGGCATCGAGACACGCACTTCTTCGCCGCTGCGAATTACCCGCGGCGCGGATTACCAGAGCCTGAACCTCAAGGGGCTGTTCCCGGCGGGTGAAGGTGCGGGATATGCCGGGGGCATTCTCTCGGCAGGGGTCGATGGTATTCGCATTGCCGAGGCGGTCGCGCGGGATATGCTCGGGCTGTAACGCTTGCACGGGCCGCATCGCCGGCAAGCCGGCTCCCACAAGAGCTGTGCTGCGGCGATCAGCTTGTGGGAGCCGGCTCGCCGGCGATAGGGCCAGGGCAGACAACAAAAAACCCCGAACGGGCCAAGCCCGTTCGGGGTTTTTGTCTATCTGCGACGATCAGTGCGTAACGCGGCTGGTACCGTCGACGGTCATGATGCGCACGCGCTCGCCCACGCGGAACACTTCGTTCTCCTGCACTGCCTGCACATAGGCGCGCATGCTGCCGTCGTCTTCACGCACGGTGATTTCCACGCCCTGGGTGCGAGTCATGCCTTCCTCGGCGGCCGAACCTGCCAAGCCGCCAGCCACGGCACCGATCACGGCGGCGACGATACTGCCGCGGCCTCCACCGACAGCGCTACCGGCTACACCACCGACAATCGCACCGGCACCACTGCCGATCGGCGTCTTGGTGCCTTCGATCTTGACCGGACGCAGGGCCTCGATGGTCCCCATGCGCACGGTCTGCACGCGGCGGGCTTCATCACGGGAGTAGCTGTCGCCCGTCAGGCTCGAGGCGCAGCCACCAAGCAACAACGACATGGCGGTGAAGGTCGCCACCAGCAAAGCAGATTTACGCATGGGTAAAGTCTCCATAAATTCAGTTGCACATTAGACGCTGCCCCCAGGCAACTGTCACGACGCAGGCCTAACTAAATCAGATTCATTCAGCGCCAGTACAGCTGACACGGCTGTCTTCCAGGTCTTTGACGTCAGACCAATGATAGCCATGGATTACTGCATCGAGATTGGCAAACAGCGCAGCGCCGGACAGCCGCGATAGGGAAAGGGCCGCAACGCGGCCCCAAAGGTGTCAGGGAGCCAGGCGCTCGCGCAGCCATTGCCCTTCGACGAGGCGATAGTTCAAGCGGTCATGCAGGCGACTGGCGCGCCCTTGCCAGAACTCGATGCGCTCGGGCAGAAGGCGATAACCCCCCCAATGCTCGGGGCAATGAGGCTGGGTGTCGGAAAAGCGCGTCTCGGTGGCCTTGACCAGCCCTTCGAGCTCCTCACGGTCGGCAATCACCCGGCTCTGCGGCGAAGCCCAGGCACCCAGGCGGCTACCCAGTGGGCGTACCTGGTAATAGTCGTCCGACTCCTTGGCCGTGACCTTTTCCACCCGCCCTTCGATACGCACCTGTCGCTCCAGCGCCGGCCAGAAGAAGGTCATGGCGGCGAAGGGGTTGGCCAGCAGCTGCTGGCCCTTGGCACTGTCGTAGTTGGTGAAGAAGGTGAAACCACGCTCATCGAGCCCCTTGAGCAGCAGTACGCGGCAATGGGGGCGGCCCTCGCCATCGACAGTAGCGAGGGTCATGGCATTGGCCTCCACCGGTGGTTGCTCGGTCTTCACCGCATCGGCAAACCACTGGTGGAACAGGGCGAACGGCTCACCCGGGGCCTTGGCTTCCGCCAGGCCATCACGGGTGTAGTCGCGGCGCATATCGGCCAGGGATTGGGTCATGGCTGCGTTTCCTTGACGATCAGTTGGTCTTCGCAGGGCTGTTGGCGGCTACTTTCTTGTCGGCGCTGGTCTTCTTGGCAACAGGTTTGGCCGACGCAGCTTTTTTCTTCGCGGTGGACTTGGCAGCCGGCTTGGCCGCGGCTTTCTTCGCAGCTGGCTTGGCTGCGGCCTTGGCAGCTGGCTTGCTTTCGGCAGCCTTGACCGCAGGCGCCTTGGCATCCTGAACGGCGACCATGGACGCAGGGGTCGGTGCCGAGGCGGGCTGCTGGTACTTGGTCAGCAGTGCAACCATGGTGTTCTGCGGCGTCAGCAGCATTTCCACACGGCGGTTGAGGGCACGGCCTTCGGGACTGTCGTTGGCAGCGCGCGGCATTTCCGCACCCATGCCCTTGAGGGTCAAGCGGTCACGCTTCAGACCGCTCAGACGGAAGATCGCCGAAACCGACGCGGCGCGTTCCTGGCTGAGCTTCAGGTTGGTAGCGGCCACGCCACTGGTGTCGGCATGGCCGAGTACCAGGACCGCGGTCTTGGGGTCGCCCTCGACCGACTTGGCCACGCGGGTGATCGGGCCCAGGCTCATCGGCAGCAGCATGTTCGGGCGATCGGGGTTGTACGAACTGTCGACCGGGATGGTGACCACCAGCACGTTGTCGCGGCGCTCGAGTTCCAGTTTGCTGTCCTTGATCGCTTCGCGCAGTTTCGGCTCGTATTCGTCAAGCCAGGCCTGGGTGGCCTTCTGGTCGATCTTGGGTACCGCTGCCGCCTTGGCCTGCTTGTCGTCACCGCCAAACGGCCACCACCAGCGGCTGTCACTCTCCGACTTGGCCTCGGCCTTGGCGACCTTTTCGTCGACGGCTTGCTTCACTTCCTGCTCGGCAACCTTGTCCGAACCAAAGGGCCACCAGTTGCTGGCGCCGCCCTTCGATGCATCCTGGGAGTGGCTGGCACAGCCGGTCATGGCGGCCAGGCACAGGGCGAGTGCTAAGGATTTGTGTGAAGACATCAGCGATACACCATGATTTAGAAAGAATTTTTACCAACACACCGCAAGGCGTTGGCATTGAGGATAACAAAGGGTCAACGCAACACCCGAGTTACCCGATCAAAGGCATGTGCCAAGGACCCGAACCAGCTGCTGCGCTCTTGGATCCATGAGCACATAGGGGCCAAGGGTATTGACTACGAAACCGAAGGCCACATCGTGCTCAGGGTCGGCGAAACCCACCGAGCCTCCCGCCCCTGGATGCCCGAAGGCACGGGCGCCGAGACCGAAGGTGGCATTGGCGACGTCGGGCTGGTCGAGCATGCAGCCCAGGCCGAAACGGGTCTGGGTCAGCAGGGTACGGTCCTGGCCGAGGCTGTGCTCGCGGGTCAGTTCGTCGAGCAGTTCGGACTCCAGCAGGCTGCCGTCGAGCAAACCGGCATAGAAGCCCGCCAGGCTGCGTGCATTTCCGTGGCCATTGGCGGCCGGCTGCTGCATGCGACGCCACTCGGGCTTGTTGGTGCTGGTGAGGATCGCCGGTGGATTGGTGAAGGCACGGGTAGACAGTGCCTCCGGCTCACGCATGGTCACCTGCAGCAGGCGCTGGGCGGCGGCATCGCCAGCGTTGCCCTTGCCACGCGCAATGTGCGCCACCCGCTCAAATTCTTCGTCCGCAAGGCCCACGTGAAAGTCCAGCCCCAGGGGACGTGCAGTACGGGCGACGATCGACTCACCCGGGCCACGGCCATCAGCGCGACGGATCAGCTCGCCGATCAGCCAGCCGTAGGTGATGGCGGCATACCCATGTTCGGTGCCTGGCGTCCACCATGGGGCTTCGGCGGCCAGGGCATCGACCATCGCCTGCCAGTCATACAAGGCCTCGGCTGGCAACAATTGGCGAATTGCCGGCAAACCGGCACGGTGGCTGAGCAGTTGGCGAAGGGTGATGCCTTCCTTGCCCGCCTGGGCGAACTCGGGCCAGTAGCGCGCCACCGGGGCATCCAGGGCCAGCTTGCCCTCGCCCACCAGTTGCAGGGCGGTTACGGCGGTGAAGGTCTTGGTGCAGGAGAACAGGTTGGCGATGGTATCGCTGTGCCAGGCTTGCTGGCCATCCTTGTCGGCACTGCCCGCCCACAGATCGATCACGGTTTCGCCGCCTACCTGGATGCACAATGCCGCGCCGCGCTCCTGCGGATCATCGAACAATGCCGCAAATGCTTCGCGCACCGCCTCGAACTTCAGCTCATAGTGACCCTGGATCTGCACCCGCCTGTTCTCCATACGACATGCTGAAAAATGGCGTGCATTGTTTCAGTAGTTGAGGGTTTTGCCTACTGGGCAAGTCGGGATAGTCATGGGGAAATTTCCATGCCGAGAGACCGGCATGGCTGCCCCCCTCTTCCCCCTCAAGGGGCTGGTTTTTCCAGCTGCGCTCGCAACTGACCAACGGCCGCCAGGTTACTCTTGCGCACCGCCTCGACAAACCCTGCATAGGGCACGTCGGTAATCGCCACAAGGCCCAGGTGACCGTTCTCGCCATCGAGCAAACGCCCGCTGGCAGGCTGGTCAAGGAACTGGAACCAATGCGCGCCAACGATCATCGGCTGGGCCATCGCTGCCTTAAGGAAGTTGCCATACGCCGGCCCGCGATCCTCTTCACGTGCCACCTCCAACGGCCCGGGCCAGAATGGGCCACGGTCACGGGAGCCAAACTGGAATTCCGACACCAGCACTGGCTTGTCCAGTTCGGCCAGGCGGGAGAAGTCATAACCGTCTTCAGGCTTGAGGGTATAGAAGTTGAAACTCAGCACATCGCAGAACTCGGCGCAGGCCTTGACCGCCTCCGGCGTGCTCACCGCATAGCGCCCCCCCAGCAGCAGATGGTTGGGGGCATGCCATTTCAATGAGTCGGCGATGGTCTTGAAATACGTCTGCGCGAACACTTGCTGGAAGTGCTGGAAGTCACGCTCGATTTCCGGGTGCTCGGGGTTGGGCAACGGCGCCTCGAAGCCTGGGTCTTCCATCAGTTCCCAGGCCTGCAGGTCGATACCCCAGGCCTTGGACAAGCCTTCCTGGTTGCGGTACTTGTCGCGCAACTGCTTGAGGAACGCGCGCTTGGCCGGCACATCGGTGGTCAGGCGCAAGGTGCCATAGGCCAGACCGTAACGCGCCTTGGGGTCGTTGCCGGGCGCTGCCCAGGCCAGTTCGTTGTCGGCGAAGTAGCCGATCAGCCAAGGGTCGTCACGGTGATCGCGGGCGGCAATGGCCACGGCACGCTCGGTGGCCATGGCGAAACGCGGGTCGAACGGGTCGGGCATGCGGCCCCACCAGTCCATGCCGGTGCTGATGCTGGCGTAGTCGCCGACGATCGACAGCGGCAAGGTGTACGGCAGACGCTTGACCTGGCCCAGCGCCGGGTCGCTCCAGTTGCCCAGGGTATTGAAACCCCAGGCCAGCAGGCGGTCGATCGTGTGGGCTTGCCAACGGTCATTGTCCAGCGTGGGCTGTGGGCAATCGGCGCCCGGCTGCCCCTGCGTGCCTTGGCAGGGCTGGCCGTAGGTGCGCTGGATGTTGGCAGCATAGAAGTCGAACCAGCGCCCCTGCTTGAAGCCCCGCCCTTGCGACGATGCATTGCCATCGTCGTTGTTGCCCTCGCCATAGAAGGCGGCCAGCGCGTCGCTCTGGCCTGGCAAGGCAGCAAACATGCTTTCCCGGCCTGCGACATAGGTACGCCCGCCGTCAGCGGCAACGGCGTTGACGCCCAGCGAATAGAACGGATGGCCATCCGGCGTGACCAGGTACCAGCGGCCATCGCGTTTCTCGGTGCGGAAAAAGCCCTTGGCTTCGAACGCAGGCCCGGCCACTACCCCACCGTAGGTGTCCAACGGCTGTTTCTGGCGCTCCTGCAACCAGCCCTTGAGTTGCTGCTGCTCGCGGGTATCGGCGGCCTTGAGCTGTTCGTCATTGACGATCTTTTCGGGCCAGCGGCCCCGCGTGGACTGGCCATAGGCATCGATCAGCTCGCGGTACGCCGCCTGATAGGCCTGGTCGTCGTCCTGGATGCCGACCTTCTCGATCAACAGGTTCTGCGCCACCTTCGGGGCAGGAATGGTGAGGCTGACCGAAACCACCTGCTTGAGGTCGACTTCACCTGCGCTGCTGGTCAGCAGCAGGCGCTGGCCCTCGAACACCCAAGGCATCGGCGGGCCGGCACGCATGCCCTGGCTCAAGGGCGAAGTGCCCTTGAGCGGCACCATGACGGTTTGCGCGGGCCCGGCCGGCAGGTCGATGCGGCTGGTCAGGGTACGTCCGTCGCTGCCCTGCACCGTGACGTCGACGGTCAACGCCCAATCCATGGCACTCTGCAGTCGCAACGTGAGGAACTGCCCGGCCGACCAGTCCCACACGCCGGTCTGCGGGCTCAGGCGAAGGGTTGGCCGCTCGACCGGGTTGAACACCACGCGCCGCAACACCTCGCCTTCGGTAGTCTGCTCCGCGTTGTACTGCGGCATGCCAGCGCCATCGGTTGCCACATTGACCACCGACGCCGGGCGCACGAAGCTGAACAGCGTCTGTTGCCCAGCCAGCACTGGCGTGCTGAGCAACAGGGTGAGTAGTGCAGGCAAGGTGCGACGAATCATAGGGCTCAGGCTCTCCATGCAGGCCCTGTCGAGCCCGCGACTGAGTGATGGACAACAGACCGCAAACAGGCTCCGGCCGTCAGGAAATTTCCCGCCGGAAGGGCGGCAGCGCATTGAGAATAGCCTTGCCGTAGCGCTGAGTGACCAGGCGCCGATCGAGCAAGGTGATGACACCACGGTCCTGTTCGGTACGCAGCAGGCGACCGCAGGCCTGGATCAGTTTCAGCGAGGCGTCGGGCACGGAAATCTCCATGAACGGGTTGCCGCCACGGGCTTCGATCCACTCGGCCAACGCCGCTTCGACCGGGTCATCCGGTACGGAGAAGGGGATCTTGGCGATCACCACGTGTTCGCAGTAGGCACCCGGCAAATCGACACCTTCGGCGAAACTCGCCAGGCCGAACAGCACGCTGTGCTGGCCGTCGTCGACCCGCGCCTTGTGCTTGTTCAGCGTCTCCTGCTTGGACAGGTTGCCCTGGATCAGCACCAGCTTGCGCCAATCGCGGTCCAGGCCGTCGAAGACTTCCTGCATCTGCTTGCGCGAGGAGAACAGCACCAGGGCGCCACGGGCGTCTTCGACGATAGCGGGCAGTTCGCGAATGATCGCAGCAGTATGAGCAGCCGCATCGCGCGGGTCGGCCTTGAGGTCGGGCACTCGCAGCAGGCCGGCATCACCATGCACGAACGGGCTGGGCACTACACAGGTGACGGCGTCGCGTGGCAAGCCCGAACGCATGCGGAAGCGATCGAACTTGCCCAGTGCGGTGAGCGTTGCCGAGGTCACCAGGGCGCCGTGGGCCACGTTCCACAAGCTGCGGCGCAGCATTTCCGCGGCCAGGATGGGGCTGGCGTTGACCTCGATATCGAACAATGCCCCGCTTTCGGCCAAGGTCAGCCAGCGCGCCATGGGCGGGCTGTCTTCCGGGTCTTCGGCGGTGAAGGCGGTCCACAATTCCCAGTTGCCCTGGGCACGGGTGACCAGGCTGCCGAACAACGGGTACCACTCCTCGGCCTGGTGGCTGGCAATGCCAATGTTGACCTCGCCGTCCATGCCTTCCTTGAGCAGGTCGGCCAGGCGCGTGAACAGGTCGTTGAGGCGGGAAAAGCCCTTTTTCAGCTCGATGCCGACTTCGCGAATCTGCTCCGGCACCACGCCGCCTTCGAAGCGATAACGCGGGCGCTCGCGCCCTTCGGTATCTTCGCTGGGGCGAAAGTCGGCGACTTGCTCGCACAAGGTGAACATGAACTGCTGCTGGGTGCGGATTTCCCGTGCCAGCTCCGGGACCTGTTCGATCAGCTTGCCGAGGTCGCCGGGCAGGGGGTGCTGGGCCAGCAGCTTGGTCAGGTTCTTGGCGGTCTGCTCCAGCCAGTCGGCGGTGGAGCGCAGCCGCGAATAGTGGGCAAAGTGGCCGATGGCCTTGTCCGGCAGGTGATGGCCTTCGTCGAACACGTACAGGGTGTCCCGCGGGTCGGGCAGCACCGCGCCACCGCCCAGGGCCAGGTCGGCCAGGACCATGTCGTGGTTGGTGACGATCACATCAACCTTGCCCATGCCCTCGCGGGCCTTGTAGAACACGCACTGCTGGAAGTTCGGGCAGTGGCGGCCGGTGCACTGGCTGTGGTCGGTGGTCAGGCGCGCCCAGTCCTGGTCTTCCAGGGCCTCGGACCAGCTGTCGCGGTCACCGTCCCAGCGGTTGCCGGCAAGCTTTTCGATCATGCTGTTGAACAGCTTCTGGCTGCGCTCGTCCACCTCGATGCGGAAGCCCTCTTCCTCGAACAGCTGGGCGGTGGCCGACTGGGCGTGGCCTTCCTGCAGCAGAATGTCGAGCTTGGACAGGCACAGGTAACGGCCTCGGCCCTTGGCCAGGGCGAAGCTGAAGTTCAGGCCACTGCTGCGCATGAGATCGGGCAGGTCCTTGAAGACGATCTGCTCCTGCAGCGCCACGGTCGCGGTGGCGATCACCAGGCGTTTACCGGCAGCCTTGGCGGCCGGAATCGCGGCCAGGCTGTAGGCCACCGTCTTGCCGGTACCGGTGCCCGCCTCCACCGCCACAACGGCAGGCTCGCCGGCACGGCGGCCTTCATCGTCGCAGGCGATGTCGCCGAGCACCTTGGCCACTTCGGCAATCATCAGGCGCTGGCCATAACGCGGCTTGAGGCTCTTGGCTTCGAGAAAACGCGAGTAGGCGCCCTGGATGGTGGCTTTGAGTTCGTTGCTGATCATGGTCTGCAGATGCCCGGAGGGCTGGATATATTTTCAGTGTTTCGCATGGGGCGGCTATCATACCCCGCTATTGCCCTTTGTGCCGCATGGAGATCCAGATGCTCGCCTTTGCCTTGCCCTACACACTGCATGTCCTGGCCGCCCTCGTGTGGGTCGGCGGCATGTTCTTCGCCTGGCTGGTGCTACGCCCGGCAACGGTTGCAGCCCTTGAAGGGCCAGCCCGCCTGCGCTTGTGGGTGGAAGTTTTCCGACGCTTCTTCCGATGGGTCTGGCTGGCAGTGGTGATTCTGGCGATAAGTGGTATCGGCATGTTGCACATGCGCTTCAACGGTTTCGAGACGGCCCCCAAGTACATCCATGTGATGATCGGCGGCGGCATCGCCATGTTCGCCCTGTTCATGCGGATCCAGGCCTTGCTGTTGCCGGAGTTGAAGGCAGCGGTGCAGGCCGGGGACTGGGCGGCAGGCGCCGCCGTGCTGGGCCGGATTCGGCGGATGGTCGGGGTCAACCTGTTGCTCGGGCTGGCGGTGGTGGCCGTGGCCAGCTCGCGATTGCTGATGTAACTCCGTCAGCCACGCGGCGGCGACGCAGGCCGCCGCGGTATCGACATGACGTGGAAGATCCCCGTCAGCAAGATCTGCAATCGATCGAACCAACGGTGGCTGCGCCCACGCAGGCTGCCGTTGAAAAACAGCACTTCCAGGACATGCAGGCTGAGCAGCATGATGCCCACCGCATTGATCAACAGATTGAGCGGCAGCGGTTGCGGCATCAGCCGGTTGAACAGCACCACGCCCCAGAACGCAATCGTCAGGAGCTTGCCCAGGCCCAGGATGAATTTCATCTACCGCCCCTCTCGCGTTTTCAGTTGAGGTGCAGGTCGACCCGCCGGTTGTGCGCGCGACCTTCCTCGGTGTCGTTTTCCGCCACCGGCTCGCTGGCCCCGCGCCCTTCGCTGGTGACCTTCTGCGGTGCCAGGCCCTGGCTGATCAGGTATTCGGCAACGCTCGCCGCACGGCGTTCGGACAGTGCCTGGTTGTAACTGGCAGACCCTACGTTGTCGGTGTGGCCGACCACCTTGATGCGTGTTACCCCCAACTCGTTGAGCCTCGGCAACAGGCTTTGCAGCCGCTGCTGGCTCCCGGTGGTGAGGTCGGCAGAGTTGAAGGCGAACATCACCTGCCCCTGGTCGTCGAGGGAAATCACCTCTGGCTGCGGCTCCGGCGCGGGCTGGCTGGGCGGATACTGCGGCAATGGGCAGCCCATGTGGTCGACCGCCGTTTCGGCCGGCGTGTCGGGGCAACGGTCGCGGCGGTCGAACACGCCATCCTCGTCCTCGTCGCCGTCCTGGGCGTAGCAGATCAGCCCGCCGGCAATGGCGCCCAGGGCACCGCCACCGGCGGCCCAGCTCGAACTTTCGATGGCGCCCAGGCCACCCCCTGCCAGACCGCCCAGCAGGCTGCAGATTGGCCAGGTCCTTTGATTGAGGGGCGCACTGCCATCACTGTGGGTGGCGCAGCCTGCCAGCAGACTGGTGACCACCAGCAACGGCAGCGCCGCCTTTGACATGACACTCATCATGAATGCTCCTGTGTCGTTGGCCGCAACCGGCCTACAGGAGTAAAGACGCGCCCGCGCCACTTCTCAAGGCGCGGGCGCAGGCCGTCAACGCTGGATCTTGATCTCGGTGCGACGGTTCATCGAACGCCCATCGGCCGTGGCGTTGTCTGCCACTGGTTGGGTCTCGCCGGCACCGACCACCGAGACGAAGCTGGCGCGTGGAACGCCACTTTCGATCAGGTATTCGGTGACCGAGTGGGCACGACGTTCGGACAGTTTCTGGTTGTAGGTGTCGGAGCCAACGCTGTCGGTATGGCCGGTGACACTCAGGCGAGCGCTTGGCGCTTCCTGTTTCAGGCGCGTGGCGATGGTATTGAGGCGTTCCTTGTCGGCTGCAGTCAGGCGCGCCGAATCGAACTCGAAGTGCACGTCACGAATGACGATGACTTCTTCCTTCTGAACCACTACTTCCTCGACCACCGGCGCCGGCTCTGGCGGGCAGCCATTGGCGTCGACCTGCACACCGCGTGGTGTGCCCGGGCACTTGTCGCGGCTGTCCGGCACGCCATCGCCATCCTCGTCGCCATCGCCGTGTGCCCAGCAGTAGCCGGCTGCCAGGCCACCGCCAAGCAGCGCGCCCCAGCCCGCCCACGACGAACTTTCAATGGCGCCCAAGCCGGCACCGGTCACGCCCCCGACGGCAGCACACTTCGGCCAGTCGGTCTTCTGCAAACCTGCACAACCAGTCAACACACTGGTGAGCAGTACCAGGGGTATCGCTGTGCGTACTATGCTCATTTTGTTGCTTCTCCTAGGGGGAATCGGCATAAGACCGATCTCTGGGAGTAAAGACCGCGCAATCGATCCCTGCCAGCAATAAGCCACGTCCCGGCACATGCCCCTTTGCCCGCAGGCAATGGCCCGCTAGTCTTGGGCAACCTGAACGAGGATTGGCAATGACCGACGGTTTTTCCCAACGTACTCCGCAGCAGGCCCTGGCGGCCTTGCTCGAGCGCTTCACCCCGCAACGGCTGCTGCTGGTAGGCACGCGCTTTCCGGCTTTGGACGCGTTTGCCCAGGCTCACCCCAATGTGACCATCGAAACCACCGCGCCTGGCCCGCTGCCGGCAGCGCTCGCGGCGCAGCGCTTCGACCTGGCGGTACTGGTGGACTGCCTGGAACACCTGCCCAAGCGCGCCGGGCTGGAGTTGCTGGGCGGCATTCGCAACCTCAATGCCAGCCGCGTGGCGGTGCTGGCCGATTTGCCAGCCTGTGGCTGGCAGGACACCGACTTCTTCGCCCTGGCACTCTCTGCCAGCGAGAAATTCCGTCGCGACGAGCAGGTCTTGAGCTTGTTCACCTATGATCTACATGACTACAAGCAGGTCCCGGACTGGCTCAACGCCAGGTTCTGGGCCAACCCTGAAAACTTCGGCAAGTACTGGTGGTGATGATGAGTGTCTCGGTTTGCCCATGTGGCAGCGGCAACCTGCTCGAAGCCTGCTGCGGGCACTACCACGGCGGCACCCCGGCGCCAGATGCCCAGACGCTGATGCGTTCGCGCTACAGCGCCTACGTGCTGGGCCTGATCGACTATCTGGTCGCCACTACCCTGCCGGCCCAGCAGGCCGGCCTGGATCGCACCGCCATGTCGGCCTGGAGCGCCCAGAGCACCTGGCTGGGCCTGGAAGTGGAAAGCGCCGAGGTGCTCGGCGGCCAACCCGAGCATGCCTTCGTCACCTTCACCGCGCGCTGGCATGACCAGGAGGGTGACCACCAGCACCGCGAGCGCTCGGCCTTCGTGCAGCACGACGGGCGCTGGTACTTCATCGACCCGACCGTCGAGCTCAAGGCCGGGCGCAACGACCCCTGCCCTTGCGACAGCGGGCAGAAGTACAAGAAATGCTGCGCCAGCTACCTCGGTAACTGAACATGATCGCCCAAGCCCGCCTGTTCCTGCTTGGCGCCTTGTTGGCACTGCTGACGGGCTGTGCGATCTGGGGCGGCGATGACTGGCGCGACCCCGAAATGCACCTTGTCAAGGTCGAGACCGTCAAGGCCCGCCTGCTGGAGCAGGAGTTCGTCTTGCATGTGCGCATCGAAAACCCCAACGACAGCCGCCTGTTCATCCGCAACCTGGAATATTCGCTGTGGCTCAACGACCTGCGACTGGTCGAGGACGAGGCGAGCATCTGGCGCAGTGTCGGTGGCCATGCGCGGCGCACCTTCAAGATCACCGCGCGCACCAACCTGTGGCAGCAGTTGAAACCATTGGCCAAGCTGCTGCGCAGCGAGCAGACGCTGCACTACCGATTGCAGGGTGAGCTGGCAACCGGGCTGATCATCCACCGGGACCTGCACTTATCGCGCAGTGGTGAGATAATCCCCGGCGATTTCATACCGGAGTAACCCTGCAATGACCCAACAGCCTCATGTTCATGGCCCAGACTGCAATCACGGTCATGATCACCACCACGATCACGACCACGGCCATGTACACGGCCCGCATTGCAACCACGGCCACCAGGAGCCGGTTCGCAACGCCCTGAAGGACGTCGGCCGCAACGACCCTTGCCCATGCGGCAGCCAGAAGAAGTACAAGAAGTGCCACGGCGCTTGATCACGCTGTAAGCGGCAAGCCTCAAGCTGCAAGAAAAAGCAGACCTGCACCTCGTGCAGCTTGAAGCGATCGACCACTCGTAAATAAAGCTTCGACGCACCTTGCACGGCGACTGCGCGCTCACTACCTTAGCGCCTTTCCAACCCCGCCACGCCTTGCAGGAGCCCTTGTCATGGCCGCCCCCGTCCTTCCCCCCTTCCGCCCGCGGTTCGCCAGCGCTGCCACGCTGCTCGGCATGCTCGGGCTAGCCGGTTGCCAGATGGGTGGCTACCAGGACAGCGTGCCCCCCACCACCGGTGTGCAACCGCTCAAGGGCCTGGCGCAGAACGTGTCGGTACGGCGCAATGCCATGGGCGCGCCGCTGATCGAAAGCAGCAGCTTCCACGACGCCCTGTTCAGCCTCGGCTACGTGCATGCCGGCGACCGCATCGAACAGATGCTCGCCATGCGCCTGCTGGCGCAGGGCCGCCTGGCGGAAATGGCCGGGGCCGATGCGTTGGACATGGACCGCCTGATGCGCGCAGCCAACCTCAAGCAGAATGCCGCCCAGCTCTACGCCGATGCCTCGCCACGGCTCAAGCGCTTCTTCGAGGTGTACGCCCGCGGCGTCAACGCCTACCTGTTCCGTTACCGCGACAAACTGCCGGGCAACCTCGCCAGCAGCGGCTACCGTCCGGAGTACTGGAAGCCCGAGGACTCGGCGCTGATCTTCAGCCTCTATGCCTTCAGCCAGTCGGTGAACCTGCAGGAAGAAATCAGTGCCCTGACCCTGGCCCAGCAGGTCGGCAGCGACAAATTGGCCTGGTTGCTGCCCGGCGCACCGGACGAGCCGCTGGCGGACGCCGAGGTCGAGAAGCTCAAGGGAGTCAACCTGAACAGCCAGCTGCCTGGCCTGGCGGCCTTGACCGCCGCCAGCCAGAAACTCGCAGGCCTTGGCCTGCTTGGCAGCCCAGGATCAGCCAACCTGGCCCTCGGCCCTGAGCGCAGCCGCAGCGGCAAGAGCCTGCTGGCCAGCGACAGCCGCGCGGCATGGGCCCTCAGCCCCGTGCAGATCCACACCGGCAAGTACCGGGTGGCCGGCCTGTCGCTGCCAGGGCTGCCCATCGTCCTGGCCGGCTACAACGGCAAGCTGGCCTGGAGCAGCAGCGCGGTGATGGCCGACAACCAGGACCTGTACCTGGAGCAACTGCGCCACTCAGGCAACCAACTCAGCTACCTGGCCGATGGCAAATGGCTGCCGGCCCGGGCCCGCAGCGAAACCTTCTTCGTCCGCGGCCAGCGTCCACTGCGTGAGGTCATGTACGACACCCGCCATGGCACCCTCCTGCCCCAGCCTGGCAACGCCAGCCTGGGCCTGGCCTTGAGCCTGCCGCAGCTCAAGGGCGACCGCAGCCTCGATGCGCTGTTCGACCTGACCCGCGCGCAATCGGTGGAGCGCGCCTTCGACAGCACCCGCGAAGTCGCCGCGGCGGCGCTCAACTTCGTCTTCGCCGAGCCCGAACACATCGGCTGGCAGGTCAGCGGCCGCTACCCCAACCGCCGCGAAGGCCAGGGCCTGTTGCCGTCACCGGGTTGGGACGGGCGCTACGACTGGGACGGTTACGCCGACCCGATGCTCCACCCCTATGACCAGGACCCACCGGAAGGCTGGATCGGCCACGCCAACCAGCGCAGCCTGCCACGCGGCTACGGCATGCAGTTGTCCAATACCTGGTACTACCCCGAGCGCGCCGAACGCCTGGCCCAGCTGGCCGGCAACGGGCGGCATGACAGCCGCAGCCTGATGGCCCTGCAAAACGACCAGGTCACGCTGCTGGCCGACAAGCTCAAGCAGATGTTCGACGCGCCCGGCATGGGCCAGCCGCTCAAGCAGGCGATCGACACCCTGCCACCCGCCCAGGGCGACAAGGCACGTGACGCCCTGGCCCGGCTCAAGGCCTTCGATGGGCGCCTGAGCCCGGTGTCTGCGGATGCTGCACTGTATGAACTGTTCCTTCAGGAAATGGCTCGCCAGACCTTCCTCGATGATCTGGGCCCGGAATCGGGCCCCGCCTGGCAAGCATTCGTCAGCAATGCCCAGCTGTCCTACTCCGCCCAGGCCGACCACCTGCTGGGCCGTGAGGACAGCCCGTTCTGGGATGATCGCAATACGCCGCAGAAGGAAGACAAGCCGGCCATCCTCGCCCGCAGCCTGGCGGCTGCCATCGATGCCGGCACCGCGCAATTGGGGGCCGATCGCCGCGCCTGGCAATGGGGCAAGCTGCACCAGTACCGCTGGCCGGCTCCGGCCTATCACGGCCTGGGCGATGCCCTCAACCGCTCGCCACTGGCCGCCGGTGGCGATTTCAGCACCCTGGCGCTGACACCTTATGCCTGGGGCAGCGATTTCGACACCCGCCTGCCGGCGTCGGCACGCATGATCGTCGACTTCGGGCAAGCCGAACCGCTGCAGGTGCTGACCAGCAGCGGGCAGTCCGGCAATCCGGCCAGTGGACATTACGGCGATGGGCTGGAGGCGTGGTTCAAAGGGCGATTCATGAGCCTGCCGCTGCAACCGCAGAACTTTGGCCGGGCTTATGGGAGTCAGCGCTTGACGTTGGTGCCGGGTCGGTAAGCCAAGCATGAGAAAGCCGCCAGAATTGGCGGCTTTCATCTTCTGATCAAGCCGCTACGACAGCGAGCTCGATGCGCTGACCTAGAACATGCAGCGCATGCTCGACCTGCTCGATCTTTGAACGGTGCAGCAAATCAATCAGTCGATCGACCTGAGGACGGTTGACCCCCAGCCGTCGCGCCATCTCGGTTTTACTCACTTTCTGCGCAACCATGGTGTTCCAGAGCGCTGCTTTCGCTGCCGTCAGGGCAGGCAGGCGCACAACGGGCTGATCCGGCTGCGGCGCTGCAGGCAGCGGAATTGCCCTTTTCTGATCCACATAGAAAGACAGTGCCGACTCCATGGCATCGACTGAATCGAACAGTGCCTCTTCCGCTGTATCGCCGGCACTGGCCATTTCAGGTACATCCGGGCAACTGATCCAGAAACTGCCCTTTTCTTGGTGAATGACCACCGGATAATCGAAGATCATCTTGTGCGCTCCCCTGAACTCATCATGCTTTCAGACCCAGATCCTTGAGGATCTTGTTTCTCAGCCCTTCCCCTATCTCCTTGGCTCCATGATCCGGAAATATCGTCTGCCGATTCCCAAGGTAAACCTTGAAATGGCTTCCCTTGGCCGGCACGAACGTAGCGCCCTGGGCGCGTAACCACCGGCGAAACTCACCGTACTTCATATGGGCCTTCGTTCACTGACTGTGCGACACATACAGGTTGCGCGCAACAAAAATGTTGCGCACTTCGTCATGAACCTCTAGTAGATCGCGAAAGCTGCTTCGCCATTTCCAAGTGTCTGGTAGTCCTATTCGCCAAAAACAGCCGCTCGAACTTATGCCATGCAGCACCGCTCCTAACTGGTAACCCCTGCCACCCAGTGCGCTGCCATGGACCTCGTCGTCGCCCGCCCCGAAGGCCTCTACTGCCCGCCCGGTGATTTCTACATCGACCCCTGGCGCCCGGTGGCGCGCGCCGTCATCACCCACGGCCACGGCGACCATGCCCGCCGCGGCAACGCACACTACCTGACCGCTGCCCCCGGTGCCGGCATCCTGCGCAGCCGCCTGGGCATGGACATTGACCTGCAGGCCCTGCCCTACGGCGAACGCCTCCGCCACCACGGGGTCAACCTCAGCCTGCATCCCGCCGGGCATGTGCTGGGGTCGGCACAAGTACGCCTCGAACATGAGGGCGAAGTGTGGGTAGCCTCAGGCGACTACAAGGTCGAGCCCGACGGCACCTGCACCCCGTTCGAACCTGTGCGCTGCCACACCTTCATCACCGAATCGACCTTCGGCCTGCCCATCTATCGCTGGCCGAGCCAGGCTGAAGTGTTTGCGGGGGTGAATACCTGGTGGCGAACCAATCGTGATCAGGGCAAGGCCTGCGTGCTGTTCTGCTATGCCTTCGGCAAGGCTCAGCGGATTCTCCACGGCCTGGACCCGAGCATTGGCCCGATCCTGGTACACGGTGCAGTCGAACCGTTGAACCAGGTGTACCGTGAGGCAGGTGTGCACTTGCCGCCAACACGCTACGCCGGCGATATCCCCCGCAATGACCCGCTCATGCGCCAGGCCCTGGTACTGGCGCCGCCTTCCGCTGCCGGCAGCACCTGGATGCGCCGCTTCGGCGACTACAGCGATGCGTTCGCCAGCGGCTGGATGCTGTTGCGCGGCACGCGCCGGCGGCGCGGAGTGGATCGCGGCTTCGTGCTTTCCGATCATGCCGACTGGCCAGGCCTGCTCTGGGCCATCGGCCAGACCGGCGCAGAGCGGGTCATGGTCACCCACGGCTCGGTCAACGTGCTCGTGCGCTACCTCACCGAGCAGGGCCTCGATGCCCGCTCGTTCGTGACCGAATACGGCGACGAAGATGACGCGCCCGCCCAGGAACCTCAGGCATGAAAGCCTTCGCCGCGCTGTACCTGCGCCTGGATGCGACCACCTCCAGCAATGCCAAGCTCGAAGCCCTGCGCGACTACTTCGCCGCCGCGCCTGCCGAGGATGCAGCTTGGGCAGTGTACTTCCTGGCCGGGGGCCGACCACGCCAGCTGGTGCCTACCCGGGTCTTGCGCGAACTGGCAACGGCGTTGGCCGGTTTGCCCGACTGGCTGTTCGAGGAAAGCTACCAGGCAGTCGGCGACCTGGCAGAAACCATTTCCCTGCTGTTGCCTGAAAACCGCCACGGCAACGAGGATGGCCTGGCCCATTGGGTCGAAGCCCATCTGCTGCCGCTGCGCGGCCTGCCCACCGAAACGATCGGGCAGCGCCTGCCACCACTCTGGGCACAGCTGGACCGCCCCAGCCTGATGCTGTGCCTGAAACTGATCACCGGCAGCTTTCGCGTCGGCGTGTCCAAACTGCTGGTCACCCGTGCCCTGGCTCAGCTGGCCGGACTGGATGCCAAGCGCGTGGCCCAGCGCCTGGTCGGCTATACCGACATCAGCCATCGCCCTACAGCGACCAGCTATCACAGGTTGATCGCCGCCGAGTCGGCCGACGAGCACAGCCAACGCGGCGGCCAGCCCTATCCGTTCTTTCTGGCACACGCCCTGCAGGTCCCCACCGAGCAGTTCGATGCCCTGCTCGGCCCGCCCAGTGCCTGGCAGATCGAATGGAAATGGGATGGTATCCGCGCCCAGGTGGTCAAGCGCGATGGCCAGGTATGGGTATGGTCTCGTGGCGAAGAGCTGGTCACCGAGCGCTTCCCGGAGCTGCAGGGCCTGGCCCAGAACCTGCCGGACGGCGTGGTGCTCGATGGTGAGATCCTGGTCTGGAAACCTGGCGCTACAGTCGATACACCGGCCGTACAGCCGTTCGCCCTGCTTCAACAACGCATTGGCCGCAAAACCCTGGGCAAGAAGCTGCTGGCCGACGCGCCTGTGGTACTGCAGGCATACGACTTGCTGGAATGGCAGGGCGAGGACTGGCGAAATCGCCCACAACATGAGCGCCGCCAGCAACTGCAGCGCCTGGTCGAGGACTATCCGCTGGCACCGATACTGCTTTCGCCCCTGCTCGAAGGGCAGGATTGGCACGACCTGGCCGTGCAGCGCGATCAGTCGCGCAGCCTGGGTGTCGAGGGGCTGATGCTCAAGCAGCGCGATGCCTTGTACGGCGTGGGCCGGACCAAGGACGTGGGCATCTGGTGGAAATGGAAGATCGACCCGTTCAGCGTCGATGCCGTGCTGATCTATGCCCAACGTGGACATGGCAGGCGCGCCAGTCTCTACAGTGACTACACCTTCGCGGTCTGGGATGCCCCCGCCGGCACCCCCGAGCGCGCCCTGGTGCCCTTTGCCAAGGCCTATTCGGGGCTCAGCGATGAAGAAATGCGCAAGGTCGATGCCATCATTCGCAAGACCACGGTGGAGACCTTTGGCCCCGTGCGTAGCGTAACGCCGACCCTGGTGTTCGAGCTGGGTTTCGAAGGCATCGCCTTGTCGCGACGACACAAGAGCGGCATCGCGGTGCGTTTTCCTCGCATGCTGCGCTGGCGCCTGGACAAACCCGTGGACCAAGCCGATGACCTGGCCACCTTGCAGGCGCTGCTGGCGTGAAAACGTCGTGGTGAGGCACAGTGGCCAAATTTATGCTTCTATCTTTGTCGCAGATTGTTTTCGCCACGCCTCCAGGACCACCATGCACCATTCGACCCACGACCTGCTCTCCCCCGTACCCGGCATCAGCCGCCAGCTGCACAGCTTCCACTTCGGCCCGCGAGGTGGTGCCAAGGTATACATCCAGGCCTCGCTGCATGCCGATGAGCTGCCGGGCATGCTGGTGGCCTGGCACCTGAAGCGTCAGCTCGCCGAACTGGAGCAGCAAGGGCGACTGCGCCGAGAAATCATCCTGGTGCCCGTGGCCAACCCGGTAGGCCTGGAACAGGTGCTGCTCGACGCACCACTGGGGCGCTTCGAGTTGCAGAGCGGCGAGAACTTCAACCGAAAGTTCGTCGACCTGTCCGACAGCATCGGCGACCAGATCGACGGCCACCTGACACAGGACCCTGCGCATAACCTGGCCTTGATACGCGAGTACCTGCGCCGTGGCCTCGATGCCTACCCGGCGCACACCCCGTTGCAGTCGCAGCGCCTGACCTTGCAACGGTTGGCCTGCGACGCCGACCTGGTGCTGGACCTGCATTGCGACTTCGAGGCCGTCGAACACCTCTACACCACGCCCGAGGCCTGGCCACAGGTCGAGCCACTGGCCCGCTACCTGGGCGCCCAGGCCAGCCTGCTGGCCACCGATTCCGGTGGGCAGTCGTTCGACGAATGCTTCAGCCTGGTCTGGTGGCAACTTCAGCAACGCTTCGGCAAACGCTTCCCCATTCCCCTGGGCACTGTCGCGGTGACCGTCGAACTGCGCGGCCAGGCCGACGTCAGCCATGACCTGGCCAGCCAGGACAGCCAGGCGATCCTGAACTACCTGACCCATGTCGGCGCCATCGAAGGCGATGCTTGCGACCTGCCGCCACTGCCACGCCCGGCGACGCCACTGGCCGCCGTGGAGCCGATATCGGCTCCGTTGGGCGGTTTGCTGGTGTATCACGTACGCCCGGGCCAACAGGTGGAGGCCGGCCAGTTGATCGCCGAAGTCATCGACCCGCTCACCGACCGCGTCACCGCGGTGCGCGCAAGCCAGTCCGGGCTGCTCTATGCTCGCAGCGTGCGCCGCATGGCGACGGCCGGCATGGTCATCGCCCATGTTGCCGGCGAACAGATGTTGCGTAGCGGCTATCTGCTGGCCAACTGAGCCGGTAAAACCAATTCCCCTGGCGGGTGGTCTGTAGAAGCACAGCCTCGCAAGGATCTAGCCGCGCATGCCTGCTTCCACCGACCTCGCCAATGCCTGGTTCGCCGCACGCGGCTGGAAGCCCTTCGCCTTCCAGCGGCAAGTCTGGACCGCGGTCGGGCGAGGCAAATCCGGGCTGTTGCATGCCAGTACCGGGGCTGGCAAGACCTATGCCGTCTGGCTTGCCGCACTGCGGGCCTTCGCCGAACCCAATGCGCAGCGCCAGCCCGCAGCGCTGCAGGTGCTGTGGATCACTCCGATGCGTGCACTGGCGGCGGATACCGCCCGCGCCTTGCAAGCTCCCCTGGATGACCTGGGCCTGAACTGGAGCGTGGCGGTGCGCAGCGGCGACACCAGCAGCGCGGAACGCGCCCGCCAGGCGCGCCGCCTGCCGAGCACGCTGATCACCACCCCCGAGAGCCTGACCCTGCTGCTGACCCGGGCACAGGCCAGTAACGACTTCGCCAGCCTGCGCATGATCGTGGTCGACGAGTGGCATGAACTGCTCGGCAACAAGCGTGGCGTGCAGCTGCAACTGGCCCTCGCCCGCCTGCGCCGCTGGCAACCGGCGCTGGTGACCTGGGGCCTTTCAGCCACCCTGGGTAATCTGCCGCACGCGCTCGAGGTGTTGTTGCCCCAGGGCGGCCAGTTGATCCGCGGCCGCCAGGACAAGCGACTGCTCGTCGACACCTTGCTGCCTGAGGCCATCGAACGTTTCCCCTGGGCCGGCCACATGGGCCTGAAGATGCTCGACCAGGTCGCCCGCGAACTCGACGGCAGCGCCAGCAGCCTGGTGTTCACCAATACCCGTGCCCAGGCCGAACTGTGGTACCAGGCCCTGCTCGATGCGCGCCCCGACTGGGCAGGCCAGATCGCCCTGCACCATGCCTCGCTGGCCCGGGCAACCCGCGACTGGGTCGAACGAAGCCTCAAGCAAGGCGCCCTCAAAGCGGTGATCTGCACCTCCAGCCTGGACCTTGGCGTGGACTTTCTGCCGGTGGAGCGGGTACTGCAGATCGGCTCGGCCAAAGGCATCGCCCGCCTGATGCAGCGGGCGGGACGCTCCGGGCACGCCCCGGGGCGGCGTTCGCGGGTCACCCTGGTGCCCACCCACAGCCTGGAGCTGGTGGAAGCCGCCGCAGCGCGCCAGGCGCTGGCCGCCGGACATATCGAAGCGAGGTGTTCGCCACGTCTGTGCATGGACGTGCTGGTCCAGCATCTGGTCAGCATGGCCCTTGGCAGCGGTTTTCATCCGCATCAGCTGCTGGCGGAAGTGCGCGATACCTGGGCGTTTCGTGAGCTGCGCGATAGTCAGTGGCAGTGGGCCCTGGATTTCGTTCGCCACGGCGGCAGCTCGCTGAGTGCCTACCCGGACTATCAGCGCGTCGAGGCGCACCCCGACGGCCTCTGGCGAGTCGCCAGCGAGCGCCTGGCACGGCGCCACCGCATGGGCATCGGCACCATCGTCAGCGACGCCAGCCTGCAACTGAAGTTCTGGAGCAAGGGGGGTGGCGGCAAGACCCTGGGCAGCGTCGAGGAAGCCTTCATCGCTCGCCTGCGCCCAGGCGACACCCTGGTCTTCGCCGGGCGTGTGCTGGAGCTGGTGAGGGTCGAGAACATGACGGCCTATGTGCGCCGCAGCACCGCTCGCAAGGCTGCCGTGGCCCGCTGGAATGGCGGGCGCATGCCATTGTCCAGCGAACTGGCCGACGCCCTCGTGGAGCAGCTCGATGCGGCCGCCCACGGCAGCTATGCAAGCCCCGAACTGCGTGCTGTGCGCCCACTGCTGGTGCTGCAGGCGCGCTGGTCGGCCTTGCCCACCACGCAGACACTGCTGGCCGAAACCCTGGTTTCGCGCCAAGGCTCGCACCTGTTCCTCTACCCGTTCGCCGGGCGCATGGCCAACCTGGGGCTGGCCAGCCTGATCGCCTGGCGGGTCAGTCGCCGGCAACCGCTGTCGGTATCGATCGCGGTCAGCGACTATGGCTTCGAACTGCTCAGCCCGAGCCCGGTGGATTGGGCGACCTACCTGCCCGACGCACTCTGTGCCGAGCACTTGCTGGAGGATGTGCTGGCCAGCCTCAATGCCGGGGAAATGGCCCTGCGCCGCTTTCGAGAGATCGCCCAGATCGCCGGACTGGTGTTCGGTGGGTACCCGGCTGCGCAGAAAAGCACCCGCCAGATCCAGGCCTCCAGCGGTCTGTTCTTCGAGGTGTTTCGCAAGCACGACGCCGACAACCTGCTGCTCGGCCAGGCGCGTGACGAGGTGCTGCGCGAAGAGCTGGAAATCGAACGCCTGCAGCGTCAGTTGGTGAGGATGAGGCAGTTGCGACTGGACATACAGGCGCTGCAGCGACCTGGGCCGCTGGCCTTCTCGCTAATGGTCGAAGGCATGCGCGAAACATTGAGCACCGAGAAACTCGCTGACCGCATTGCGCGCATGGTGGCCGACCTGGAGAAGGCCGCCATGAAAGGCGACGCGACAACATGACCGGCTATCTTGAAGTCGAACATTGCGGCCAGACACTCTGGCTACTCGCCGACAAAGCCATCTACTGGCCCGCCCGTCACACGCTGCTGGTGGCAGATGTGCACATTGGCAAGGCCGCCAGCTACCGCGCGCTGCACCAACCGGTTCCCCGAGGAACAACCGACGCAACGCTGGCACGCCTGGATACGTTGCTGGCGACCCATGACTGCAAGCAGTTGGTGATCCTCGGCGATTTTTTCCATGCCAGGGCGGCGCGGGCCCCCGCAATGCAAGCCAGGCTGCGTGACTGGCGTCGTCGCCACGCCGCGCTGCGTATCGTGCTAATCCGTGGCAATCATGATCGCCACGCTGGCGACCCTCCCGCCGATCTGGCCATGGAGGTGGTCGACGAGCCTTGGTTGCTGGCGCCCTTTGCCCTTCAGCACGAGCCTGTGCCCCACCCTGATCATCCGGTGCTGGCGGGCCATGTTCATCCTGTCTATGTGCTGCGCGGCAGGGCCCGGCAGCACCTGCGCCTGCCGTGCTTCCTGCTCGATGCCCAGCTCAGTCTGCTGCCGGCCTTTGGCGAGTTCACAGGCGGCTGGACCGTCGCCCCGGGCACGGACACGCGGGTGTTCGTCACCGGCGCCGGAAAGGTGTGGGCGCTGCGCGGTTGATCACGCCACAGGCGCGGGGGGCGCCTCGTCAGGCAGGGTCGGCTCGCCCGGTTCCATGGGTTGCGTTTCACCCGGCTCGGGCGGTTGCGGGGTATCGGGGTCGGGCTGGTGCGGCACGCCCCCAGCCTGCATCGGCAGCGGATGGGCCAGCAACGACCATGACAGCAACCCGACCTGATTGGGCTGCAGCACAGCCAGCTTCGCGCTGATCGTGGGATGGAGTTTCATTGGCTGCTCCTGACGAGAGCCGATGCGCCTCATGCACATCGGCACGGTTACCCGTTGGAGTGCCAAAGGCGCGGGGAATTCCCCGCGCTCGTCGGATCAGGTACGCGGCAGGGTGACGCCGCGCTGGCCTTGGTACTTGCCGCCACGGTCCTTATAGGAAACTTCACATTCCTCGTCGGACTCCAGGAACAGCATCTGCGCCACACCCTCGTTGGCGTAGATTTTCGCCGGCAGGGTGGTGGTGTTGGAGAACTCCAGGGTCACATGCCCTTCCCACTCCGGCTCGAGCGGCGTGACGTTGACGATGATGCCGCAACGCGCATAGGTGCTCTTGCCCAGGCAGATGGTCAACACATTGCGCGGAATGCGGAAGTACTCGACGGTGCGTGCCAGGGCAAACGAGTTCGGCGGGATGATGCAGACGTCGCTCTTGACGTCGACGAAGCTGCCGGCGTCGAAATTCTTCGGGTCGACGGTGGCCGAGTTGATGTTGGTGAACACCTTGAATTCATCGGCGCAGCGCACGTCGTAACCGTAGCTGGAGACGCCGAAAGAGATCACCCGGCTGTCCTGCTCGCCGCGCACCTGGCGCTCGACGAACGGTTCGATCATGCCGTGTTCCTGCGCCATGCGGCGAATCCACTTGTCCGATTTGATGCTCATGGCGGGGGTGTCCTGAAGG